>Ga0206918_1165_pt1 | contig 12686 bp, 14 predicted proteins | sample Alteio_BWOrgHeat_69_FD_152950 | JGI IMG/M metagenome (GOLD analysis project Ga0206918, IMG submission 152950) | Enriched cells from forest soil in Barre Woods Harvard Forest LTER site, Petersham, Massachusetts, United States -... | ecosystem: Environmental > Terrestrial > Soil > Temperate forest >... | reverse complement strand
TCTTCGTCCGGATCACCTAGGTGAATTGCAGATGAGTGTTCGTACTCAAGGTCAGAATGTCAGTGTTCAGATCAGAGCGGCAAACGATGAAGCGAAGAAAATTATCGAAGATAGTTTAGGCGCACTTCGTGAACACCTTTCGGCTCAAAATCTAGCCCTCGCCCGTATTGATGTGGTAACTCAGCCAACATCGACTACGAATTTAGAGCAGTCTCAGATGCAGTTCGATGCGAATCACAATTTCAATGAGTTTGCTCAGCAGGGTGGTAGACAAGATTCTCAAGACGGATCTAGACAATCCGGAAGAGATATTTTCGGTGAAGGTCCTGCATATGCTGGTTCCAAACCAACACCAATTCGCCCAAGAACGGTAGATGCATCAAGATTGGATTTAATCGCATAATATGGATGTAGCACGCCCTAATATTGCCAGCAGTTTTCAGACACCGCCACCTAAGCAAGATACTTCCGAGTTGACGGCCCGTCAGCAAGCGGAAAAAAATGCGAACAATAGTATTCAAGCTCGTTACGGCGAAAAGCAAAAAGAAGCGCGCCCCGTTAAAAAAGCTCTCGATAAAGATGATTTCATGCGAATCATGATTACCGAGATGAAGCACCAGGATCCGACAAAGCCGATGGATGCCGATCGCATGGCGACACAGATGGCTCAGATCACTAGCGTTGAGCAGTTGAAAAACGTGAGTACTTCACTCGACAAGCTCGCGGAGAAGAGTAGTACTTCAGATCGCTTGGCGATGAGCATGATGATTGGAAAGTCAGTTACCGTGGATAAGGGAAGATTTTCACATCAAAAGGCGACCGTATCTCCTATCAGTTTTGATTTACCGGAAGCGGCTGATAAGGTTAAAATTACGATCTTGGACGAACATGGAGATGAAGTGGCTAAGCGTGATTTAGATCCGATGGCCGCCGGCCCGAATACGTATAATTGGGATGGAATCAATGCCAGTAGTATTCAGGCTCCGAGCGCGACGTACACCGTTCGTGTAGATGCTGAGAATAAACAGGGCGGAAAAATTAAAATTAATCCGATCTCCAAGGAAACCATTGTTGGAGTCACTTTTGAAGGTGGAGAGACCAACTTCTTGGTGGGTGATCCGAAAAGCCCACAAAAAGTGAATTTGAAGAACATCACGCGGATGGAAGGTGATGCTCAAGTTAAAAATATTGTTCAGCAAAATAAAGCAGTCGATGCACAAGTGGCGCAAACCGCTGAAGCGGCTGAGGCCAGCGGACAAATTAATGCAAAACCGGTAAATAAGGGCGAGTTCCAATTACCGGATGCGATTAAAGCAAGATTGGGTTTGAATAGTCCTGAAGGCGAGGCCGCTTTGAAGGCATCTCGTTCTGCCGGCGATCAACCGGAACAACAAACTGCTCAAGCCGAAGTGAAGGCCGAAGGTTTTCCGAACGGACTAAAAGAATAATTTTTGAAAGTTAACTACCGAAAGAATAATCACACGCGGGTGTGAAGAAAGGAGAAAAACGAGATGGCAAGTAATCCGGTGTTTTACCCGAATGTCAGTCGAATTCCGAGTCAGCCAAGTATTTCGGATTCGAAAAAGAGTCAGGGCGAAAGTGGAATCCAAAAAGGTGAGTTCGATCAATCCTTAAATCAGGCGATTGAAAAAACAAAACTGCAGGAGACTAAAGCTCCTTCAAAATTGGACCAGGTGTCACAAGGGTTGAAGTTTTCAGCTCATGCAACACAGCGATTACGTGAAAGACAGATCAGTTTTGATCCAGAAACAATGGCGAAAATGAACGAAGCAATCGACAAGGCCGATGCAAAAGGTGTGCAGGACACATTAATTTTGACAGACAAGGCTGCGTTAATTGTCAGTGTTCCGAATCGCACTGTCGTAACTGCGATGGATAAAAATAATTTAAATGGAAATGTATTTACAAACATTGATGGCGCAGTTATTATTTAAATAAGTATTGTTTAATAATTAATTCTTTCTTATACTGATGGTGTAGCGAGAGAGTTTAAAAGTTCAAGTAGTAAAACAAAGTCATTACAGGATGTGATGACTATGGTGAAAAGGCTGGACCCAATAGGGAAGCCCCGATTCTGGTGACTGACTGATCCGGAATCAACCAATAAATCGTAAGCAAGGAGGCTGCTCTATGGGTATTCTATCTTCAATGTACACTGGTTATACTGGGATCCAAGGACAAGGCGAGGCGTTGTCTGTTTTTGGTGATAACATTGCCAACTCGGCAACTGTAGGTTTTAAAACCGCACGACCAGAATTCAAAGACGCGGTAGCAAAATCACTCAATGGTATGGGAACAAGTTTGGCTACCGGTCGCGGTACTAAGCTCGGCGGTATCCGTACCGTATTCTCTCAAGGAACGCTCACACAAACAGAAAGTCCGACCGATTTGGCGATCACCGGTAACGGATTTTTCGTGGTGGATGGAGTCGAAGGCCGCGCTTATACACGCGACGGTTCATTTCATTTCGATAAAGAAGGTAAATTAGTGAACACCGGTGGTGAAAAAGTTCTTGGCTTTCAAGCCGACGACACTGGTAAGATCACTTCAAAGATGGGACCCCTTTCCATTGACCACGCAATCTTGGATGCAAAAGGAACTGAAAAAGTTGAACTTTTTGCTAACTTGGATTCACGGGTTGATATGGACAAGAAGTTTGATCCAAAAAATCCGGATAAGACTTCTCACTTCGCAACCGGCGTGAACGTATACGACACTAACGGTGCCGCGCATGCAGTGACTGTTTATTTTAATAAAACAGATGATCATAACTGGGAATACAAAGCGATGGCTAAAGGTGAAGATATCGAAGGCGGAAAAGCCGGCGAGTTGATTCAGCAGGCTTCTGGTAAACTCGAGTTTACAGAAGAAGGACGTTTGAAAAGTCAAAGTGGAGAGTCTTCCTTCAGTTTCAACAAAGGTTCTAAGTCTGGACAAAAAGTTGATTTCAATTTCGGAAAGACGATTAAAGATGGCGGTGATGGTTTGCAGATCACCCAATACGGTTCAAATTCTGAGGCATACAAGACCATTCAAAATGGTTACGCTTCCGGAAGTATTGGTTCACTGAAGTTCGAAGACGATGGTCGTCTCGTAGCGATTTACACCAATGGTGAATCGGTTGCGGTTGGGCAGGTTTCGGTTGCAAAATTCGAAGCTCCAGAAGAATTGATGAAAACCGGTGGTAACAAGTTCAAAGAAACTCGTAACTCCGGCCAAGCGACGATTGGTGCGCCACTTTCAGGTGGTCGTGGTTCGGTTTCTTCGAAAACTCTCGAAGCATCGACTACCGATATCGCCAACGAATTCATTAACCTCATGACCGCTCAGCGTAACTTCCAAGCGAACAGTAAGGTCATTAGTACGGGTGATGAGCTTCTTGGTGAAATCATCAATCTCAAGCGCACTTAATAGCCTAGAGTAGGCTGACGGTAAGTCAGCTGAACTGGGCGGGGTATTCTCCGGCTGAGCATCGCTCAGCAAAAGGAATACCCCGCCCAATCTAGGTCGTTTCACGACCCTTTTATAGGCAATAAAGAGGGACTGGTGTCAATAATCAGTCAGACGTACAGCAAGCACCAGTCCCTCCCTCCTATTTCTTACATAATAATTAAAAATAGCTTTTTGACGCCTTGTAGTTTTCCTTAAGTCCGTGCAAAATATAAGATAAGGCAGGATGCCTAAACTTATGGCCAAGGAAGAAGAAAAAAAAGAAGCTCCCCCCGCAGCAGCAGAAGCCCCTTCCAGTGGTGGCGGCGGTGGAAAGCTCGGAGCGATGCTCGCGATTGTGAACCTACTCTTAACGATAGGTATTGGTGCGATCGTTTTCATTCAATTTAAAAAAGATAAAAATAAAGAACAAGTTTCAGATATTCAAACCCATGAGCCTGCACACGCGGAAGCGAAAGCGGAAGAGCATGGCGAAGCGAAAAAAGAAGAACATGGCGGCGGCGAGCACGGAGAAGCGGCGGCCGGCGAACATGGTGAGCACGGCGGACCCGCTAAAAAAGCGGAGACCATTATTACTCTCGAACAATTTACCGTAAATCTTTCAACCGCAGTGGGCGCACCTCCGAAATTTGCTCGGGTAGTAATCGCAGTAGAAGTAAACAGCAGTGACACTTCTCAAGAGCTAACTCAAAAAATGCCCCAGGTTCGCAATTCAATCATCGATCTGTTCAACAGCAAGCGTCCGGTGGATCTTCAAACCGGTGAAGGACGTAATTTCTTGAAAGAGGAAATTCGTAATGCTCTGAATAGTTTTTTGGTGACTGGTAAAGTAAAAGGAATTTTCTTTAGTAATTTCTCCGTAGCAAGTTAACGGAGAGGGAAAGCTAGGACGGCTATGAATCAAGTATTAAGTCAAGCTGAAGTCGACGCACTCCTGAATGCAGTGGCCGAAGGTTCACTTGATAACAATGTTGGAAGTGTCAGTAAGGAAAGTGCGCGTAAGGACGTGCAAAATTTCGACCTGACCAATCAAGACCGCGTGATTCGCGGAAAGATGCCAACGCTCGACCTGATCTATGAGCGTTTTGTTCGTTTATTCCGAATGTCCCTTTCTAACTCCCTTCGTAAGATTGCATCGATCTCGATTATTTCTACCGACCTTCTAAAGTTCGGTGAATTCGTGAATACGCTCCCTATTCCAAGTTGTGTGGGTATTTTACGTTCAGAAACCTTACGTGGATCTGCCTTGCTCGTCTTTGAATCAAAGCTTGCTTACGCTTTGATCGACAGTTATTTCGGCGGAACGGATCGCCCATATACGAAATCAGACGGTAAAGAATTTACCCGCATCGAACTCATGATCATGAACAAGGTGTTGCAGCTGGGCATCGCGGATCTCGAGGAAGCTTGGGCTCCAGTACATAAAATTGGTCTCATGCATTTGCGTACTGAAACCAATCCTCAGTTCGTTGGGGTAGTGCCGCTTTCTGACGTGATTATTTCTACCACCTTCGAAGTGGAGTTGGAAAATGCGAGCGGAACGATTGCACTCGTGATTCCTTATTCCACGATTGAACCGATCAAAAATAAATTGAACTCCTCGTTTCAATCGGATTCGGACCGCACGGATAAAGTGTGGATTCAGAATCTTGAGACTCACATGGAGCAAGTGGAAGCATCTGTTTCGGTGAACTTGGGTGAAACCAGTATCACGGTGGCCGACCTCGTGAACCTAAACATCGGCGACATCATTCCTCTGAATCAGGACTGTGATGGAGAGTTGATGTTGAAGGTAGAAGGCGTGCCTAAATTTAAATGTTTTTTTGGAGTTTCAAGAGGAACGCGCGCAATTCAAGTGACACGTCCGACGGAAGAATAAAGGAGAATTATTATGACTACACCAAACTTAGGAAAAATTGATGGGGGCCTCGGCCAAACAGAAAGCCAAGAAGGAGTTCACTCGTTGGACTTTATTTTGGATATTCCACTCAAAGTAACGGTGGAACTAGGACGCACGAAGATGTCGGTTCGCGATATTCTTCAGCTCGCCCAAGGTTCGGTGGTGGAACTTTCAAAGTTTGCCGGTGAACCTCTTGAGGTTTTGGTCAATGATCGTCTCGTTGCACGCGGTGAAGTGGTCACCGTGAACGAAAAATTTGGTATTCGACTCACGGATATTCTTTCTCCGATGGAGCGGATTGAGCAGTTAAAATAAGTTAGCAATAAAAACGTTTTAAACCGACCATTCCATTCATGGATGAAGGGAATCCTAATCAATGAGAAATCTCATGTTCGCAGGATGCGCAGTTTTAGTCTCCATACTTAGTTTCAGCAGTGCTGATGCCAGCTCTATTACCGTCCGTGACGTGGAGCTAAAGGGGAATCGTACCGAGATTCTACTCGATACCGACATTACCAAGAGTTCAGTTCAAATCGATTATGTTCGAGACATTGTTCAATTCTCCATCAACAATGCAACGATCTACCCGGCGAAGATGCTCCATGCTGAAAAAAGCGCGTACTCCAAGGTGTTCGCCTATCAGTATTCTCCCAATCTGGTGAGAGTTCGCTTTAGTGTGGATAACAATGCCGAGCAGTTCAAAAATAAGGTGAAGTGGTCAATTGAAGGTAAGCGATTAGTGATTCAATTCGCAGCTCCTGCAGTGGCTGCTGTGCCTGAAGATACGGAAAGAACGCTCCTTCAAAAAATTACGGGCACCGACAGACCGACGGTAGAAAAACTCGATGATTCAAAAACAGAGGCGAAGAAGGCAGAAGTAAAAGCGGAAGCCAAGGCCGAGGCGAAAGCACTTGCCAAGGAATCAGAGAAAACAGAAGTTGCCGCTGAGTCTCATCCTCTCACTTCAAACGGCACCGGTAAAAAAGCGATCAAGCTGACGGGTGCAAAGTCTGGCCCATCCGCGTTCCGTTCGTTCTTAGCAATGTTTTTGGTCGTGGGTGGTCTCGGAATGATTCTTCTCTATGTGAAGAGAAAAAATGCCGGTGGAATTCAAGCGAAGAAGGCTGGCAATTCATGGTTCTCTAATCTCCTGCCTCAAAATCGCAAACAAAAGCCGATGATGGAAGTGATTGCTACCCATGTGCTCGGACCAAAGCAAAGCATTGTGGTGATGAAGATTCGCGGACAGCAGTTCGTGTTGGCGATCACTGCTGAAAATATTCAACTGATCACCCAGCTAGACTCCGATGACTCTGAAATGGACCTGCTCGACGATCCTAAGGTTGCTGCGTCGATCGGTAAAATGTTTGGTGTTGAAAAAGCAAAGCCCCAGGCACCGGTTTTCAATCCGGATGCTAACTTCAACTCGATGTTGAAAAATAGCACGGGAGCAGGGGCGATCATCGCCCGTAATGCCTATGCATCCAACGCACCTCAGGAGCAATCCAATTTTCAAATCGCTCCTGCAGCTCCAGTGAAGCAAGCTGGAGTGACCGTGGGTGGAGTTCGAGATCAAATTCGTCGCCGTTTGGAGGGCACACAATGAGAAAAATACTTGCACTCGTTGCAGTATTTTTTACTCTCCAAACAGTGGGTGTCACTCCTGCGTTCGCAGTAGGTACTGGAATCGGCGGAGCGACCGGCGACTTTTCTCTTCCGTCGATCGCGCTGAACATGGGTGGTGCTGGTGCAGACGGAGCAAAACCTGCGGAGCTCGTGAACGTTCTTCGCATTGTTTTACTGCTCACTGTCTTAACGCTCGCTCCGGCAATTCTGGTGATGATGACCTCGTTCACCCGAATCGTCATCGTGCTTTCCTTCTTAAGACAATCCCTTGGGGCTCAGCAGATGCCACCAAACCAGGTGATTGTTGGTCTTTCCCTCTTTCTTTCGATGTTTGTCATGCAGCCCACCTGGAATAAGATCCAGGAAACGGCGCTCAATCCGTATTTGGACGAAAAAATCGATCAAAGAACTGCCTTCGCCAATGCGGAAGCACCGATCCGTGAGTTCATGTTCGGACAAACTCGCGAAAAAGATCTCGAGCTTTTCCTCTCCCTGTCAAAAACGGAGAAGCCAAAAACTCGAGAAGAAGTTCCGACTCACGTGCTCATCCCATCCTTTATTGTGAGCGAGTTGAATACCGCATTTCAAATGGGCTTTATGCTCTACCTTCCCTTTCTCGTGATCGACATGGTGGTTTCCAGTATCTTGATGGCGATGGGGATGATGATGCTTCCTCCGATGACGATCGCACTTCCCTTTAAATTGTTGTTGTTCGTGCTCGTCGATGGTTGGGGATTGGTTGTTGGAAGTCTCGTAAAAAGTTTCGGCTAAGTGGTTTAGGAACGGAGAATAAAGATGACAGAAGAAATGGTAATGCAATTAGGGATCAATGCTCTGCAAACGATGCTCTATCTTGCGGGGCCTGTCCTTCTTGCCGCGATGGCAGTGGGTATCGTGATCTCCATTTTGCAGGCAATCACTCAGATTAACGAGCAAACGCTGACCTTTGTGCCCAAGATGATCGCGGTGATTATTACCCTCGTGGTGATGGCTCCATGGATGCTCAAAATCATGCAGGAATATGCGATTAGCATCTTCGGCGGCGCCGGGGAGATGATGCACTGATGGTTTTTGCGAACTGGTCAGCAGAAGAGCTACTTTGTTTTTTTATGGTGCTCCTTCGCATGAGTACGCTGATGGTTCTGCTTCCCATTTTCGGTGATCGTTCTGTTCCTGCTCCTGTAAAAATTTTACTCTCGATCACGTTCTCGGCGGTTCTCTTTCCGATCCTCAAAGGTAACGGCGTGATTCACGTCGAAGACGCAGTGGTGTGGTCGGCGACGACGGGCAAGTTACTGATGACGGTAGCAAGCGAGGTCATGGTAGGACTCGCAGTGGGTTTCGCGGCTCAGTTGGTGTTTCATGCAATTCAAATGGGCGGAGATTTCATCGCTCAATTCATGGGGCTTTCGATGGCCAGCATGTACGATCCCCACACGGAAAATCAAACCATGGTGCTTGGTCAATTGATGAGCGCGCTAGCAATGCTTACTTTTCTCGCCATTGACGGACATCATCTCTTGATCCGCGCGATGATCGAAACCTTCAATCTGATTCCGCAGGGGCATCTCGTGATGAATGAGGCATTCAAAAATTCGATGATCACCCTCGTAGGAAATACGATTTTATTCGGGATCCAACTTTCAGCTCCGATGGCGGCTTGTATGTTGCTCGTGAACATTGTTTACGGGATTATCGGTAAGGCGCTCCCGGCATTGAATATTCTCACGCTTTCGATGGCATCGAGCGTATTGATCGGTGGTTTTGTGTTGTTGATTAGTTATCCCTCGATTCAAAGCGGGATGGCGAGTATATTTCAGACTCACTTCGAAGATTTAACGCGATTCATGGTGGTGTATGGCGGAAAATAACGAAGACAGAGATACGGAAGACCTATCGGAAGAGGCCTCGCCCTATCGGTTAGAAGAATACCGAAAGAAAGGGCAAGTATCACAAAGTAAAGAGTTAGTGGCGCTGTTCGTAGCTGTGGCCTCGGGCCTTACTCTTTTTGCAATGGCTCCCGGCTTCGCCGACGAGATCATCCGATTCATGAAAGAGACTTTTGAGCAGGGGATCGCGATTAAACCAGCAGACGACATGCATAAGATCGCCGGCAATCGTCTCACCGAAATGTTAGTAGTGATCGCAAAGGTCGGACTTCCGATTTCTCTCATCGGTCTGGTTCTCGGTGTTGCCACCCACCTCGCGCAAATTGGTTTTCTATTTTCTACCGATACCCTCACGCCAGATTTCAGTAAGATCAATCCATTGAGCGGATTGAAAAGAATGTTTTCGATGAGGAATCTGACCGAGACTGCAAGGGTCGTCATCAAAGGGATTATTCTTTGTTATGTTGCCTACATGATGATCAAGAGCGACATCATGGAATCGCCCGCGCTTATTTTTAAGCACCCATCTGCGATATTTGATGTGTTGGGTACGGCGGGTAAGAGTTTGTTCTTGTCTCTTTCCGGAGTTCTCGCCGTTTTTGCAGCGGTTGACTTTGTTCTTCAACGTAGAGAATTCGGTAAACAAGTTCGCGTGACGAAGGCCGAAGCTAAGCAGGAAATGAAAGAACAAGAAGGGGATCCGCTCGTGAAATCGCGGATTCGGTCCATTCAACGTGAGCAGGCTCGTAAGCGCATGATGAAGGCCGTGAAGACCGCCGACGTGATCATTACCAACCCGACCCACATCGCGATCGCGCTTCAATATGATAAAGACAAGATGATCGCACCAAAAGTGGTGGCTAAGGGTGCGGACTTTATGGCTGAGAATATCAAGAAAATCGCCAGAGAAGCCGGTGTTCCATTGGTGGAGAACGTGCCACTCGCCCGGGCGATGTTCAAGAGCGTAAAAGTAGGGCACGTGATTCCAAAAGCCCTCTTCCAAGCGGTGGCGGAAGTGCTGGCTTATGTTTACAAACTCAAGAATAAGACTATTTAGTTTTTTTCTTTTACTGAGTTTGAATGTTTTCGCGGTGGCGAAAGCTACTCCTCAGGATACTTGTCTCGAACAATTGCTCGCCTCTTTTACGAGTATGGATCGCCGAGCGATCCTGAATTATACCACGAAGGATTATCAACTTTATAATGATTTTCTCCGTCTGGGTAAAGTTCCAAAAAAATGGAAGACTCGTGAGAACGCGGTTCTTCAGATTCAAAAACTGAAGAATGCGATCGCTAAAATCCCTCCGGTTAAAAAGCAGCTTTATCGATTCATCGATTTGGGAGGCCAGACAAAAAAAATGCCCGGACGTTTCCCTTGGTACAAGGGCGTGGTGTTTGATTTTAAAAAAATCGATCCTTTTCTGAAGGACTTTGATGTCGGACAAATCTATCGTGATCAGGGATTCGTTTCAGCGACGCTGAATGATGTCCCATCCGGGAAATTTCAATTTACGAGCGTCATTTTAAAAATTGATGCGCATAACGCGCGCTCATTAAAGGGACTCAGCAACTACGAGCAAGAAATGGAATATCTCTTGCCTCCGGATACTGAATTTCGGGTAAAATCCATTAAGGGGAAATTTGTAGAACACTTCGGTAGTTATGGGGCCGGAGACTATCCGGATGAGAAAGAATGGATTAAATTCGTACACCACTATCGAGATTATTTTCCGAGTGTTACGGACCAAGAGGTGATCACTCGTTGGAAAAAAGGTGAATACGTGCCGAACCTGATCATCGAGCTTGAGGAAATTTAAGTAAATAAATGAGACCGTTTAGGCGACGCTCAAATCGTGTCAAAATTTGGGTAGATTTTTGCCAAAGTTTGAATACCATATTTATATGCACAAGATATTTTCTATTGGTTTAGCGGCCTTGGTACTGAGTCTCTCCGTTGCCCGAGCAGCGGAGAGCAGTGCCGACACCATCGTGTTAACCGACCGAGTTTCCATTAAAACGGGCGACATTATTTTGTCGATCAACGGGAAGAAAATGAAGAACAACGTTGAGGCTCTTTCCACTATCGGCCAGATGAAGAAGACGACGCCGATCGAAATGGAAGTGTTAAGGGATAATAAAATCAAAAAACTCTCATTTAGTGCTAAAAAGTAAGTATGAGGTCTATTTTAGCGGCGCTGATTCTATTGGTTCAATTTCCCGTTTCTGCTGCGAACCTGCCGCGTGATTTCCGTTTCGGCGTCTCTACCGCTGCTCATCAGGTAGAGGGAAACAATTCCAATAGTGATTGGTGGCAGTGGGAAGAAATCCCTGGAAAAATTAAAAACGGACAGCGCTCTGGAATCGCCACGGATTCCTGGGGGCATCAGGATGAAGATATTTCCAACATGAAATCGCTGGGAGTGAGTGTCTATCGCTATTCGATCGAGTGGGCGAAGGTAGAGCCCAAAGAAGGCGTGTTTGATGAAAAGGTCCTCGCTCAGTATAGCGACCAAGTAGATCGTTTACTTAGAGCAGGGATCGAACCGATGATCACCCTTCAACATTTTACTCTTCCGCTTTGGGTGAAAGATCACGGCGGCTGGGATTGGGACGGAATCGCTGGAGCATTCGAGACCTACCTGACCAAAGTCATCCCCGTGTTCGGGAAGAGGGTAAAATACTGGATCACGATTAACGAGCCAATGTCGATGATTGCCGGCGGATACATGAGCGATGTTTTTCCGCCGGGAGTGAATAATCTTTCGTCGATCGGCACGCCAATGATCAACATGCTGCGAGCCCATGGTCGTGCTTATCATCGAATTCACGAAATTTTGGAAAAGCAGAATTTTACGCCGATGGTGGGACTCGCTCATAACCTGATTGTTCTGGATCCACTGCACTCCTACAACTTACTGGAACACTATGTAACGAGACGATTCAGCCAGATTTACAATTGGGCGATTCCAGACGCCCTCACGACCGGAGAGTTCAAGATTTTCTTTCCGTTCATGATCAATGCGAAAGCCGACATTCCTGAAGCTAAAAATACCCAAGATTTTTTCGGCCTGAACTATTACACGCGATACCGGGTGAAAGTAAATCTCTTCTCCAAGGATAAGTTTGAAAAAGTCGTCACTCCGGGCGCTCCCGTGAATGACTTAGGTTGGGAAATTTACCCTGAGGGGATCGCTAGACTTTTGAATCAAATTCAAGAACGCTTTCCACAAATGCCGATTTGGATTACGGAAAACGGAATCGCCGATGCGGACGATCACTTGAGGACGAAATACATCAAAGAACATCTTGATCAGATCGCAGATCGAATCGAAGCGGGTGTTCCGGTCAAGGGGTATTGTCAATGGACCTTGAACGACAATTTTGAATGGGCAGAAGGGTTCACCGCTCATTTTGGTTTTTATTCTTTGGACCCTAAAACTTTGAATCGGGTTCCTCGGCAGAGCGCTGCCGATTTTTCTGAAATCACCCGCTCGGTAAAAATGGGCTTGCCCATACCGCGCTCAAGAGAGGATCAATAATATGGTACCGAACATTGTTTTGAACTGGCCCGCGATTCTGGTTTCGATCATCGCTTCATTTATTTTTGGAGCTCTTTGGCACGGTCCCCTGATGGGTAAGCGGTGGGCGAAAGAGATGGGGATGAATTTTGACTGTAAGCCGGATGCGAAGGTGATGCGTCGGGCGATGATTCTACAGTTGGTCGGTACTTTTCTCACCGCCTTCGTGATTGCACACACGGTATTGGTTTGGCGTCCTTCTGTTTGGGGAGTCGGAGCAGA
>Ga0206918_1164_pt1 | contig 12788 bp, 13 predicted proteins | sample Alteio_BWOrgHeat_69_FD_152950 | JGI IMG/M metagenome (GOLD analysis project Ga0206918, IMG submission 152950) | Enriched cells from forest soil in Barre Woods Harvard Forest LTER site, Petersham, Massachusetts, United States -... | ecosystem: Environmental > Terrestrial > Soil > Temperate forest >... | reverse complement strand
TTTTTCCGAAGTGATTCCTTCCGCGCAAAAGAAAATTGCTTCAATTTTATCTCTGCGAGCATCCGAACAAATCGCCTTTGCTCCTAACACCCATGAACTCGTGAATCGATTGTTTTCCACTTTTGAATTAGGCCGCCCGGTAAGAATTCTCACGAGCGAAAATGAGTTTCATTCCTTCCGCCGTCAGTGCCAGCGTTGGGAAGAGGCGGGACTTGCCGCTGTTTCCAGAGTTCAAGCCGATGAATTGGCCTTCGATCGAAAAAAGTTCATCGCCGCGGTCGTACAAAAGCTGCGCACCGAAAATTACGACCTATTTTTCATGAGTCAGGTGTTTTTTGATTCTGGTTTGGCTTTGAATGCTTCCGAAATTTCCGAACTCGTGGCTGCGGCACCAGCAAGTACCGTTGTCTGCGTTGATGGCTATCATGCGTTCGCTGCTCTTCCAGTAGACCTGTCTACACTGGAAGGACGCATCTTTTACCTCGCTGGCGGATACAAATACGCGCAGGCGGGCGAAGGCATGTGTTTCATGGTCGTTCCAAAAGGGAATTGGCGGCCCATCAATACTGGTTGGTTTGCGGATCTTGGGAATCTCAGTGGTCCGAAGTCCTCTCAGGTTTCCTACGTTAACGATGGTTCAGCTTTCATGGGTTCGACTCAAGACCCGTCCGGATTTTATCGTTTCAATTCGGTTTGGGAAATGTTTGCACAAGAAAAGATCGATGTGCCGACGATTCACAGTCATGTGATGAAGCTTCAAGAAAAGTTTGTATCCGGTATATCTTCCACCGCTTTATCAAAATTCAAGCTGATGAATGAAACTCCAGAACGTGGGCACTTCCTCACCTTTGATCTCGAGAGCACCGAGAATTGCGCCCGTGTTTCGACAGAACTGAAGGCTCGCGGAGTGCTCACCGATTTTCGCGGACCAAGACTTCGCTTCGGATTTGGCCTCTATCACGACGAAAACGATGTTGATCGCCTGATCAACGAAATTCGTTTCACCTAATTTCTCTCACATTTATTACATAACGACTGTTGACTGATGCGGCAACGCTTTGTTGACAGCACTATTGTATATTACACAAGCTCGATGTATCTTCCGACTCATGAAAACCATACTAATGATATTACTCACACTGACCGCTACATCCCAAGCAAGGGCTGGAGATAGCCCCATCACCCTCATCATTCAATGCATGGGCGACGATCCCACGAGTCCTTATGAAATCAGCGGTGATGATAATGGTCTGCGGTGCATCGGCACCAAGTACTCTACTGCCGTTCCGTTGAAACCAAATCCTCAATACGGCGATACAGATTACGGCTATACTTCTCGTACATCGTTCACTGCCTGTGCCGTAGTTGCGCTCGGTGAAAATAGCGTAGGCATCACCAAACGCGTGCTTTCTTGCATTGCCCCGAAGATCACTTCCTGCAATACGATTCAAGTTCCTCACAGTCCTACCAACCCGACTTTGGAATCCATCGATGTCAGTTGTTCCTTTGAATCAATCGACGAACTAAGAAAGCGGTCGTTGAATGAGTATTTGCCGAGAAGCAATTGAAAGGTAATTTATGAAATTGAATAAAATTGGAATCGTCGCAGCCTTGTTCATCTCAGCATCCGCAATTGGAGCATCACCAAGTTTTGCGCAAAATATGTTTAGCCAGGATGTATACCAGTCTCCGGGTCAAAAAATTGTTGCGAATTCACCGACGAGAGCCGCAGTAGAATCGCTAGACGCCAGAGCCGCAAAGGAATGCAAGCAATCTGCGGTGAACCATGCGCTACAAGCTGAAAAAAAATCATGGGGTGACGATCAAGTGGGTATTTTGCACCTTGACCGCAGCATTCCGATGGGTGTCACCAACGGGATCGACGGAAACGAAATCAGTGGCGACGCTAACGTCGAAGTTACCATTAATCGTGAGTCTTCAGATCCGGTAGTCCATGAAATGAGAATCACGGCGACTAAGAGTAGAAATTCCAAAATCCTAAATTGTAGAATATCCAAGGAAGTTGTGCGCGACATCCTCTAGGTTCCCACAGGAGATAAATGATGAAACGTTTTTTTGTATTAACAGTGTTTGTGGTCATTCTAGGGTTAAACATTTCGAGCCTGGCGAGGGCAAATGAGTGTTTGTCCTGGAGCAACGGTGTAAATTGTACCTCCTTCGGTGGTGGTTTTTGTTCGTCACTGAGCAATGGCGCCACATGCACCCGAACCAGTGAATAACGAATTACTTCGCGCGCGCGAAGTGCCACGTGCTAAAAAAGAATATGATGAAAGATGAACTGCCTTATGAAAAATAATACGATGATGAAACACTACCCCACCCTCATTCTTCTGCTCACGAGTCTCATCTCGACTAGCAACAGTTTCGCCGACTCCACCATCATCCGCTCCGGCGCTTCCGACACGGATTCGAAACATCTATACATCCAAGTCACTTCCAACAATGCTCCTACCCAGGCAATCAAATTCGAACTCTGCGACGACCGCCTGTCTCAAAATCCATGCGAAGCCCTGTTTCACGGAAATTACTTTTCCCTGAGAGACATCCAAAATGAAATCAAATCCGCCAAACGAAATCAAAAAATTGATGAAGTCACCGGCTTCATTGCCTTAGGTTCTTTTGCGATTCTAGCAGGCATGGCAACAGGTGGTACGGTTTATTTAGCAACGGGTGCCGTCGCGGCGAGCGCGGGCACGGTGTCTACCACGGTTGGCCTCACGGCCATGTTTACCACCGCTGAAGCCGGCGGCATGCTCTTCTTGAGCAATCAAGGTGGGCCGATCTTCACCTTGGATGGAAACTATAAAAACATCTCCATGAACGACATCCTCTCATCCATGATTGATCTGATTCACCCGATGGAAGTAGGTCCGATGGTGATCATGAACAAGAATACCAGCGACCTTGCTTTGATTTCCGAACCATTGAGCGAGCGGATGTCCCGTGCGTGGGTCATCAAAGCGGGAGACATCAGTCACGACGGAGTCGGACTCTTTGCCGGGCAAATCTATGCACAAGCAGCAGGCGAGCATCAATACGATTCCAGCAGACAGACGATTTACACCAATGATTGGTTGTTCCCAGTGAATTGCACGAAACATCATTGCCGAGGCGAACACGTCAAAGACAATCAATATCATGCATACGGAAGCGACGGAATCATCGAGTACCTCTATCCAAATGGAAAAGCCCTGATCTATTTCTATCAGTCTCCACCGATGTGGAAAATCTGGGCCGTCGGTGAAGGAAAACAGATCCTCGTACTGGAAACACTCTACGACGATTTATCGAACTGAACACAAAACAAGCGAATTGTAATAGCAACACTCGCATAAATACAGGGCAGCCATACGGGGATCGTTCCCATGATTGACGGTGAAGGAAAATAGGTAAAGACTTCCATTTTTCCCAAGAACCATTCAAAACTGCAACCCGCGATCGCGACACTCGAAATCTCCAGTAAAGATCCCCACGAATACATTCGATTCCGGGTGATTTGAGACGTGAATTTAATCTGTGCCGCCAAGGCGCCAAACAAAGTCACCGTTTTGAACATTGAAGTTTCGGGAATAACAGACGTGGCGAAATAGATCTGCAAGGTCCAAAGGAATGAAGCCAAAATAACTTGAGGTTCAACGGTTTTTGGATCTGTGATCCGAAATATTTTCAGCAAGAGTGGATTTCCCAGCATCAACAGGAATGCTGCCCCCGCAAATTCCAACGGCACCCACCAAGGAATATTGAATAATAAGACTCCCTGCCAATGAGGATATTGCGCCATTCCCGAATACACGTGCGCCATGTCTCCGAGAGAAAAAACCAGCCCGGCAATCATACAAAATAATAGGCGCTTGATCATACCTGAAATCTAGTCTTACCCGCGCAATGATCTTGTTCAATGAAATTTGTTGAGTGATGGCAGTTTAAAGATAGAAACCTCTCTCTCTGACGGCAACTCTTTTCACTTCGCGCGTGCGAAGTTACAAACGCTGACCCCTGATTAAATTGTTGACTAAAATACTCATTTATTATACAATCCGTGTTTATGAAACCCTTACTCCTATTCGGACTCGTATTTTTCAGCAGCACTTCCTTCGCCGAAAACTTTGATTGCTCACTCATCGTGCGCTATCCCGACGGACATGTGACCGCACCAAAAACTGGAAGCATCGAAATCACCGATAATCAAGCAACCCTCATCAATTGGGGTACTCCAGGAAATAATGTCGGACCTCTGGACGTGATCAGAGAAGCCGGAAGAATCCGCATCGACTATCGCCACTACGGAAGCGCCTTCACTAACGGCACTCCACTTTACATGGGGATCATACTCACCCAACAAGACGGTGGAAATTACAAATACGATTTAGACAGTATCGACGACACTCGTACCGATACCTGTATTCTGAAATAAAAAAAGGACCACTTCGTGACGAAGGGTCCCTTTTTATTTTTAAAAATTCTTAGCTACTAGTTACCGAAAGTAACATCGTGGCTGCACATCACGGTCATTGCCAAATGAGAGTCAGCAAACAAACCTTTGGTCACACCTTCGTCGAGACCAGTGGCTGCCGTCACGATCAAACTGAAATGGTAAGGACTCAGTTCGAAACTCTGAAACATTTCCAACACGTTCTTATTATCGACATTCACTTTTACCGCACCTTGATCTGCTTTGGTCATCGTGTTGCCGCGAAGATTGTAATCAACGGTGAAAAGATACGGAGCCGCAGACTTGTCGTCTGGATTCGTATTCTGCATGATCTTGATATTCAATTGATTGCTCTGAGAAACGCAGGTCGCGTACGGACGGAAGATTGGATCTGCCATCACTTGAGTTGCGGAGAGAAGTCCTACTACTAAAAACATTATTTTTTGCATGGAGCGAACTTATGAGATCGGTACCCGGGGGTCAAGACTCGCTGAGTCTAATTCGCGCATTTCTGAAGTGCAAAATCGCAGATTTCACGTAGATTTTTCGGGATAGAATTACCTGAAACACCGCGTAAACCTGCATCCACTCCGATCGCTTGATTGAGCAGGTCCTCCGCGACCTCCGGCAGTGTAGAAATGGAGTCGAGTTCACGGAATTTTTTCAAGGATTCCTGCAACTCCGCAATCCCCGCCTTTTCTTCCAAGGTGACTGCGCTCACGGAATAAACATCATCCCATCTCAAGGTTCCACCGATGCCTGCATTCACCACTTGTGGGGCCGCCGCGCCTGCACATTCGAGTGCAAAGCGTACCGCAACCAAACAATTGCGTTCCAGTGCATGATAATCAAAATGAGCAATCCAATCTTGGTTCAATGCGCCTTCCGTAAAAATCGGATCCTGAGGAAGAGAAATACTTCTCGCCACACAAAGAGCCTTCTTCGAAATTTTTTCCGCACTCAAGGTGTCCGGGATCAATACCGGTGCGCACTCCAAGCGTTTAGGACCACGAATGATGAATGAATCCGGTGTTCGAATATGAGCGCTACCACCGAAATAGGTTCCTGCATCGGTATTCGGCATGCCGAAACTCTCCGCCGCTCCGTTTTGAATCCAGGTGTGCTGCAAGATTTCATTCACGACACTGCCGTTATGGGTAATGCGGGAAGGAAGATCGGAACGACATTGATAAAGACTCTTCGAAAACTGATACCCGGCTGGAGGAGTATTTTCATGAATACTCTCCAAAAAAACCTGCGGTTCCAAGGCACCGGATGAGCGTTCCTGAGCCTGAACAAATTTCAAAATTTTCTCCACAGTGTGACCCGATAATACAATGGCTTCTTGATTACTCGTGGAGGAACCGTGCTGAAAACTCAGTCGATTGATCTTAAAGTTCTGTTCGTAATTGACCTCACTGTCCGGCGTGGCCTGGTAAAGAGTCTGGTCACCATTTTTAATCGTATACACGTCATCAAAAACTCGAAAGCTCACCTGATTCTCTGATTGCGTATTGATGGTGACGGGAAAATGTGGCCCTAACTTCATCCAAGTGAACGCGGAAACGACGTCTTTTAAAGAGATCGGTTTTGCTGCCTCTGCAAGGGGTAAGCAAAGAGTCGTGCTCAAAAATAATCCGCTGAGAGAAAGTGATAAAATGGATTTCACAGTTAGCAGTCTATGAGCGTTTTAATTTTTTCACCACAAAAAAAGCCTCAGTCTCGACGCATCACCCAACGAAGCATTTCGTCTGCCAAATCGTAATCTAGCCCATCGGAATCTTTGAGCTGATTGAAATCTCTCCACCATTGAGGGGCCTCTGGGTGAAATCCAGTTACAAAGACCCGTCCTCGGCCGGCTTCTGTTCTCGCCGCCGCCACCTTACCATTGAGATAGGTAGCTACGACTTCAGTATTTTCATCGAGTCCCATGAGATAGGGGCCACCTTCAAAATAAACGGATCTCCATTTATTTTCCCAAAGCACCGGCAGAATGGCCAAGGACTCAACATCTTCGTAAGGAAGCGTCCAACCCGACATCAAATTAAAACCGAAGAGACTCGTATCACCAGAAAAAAAGGTTGAAGTGAAAGCTCCGGCACAAAAACCGACATACCCGCCGCCCTGATCTCTCACAAAACTTTCCACTGCAGTTCGGTACGCATACGACATCGACGTCACCACATCCGACGAATAGCCGCCGGGCTGAATCCAAACTGCCGCATCTCTAAATAGTAAGTCGGACTGTGCCTGGGTCGACTGATCATCGATGGAATATTCGTTCACGAAAACCGGTGTGAGACCCGCGCGCAATGCCATCAAGCTCGCCGCAGTGGCACAGCCCTCTTCACAGGCCCCGTTTCCATTGTAAACCAGAGCCTTGGTGCGCTCGTGAGCGAAGGAGAAGGTAGTGAACAATACACATAAGTAAATGAGTCGGCGCATGGCGAACTGAAATGCAAAGAATGTACTCGGAGAGTCTCCCCCTTTTAATCGTTTTATTGGGAGAAGTGGGGCAAAAAACCCTTAATTATTTACTCAATAGTCGATAACCGACACCTGATTCAGTGACCAGTAGATCTTCGAGACGATATTTCTTTAATTTTTTTCGAACTTGGCCCAAGTGGACCCGGAGGTATTGAACATGCTCAATCGAGTTTGGTCCCCATATTTTATTCAACAGCACTCGATGGGTCACCACTTTACCTAGGTTTTGACCAAGGAGCGCCAGGATCTGAAATTCGAGCGGCGTGAGTTTAATTTCTTTGCCCGAAACCAAAACCTGGTGCGCCGGAATATCAATTTCAAGAGTTCCAGTTTTAATGATCTTTGATTCCCCTGGCTTCCGCCCCGAGTGTCGGATGGCCACTCGAATTCTCGCCAACAATTCAGGAATTGAAAATGGTTTCGTGACATAATCATCCGCCCCTAAATCAAGGGCAGTCACTTTATTTTCATCATCTTCTAAAACCGTGAGAACAATGATCGGAATTTTCACTCCGCTCGCTCTCATTTTTGTCAGTAACTCAATCCCATTTACATCTGGAAGGCCGAGGTCCAGCAGCACCGCTGAAATATCTGGCGATGACTTCGCAAGAACTTTCATCCCCTCTTCACCAAGCGTTGCTTCACAAACTGCGTAGCCGTTGGATTCAAGATTGGTTTTCAACAATCTTTGAATTGAAACTTCATCATCGATCACGAGAATCGTCTGAGTCACCATAATTCTCCTCGGATTGCTTCCGGAAGTTTCGCCCTCGGAAATTTAATTTCAAAAACGGTACCGTGAGCAACATCCAATAAGCGAATCACCGCCGCATGGGCCTCGAGAATTCCCTTCACAATGGACAGACCCAAGCCGACTCCCCCTGCAGGAGTTCCTGGGATCCGAAAGAATTTTTCAAAGACTTTCTCTTTATATTCGTTTCTAATTCCAGGTCCTTGATCGGCAACCTGAACAATGACATCGTTCGAAGCGTTTTTACTCACTAAGACCTGAATTTTACTCTCCGCAGGCGAGTAATTTGCGGCATTCAAGAGCAAATTACCAATGGCATGATCTAAAAGTTTGAAGTCGCCAGAAATATAATCGTCCACTTCTTTTTCTTGTGTATGCTGAATCACGACCGGATGTTTTTTTAAATTAGGCTTCAACCGCTCCACCGTATGCTCCAAAAGATCATTCACGCTAAAGACCTCATGTTTCAAAACCAAATGTTCACTTTCAATGCGGGACATGTCGAGAAGGTTTTCAACTACCTGATTCAGACGTTCAGATGCAATTTGAAGCTCCTTGGCAGCCGAACTCACAAACTCTTTATTGCCCAACATATTTTCATGCTGAAGAGCCGCCGCATTTCCTAAAATCACCGTCAGCGGAGTTCGGATCTCATGGGAAATCGAGTTGATGAGAATTTGATAGAGCCTCTCGGACTCTCGCAGTAAATCGCGCTCGAGGGCGTGCCTTCTTATTTTCGCATTTAGAAATCCCCCGAGTGAGGCGACGAAAAAGTAAGCGTAACACATGAGCATGTCTTGAGGTGCGCCGATCGAAAATGAAAACTTCGGCGCCATGAAAAAGAAATTCCAAGAAAGAGCGCTCAATGCGGCCGAGAAAAAAATAGGACCTTGCCTAAAAATCGCTGATGCAATCAAAACACTCAGTAAATAGAGGTAGCCGATTACATGATAGTCAAACCAACGTTTTAAGAACTCCCCCATCAACGTCGTAAACGCGATCATGGCGAAGGTGATCAGGTACTGAGAAAATGAACTTTGAATTTTGAATGCCGAACGTTTCATTACACCGCGACTCTAGCATAACAATGAGCGTCACCCCAATTGTAAAAATATAAGGAAAAGATAAAGATTAAAGATTCACGCTTTACTAGTATTGACGCGCGCGTCGCTAAAGGCGCAAGTTAAAACAATGCAAGCAAGTAAATGGAAGCGGTTCTTAGTTGGAAATCCGATCGCGAGCGAGATGGCCCACCACGAACGAATTCCAAAATGGAAAGCTCTCGCCGTTCTTTCATCGGATGCCTTATCTTCCGTCGCGTACGCAACCGAAGAAATTTTGATACCGCTCGCAGCCTTCGGTGCTGCCGCCGTGGCTTGGTCTATTCCGATCGCTCTCTGTATTATTTTTCTTCTCGTCGTCGTCACCATCTCTTATCGCCAAACGATCGATGCTTATCCGAGTGGCGGTGGCGCTTACACCGTTGCGAAGGAAAACCTGGGAGCCCAGGCAGGACTCGTCGCCGCCGCATCTCTACTCATCGATTACATTCTTACGGTTGCGGTATCGGTATCGGCCGGTGTGGAAAACATCGCCTCGGCATTTCCGTTGTTGGCTGAACATAAGGCGATCATCGGTGTGGCTGTCGTGATTCTCATCATGCTTCTCAATTTACGTGGGCTCAAAGAGTCCGCGAGCATCTTCGCACTTCCTACTTATCTCTTTATTTTCTCATTTATCGTTCTCATCGGCGTTGCATTTTGGAATATGGCTACCGGTGTGGCCATTCCAGTAGCGCCACTCGTCCATGAAGTGTATCCCGCTATTCCCGTATTTTTATTACTCCGAGCCTTTTCTTCGGGATGTACTGCCCTCACTGGGATCGAAGCAATTTCAAACGGGGTTCCGGTCTTCAAAGATCCAGGACAAAAAAATGCAAAAACCACGATGTTTTGGATGTCGTTCATCCTGGGTTTTATGTTTCTCGGTATCACTGTCCTTTGTCATTTTTATGGGATTGTTCCGAAAGAAGGCGAGACCGCCGTATCCCTTTTGGCTCACGCCGTTTTCGGAGAACACGCATTTTACTATATCGTGCAGGCCTCCACGGCCCTCATTTTGTTTTTAGCGGCGAACACCAGTTATGCCGACTTTCCTCGACTTTCTTCACTGCTTGCTAAAGATCGCTACCTACCACGACAACTCGCGAGTCTGGGTGACCGCTTGGTATTCTCCAACGGAATTATCGGACTGAGCATTGCCGCGATCGCACTCATCATTTTCTTTAAAGGTGATACCCATCTTTTGATTCCACTCTACGCCGTGGGGGTCTTCATCTCCTTCACCCTTTCACAGTTGGGCATGGTGGTTCATCACATTAAAGTGAAGGAACCGCATTGGATCAAAAGTCTTCTCTTCAACCTTCTGGGAGCGTTAACCACTCTCGTGGTATTAATCGTGATCGGTGCGACTAAATTCATCCATGGTGCATGGATGGTGATCGTTTTCATACCGATTCTCGTCTTTGTATTCAACCGCATTCAGAACCACTACCTTTGGATCGGTAAACAACTCACCTTTCGTTCATCACTGCCACCGATCGATGTACTTCAGGTGAAGCATACGGCGATCGTTCCCCTTTCCGGGCTTCATCCCGGAGTTCTCAAAGCTCTTCAATATGCCCACAGCATTTCATCGAAAGATGTGCGTGCGCTTTACGTGGAATTGGAGCCTGAAGCGACGGCACGTTTACAAACCGAGTGGGACAAAATCCCTGGAGACATGAAACTGGTCGTGCTGAAGTCACCTTATCGATCCGTGATCGATCCGATTCTGACCTATATCGACGAAGTTCGAGGCACCTCTGAGGATCATTTGGTGACTGTGGTGATTCCGGAGTTTGTGACGCCGAAATGGTACCATAACTTTCTTCACAACCAGACCGCACTGTTGCTACGGGCAAGTCTATACTTTAAACGTGATGTGATTGTGGTGAGCGTTCGATATCACCTTTAGGTCTTGATTATTCTTCTGTGAGCAAGATCACGCTCGCGTTAGCATCAATACCGGAGACCCACACATTTTTTTGTCGTGAGCTTTCGCCACTCACCATGTGCACTCTCGATTTAGAGACACCGAGAACATCGGCGATAAATTTGATCACCAGTGTATTTGCAGCATTCTCCACGGGGGGTGCAGCCACAGAAATTTTTAGTCGTGGAGGTGTGGACGCAAATTCACCCTTGATCGCCGTTTTCGAAGCACCGGGCTGTACATAGAGCAAAAGCAGGGTTCCCCGCTCGCCTTTGATTTCGTGATCTTTTGCCCATTCCATCTAGAGAACCTTTTCCATGAAGACACTCACGCCATTTTCACCGTAGTCGCCAAAGGGACCAATAGTTTTGTATCCCAGTTTGGAATAGAAACCGATCGCTTCTTTTTGAAGGTAACCGGTCTCCAAACAAATTCGCCGGACTCCTCTATCCAGAGCGTGCTGTTCGAGCTTCGTCATCAGTTCGTCGGCAAATTTTTTTCCTCGAAACTGCGGATCTACGATTACGCGTTTGATTTCTGCATAACCTGAAAATAATTTAACCGCGCCTATTCCTACTAGCCCTGAATTAAAAAATGCTCCGAGCATCAGCACGTTTGCTGACGATAACTCCGCGGGAGAATCCAAGTGGCACTTCTCAATTCCATAAAGGCCGATTTGATATTGGTCGAGCTGGCCGATCAATTTTAGGACATCTGCTTGCGCTGGATTCACCGGCTTTACTTCAAGCATCGGAACCCCCTCATAATGTTTTTCCCATGAAAATCTTCATCAACTGCATGACACAATTCTCAAGTTTCGTGTGAGCCGTACCGTTGGTAAGAGTCGCCAGTTGAGAGGTTTTTTTAAAGGCGTGGATATTACTTTCTAACTCCTGGGCCAGTTTTTCATCGCGAACGAGGAGCCCAGCTTCAAAGTCCAAATCAGCCGAGCGAGGAGAAAAATTATCACTCCCGACATAGGCAATTTTGCCATCGATCACCATCGACTTAGCATGAATATCTTTCGATGAAGTATCTTCCCAAAGCTCCACTCCTTCATTAATCAAACGTTTTCTCTGAGCATAATGAGTACTTCCATATAAATCTTCTAGGGCATTTTTTCCCTTAAAATTATCACGATTCACCATGGCCACGACCTTAACACCACGGTTTCTTGCATCCAATATTGCCTTTGAAAATTCATTCGTTAAAAAAAGATAGGGGGTTTGAATGGTAATCGTCCTCTTGGATGAGCGAATCAGTTCAATGAGATCAGAAGTGTTCATCCCGATCATTGGTCGTTTTCCAAAGTTTGACATGAAATGAATGTCGGTCACTTTGCGGAGCTGATTCTCAAATTCAGGATATTGGTCTGCATAGTGAGTGGTCACTGCAGCGAAATGGTCTAAAATTTTCCCCTCTTGTTCGATCTCACGCGCGCTCAGGCCCTTAAGACTTGAGCTTTCTGGCGAAGCCCCCTCCTTCCAAAGTTCTTGAAATGCAGTCTTCGCCTCCGAAACTACCGTACCTTTTGCGTAAAGATCCCGGTCCAACCAGGCATAATTCTTTTTTACCGTCTTAATTCCAAAATAGTCCTGGCCCATATTCCGACCACCGGTAATCAATTCGCTACCATCCCCAATTACCAATTTACCGTGCATCCGTTTTGTAAAGATCCCCGTCTTTTGAGCAAGAAAATTTTTTTTGATCGGATTATAAACCCGGATCTGCACCCCTTCATTTTGAAGGTGAGCGATTAACCTCGGATGAGTATTAAAAAAGAGCCCGTCAATTAGAATTTTTGTATCCACCTTCGCTCTCGCCGCTTCACGGGCCATCGCAAAAAAACTCAACCCAACCACATCGTCGCGCACGTTAAAGACACTCATGAGCAATTCAGATTTTGCACCCCTCATGAGTTTGATTCGGGCAAGCGCTGAATCATGATCGGATTCCAGAATGCGCACGTCTGCATCGGCGGCCCACACGCGTGGAACGAAAATAAAAGAGAGCAGTAAAATCACGATAAACGTGCGAAACTTCACGTCACCATATCGGTATTTT
>Ga0206918_1147_pt2 | contig 12878 bp, 12 predicted proteins | sample Alteio_BWOrgHeat_69_FD_152950 | JGI IMG/M metagenome (GOLD analysis project Ga0206918, IMG submission 152950) | Enriched cells from forest soil in Barre Woods Harvard Forest LTER site, Petersham, Massachusetts, United States -... | ecosystem: Environmental > Terrestrial > Soil > Temperate forest >... | reverse complement strand
ATTAACACACCAGGGTGTGCAATGGGTGAGTGAGTCACCCGCAAACGCCGGCACAGGCAACGCATATACGGTTACCACATGTGTGATGGAATCGGTGCAGCCATTGTTGGTGTTGGAGGTAAGGACTACAGTATAATTACCTGCAGCGGCAAAAGTATGTGTCGGATTTTGTGTGTTAGCAGTGCTGCCATCACCAAAGCTCCAGTTCCATGCGCTGACTGTTTGCGGAGCTCCAACCGAAGAGGCATCCGTAAAAAGGCTTGGGGTATTGAGGCATCCGTTGGTCCCTGCAAAGGCGGCAGTGGGCAAGCCATTCACCGTTACTTTCACCACTGTAGTGCTTGTGCATCCGCCTGCAGCGCTGGCTGTGAGTGTGACGGTAAAGGTTCCGGCTGTCGCGTAAGTATGGGTAGGAGATGGGGAGGTGGAATTTGTTCCGTCACCAAAGCTCCAGGAATAGTTAGATGCATTTGTGCTGGTGTTTGTAAATGCACTGGCTATATGCAGGCACACCGCAGGTGCTGTGAAAGCGGCCAATGGACCGGGATTGACAATTACGTTCTGAACGATCTTGCCGGAGCATCCGTTAGCGGTAGTCACAGTTAATGTAACGGTATAAGTTCCTGCAGCTGCATAGGTATGAAGGGGGTCCTGCGTATGATCGTTAGCCCCGTCACCAAAATCCCAGGAATAACCGCTAGCAACAAAGGAAGTAATGAACACACTTGCCGAACCTACACATACCGGTTGAGAGGTAAACGTAGGAGCGGGAGCCGGGGCAACGGTGACATTAATTATCGTATCATGCGTACACGGAGGCCAGGTTATGGTCAGGTGTACTGGATAGGTTCCTCCGGCAGGGAATGTATAAGTGGGATTGGCTGTTGTGGCATCGGTTACCCCATCCCCATTGAAGTCCCACTCCCAGGCAGTGATGCCACCTGTGGGTAAGGAATGGTCGGTAAACTGGGTGGGCGATCCTGCGCAAACAGTATCGGCGCTGAAGAGAGCTGTAGGTGCAGTGGGGTTACCGGCAATAGTAATGCTGAGGGTAGTGGTACAGCCTCCCATAGCCGAAGTCATCACTACAGTGTAAGTGCCGGCTACATTGGCTGTAATGACTTGAGTGGTGTTCGATCCTACAATTCCTGGTCCTGTCCAGCTATAAGCACTGGCACCGGGAGGCGCTGTCAGGGTGATAGAGCTGCTGCCGCAAATGGCCGGTGAAGAAGTAACAATCTGGGCCGGTGCACAGGAAGCATCCACATACGCATAGCCGTAATGTCCGCCTTGTGTACAGTCGCGGCAAACATAAGTCATCGTGACACATTGGCCCACATAGGCAGTCAAATCTACAAACATGGTTGTCCAGTTGCGGTAATAAATGTCTGAGCCAGGCAGGTTAGTGAATCCGGCAATACCCGGTCCTGCCGTAACAGAGTAAGAGCCGCAGTTAAGTACATTGCCGCTTTGGTCGGTGAGGCTCAGGAAGAAATATGGTTGTTGTGGAACGGGATGCCCCGGATCTTCCAGCACTACCGCATAAGCATAAGTAAAGTTGGTGGTAGAAGCAGAAACGGTAAAAGAGGTCGATAATTCACCTGCCATAGCCCCTGTTGTGGGGCCGTCACCGATCATGGCGGAGTGTGTTCCTCCTGCAGGGTATACCATATTCATCACCGCACCGACAACAGGATCGGCACCCGGACTGGTAATGGAAGTTTGACTCGTACCAGGAGACAAACTGACACCACTCATCCCTGAACCGTTCACCGCCCGTCCTTCAAACTGGTTCCAGGCGGTAAAGTCATTCGTTTCATAACCGGGATTGGTACAGGCTTGTCCGCATGCCTGGGGTGTAGGGTTGATACCAGTGGACGTACCTCGCTGCAAGGCCACTTGTCGGAGACTGTCCGAATAAATCTGGAAAGCAGGGTAAAGTGAATAATATTTGTTTTTTAGTCTCTCGAAGAAGGCGTTTACATTTAAAGGGTTAATGATGCCGGTACGGGCCTTGGTGAAAAACTCTACCTGGTCATGCCATATCTTTTGTTCGGTGATCAGGTATTTCTGGAAAGCATCGAATTCGGCATTGTCCAAACCGAGTCGCTGTTGCAATGTTTTTTGAAATGCATTGTGGTCATAATTTTTCCAAAGTGCTTCCGAGTTGTAATCGGGTCCTTGCACTTGCGCGGTTTGCGCATCTGATTTCGTAAAAAAACACAGTGCAAAAAGGAAGGCAATCCCCCTTGCATAAACTAAAAAGCGGCCCTGTTTCATGGAAAATGAATTAGTAAGGTATAAGCAATAAGTCGCGTATTTGAGTAGTTGGTATACTGGAAACGGATGTTGGTATAGGAAATTGCAAGTACAATTTAGAGTAACCGGGTGTAACTCGCAAATATTTCCTCAGTTATTTTGAGAAAAAAGCCCGTGTAATCCCCTAAAACAGCTCAAATTATTAATTTTTGAGTGCTTTTAGTATGCTTTTTGCGAGGCTGAAATCAGGATAAGATAGTGTCTCTCAGGAAGATATCCGATTAAATTCTGATTTTTAAGAAAAGATCGGAGCAATAGTGGTCATTTACTGGCAACACCAAGTAGCATTCCCAGCACACCCTTGTCTTTCGTTTCTTCCAAAAGTTCGCGCACATCGACATCCAGCACACCGGCTATTTTGCGGAGCAAGGCAATTTTGGGTTGAGTTTTATTGTTGCAGTAATTAGTCGTTACCACATAGCTCTTTCCTATTTTATCTGCAAGCCACACCTGTGATCGGCCCTGAATATGGAGTATTTCTTTGATGCGGTTCATAGCTCAAAAAGTTCTTTCATCTCGTTTTATAAACTTGGAAGGGATAATGAGCATATTGTATAAATCAGAATCCCGCCTTCCCTGCCATGTACTCTTGCCGGCTGGACTCTGCCTGCGTTGGCGCCTCTTTGGAGGAGGTGTGCTTAAGAGATATAAAGATACAAAAAATCTAAATAATATTCAATAAAAGAGATATTTGAATGTTTAAATGGGAGCCATTAGATACCAGTAATAACCAGTGAATGTGGTAACATTTTCGTAACTTTGCACTTCTCAAAAACCTAATCGTTATTTCCGGTAATGATCTCAAAGAAATCAAAATATGCCATCAAGGCACTTGTTGGATTGGCTAAACGATACAAGAGTGGACCTGTTATCATCGCCGAGCTGGCAGAGGAAGATGCCATGCCCCGGAAATTTCTCGAAGCTATTTTGCTCGAACTGAAGAATCAAGGAATTTTGGGAAGCAAAAAAGGGGCCGGAGGAGGCTACTACATGATCAAGCCCCCTGCTGAGGTGATGCTGAGCAGTGTGCTCCGGCTGACAGATGGTCCGATCTCTTTGTTGCCTTGTGTGAGCCTGAATTTTTATGAGCGCTGCGCCGACTGCACGGATGAAGCTACCTGTGGCCTGAGGCAGGTGGCCAGAGAGGTGCGTGATGCCAGTCTCCACATCCTCTCAAATACCAGCATTCAGGACCTGGTGGATAAAGAAGCGGCCCTTGCCAAGAAACGGAAGGCGACACGCAAATAATTTTCCTGGAATCCCTAATCGTATCTTTGAGCACACATGAAAGAAAGGAGGAGTATGCTCTGTTGGGCTTCGTATGTTTGCCGTTGGCTTGTTGGAATAACCTTCATTACACTTTTGCCTATGCAAGTATATAGCCAGGGGCCTGTATCGGGGAAACAGTTCCGCATGGAGAACAGCAACCTGCTGTCCCAGTTATATACGGACAGCAGCTATGTGCAGCAGAAACGAAAGGTGAGCACCTTATTTGCACATGCCAGCCCGGGTCAATGGGGAGAGTTTGTAAAGGGAGTAGATGAAGACCTGATGACTCGCAACAAAATCATTGCCTTTACTTTCGATGCCTGCGGAAATAAATCGAACAAATACAACAATGAACTGATAGACTACCTGAGGAGGGAGCGCATACCAGCCACTTTATTTGTGAGCGGAGCCTGGATTGATGATAATTACCAAGCGTTTCTGGAGCTGAGCAGGGACACCCTTTTTGAAATTGAAAACCATGGACTGAACCACCTACCTTGTTCGGTAAACGGAGAAAGTGAATATGGAATTAAAGGAACACCCGATGTGCCCGATGCATTTGATGAGATAGAGGCCAATGAACGTAAGATAGAATTAATTACTGGCAGGAGGCCTCTTTTTTACCGCTCAGCCACGGCCTTTACCGATGAGGCCTGTGCTAAAATAGCACGCTTGCTTGGAGTGACCATTGTCAGTTTCGATATCCTTTCCGGTGATGCGATGCCTTTTGCTCCTCCTCATTTGATTGCTTCCAATGTGCTGAAGAACTGCAAGCCCGGAGCAATTGTCATCATGCATTTTAACCATCCCGAATGGTTTGGTTGTGATGCCTTGATGGAGGTGATTCCGGCATTGAGAAAGAAAGGATACACGTTTGCCCGCCTCAAAGATTACCCGTTGAAGGGAAGAGAATAATCCAGTCTTAGATGCAATCAGTTATTGCCGTAAGCCAGTATGTGATTGACGGCATGCACCAATTCATCCAGCGTAAAAGGCTTACGGATGAAATGATACCCTTCCAGCTTATACCCACCGTCTTTCAGCTCCTGTTGGTCTATGGCTGAAATGATAATAACCGGTGCTCTTCTTTCTGGTTCGTAGCGGGATTGCATTTGGTGCAAAAATTCAGGCCCTGATACATATGGCATCATCAGGTCTAGAATAACCAAGTCAGGTTTTTCTTTTTTCAGGTACTCCATCGCCTCTCCGCCATCGATGGCGGTAACGGTTTGAAAACCTTCTTCCTTTAAACGGTGCCCGATAGCAAACCTCATGAACTCATCGTCATCGGCGATAAGTATTTTTTTTCCACGAAATGTCGAGCTGGAAATTTTTTCTTTGGCCGCCTGTGTTTCGTTTTTCATGCGTTATCTGTTCTGAAAATAAGTTAACTAGCAGTGCCTTGGAGGAAATCCACGGGAGGAGATTCCTACTGCAAAGATATTTCAAATCCTTGCCTTTGCCATGACTTTTAGCAGAAGAATAAAGATTTGGTAAAGCCGGAGCCGGATATAAAGACGTTATTTGTTAGATGGAATACTGCATTTGAAATCAGTCGATTAGGTGTTTATAAGGGCTCTTATTGGGCCATAGATACCATAAGAACGGTTGATTCTGGGTTTTATTGGATCGGGATTCCCCATACTTTAGCATTGGGGACTAATGTAAAGGTCTTAACATACAGTCATTCATATGTCTCCCATGTTTTTTGCGGCGTGGTTTGGTGGAAAATAATAAGAGCGAAAGCTTAGAATGGAAGTAAACTAGATTTTACACGCATGAAGAACTTACCTGAAGATCATTACATTTGCAACGTTACTTATTTTTTTCAAGTGAAAACAGGCGCAACTAAACATTCTTCTTCCCTGCTGGCAACCAAGTCCAGCAGTCGGCAGTTTGCCCTGTCCATGTCCTTTATTGCCACTCCTGGCACGATTGCTTCTGGCTCTACCCTTTGGGTTGTACGCTAAATAATACCCCCACACCGGCTTATTGCCTCTCGTTGAAACAGAAACCCAGTTGCTGTTCCACTGTCATTATATTAAAACGCATTAAAATAATCTGTTATGCAAGTCTTAAAATTCGGAGGTACCTCCGTAGCCAACGCGGAAAATATAAAGAAGTCAATCTCCATCGTCTGCAACGCGTTAAACGGGAAACCCACTGTGATGGTGGTTTCCGCTCTGGCAGGCACTACTGATCAGCTGATTGCTACTGCTAAGCTGGCCGCTGAAGGAGATGAACAGTATGTGCAGCAACTTAAAGCGATTGAGACCAATCACCTGTCGGTCGTTTCCCAACTGATCCCGGTAGCTGCTCAAAGCGGAACACTCAGTCTGGTAAAAAGAATGTTTAACGAGCTGGATAAAATTGCCGAAGGTGTTTTTATCATGCGGGAGTTATCTCCCAGGGCGTTGGACCGGATTACCGGCTTCGGAGAACTCCTCTCCTCGCGCATTGTTTCGGCTTCTCTCGAATCACAGCATATACCACACCACTGGCTGGATTCCCGGGAACTCATACAAACCGATTCGAATTATGGTTTTGCAGCCGTAGATTATCCCGAGAGCGGAAGCCGAATCAGAGAGGCCATTACTTCTAATGGGAAATCACTCTATGTCCTTCCGGGTTTTATTGCTGCAGATAAGGAAGGCATTACCACTACTCTGGGTCGTGGAGGTTCTGATTATTCAGCTGCCATCCTGGCGGCAGAGCTTCAGGCAGATGTGTTGGAGATATGGACTGACGTGAGCGGTATGATGACTGCTGATCCCCGTCTGGTGAGTCATGCCAAGGTCATCCCTCATATTTCCTACAGCGAAGCAATGGAGCTTTCGCATTTCGGTGCGAAGGTGATTTATGCGCCTACCATACAGCCGGTCATGAACCGGGAAATACCGGTATGGATTAAGAACACGTTTGCACCCGCAGATGCCGGAACCCAAATCTCGGGAGCGGTGCCGGCAACCAGCGACCGGGTATGCGGACTGAGCAGTATCGGTAAAATAGCATTGCTCAGTCTCGAAGGCAGTGGCATGGTGGGAATCCCGGGCATCTCCCGCAGGTTATTTGAAGCGCTTTCCGAAGAGCGTATCAACGTGATGTTTATTACCCAGAGTTCTTCCGAATACGCCATCTGTGTGGCGGTGGAAGAAGCTTTTGCGGTAAAAGCCAGCAAAGCGGTGGATCGTATGTTCGGCAGGGAAATTGCTGCCGGAAGCATTGAGCCGTTGAAAGTAGAGCTTAGCCTGTCGATGATCGCCCTGGTAGGTGACCGAATGCGGAACCGGCCCGGTATTTCCGGAAAAATGTTCAGCGCTTTGGGAAGAAACGGGGTGAATGTGAGGGCCATTGCACAAGGGGCTTCGGAGAAAAATATTTCGGCCGTTATCTCTCATGCCGACTTGCGTAAAGCGATCAACGTATTGCATGAAGAATTTTTTGAAAACAGTTACAAGCAAGTCAACCTTTTTATCGTGGGACTTGGAAATGTAGGCAGCCGTCTGCTCGAACAACTTGCTCAACAGCAAGATCAACTTCGGGATCAGTTCCGTCTGCAATTGCGTATCAGAGGGATGGCTAACAGCCGGAAGATGGTGCTGAATGAAGAAGGAATATCCCTGGATAACTGGAAGCAGCAACTCGAAGCGGGCAATGCAACAAACCTTCCTGCCTTGCTCGAGTTCATAAAAAAGCAGAATTTCCGCAATACTGTATTTGTAGATGTCACTGCCAGCGGGGAAGTCCCCGGTTTGTATGAAGCCTTGTTGCTGCAAAGCGTATCGGTAGTGGCCTGTAATAAAATAGCCTGCTCTTCGGGTTATGATCACTACCGCAACCTGAAAGGTCTGGCATCCGATTTCAATGCTTCCTTCCTTTTCGAAACCAATGTAGGAGCGAGCCTGCCGATTATCGGCACCCTCAACGACCTGATACGTAGTGGCGACTCGGTGCGTTGCATCGAAGCCGTGCTGTCAGGTACTCTGAACTATGTCTTCAACAATTACGACGGAACCAAGCCCTTTGCAACGGTGGTGCGTCAGGCTCAGGCGGAAGGATACACCGAGCCTGATCCGCGGACCGACCTGAGCGGAACCGATGTGATGCGCAAAATCCTGATTCTGGCAAGGGAATCGGGCTATGCCCTGGAGATGGCTGATATCGGTAACGAGCAGTTTCTTCCGCCTTCCTGTATGGAAGGGAATGTGGAGCAGTTCTACGAACAATTGCTGGTGCATGAGGCTCATTTTAAAAAAATATTCGATCAAGCACAGGGCGCCGGAGCCAAGTTGAAATACGTGGCCACGTTTAAAGAAGGGAAAGCCTTTGTGGGCTTGCAACACATTTCACCGGATAAAGACATGTATCACCTTTATGGAAAAGACAACGTCGTGGTATTTTATACCGCCCGCTACCAGGAACAACCCTTGGTCATTAAAGGCGCCGGTGCTGGTGCAGAGGTAACTGCTTCCGGGATATTTGCAGATATTGTTCGGGCGGGTAGGGTAGGGGTATAAACGCTTGATGAATTCACATTAGAAAAAAATAGTTATGAAAAATGAAATTACCGTTTATCCTCCAGCCACTGTAGCCAATGTGGTTTGTGGATTCGATGTGCTGGGATTCGCTTTGGAAAGTCCCTGCGACAAAATGCTCGTACGTCTTGTTCCCCGTAGAGGAGTGACTATAATTAATAAAGACGATTTTGATCTTCCTCCCGAGCCGGAAAAAAATGTGGCCGGTGCTGCGCTACTGGCCATGTTGAAGGAACTGCCCGATGACATTGGCTTTGAAGTGGAGAGCACCAAGTCCATCAAGCCCGGCAGCGGCATAGGTTCGAGTGCGGCTAGCGCCTCGGGTGCAGTGGTGGGCGCCAACCACCTGCTGGGTAACCGGTTTTCCAATACCGACCTGGTGCGTTTTGCCATGAGCGGAGAAGAAGTGGCTTCGGGCGTGAAGCATGCCGATAACCTGGCCCCTTGCATTTACGGCGGCGTCACCCTCATCCGTTCCATGGATCCGCTCGACATCATCAAATTAGATGCTCCGCCTTTGTACGTTACCATTACACATCCGCAGATAGAAGTCAAGACATCCGATGCCCGTCAGATTCTGAAGAAACAAATTCTCCTCACCGATGCAATCAAGCAATGGGGGAATATTGCGGGACTGGTGGCAGGATTGATGAAAGGCGATTATGCATTGATCAGCCGTTCGCTGGTAGATGTATTGATAGAGCCTGTACGAAGCATTCTCATTCCCGGGTTTGATGAGATCAAGCGCAGAAGCAAAGAAGCGGGAGCTTTGGGAGGCGGAATATCGGGATCGGGTCCCGCCATGTTTATGCTCTGCAAGGAAGAAGGAACTGCCCGACAGGTTGCCGAAGTAGGGAAAGAAGTATATGCGAAAATAGGATTGCCCTGTTTGACCTACCAGAGCCGTATCAACCCCGAAGGGGTGCGTGTATCCAGAGAGCCGGTGCTTTCCTGAGATTATTCATTCGAAAAAACAAGATGCTTCATCCTAACTGATTACTTATGCGCTATTATAGTCTCAATCAACAAAGCCCTGATGTAGATTTCAGGGAAGCCACCCTACGGGGGCTCGCACCCGACAAAGGATTATACTTCCCCCGTTCCATTCCGGTACTTGATGCAGCCTGGCTGAATAAATTTAAAGATCTGGGTAAAGCGCAAATTGCTTTTGATGTGATCAGGCCGTATGTCGGGGAATGTATCCCCCACGACGTTTTGTATCGTATCTGCGAAGAGACGGTGGCGTTTGATTTCCCGCTTGTGGAGGTCACCGGAAATATCCATTCGCTGGAATTGTTCCATGGTCCCACCCTGGCTTTCAAAGATGTGGGAGCCCGATTCATGAGCCGCTGTCTGGCTTGGTTCTCGAAGGAGAATACCAAGAAAACCACCGTGCTGGTTGCTACCTCGGGAGATACCGGCAGTGCTGTGGCAAATGGATTTAAAGGCGTGGAAGGTGTGGAGGTGGTTATCCTCTATCCTTCAGGTAAAGTAAGCAAGGTGCAGGAACTGCAGCTTACCACTCCAGGTAAGAACATCCGTACGCTGGAAGTGAAAGGCAGCTTCGACGATTGTCAACGTATGGTGAAAGAAGCCTTTATGGATAAGGACCTCCATCAGCGACTCGTACTCACTTCAGCCAATTCCATCAATGTGGCCCGGTGGCTGCCTCAGCAGTTCTATTATTTTTTTGCTTTGCAGCAATGGGCTCATGAGCGTCCTCCTGTAATTTCCGTCCCCAGTGGTAATTTTGGAAACCTCTGTTCCGGTCTGCTCGCAAGTGTTTCGGGACTGCCGGTAGCGCATTTTATCGCCGCCTGCAACAGTAACAAAGTTTTTACCTGGTACCTCGATACCGGCGTCTACCAGCCTGCGCGGTCCGTGGTCACCATTTCCAATGCGATGGATGTAGGCGATCCGAGTAATTTTTTACGCATACTCGAACTGTTTGGGAAAGAACACAAACGGATGAAGGAACAGGTTAGCAGTTACTCGGTGAGCGACCATCAGACAGCTGCCATCATTTGGGAAGTGTATCATCACGCCAAATACCTCCTCGACCCGCATGGTGCCGTGGCTTACCGGGGATTGCAGTTATACCTGGAAAAACACCCCAAAGAAAAGGGGTTGATTCTGGAAACTGCCCATCCGGTTAAATTTGCAGAAACAGTGGAAGGCATTACCGGAGATAAAGTACCTGTGCCACCTGCACTGGGTGACTTGCTGAAGCAGAAGAAAAAAAGCACACTCATCAATCCTTCTTTTACAGCCCTGAAAGAATTCCTGATGCAGCGAGAGCTGGCGCGTTAGTTCAACCTCTTGATTGGCTCCTGGCAGGGTCCTCCGCCCGCCCCAGGAACTTGACATCGCATTTTGTTATAACAGGTCTTCCCATTCCTTGTCTGTTGACTGAAACACCAATCACGACAGTTTTCTTTAAGAAGATGACCTTTTCTTAAAGGAAAAGGTCATGAATGTCTAGGAAGATGACGTAAGGCTAAAGGAAAAGGTCATGATTCTCTAGGAAAATGACGTAAGGCTAGAGGAAATGGTCATCATTCTCTAGGAAAATGACGTGATGCTAGAGAAAACTGTCGCGATTCTATAGTTTGAGTATTATTTTATCCTCACGTCATGTCTGACCAGCAATCCCAATAAGCCATCCAGGGAGAAAGAAGCTTTTTTCACATCATTTAATTCGGGATCGATTACAAAATGCTGGGCTTCGGAGAAATCGGCTTGTTTTAAGATGGATCGGTTGAAGAGGGTTCCCAATAAATCAGATTGAGCAAAATTGGAGTTGCTCAGGTTGCATCCGGTGAAATTAACATCCTTGAGGGAAGAATGGAGGAAGGGTGTTTTCAGGAGTTTCTTGTCCATAAACGAGGCGAAGTCCAGCATGCAACGATCAAAGGCTACGCTGAACAGGAAATCGTCACATTTGCTGAAGTCCACTCCGATGAGTTTGCAATCTTTAAAAGTGGCATTTCTCAATCCGGTATTGTGCACTTTTACCAAAGCCAGGTTGCAGCCGTTGAAGGTACAATCGGTAAAACGGTTACCAGACAGGTTCGTATTCGAGAAATCGCATTGATTAAAGATGCAAGACTCAAATTCCCGGTCTTTCAGTTCCTTGCCTGAGTAATTGATTTTCTCAAACGTTTTGTGTTCGTGCAGTTTGGCATCCATGGTTTCTTTCTGCTTTTGTTTCCCTTTCTGTTTCTCTTTCTCTTTCTCTCACTTATACATAAATACCGTATAGTCTCCCTCCTGGTATCCATCCTTGAAAATTACTTTTTCGGAAAGTGTCTTGCAGTATTCCAGAATTCCTTCAGGTGCATAGGCACATAAATCACCCGGAGGATGACCGATGCGACTGAGGAGATTAAAGCCCAAGCCTTTGGTGCAGCAGGCAAACAGTTTTCCGATGATCTGGTAAATGTAGCGGGGATGCGTGCTTTTATAATTGAGTGTTCCGGAAGCGAGTACGTAATTACTTGGAGGAAGCGTATCGGTAAAGAGGTCGCCCAGCTGAAAGGTGGTTCGTGGAATATGTCCGTATTGTTTTCGTGCGAGGTTGATGAATGGTTCCATCTGGTCGATACCGGTATAGGTGATACCTGGGTAACGCAGTCCGAGGTGTACGCGCAGGTCGCCCCTGCCACATCCGGCATCCAGCACCGATTGATTGGTGAGGTTGGCAATGCTGGCTAACACATCAAAGCGCACGCGCTGACTCGAATTCGTGTTCCAGCCCAAAGCCATAGAGGAACGTAAGCCGTAAGAAGCGATTCGGGCCTGGTGGTAAGCGGTGATTGATGCGGTGTCGGATGTTTCCACGGGGCAATTTACGGAATTGGAAGCAGGTTTCAGAAAAGAGGTTTGGTATAGTTGCCACGGCCTTCAGGCCGTGGAATAAAAAAAGCGACCCTCATTCAAGGGTCGCTTTTCATTTAAAACAGTATTTCCAGATTAACCATTCAATGCTTCTGCACCACCCACGATTTCTAAAATCTCGTTGGTAATAGAAGCCTGACGGGCTTTGTTGTAGGAAAGTTTCAGGTCGCGCAGGAGGTCCTTCGCGTTGTCGGTAGCTTTGTGCATGGCCGTCATCCGTGCTCCGTGCTCGGAGGCCCAGGAATCGAGCAGAGCTTTGTAGATCTGTGTCTTCAGGGAACGGGGAATGAGGTCTTTCACAATCTCTTCCTTGGAAGGTTCGAAGATGTAATCCACTTTAGATGCTTTTCCTGCGGTCTTGGCAGGTACTACCGGCAGAAACTGTTCGGTAGTAGGAATCTGAACGGCAGCATTCTTGAACTGATTGTAGACAATGTCAATCCGGTCAAATTCTCCTTTGGAATACATCTCGATGATCTTTTCGGCAACCGGAGCTACGTTATCGTAGGTCAGTTTGTCGAATAGCTCATTCAGCTTGCGCGGCATATCGGAACCGGCAATTTTAAACTCTGTCTTGCGGAAGAAGTCGTTTCCTTTCTTGCCGATACACAGTACTGTGGTGTTATAGGCTTTGTATTCGTTCTTTGCCAGGGCGATAGCCCGTTTAATAATGTTGGCGTTGAATGCACCTGCCAGACCCCGGTTGGAGGTTACCACAATAATGAGGACGTTCTTGATCGGGCGTTCTTTGGAGAAGGTTCCGTCGTTGCTGTCCAGGCTGGCGCTCAGGTTTTCCAGGATCTCCCTCAGCTTTTTGGCATAAGGCCTCATCTGGGTAACGGCCTCCTGCGCTCTGCG
>Ga0206918_1137_pt2 | contig 12970 bp, 13 predicted proteins | sample Alteio_BWOrgHeat_69_FD_152950 | JGI IMG/M metagenome (GOLD analysis project Ga0206918, IMG submission 152950) | Enriched cells from forest soil in Barre Woods Harvard Forest LTER site, Petersham, Massachusetts, United States -... | ecosystem: Environmental > Terrestrial > Soil > Temperate forest >... | reverse complement strand
CTCTTGCGCTGGTATCGCTCCCGGTGCGCGGATCGTCGGCAAGGAGGGGCCGCATGATCTCGGATTTTTTACTAAGGTTCTTAACGTCAACCTGATCGGCACATTCAATATGCTGCGCCTCGCCGCCGCAGATATGTCAACGCTTGAACCGTTGAACGATACCGGCGAGCGCGGACTTGTAATCAACACGGCTTCGGTTGCAGCTTATGAAGGACAGATCGGGCAGGCGGCTTATTCTGCTTCTAAGGGCGGTGTGGTCGCTTTGACTTTGCCAGCCGCTCGCGAACTGGCCCGCTTCGGCATCCGCGTCGTCACCATAGCCCCCGGTCTGATCGAAACCCCGATGCTCGGCGGGATGTCACCCGAAGTGCAGGAGAGCCTGACTGCCACCACAATTTTCCCTAAACGCCTCGGTAAGGCTACAGAATTCGCCAAGCTCGTGCTGCACGTGTGTGACAATGCAATGATTAACGGCGAGACGATTAGGCTGGATGGTGCGGTAAGGCTGGCACCGAAGTAAAAAACCAAATTACTGAATATTTTTAGTTGACCAGTTACGGGGAATGCTATACATAGCATATTCCCACAATGAAATTACGAATAACATAGGAGAGATCAAATGGATATCAAAGGGTTGGCAACGGTTGTTACAGGTGGCGGATCAGGTATGGGCGCAGAAGTTGCGCGCGCTTTCGCAAAAGCAGGCGCAAAAGTAGCTATATTTGATATCAATAAAGCCAATGCCGAAGCCGTCGCTAAAGAAATCGGCGGCATTGCTCTCGAATGCGATATCTCCAGTGAAGCTTCCGCGAAAGCCGCCTTTGCTGCCGCGGCAAAAGCACATGGCACTGCCCGTGTCCTGGTCAACTGTGGCGGCTTTGGCGCTGCGGGACGCATTGTTGGTAAAGATGGACCGCATGATCTCAATTATTTTTTAAAAACCATAGAGGTTAACCTTGGCGGCACTTTTAATATGCTGCGCCTGGCGGCTAACGATATGTCAAAACTTGAGCCGGTCAACGATACTGGCGAGAATGGCGTCATTATCAACGTGGCTTCTGTCGCTGCCTTTGAAGGACAGATCGGGCAGGCTGCTTATTCCGCCGCCAAAGGCGGTTTGGTCTCCATGACGCTGCCCGCTGCGCGCGAACTGGCGCGCTTCGGCATCCGTGTTGTCACCATCGCACCGGGATTGGTCGAAACCCCGATGCTGGGCGCAGTGACGCCAGAAGTGAAGGCAAGCCTCATCGCCAGCACCGTTTTCCCCAAGCGCCTCGGCAAACCTTCCGAATTCGCCAAGCTTGTGATGCATGTCGTCGACAACGCGATGATTAACGGTAATACTATCCGTATGGATGGTGCGATACGGATGGCGCCGAAATAAGAGGATATTCAGGTATCCTGAACATCCCGCACACAACGGAATCCGATGTTGGTCGTAGAGCTGTCCGGTGCGTTTGACGTTCGTGCGGCGACGCGGTAGCGGTTGCAGTACGAGCGGTGACATAGATAAGAGCCGCCTTTCATGACTTTACTTTTGCCGTCGGGCGGACCGGATGGATTGGTTAGTGATGCGGTGGCGTGATATCTGGTATGGAACCAGTCCGCGCACCATTCCCAGGTGTTGCCGGTGATCGAATATAAACCGTATCCATTGGGCGGATAGGCATCCACCGGTGCGACACCGGTATATCCGTCCTCACCCGTATCATGGAGCGGGAAATCACCCTGCCAGATATTGCACAAATGCTTTCCATCCGGCGTCAGTTCATCGCCCCAGGGATAAAGTTTCTGCTCCAGACCGCCGCGCGCCGCATATTCCCACTCTGCTTCGGTGGGCAGACGCTTTCCCGCCCAACGGCAATAAGCCATCGCATCGTTCCATGAAACATGTACGACCGGATGATTGGCGCGCTCTTCAATATGTGTGTGCGGTCCTTCAGGATGCTGCCAATCCGCACCGTTTACCTTGCACCACCATGACGTGCCTATAGCCCTGCCGGTAATGAGTGCTGGTTGAATGTGCCCCTCAAAAACGTATGACCAGCCAAACCGCTCGGCTTCGGTGCGATATGAGGTCGCGCGGATAAATTCTACGAACTGTGCGTTCGTCACCGGCGTAATATCCATGAGAAACGGATTCAACGTCACCTTGCGTATAGGGCCTTCGCCATCTGCCGGAAAGCCATCCCTGCTTTCCGTCCCCATCAAAAACGGGCCGCCTTCCAAACGCACCATCCCGTCATTCGAGATACTACTCTTTTGCATTATTGGGGGAGTTGCGGAATTTTTTTCATTGCTGCACCGTCCCGGCGCGCAGCAGGTTTTACTTTCATTACTCATCTGTCAAAGAATACATCATGTGATCCGGCATATTATACCGGTTTGCGTCCTCTGCAATTATTTCACCTGTCGCCCGCCGTTTTCGGTTTTTTGTTTCCTCGGGCGGGCTTAAAGTATCGTGGTCATACGCCACTCTTCCCGCCGCTAAAGGAACCGGATAATTTTTCAGGAGCGGGTCATTGGTTTCCTGCATATGCTTTCTCAATAATGTCCTGAGTTTCTTAACCATGTCCGGAGAGGTGTCGGCAAGATTATGCTGCGCGCGCGGGTCCTTTTGAAGATCAAAAAGCTGGTATTGCGTGACCTTAAGATAAGCCGGATTTTTGAGGACTTCATCCTTGGCGGCGCCATCGTCGATATTGGCGGGCGGACGCGTGCTGGGGCCGACGCGCTCGATAAACAGCCAGTCATCGGTGCGGACGGCACGGAGAACATCTTCCGCGACGTGATATGTCAGTTCATGAAATGTTGCATCATGGATGGATTTCTTCCTGCCCGCAAGCAGTTGTTGCCACGGCTCCCCGCGCGTCCATGCCGGACGCTCAATGCCCACGGCTTCGCAGATAGTGGCAAATACGTCCGTCTGGGAAACCAGCGCATTAACTTTTTCTCCGCGATGTTCGCTGAAGCCCGGCCCCGATACAGCCATATAGACCTCGGTGCCGCCCGTGGTCAGGTTGCATTTATATCCCGGATAGGGGATACCATGGTCGCTTGTCGCAATCACCAGCGTCTTGTCAAAGAGGCCTTTTTCTTTGAGTTCGGCAAAAATTTTGCCGTAGGCTTTATCAAGCTCTACAAGTTCACCCAGAAAGAGGGCCCAGTCTTCCCGTACCTTATCTGTATCAGGCAGATCGGGTGGTAACGGCGGCAACGGGCCTTTCGGCAAGTATGCTGTCAACGCCGGACGGAACTCGCGGTGGGTCTCTTCAAAATCGATTTGTGCATAGACAAGCTTTCCTTCGTTAGCAAGAGATGCCATGCGTTCAAGCACGGGCGGAATAACGTTCTCCGCGTAGTTGTCGGCTGTTGTGATGTGCTTATCGTAGAGCGTGGAATCTTTGCCCTTGCTGAGATCATTCGTGATGTGTTCGACGCCCGCATGGATGGAAGCATACCCGGCTTTCTGTTTCAGCCAGCGCGCGATATGATGGGCGCGATTGGCCAGTTCATGACCGAATGGTGGATGGGTGAGGCCCAATACCTCGCAGCCTTCTTCGTGAGGTTCCTGCCCGGTTGCAAGGGCCGCGCGCGCAGCAGAACATTCCGGTGTTGCATCGTGGCAGTTGGTAAAACATACCGCGTCTTCTTTCAGGAATTTTGAATAGTGCGGCATGTATCGTTGCATATCTTCCAGTGAAAGATAACGCGCAGGATCTCCGGTATCATGCGAAACGATCTGCAGGACATGGACTTGAGTACCTTGCATAGGCATGCTCCTACTTCTGTTTCTCTGCCGCATCCATAAATTCCGCCAGCTTGAAATCCAGTTCCGTCACGCCACCCGCATCGTGCGTGGACAGCACAACATCGACGCGGTTGTAGACGTTGAACCATTCGGGATGATGGTCCATCTTCTCCGCCATCAGTGCAACACGCGTCATGAACCCGAAAGCTGCATTGAAATTGGAAAATTTAAACGACTTCTGTAAAGCTGAGCGGGTTTCAACCATTTTCCAGCCACTATTTTTGTTTATAAACGATTCGATATCTTGACTCTGTTGCAACTTTCTCATTGTAGGATTCCTTCCGATTCGCTATAGTGAGTTTCAAGCTTAACGATTAACCATGTTGGCGTCCACATCCGGGGGGAAACTAAGTTGGAGACCAAATCAATATTCGTAGGATTCACAATCCCGCCGTCCCTAGAAGACGTAACGGAGATTGCTGACACAATCCTTGATGATCTCCCGGACGGCCTTCAGAAATATATTGGTAAAATGAAGATCATCGTCGAGGATTTCCCCGACGCTTTCATCGAGCAGGAGATGGAACTGGAAACGCCGTTTGATTTACTGGGCTGCTACCAGAGTTCCGGTCCCGCCGTCATCGGCCATCTCGCATCCAGCGCCAAGAGACAGGACACGCTTTATCTTTACCGCCGCCCGATCCTCGATGTGTGGATCGAAAGCGGCGAGAACATCGCGCATGTTATCAATCGCGTGATGATACACGAAATCGGTCACCACTTCGGTTTCTCTGCGGATGAAATCGAGATGTATGAGGAGGATATATTCGCAGCGACGGCTGCGGATATGAGTGCCAGTTAGGGGTTTCGGGGCGCTCTTTGATCCTTCTTTCTATAAAGGGCTGCTGTCGGGGGACGGCAGCCCTTTTTCATTCCACTGAAAAAGAATAGCGGCAATATTTAGTGTTTCATGACCTGCGAACCGTGCAGGCTGACATGCGTTCCCGTGACGCTGATCCCCATTTCTTTCAGTTTCGGCAGGGTGCGCGAGAGCGTTTCCCGGGTCATGCAGAGGCGGGAAGCAATCAGCGTCTTGCTGAAGGGAAGGGTAAAGCCTTGCGGATCTAATCCCTGGGTCGTGCAGGTCTGCTGTAGAAAATTGGCGAGCAGCTGCACAGGAGTCATGCTTGCCTGGTTTTGCGTATCCATCTCTTGCCTGCGGCCGCGCTGCGAGAGGGCAGAAAGGAGATTCAATGAAACCGTACTGTGCTCCCGGGCGGCGTCTTTCAGCCATTGCACCGGAAATTCCATGATGGTGGAATCCTTGATGACCTCGGCGTGCATATGATGGCTGGCGTGAAGGGCAAATATGCCTGTCGTGCACATGGTATCCCCTGCAATGCGGATAGCGGTTGTCACATCGACGCCTTCCGCTGTTTCATGGAACAGCTTCACCTGCCCGCTGCAGATCACATAGAAATGCATCACGGGATCGCCGCGCCTGAACAACGTGTCTTTGCGGTTGTAAAAATAAATGCTCCCGCCCGTCAGCAGCATGTCTTTCTCCGTTTCGGAGAGGCCAGAGAATAAAGAAATATTTTTAACAAAACTTATATTGAGCATATTCGATAAAACTTTTTGAGCCATATTGTTTTATTTTCCTTGAAAAAAAAGAAGCGTTATTACTATTTATTGGTAACGGTTAGAACATAATTCTCTTGTGGTTTACTTGACTTGGGTCACAACCCAAAGCGAAAGAGAAAATGTTTTATTGTGATTGAGGCAATTCGGCACAAGACTCCTCAGCCCGCTTTTTTTGAAGAAGCGAGGTCTCATTTAAAATTTTTTGATGCTGAGAGAGAGAATTTAAAAAGAGAATTCTAAAAAGAGTATTCGTGCGTACTAAAAAGGCATTCTGACGTGTTCATCATTATCCTTGGCTGATTCTGCCCCCCCCCTCCTTATGGAATGGGAGATTCGAATAACATATCACTTTTACTTCATATTCTTTGCAATAACAACAGAAATATATAATTAACTTCATAAAACTTTATATATGTAGGGATTCAGCCCAAGTGCGCGCCTAATGGCTGGTATGCATCCCCTATCACTCGCCTTTGGGCTGAAAATAAAGAAGTTGCGCAAAAGCAAGCACTTGGCTCAGAAGACTCTTGCGGCCTCCATCGGCAAGACTACAGAGACAATTTCAAACATCGAGCGCGGGGTACACTCGCCCCGGATGTCCACCGTATTTGATCTTGCCTCCGTGCTTGAGGTTGAGGTGCATGAGCTTTTTCTGGTGAGAAAGGCCACTCTGGCGACCAAGGAAAAGGAGGCGATCATGGAAAAAATTTTTGATTTGTTAAAAGACCGCCCTGCCTACTTCCTGAATGCAACACTTGATCAAATACATACTTTGGTATCCCTTGAGGAAACGGGCCGGAAGAAATAAACATAACGTCTATCAGATTCTTTCTTTTGGATAATTCCATATTTAAAGCGCCGCTATCACTTTTTTAACCAAATTCCATTTATAATGTCATGAATCCTTGTCAGGAGGGAACGATGGCTGAAGAATCCCAGACGCAGAAAAAAGCCCAGGCTGCCGAGATGGTTGTGCCGCCGAACAAGCTGAAGGAAAAAGTCGGCAGCGGAGGTTTTGACGAGAAGGCTATCACTAAAGCACAAGATCAGATCAAGAATAACACGGTCGACTTCCAGCCGATCGCCGCTACGCTCATGACCCAGATGGAGAAAGCGATCGCGGATGCCAGATCAGGCGCTGCGAAAGGCACTGCAGCGATGCGGGAGATACTGGCTCCGGCCATGCAGCTCAAGGCGCAGGGCACGATGTTCCACTATCCTCTTGTAACTGAGATCAGCAATATCCTCGTTAATTTCCTCGAAACCGTGACAGACATAGACGCCGATGTCCTGGAGATCATAACAGCGCATAAGACCTCCCTCACCGCCGTGCTGTCCGGCAAGATCAAGGAAGCAGACAAGGGAAAAGTGGGCAAAGAGCTATGTTTCGCCCTGCTCAACACCTGTGAGCGCTACGCGAAGACAAGAAAAAATCCATAGGACCCTGCACGTATGTCGTATGATTTTAAAAATATCAAGGTGCTGATCGTGGAGAGTTCGCCGCATGTCCTTGCGTTGCTGGAGGACGTGCTGGCCATCTTCACCATCCCGCGCAAAAACATCACCTCGGCCAGCACGACGGAAGAAGGGTTCAAGAAATTCTGCGAGGAAAACCATGATCTCGTGATCGTGGACTGGATAGAAGACCCGACAAGCGGAATCCAGCTGACGCATAAAATCCGTGCCGAAAAATCCAGCCCCAATCCCTATGTGCCGGTCCTGATGACGGCTGGCTCCGGCCACGAGAATAAAGTCATCAGGGCGCGCGACATGGGTGTTTCCGGCTATCTGGTGAAGCCCTTTGTGGCCAGAGAACTGGCACTGAAGATCGAGGCGATCATCGAGAAGCCGCGGCCTTTTATCGTGCACAGCTCGTTCATCGGCCCTGACCGCCGCGTAAGCAAGAAGCCTTATACCGAGGCCGAAAGACGGCAGACCCCGCCGGTCATGGCTAATCCCGCCGATGTCCGGAAGAAGAAGGGCAGGGAAAAATGATTCAAAGCTTTTCATGAAAACAAGGCTGTTTATGCTTTACCTCTCAGTTCGGCAGGGGTAGTTTTATACCGAGGGGAAACAGATGACAGATATAAAAGTTACAAAAGGTACAAAAGCGCTGACTCATTACGATACCCTGAAAGTGACGCAGGATGCGCCGCTCGAGGTGATATCCGCCGCTTACAAGGCTTTGGCTCGTATCTACCATCCTGACCAAAACGGTTCGAGTCCCGAGGCCATGGTTATCATGCAGAACCTTAACGTGGCTTATAAAATTTTATCTGACCCCCTGAAACGGTCGGAGCATGATTTATGGATACGTTCGGCAGAGCGGCGGGAGGATTCATCCGACAAAAGCCGGCGGCGCACGGCGCCTGCTTCGGCCGGTGGTGATAAAGCGAAAGCAGAGAAAGCAGCAGCCGAGGCCGCAAAGTGGACAAACTGGGCTGACAAGACCAAGCAGGAAGCCGAAGAAGCGCAAACCAGAGCCGAGAAAGCCAAAGCAGATCTTGCCAAGGCAAAAGAGGCGGATCGTGCGAAGTGGGAAGTCTGGGTCACAAAGACGGCTCAGGAAGCGAAAGAAGCAAAGGAACGGTACGACAAAGCCGCCGCGCAGGCCACAAAGGCAGTAGCTGAAGCGCTGGCGGCAGCAGACCAGGCGCAGTCGCAAAAGTCGGAAGGCAAGTGAGCCTGACGCGCCAGAGGGTCTGGTTTCCCGTTTATATTTTTCTGGCAATTTGTGTTTTTGTGAGTCACCCCTCACGAGCGCAGGATTTTCAGGGCTGGCTGCAAAATTTGCGGCTCGAAGCTGTTCAATTCGGCATATCGGAAAAACTGGTGGCGGAGGCTTTGCCGGATACGCTGGCGCCGAACGAGATGATTATCCACCTCGACCATAAACAACCGGAAGGCGGCATCAGTTTTCAGCGTTACAAGAACAACACCGTCACAGCATCCCGTATAAGAGCTGGTCGCAGCAAGATGCTGCAATATAAGAGCTTATTAAAAGGGGTGAGCTATAGGTATGGCGTGCCATCACAGTACATCGCGGCGCTCTGGGGTGTCGAGACGAGCTATGGCAGCAACACGGGCGGTTTCGAAACCATCCCCGCTCTTGTCACGCTGGCCTATGACGGACGGCGCGGAGAGTTTTTCCGTCAGGAGCTGCTGAAGGCGTTGCGGATTGTCGATCAGGGCGATATCGGTCTGCATGAAATGAAGGGCTCATGGGCGGGCGCGATGGGGCAGTGCCAGTTCATGCCGACGAGCTATGAGAAATATGCGCAGGCCTATAACAGCGGCGGAAAGCCAGATATCTGGGACTCTGAAGCAGATGTTTTCGCCTCAACCGCCAACTACCTTGCAAAAAATGGCTGGAAGGCAAAGGAACCCTGGGGTGTGCGTATAGCTCTTCCAAAAAACTTTAATAACAAACTGATAGGAATAAAAGTTACTAAATCACTTAAGGATTGGCGTGACACTGGCGTGCGTGTGCCCGTTAATGTATTTGATGAGAATGAGGCTTTATCCATTGTTCAGTCCGGCGGCGAGGGTTATAAAACCTATCTTGTGGGGGACAATTACAGAATTCTCCTGCAGTGGAACACCTCAACCTATTTCGCGACGGCGGTGGGGCTGCTGGCGGATGAACTGAAGAAAAGTGCTAGCTCATGATGGCTTATGGCTTGTTCTTTTCGGCCCTGCTGGTTGGCATAGTGACGATTATCGACTCTGGCAGATTTTCTAATATCGCAGTTTACTTTCTGTTCGGGATCACGTTGTTGTTTTCCATTCTCGGGATGCTGCCAAAAACTGCATCCGGTCTATTCAGGCAAATCCTGCTGACAACGGGATTAGTCATTTTGGGAACGCTGGCTTGTTATCGCGCCTTTGTTCTCACCAGCCAGTGGTCAGTTTTTATCTTTGTCCCCGATACTTTGCTTGGACTTGCCGCATGGAAAATACAGCCGGAAAAACGGCCCTGGCGGGAGCGCTTGCTTCTCCCCCTGTTTTTGACCGCGTCCGTGCCAGGGCTGTTGTGGTGGCTTAAGCCTGTTTCTTTCCTGTCCGTTGTCGGGCAGGGGTCTCTGGCTTTTATCATCGGAGGCGGGGTATGGCTGGCCTTGGCTCCGCAGCTTGTACCCAAAGGCCGACTGCCGGTCATTCTGTCTCTGGCTGTTTTTGCCCTTCTTGCTTTCATCGCCATGGCGGATGTCAGCGGTATCGTTTCCGCGCCCGAGTCTATAACAAATCTTCTGTATCACTGGGGGGGCTACATCGGCAACGTGGCGGATATGCAGGCCGGGCTCGTGCCGTTTGTCGATATGCCGTTGCAGTACGGCATCGGCCCTACATTGTTTATTGACGGGTTGTGCCATATCAACGGCGACTGCTGGTTCGGGATGTATTGCGGCATGGTAATACTCGGGCTGGTATACGGCCTGTCTCTTGCCTGCAGCGGCATTTACATGGCTGGAAAGGAAAGATCAACCGGCATTGTGCTCATATTTCTGATCGCGGTTTTTTGTCTCGCCGGAAATCCCAGCGGCGGGATAGTGCCTATGATCATCCCTTCTACCGGTGCGATGCGCTTTGCGCCCCTGGCTCTCCTCATCCTCGCCTTGTCGGCTGGTCGTACAAGACTGGCGGGCCTGGTTATGTTTCTGGCGTGCATCTGGTCGCTGGATATGGCGGCGATGAGCCTTGTGACGTTTGGCGGCGTCATGATGGCGCGGCGAGGGCTGTGGCGCGGAAGCCTTATAGCGGGAGGCGTGCTTGTCGCGGCGGAAGTGTTTCTGATTTTGGCGCACCGGCTCCTCACGGGTGAATTCATGGATATTTCCGCCTATCTGGAATATTTCATCCATATCCCGGACCCGATGCCGCTGAATCCGTTTGGCGCGTTGCCGCTTTTTGCAGGCGCTATCTGGTGCGGCATGAGATTGTTGCAAACGCCACCAGTCGATCAGGTAGAACGCCAGCGCGATGTCACGGCTGTTTGCGCCATGCTTGCGGCTTTCCTCTATTGCATTGGGCGCGGGCACGACAATAACATCCTCAACATCTCACCCTTTATGCTGCTGGTCGCCGTGCGGATGCTCGGTCGTCCATCCGCTGCCGTGTCCGCCCGTTTGGCCGTGGCATCGGTCGCCGCGATCATCGGCTTTTCGACATGGGTCGGCGGCCATCCTTTCACCGGCGGAAGCCCGTCGGGTTATGCCGCTCTGGCTCCGGTGCTGAAGCCGGCGGATAGCGATGTCGATAAAATTGCAGCTGCCGTTGGTAATCCGCAGCATCTGCCCGTATTCATTCCCAGTCCGAGGCGTGGTCATGTGGCGAAACTGGAGATATGGACGCCGCTTGACCCTTGGCCGACTTTCATGGTTCTGCCGGATGACAGGCTGGAGGTTTACATTCAACGTGCCGCGCGGCGCCTAAAAAAATCAGGCTGCATCGTCGCGCCTGCTGACCAGATCGGCCAATGGGAGAATCTCTATGCGGCAGCCTATAGTATAACGGACAAACAGATGTTAACCCTCCCCGGTTTACTGCCCGTCACGGCTATCTGCCTGAGGCCGCGTGAACTTTAAACCGTAAATGCCTATTATTTCCATAGCGTTTAAATAAAATCACCAAACCTGCTGAAATAAGAAAAAATATAGGCTATCCTTAATAATATATATACATTACAAAAAAACCTTAAAGATAAGGAAAGTCGGGGCACATGAAAATTCGGATTCAGTCATTCAGATTTGCGGTGGTACTGGCAGGCTCTTTGTTGTTATCGGCCTGTTCGGAGACGCAACTGGCCTCCACCTGGGCGAAGCAGGTCAACTGGCCGGGGCAGCAGGAATCCCAAGGAACTTATAAAGTGGGTAACCCTTACAAAGTCGGCAGTGTCTGGTATTACCCCGAAGAGAATTTTAATCTGGTCGAAACCGGGATTGCCTCTTGGTACGGGCCGGGCTTCCACGAGGACCATACCGCCAACGGCGAAATCTTTGACCAGAACGAGCTGACCGGCGCGCACCGCACCTTGCAGCTGCCGTGCCTCGTGCGTGTGACCAATCTTGAAAACGGCCGCTCGGTTGTGGTGCGGATCAATGACCGCGGCCCCTTTATGCACGGGCGTATCATGGATGTCTCCATGCGTGCGGCGGAGTTACTCGGCTTTGCCAGCAAGGGGACGGCGCGCGTCAAGCTGGAAGTCCTTTCAAAAGAGAGCCGTATTCTTGCCGCCGCCGCCAAGCGCGGAGAAGATACGTCTCATATGACGGTGGCTGATTTGCAAGGGGGCGCGCCCGGACAAACAACAGCGCAAACAACCATTCAGGCAGCGCCTGCCGTCGCTCCTCCCGTCCACGCTGCCGCCGCTGCGCCACGGCGCGTGAGAGTGGCTTCTGCGGCCAGCGAAGACGACTCAATGCCAGAAAGCCTGCGCACGCCGACGATTACGGTGGAGGAGCTGGCCTCGCCGGGTTCGCATGCGACCGTTCCGTCAATTTCGCATGCGACTGTTGCGCCGCCGCAATATGCGCCGCACCCCCAGCAAGCCTCCTATCAGCCGTCCGCACCGTCTGTATCGTCTGACGGGATGGTTGAAGGCCATCTGAATAAAGGGAAATTCATACCGGATCCGGTCGTGTCGAAAACGCCTGTGCATCCCACCGGCCTTTTTGTGCAGGCGGGTTCTTTCTCCGTCTTTGAAAATGCGGAGAAGCTGACGCGGACTCTCGCGAAGATCGCGCCGACGACCATCGAGCCGGTGACCGTCAATGGGCGCAAGCTGTACCGCGTCAAGATGGGGCCTATTGCCTCCGTGGCGGAGGCGGACAGTATTCTTGAGAAAGTCATCCGCACCAACGGTGCGGGCGCGAAAGTTGTTAAAGATTAAAATAATAGAGAGAGGATGAGATGAACGTGAGGGTGCTTCAGAAAACAGTTATTTTATTTGCCATGGCGTTGGTGATGGGCGTTGCGACGTTGTCCTCTGCGGCGATAGCCCCGGTGGTGCCAGCGAGCGCCGCACCGGCGACAGTTGCAGCGCAGCCGCCTGCCCCCCTCCCGCCTATGGATACAATCGCCACCCGCGCGATCCTGATCGATGTCGGCACGGGCGCTGTTCTTCTTGCAAAAGACCCCGACGGAAAAATGCCAACCTCATCGATGAGCAAGACGGTTTCCCTCTATCTTATTTTCGATGCGCTCAAGAAAGGCCAGTGGAAGCTGACTGACGAATTGCCAGTGAGCGAAAAGGCTTGGAAAATGGGCGGGTCGAAGATGTTCATCAAGGTTGGCGACAAGGTCAAAGTCGAGGACCTGATCCGCGGCGTCGCCACCATCTCGGGCAATGACGCGGTCGTCTGTCTTGCCGAAGGGCTTGCCGGCTCCGAGGATGATTTCACCGAGCGTCTCAACGCGCTCGCCAAGCAGTTGGGCATGAACAACAGCCATTTCATGAACGCCAGCGGCTGGCCGGTTGACGGGCATTATTCGACGCCGCGCGACCTTGCTATTATCGGGGAGCACCTGATTAACGATTTCCCCGAGTATTACCACTTTTTCAGCGAGCCCTCTTTC
>Ga0206918_1163_pt1 | contig 13080 bp, 10 predicted proteins | sample Alteio_BWOrgHeat_69_FD_152950 | JGI IMG/M metagenome (GOLD analysis project Ga0206918, IMG submission 152950) | Enriched cells from forest soil in Barre Woods Harvard Forest LTER site, Petersham, Massachusetts, United States -... | ecosystem: Environmental > Terrestrial > Soil > Temperate forest >... | reverse complement strand
CCGCTCCGCATCAGCCGAATGTTTGGTTTCCGCATCGTAAAGATTCTCCATCGCCACCCTGCCCCCCTCTACTTCGTCATACAACCGTTTCAACTGCTGCCCCAGACTCCCACGCTTCGGAACAAACGCCTGGAGCCGTTTTCGAAGTCTTCTCGCGAAGATCTCGGTTATATCAAAGTGTCCCTGTTCATGGATCAGCGCATAATCCTTTGGAAGCCTCACCCACGATTCGCCCTTATAAAACACCGCCTTGATCGAATCACTATACCCATCTCCCGCCAGGCGAAATTTATACACAATCCCCGATACCGTTAATGCACTGTAAGGGCTGGCCGAGTCTATCTTCCCCTGAAAATCCCCCCACGTCAACTTGGCCGCGGAATCCCAAACGATAACCTCCTGCGCATCCGTCCAGCCGCAAACCTGCAAAACAGCCAGCAATATGACCATTCGTTTCACGCCGATAAATTATCGAAAAATCCCCTACATTTAAAGAAAACCCATGCCCCTAACCCGCGAGGCCATCCTCCACCACCCCGTTACCCGCCTGATCCTTGGTCTGGCGCTGACCCTGGGTATCGGCCTGCCGGCCATATATGGCGCCCAACAACTGCTTGCCTTCACGTCCCTTCCCCAGTCCGAAAAAGAACCGATCGCCGGCACCGTACTTGCCATAGTTATCTGCACGGTCTATATCCTCCTCTACCGCCGCTACGAAAATCGCACGGTAACCGAACTATCCCCCCGCCACCTGCCCCGCTACCTCACCGGCGGCATCCTCGTCGGCGCAGGCCTGGCCTCGACCATCGTCTTCATCCAATATCTTACCCATGTCCTCACGATCAACGGCATCCGCTCTTTCCTCCCGCTGCTGCCGAACCTCTGGAATACCTTCGTCAATTCTATCGTCGCCGAAGTCCTGATCATCGGCATTTTTTTTCGCCTGATCGAGATCTGGCTCGGCAGCTATCTGGCACTCCTGATCATGGCCGTCGTTTTTTTCTGCCTTCACATCTCGGCGCCCGGCGCCACCCCCATCATCGCCTTCGCCGTATCCATGCACGCCGCCCTGCTCCTCGGCCCGGTATATATCTACACCCGTAGCCTCTGGGCGCCGATCGCGATCCATTTCGCATGGGACTTTTCCTTCGCCGCCCTCTACGGTGCGTCGATAAATGATCATACGATGGATAACAGCCTCCTCAACACCGCAAGCGGCGGCTCCGACCTCCTGACCGGCGGCTACTTCGGACCCCAGGGCTCCGTTCAGGCCGCGGCGCTCTGTCTCCTCACCGGCCTCATCTTTCTGCGCCTCAGCCGGCGCTACAACAAGATCCTCCCACCCTCCTTTCGCAAACCCCGCTAAGCCCGCCGACACTTCCCAATCTTTTCCATCAACACCGCCCGCTCTGCCTCTGTCGTCGCCAGCTCCAGCGCCCGCTCGAAGTGGCCCACCGCCCGCCCATCGTCTACCCCCATATACAATTCCCCCAACAGCGAATAATAAAACAAATTTCCTTCCAGTGCCAACCCCTCCGCCTCCGGGATCGCTGCCTGCTTCCCATAAACCCTGGCATATGCATACGCTCGGTTCAACGCCGCAATCGGTGAATAGTCCAAAATCAGCAGCTTGTTGTACAATAGCAGGATGTTCTCCCATTTTTCCCTTCCGTCCCGGTGATGCGTATGCCACCAGGCGATCGCCGCCTCCAGTTGATATCGCGACAGCACGCCCGAATCACATGCCGTGATAAAAAAAGCATTTCCTCGGCTGATCAATTCGCAGTCCCATAGCTCGCTGTCCTGCTGCTCATACAACACCAGCCCGCCACCCGCATCCACCCGCGCATCCAGCCTCGACGCCTGGAAACACATAAGCGCCAGCAGCGAGTAGACATCCGCCCGCACAACGCCACGACCCGAGCCCCCGCGATATTCCGTCAACAGATAGGTCAGCCGAACCGCCTCGAGGCATAGCTCCTTGCGCAAAACCTTATCGGGGCTCATCGAATAATACCCCTCATTAAAAAGAAGGTAAAGCGTGAAGAGCACCGCATCCAACCGCTCGTTGAAGCCCTCTCCGGGGCCGCCGCTCACCCCCGCCTCATCCGGCAGTTCCAACCTGACCCCGCACGACCGCAATTTTTCCTTCGCTCTGTACAGCCGCTTGTTGATATTCGTCTTCGTAGTCAACAATGCCTGCGCAATCTCATCGATCGTAAAGCCGCACAAGACCCGCAAACCCAGGCTCACCTGCGCTTCCACCGGTATAGCCGGATGAGAGACCGCAAACAACATCCGGAGCTGGCTGTCCATGATATTTCCCGGCGAGATATCCAGTTCGGGTTCCACATGCGAAATACCGCTCTGCACCAACGCTCCCTTCACTTTCTTCCTGAACACCCGCTCGTGCTTCAGCCCGTTCAGGGTATTGTTTCGGGCCACCCGATACAGCCAGGCCACGGGGTTGTCGGGCACTCCCTTCAACCCCCACGTCTCCGCCGCCGCCAGAAAGGTCTCGCTGACGATATCCTCCGCCGCATCGATCTGCCCGATCCCAAACCGACTGCAGATCAGCGCAACCATTTTGCTGAACTCCTGGCGATAAAGCGTTGGTATCAGTTGTTCGTGTTCCAGATTAATCGTTATTGTCCGGAGTCACCAACGGCCGCACTTCCACTTTCCCGCCGCCGAACAGAATCGGACATCCCTTCGCCAACTCCGCTGCTTCATCACCGTTCTCCGCACGTACGATGACATACCCGTTTATGAATTCCTTTACTTCTGTGTACGGTCCGTCGGATACTACCCCTTTCGGCCCCACCCACTTGGAATCCTTTATCCCCAGCCGCGTACCGCTATTAACCAGTTTGTCCTTGGCCGCAATCCCACCCATCCAGTTCATCCAGGAGGTCATCCGATTCTGCATCTCCGCAGGCGACAACTGCGGCGCCGACCCATTCTGCTCCACTCTGAAAATTAACGCGAACTCTTTCATAACAATGATTTTTTGGTTACTAATGCTCTATAGACAACCGGCCTTTTCCCAATAGGACACCCGAATTATATATTTTGAACAACCCCCAAAATACCCATTTTTTCACTCCTCCTTCACGCTAATTCCCAATCTTTAACGTTAACTTGGTACCCGATGTGCCCACCCGATCCGCTAAACCGGCAAGTGCGCGCCATCGTCTCACAATCAATATACTATGCGCAAAGCCATACGCATCTTCTGGATCACCCTCCTTGCCGGCCTTCTTGGCTTCATCATTCTCATTATCTGCATCGTAAAAGGCGCTTTTGGCGAACTCCCCTCCCTCCACGAACTCGAAAACCCCTCACTCGTCCTGGCTTCCGAAGTCTTCTCGGACAACGGCGTCTCCATGGGTAAATACTATACCAGCAAGGGCAACCGCCTCCACATCGACTATAAGGATATTTCTCCCAACGTCATTCATGCGTTGATCTCGACGGAGGACGAACGATTCTATGAGCACTCGGGGATCGACGGCAAAGCCGTCCTTCGCGCCATCGTCAAATTCGGCCGTGACGGCGGCGGCAGTACCATCACTCAACAGCTGGCCTTGAATATGTTCAACGGCGAACGTTCACACAACCGCTTCAGGAGAATGATCCAGAAACTCAAGGAATGGGTTATTGCCATCCAACTCGAACGCAATTTCACAAAAGAGGAAATCCTCGCCCTCTATCTCAATGACGTCTCCTTTAGTGACAACGTCTATGGTATCCGCGCCGCCGCCCGCACCTTCTTTCAGACTGAACCCGACAGCCTGAGCGTCGACCAGGCTGCGGTCCTGGTCGGAATGGTCAACAACCCAAGCCTTTTCAATCCCCGCTCAAACCCAAAGGCAGCCGCCGATCGCCGCAATGTCGTCCTCAATCGCCTTGTCAGCCATGGCTATCTCACGTCCGGGGCCGCTGACACGCTAAAAGCCAAACCCATCGACCTCAGCCGCTACCGCAGACTCGATGAGAACAACGGTATCGCACCCTATTTCCGCGACATCCTTCGCGGTGATCTGAAGAAATGGTGCAGAGAGCATATCAACCCGGCCACCAATCAGCCCTACAACCTATATACAGACGGACTAAAGATCTACACAACCCTCGACTCCCGCATGCAGACGTATGCCGACCAGGCGGTCGATCAGCAAATGCCCGTCCTCCAGAAAATGCTCGACGCCCAACGCGAGGTCCGCAACGGCTCCGTCTGGGCGGACCACAAGAACATCCTCGACGCCGCCATGCGGAGCAGCGAACGCTGGCAGGACGAAGAGGACGAAGGCCTGTCCGATGCGGCCATCCGCGCCACCTTCAACATCCCCGTAAAAATGCGCGTCTTCGCCTGGAATGCCACGCGGGAAAAAGATACGATCATGACCCCTATGGACTCCATCCGCTACAACCGGCAGATGCTCCAGACCGGCTTCATGGTCATGGACCCCTTCACGGGCGCCGTCAAAGCCTGGGTCGGCGGCGTTGACTTCCGTACCTACAAATTCGATCACGTTAACCTGACCACAAAACGCCAGGTGGGTAGCTCGATCAAGCCCTTCCTCTACAGCCTGGCCATCGAAGACTTCAACTTTACACCGGCTACCTCCTGCCCCGCCGTCCAGCAGTTCTTCCCCGAATATAACGACTACGTACCGGCGAAGGCAGGCTCCCATTGGAGCCCCGGCCCCTACCCGATGGCCTATGGCCTGGCCTGGTCGATCAACGAAGTGGCCGCCTATATCATGAAATCATTCGGCCCCCAGGGCCCGCAGCGTTTTGCCGAATTCCTCAAACAGATCAATATCCCCACCGCGGTCCAACCTTTTCCCTCCATGGCCCTCGGCGCCTGCGAACTTTCCGTTTATGAAATGCTCGGCAGTTATACCATGTTCCCAACGGAAGGCATCAATACCGAGCCGTACTACATCGAAAAGATCGAAGACAAGCACGGCAACGTCCTGGCCACCTTCATTCCGCCTCATAAAGAGGTCTTAAGCCAACAGACCGCCTATACTATGACCAGGATGATGCAGGGCACCTGCGACTTCGGTACCGCCGCCGGGCTTCGCCAACGCCTTGGTCTGGCCGAAATGGGCGGCAAGACCGGCACGACCAACGATAATTCCGACTTGTGGTTCATGGGCTATACCCCGCAGCTGCTCGCCGGGGCATGGGTGGGCTGCGACGAACGTTTTATCCACCTCAACGATAAATCGTCGGACGGCGGCCATATCGCGCGGCCGATCTGGGAATACTTCTTCGCGAAAGCGCTCGCTGATAAATCCCTCGGCCTCGACCGGAATGCGCGGTTCGTCAAACCCGATAGCCTGAACATGAAACTGCAATTCGACTACAACAGCCAGCTGGACAAAGCCCCGCCCGCGGGGGCCCAGGGCGACGACCAGGGCAATGGCGACGCCAATCAATACATCGACACAACAAAGGTGAAAGGAAACCCATACTAAAAGGGAACCGGCATCCGTCGACGGACACCGGCCTGGAATTGAGCAAAGGGTTAGGGGGAAACGCTCAATCATTTTTTCCTGGTCCAACTCATCGTCCGCGGCATCCAGTAGACAAAATTGACCCCGAAGCTGCGGGTATAAATTGTCACGAAATCCGACTGCGCCGATACATCCTTGAATCCCCAATCCAGTTTCGCGGTCAGCATCATATCCGGCTTCAACTGATAACCTGCCAAGGCTTCCAGCCCCAGGTCAAAGTGATGCGCGTCATTCAGATCCGATGAGCCGAAATTGATCTTATAGGTATACCCCTGCTGGGTATACTTTCCCGAAAGACCGTACGCTAACCAGGGCCCAAGCCCGAACACCCAGCGTTTATTGGCAAAATCCGGATGATATATCGCATCGGCCGCCAGGTTGAAGTAATTAACGCGGATAAAGGTATTGTCATCAAAAATGTCCGCATTCGACGCCTCGTGCTGAAAGGCGAAAACCGGCCGGATCGACCATTTCGGATTGGCCAACGGCACATCCGCCAGCACACCCAGCGCATACCCCAAAGCGGGATTACCCTTGATCACTACACCGGTCTCCCGCGCGATGCCACCCGATAAATTCAACCCTCCCTGCAACCCCCATCGAATCTCCTGCGAATAGGTCAACGATACCATGACCGCAAGCAATAACATCAGCGATACTCGTTTCATCTTATTCTATTATAAAGTTCATTTCCCTTTTATCGCCTTTACGATCTTATCGACCGAATAACCCACGCTAACGCTCATGGTCCGGTTCCTCGACGTATAATCGGATGGATCGTTTGATTTATCATAAAGCCCCCAATCATAGCCGACCCCAACCATGAGGCCCATATTAAAACGGTACTCGCCAAGGAAATGAAGCCCGGCGTCAAATCGCTTGTATCCGTCGGTGCCGAATGCCGGTTCGCTGCCTCCGGCAAATTTCACCTTACCCCCGATTCCATATGCTGCATAAGGACCAACTCCGCCATACAACAGCCCACCGGGCGTCTTATGCACGTAAGCCAATGCTTCCGAAACTTCCAGGTAGTTCAGATGTTCTGTCGCGCCATTGATCTTCCGGCCTTTTCCGATATAACCACCGTTGGTGATCAGCCCGAATCCGTTCTGAGCTTTATTGTCCGCATAATACATTTCCGGATTCCATGGGCTGCGTGGTTCGTTAAATCTGACACCGTCGTCATAGATGACCAACCCCCCGGAGAAAAGGTCTGCTATCTCTATCATCGTGTTGAAATTGGGGTCATATTGCGCCGTCTCGCCGGAAGGGCCTTTTTCCCCGTCTTTTGACAAATCGTAGGATGCCTCGATTTCCCAGCTGGAATAACAGGAAGACAGTGCGGATAAAAATAAAAGGGCCAGCGCCGCCGGCGCGACCATGCAGGACTTTCTCATTGACTGATTAATTTAATAGTGGAGTGGCAGGGGTAAGCGGGTAGAACCGATACCCAAATATCCGGCAAGACGCAGGAGAATAAAATAGTTAGTTGTAACTAATTGCGTCGTCGCCAGCCCAAGCGCCCCCATTCACCCATCACAACCTCGCGGCACCCCTCACACCAACCCGTTGTCCTTTGCAAAATTGACGAGGCCGACCGGCGTATAGATATCCAGCTTCCGGCAGATATTGCGCCGGTGCGCATTGACCGTAAATTCGCTTACATAGAGCTGTTCCCCGATCTCTTTTGTCGTGTACCCTTGAGCGATCTTCCGGATGATCTCCACCTCCCGCGGCGTGATCTGGTACTTCTTCATAAAATCATCGGTAAAGATCGAATCCCCGGATTCCGGCGCCGCACCCGCCGTCCCTTCTTCATCAAACCAGGTTCCGCCATCCGACACCGTAAGCACCGCTTCCTTCAGCGTCTGTGCCGTGCAACTTTTCAAAAGATACCCTCTGGCCCCGAGACCCCGGACCTCGCGCCACAACTTCGGCTGATTGTAGTTCGTAAAGACAAGTATCTTCAGCGACGGGTTTTCTTTCTGCAGCAGCCGCAGCGTCTCCAGCCCGTCCAATTGCGGCATATGCAGATCCAATAAAACAATATCCACTGCCTGTCCCCTGAGACGCGCCAACAACTGCCGCCCATTGCCGACAGGCTCCAATACCTCTACGTCTTCCATTTCTTCCAGCATCCGCTTCATTCCGTCCACAAGCAACGGATGATCGTCAGCAATAATGATCTTCAACGGCATCCTTCCCTATTTTGGTAACTCAATCACGATCAGGGTCCCCCCTTCTCGTTTCGGACCGATCTCGACCCGGCCTTTAAGATACGCAATTTTCGAGCGCACGGTTTCTAAACCCTTGCCATTTACCGTCTTATCCTCCTTTATCCCAACCCCGTCGTCATCCACCATGATCGTTATCGACCGCTCATGCTCCACCACCTCCAACAAAACATGAGCCGCCTGCGCATGCTTGACGACATTGTGGACCAACTCCTGCACCATCCGGTACAAATCGCTTAGGAACGCCTCCGAATACCCCCCCGCGCCACGCGCACCACCCGCACCGACCACGCCACCCACGCCGCCTGCACCCTCAAAACCGATGACCACCGCCTGCACCGAGAGCTTGCCGCTCACATTGACCGCCGCCGCAAGGTCCTCCACCGCCCGTTTGAATCCGTATTTATCGATTGCTAACGGCGTTAACCGGTGACTGAGCTCCCGAACCGTAGTCGCAACCGAGAATAACACCTCCTGCGTCTTCAGCAATTTTTCATCCGCACCCGCATCCTCCCGCCCTTTCTCCAGCGTGGATGACAAATTAAGCGTCGCCAGCGACAACAATCCCCCCACCTCATCATGCAGCTGGTCCGCTATTTTTCGCCTTTCCCGCTCTTCCGCATCGATCGCACCCTGCATCACCCGGATGCGATGCTGCTTGCGAATCCGCCCGATCCACAACACCACCATGACCACACTCAACCCGAGCACCACCCCAAAAAAGACCCGCTCCGACCGGGACTCCCGCGCCTTAGCGTCGCCCTCCATCCGCAACCGGACAATTTGTTGCTCCTTGTCTCGCAGCCGCACCTTCGCCTCGATCTCCTGGATCGCGCGGTAGTGGTTGAGATTTGCCAAAGAATCTTTGATGCGATACGACATCTCCAACGCTCCGCCATACCCCGCATTGTCGCCTTTCGCTTTCTCCAACTCGGCATAAGCTTTGTAATAATAATACCCGAGAGCGGAATAGGTCCTTGCCGGCAACTCCGGCCGCAGCTTCGCCAATATCCGTTCCGCTTCATCCAGCCGCCGGGTCAGGATCAACCCATGCGCATAGTAAAGGTCGGATGGCATCAGGTGTATACCTTCCATCCCGCCCATCTTGTACGCCGCGGCATAGTCGTTCAGTGCTTGCTCATTCAACCCCTCATGCTCGGCTACCATTCCCGCGGCAAGGAAATAGCTGGGGTACGGAATTTTTGTCTCCGCAACTCCGAAAAGGTTTCGCGCCCGTTCCAGGTATTGCCGCGCAGAATCATATTGCCCCTGGTATGCCTTTACCATCGCAAGCTCCGAATTAAAGAACGGTGCTTGCGGCGCATGCGGGTTTGGTGCCACCACGGCATCATACAAAAGTTCCCCGAACTTCGCAGCATTTTCGTAATCCGCCAGCAACAGATTGACCTGCACGAGTTGCGAATAAATGCTCGGCGTCGCATTGCGGAAATAGAAGTCAGTCCGCTCATACAGCCTGGGCTTATGGCTCAACGTCGAATCCTTTGCCAGCCCCAGCAGCGACTCCAATATCGCTACCTCCCGCTGCGGGTCGTTCTGACAATAGATCGTAGCATAGTTATACCGCGCGGTGAAAAGCGCATTCTTATCGGGCAAACTGTCGGCCAGCCGCATCGCCATGACCAACTCCCGGCCAAGCTTAGCCGTATCCGACATATGCCCCACTGCACCAAACGTATACAGAAAGGATAAATTCTCCATATCCCCTGCACCCGCCGCGCTCCGTTTACCGATCGAGTCGTACTTGTCCACCGAATCCGTCTTTCCCCATTCGGCATACATCAGCGAAAGCCCCACCAAAACCTCATCATACCGCCGCGCATCGCCGGTGGCATTGTCCAACGCCTGCCGGTACAACGTCTCCGCGTCCTCAAAACCCACCAGCGCCTCCTTCGCCCTTGCCCAGCCCATTAATAAAATATGAACCCATTTCCGGTTTCCCGTCTTTCGCACCATCGGCACATACTCGGAAAGAATTTCATAGCTGATTTGAATGTTGGTCTTACCGATGTCCTGCATCAAATCACAGATGGCAAGGAAATTGCTTTCTGTAACGGGCTGATGTTTCCAGTGCTCCCAGGCCGCCCGCGCCTCCTGATCCGTGTAATCGGTTGCCCGAACAGGCAAGCACCACACGAAACAGCAGCCGATCCAAAGGAAAAAAAATTTTAGCATCGGCAGTAAGTGTTAGAGAAATGTTATTACTGCGAAATATACAAATTATGATCCGCATCCTGGCATCCTCCCTGATCGTCCCGGCCATCTCATTTTCCGTGTCCGCCCAGCATCCGTCGCCCGTCTCCACCTCAACCCAGCATCCGGCACCTGTCTCCGCCTCCGTCCGGCAACCCGCGCCACTCTCAGCTGCGACCCAGGAATCGGGGCCCCTCGCTTCCGCATTAGCGTATTCCTCCTCCACCGCGATCGTATCGCACCCCTCGGCTTCCAGTTCCACCGTCCCATACTTTCCTTTTCCGCAACATAACTCCTACGGACAGGGAACCATATTACCCAACCACATCAGCCAGGAGGAAATGGACGACAGCGTCAGGTCATTCTATCTCGCCTGGAAACATCATTATGTCATCCCGAGCACCCGCCAGGATGAAAGCTATATCTGGTTCGAAGGAACCCGCGGCTCAAATATATGCGTCTCGGAAGGCCAGGGATACGGTATGGTCATCGTGGCGCTCATGGCCGGCTATGATTCCTCCGCGCAAGAGACCTATGACCGTCTGTATCGGTGGTATAAGTCTCATCCCAGCACTACCAGCACACACTTGATGGCATGGACCCAAAAGAAGGACGGGATCAGCATGGACGGAGGCGCCGCCACCGATGGCGATATGGATATCGCATACTCCCTCCTGCTCGCAGACGCGCAATGGGGCCGCCATAGCAATATCCCCTATCGGCAGGAAGCGCTGGCCATGATCGACGCGATCCGCCACCAGGAGATCAATCAGCTGACCTATACCATCATGGAGGATAACACCAGCAAACCACGCAGCCGGGACTACTACGACATGCGCTCTTCGGACTATATGCCGGACCACCTGCGCGCCTTCCGTGACGCCACCGGCGACCCGTTCTGGGACACCGTCATCAATAACAACTACCGGGTCTTTCGTTTCCTGCAGAATACGTATAGCCCCGAAGTCGGCCTGGTTCCCGATTTTGTAAAGAATATCCGTTTCTCACCTGAATCCATAACCGCAGCGCCGGGGCAGGTCGCCACTGCGGGTCACAGATCCGACACATCCAACCTGACCGGACCCGGCACAAGATCCCAGGCCGAACGCGACCCGGACGACAGCAACCTCTTCGCCCAACCGGTGCAACCGAATTACCTGGAGTCGAAATACGATGGAGTATATAATTTCAACGCCTGCCGGGTACCCTGGCATATCGGTACCGACCTCCTCGTCAGCGGCGATCCACGCGCTGCCGCCTTCCTCAGCCGCATCAACAAATGGATCCGGGCCACGACCAAAGACAACCCCGATAATATTTCCGCCGGCTACAATCTCTCGGGCGAAGACCTCCCGCATCGTTACTTCGAAGCCCTTTGCTTTATCTGCCCCTTTGCCGTTTCCGCCATGTCCTCACCCGACAACCAGCAGTGGCTGAACAAACTCTGGGACTACATCCAGCATTTCAAATTAAAAGACTTCGATTACTATGACAATACGATCAAAATGCTCGACATGATCGTCATCTCGGGCAACTACTGGACCCCCGCCACCCCCTCCGGCGACTTCATGGCAGGCCATCCCAATCCTACTTCGCCCGCGACCCATCAAGCCCGCTAGCGACAGCAGCTCCCTCCGCCGTCCTAAGGCACCCTCGCCCCATTCCGCACCTCCTCACTGGCCGCCTTCACCAGCCGATCCCCCTCTTTCAACCCCTTACTGAACACCTCCGTATTCCCACCCTGCACCCGCCCCGTCCGCACATCCACCCAGTCGGCTTTGTGATCATCCGACACCCGGATCACGAACAACCGCTCCGTCCCATTCACCACCGCGGTAGTCGGCACCACAAAACTGCTGTCCTTCGCCGGCAGCGGCAACTCTACCTCCGCCACCATCCCCGGCAATAGGACCTTATCCTCGCTGTACACATCCATCTCCGTCCGCTCCGCCCGCAAATGCTCGTCCAACGCACCCGCCAGCCGCCTCACCTGCGCCGTGAAATTTCGGTCCGGGAGCGCCTTCACCGTGAAATTGACCTTATCCTTCTCCGTTAAATACCCCGTATAGGCCTCCGGCACCGAGATGACCAACCGCATATGCTTTTGCTCCTGCAACGTGAACAAGGGCAACTCGGACCCTTTCCCCGACGGCCCGACATAGGCCCCGGGATTGACATTTCGCATACTGATGACCCCGCTGAACGGCGCCCGGATCTCCAGGTACTTGATATTCTCCGCAACTTCATTATACGCCGCTTTCGCCGCATCCCACTGCGCCAAATCCGACTTCTGCCGCGCATCCGCCTGATCGATATCATTCTGCGAGATAGTCCCCGGCGTCTTGCTGGTCTCCACCACCCGGTCATAGTTGGCCTTGCTGGCAATATAAATGGCCTCCTGCGATTTCATTTTTGATTGGGCGCTCGCTAATTGACTCTGCAACTCCGGCGCCTCCATCGTCGCCAGCAACTGCCCCTCCCTGACCTCCGAACCGATATCCACATAGAGCTTCTTCACAAAGCTGTTGACCTTCGCGTACAGATCCACCTGCTGAAAGGCGATCAGCTCACCGGGCACATACAATTTTGTCGCAAACTTTGCCTTCTCCAACACAAAGGTTGCCGTGGACGCATTGGCACTGTCACGCCCGGCTGTAACCGGACCATCTTTTTTCTCTCCATCCGAACTCTGACAGCCGCCCAGCATCCCGGACCAAAAAAGCACCACCGCCGACACGGCAGCAAAAGCCCTCCTATTTCTCATGATGTTCATATAAAGTCGATATATAGTGTTTACTTTCTTTATCCGACGGTGCTCACGGACACGCTGGAGAGTTTGCAGACGGGGCTGATCGTGGCGATCATCGTGATATTTCTGATGCTGGCAGCCAATTTCCAATCGTTCAAGGTATCGCTGGTGGCGCTTTGTACGGTGCCGGCGGTGTTGTTGGGGTCCCTCGGGCTGCTGATGCTTACGGGGTCGACGTTGAATCTGCAGTCGTATATGGGAATGATCATGTCGGTCGGGGTGTCGATCTCCAATTCGGTGCTGTTGGTTACCAATGCGGAGGAATTGCGCAAGCATTCAGGAAATGCTTTGCGGTCCGCGC
>Ga0206918_1162_pt1 | contig 13140 bp, 13 predicted proteins | sample Alteio_BWOrgHeat_69_FD_152950 | JGI IMG/M metagenome (GOLD analysis project Ga0206918, IMG submission 152950) | Enriched cells from forest soil in Barre Woods Harvard Forest LTER site, Petersham, Massachusetts, United States -... | ecosystem: Environmental > Terrestrial > Soil > Temperate forest >... | reverse complement strand
AGCAGGCACGCAAACTCGCAATGCAGCCCCTCATCCCGGCTGATCAGCTCATTGCTGAATGTCAGCCCCGGCATCAACCCCCGCTTCTTCAGCCAGAAGATCGAACAAAAGCTACCGCTGAAAAAGATCCCTTCGACCGCGGCAAACGCCACCAGCCGCTCCGCAAACGATCCGTTGTTGATCCAGCGCAATGCCCACTCCGCCTTCTTTTTCACCGCCGGAACCGTGTCGATGGCATGGAACAGCCGGTGCTTCTCCTGCGGGTCTTTGATATAGGTGTCGATGAGGAGGGCATACGTCTCGGAATGGATATTCTCCATCATGATCTGGAAACCATAAAAGCACCGCGCTTCGGGAAGCTGGACTTCGCTCATGAAATTGACCGCGAGGTTCTCATTGACGATGCCGTCGCTTGCCGCGAAAAAGGCGAGTACATGCGAGATAAAATGCCGCTCGCCCGCATTGAGCTTGTTCCAGTAGGCCAGATCCCCGCCCAGGTCGATCTCTTCCGCCGTCCAGAAGCTGGCTTCGTGCTTCTTGTACATCTCCCAAACGCGGGGATAGTTGATCGGCAGAATGACAAAACGATCCTTGTTCTCTTGCAATAAAATTTCGTTCCCCATATAAAATAATTTTTGACGGTCAGGCAATACACGCCCGTCACGAGCCGGGCTGCGTTCCGTACGGAGATACGTCTGCACCCGGACCTCAAAGCATCGAATATGCCGGGTCACAAGTGCAAACGGGGTCGTCTTGGTTTTTCCGATAAAATTCCGCGAGGAATTCGATTGGACCCCATTCGGGGAGGTTCCAAACAATAACTGTCTGCTGTGGCAGGTATCCTGGCTCGTAACGGAGATTTGGGTTACTTACAGTTGCCCGTCAGCCCATGATTTGCACATGGTTCCCCTTTTAATCGAACCGGTGGCCGATGGTCGGCTACCGCCCGAACCAAAGCAGCGTCGTCAAGAACTAACTCAAAAATAACATGGCTGATCAAATATTCCGGTGAAGGTTTTCCACCCGATGTGCAAAACCAATCGCGAGCAACCCAAAGAGAAACCCATACTCGCCGATTGTGTTGCTCATTCGGATAAACGGAACGTGCACAATATTCAGCAGGAGACAAAGCAGTATCCAGACGTAGACCCAACGGCGGCGGCCCTCCTCCCGATAAAGCGCTGCAGCCAGCAGCAGCGGCATGATCCATTGCACGCCGTAATAGGCGTGCCGGTAGATCGGTGAGAAAAGATCGGAGATCATGTAAAGACAAAAGCCGATGATCGCCATTCGCACCGGTTCGGTTTCGCCGATTGACCAATGCGCTCCCGCCGGTTTCCTTTCTTCCCCATCCCTGCAGCGTCGCTGCAGTCGCACAAGGAATACCAACACCGCCGCGATGGACAGTAGCCCAAGGCCTCCCAGCAGCGCGAGCGGCATCGGGCGTCCAAAGACCTTTTGGTATAACACGAACACATTCCCGTTCTCCGAATAGATCCGCACCGGATCGCGCGCCATGCGCTCACGAACCGTAGCCATATTTAGGCCTTCCCATTCATTGATTCCCGGATCGGTCCAAGCCGGACGCCTTTTTGGTCCAAGGTCCTGGTGTATCTTCACCTGCTGGCTCAACATGACCTGGTAATCACCCCACAACCCCCGCTCCCGCGGACTCAGGAGTACCCAGGCCAGTGCGAGGATCGCAGGCGCCAGGAATGCGATCTTCCAGCTTAGACGCCGCTCCCGAACAGCCCACCAGGCAAAAGGCAAGAGGAACAGTATTGCATTCGGCCTTACCAGCACCAACAATACGGCCACCAGTCCGCTCACGAGCCCCTGTCCGCGAAAACAGGGCCTTCGAACGACCGCTGTGAATAGCCCGGCCAGCGCCGGTATCAACAAATAGGTCTGCCCGTATTTGGTATGCAGCTCCCAGGAATTGCTAAACAGAAACAGCAAAGCCACCATTCCGACGATCAGGCGCGCCCGAGCCTCTTGCGCAATCACCAACGCATACACCACCATCCCCAGGTATATCACCCACAACACTACTACCCAAACCCGCATGATCGTTGCAAAAGGCAGACTTGCTACCGGAATCAGCACCCGGTGCAGAAAAGGCGTAGACGTGCAAATGGAAACGTAATAGATATCGAAAGCCTGTGGATCATAATACCGCACCGGGTCCCCGGGCGTGTATTTATAAAAATAAGGCGAATAGCCGTCTTCTATGAGCCGCGCGCCTACTATCCGGTTGCGCAGATCGCCCATGTACTCCCCTGAATACCGGATATCGCGGGTCAGTGCATACCACAGCGCCACGATTGCAACGAACGCCAGGCCAGCCCAGGCAACCCTAACCCAAAACCTGCTCGATGATCTTACCATCCTTTTTGTTCTTCAGGATGACTTTCTTCGCCCCGAAGTGCGTCACCTCCTCCTTGATCAGGTAGTGATCAGCGTCATACTCCGTCAGATGACTGTCTTTCGTCACGCCGATCTTCCCGCGCCAGATATCCAGCTTCACCGGCTCCCACAGCTTGGTCTTCGCAGACCGATAAGCCGAATCCAGCACCGCATTCACGACATAACCATCATAGAAGGTCTCCTTTGGCGCCGTCCCCTTTTCAAAAGAATTAAAGACATCGGTGAACATATGGTTATACCCAAAGTCATTCAGCTCGTCGCCCATCGGGAACAGCCAGCCGCTTGTGCTCTCCGCCTTCTCCGCCACATATTCCGCGCCCTTGCCCGTCGTAAACATCTCCAGGCCCGTCCGCAGACAACTGTTGATCCAGATCGTTCCCTCCGTACCCATCACCTCGTCGCGCAGGTCCAGACCACCACGGAACGTCCAACTGACCTCAAACTGCCCGATGGCCCCATTCTCATATTTGATCAGCCCGATCGCATGGTCCTCCGCATCGATCGGCTTGACTTGTGTATCGGCCCAGCACATCACCTCCATCGGCCGGATATCCTTGCCGATAAAAGAACGCCCGATCTCGACGCAATGACACCCCAGATCGAGGATACAACCGCCGCCCGCCTGCTCCTTGTCCCAAAACCAATCGCTGTGCGGCCCCGGATGCGTCTCCCTGGACTTGGACCACAAGATTCGCCCCAACGCGCCGCCCTTCACACTTTCATGCGCCTTCATAAATTTCGGGGTATATACCAGGTCTTCGAGGTAGGCGCTGTAGACCCCTGCATCTTCCACCGCCTCCAGCATCCGCCGCGCCTCGGTAGCGTTCCGTCCCAACGGCTTTGTCGTGATCACTGCTTTCTTATGCTTGCACGACAACAGCACCGCGATCTCATGGAGGTTGTTCGGCAGCGCGATACAGACCATGTCCACGTCCGCGCGCGAGATCACCGCCTCCATGTCCTCCGATGCAAACTGACAATGATAATCTTTAGCGAATTTCTCCGCGCTTTCCTTCCGCCGTGAAAATACGGCCACGATCTTATCCCGGTTTCGCTGACCCAGGATAGAACCGGGCAATGAAACCCGATCCAAGCATAGCTATCTTTACCATATAAAAATTTTTAGTGATTTAAGCATTGGCAACCCGGGTTCCGACCTGGGACGAACTTTCTTTTTTCTCCCGGAAGCTGACCAAAAAGAGCAACAGAACCACGGCGGCAAAAGCGCATGGGAGCCACCAGAAGCTCTGCCACTGCTGAAGGGTCAACGATTTGGCGTCCTTAAGGAAACCGGCATAGACGGCGCCGGCGATCTGCGCGCCGATCAGCATGCCTACGCCATATGTCGCAAACACGATCAGTCCCTGCGCCTGCGCCCGGATCTGCACGTTGGCCTTGGTATCCACATAGATCTGACCGGTGACAAAGAAAAAGTCATAGCAGATGCCGTGCAGCGCCACTCCCGTAAGGATCATCCAGTCGACCAATGCGGGTGCTCCGAGCGCAAACAACGCATAACGGAGGACCCAGGCGAGCATCCCCGCGGTGAGCATCCACTTGACCCCGAAACGGAGGAAGAAAAGGGGCATGAGGATCATAAAAAGCGTCTCGGATGCCTGCCCGAGGGTCTGGGTGGCGGCGATATTCTTGTAATGCCCGCTGTCGAGAAACAGCTGAGTCATATTGTAGTAGGCGGCCAGCGGGATACAGATCAGGAATGAGCAGAGCAGAAAGACATAAAACGACGGGCTTCCCAACTCCTTCAACGCATCGAGCCCGATGATCGCCCGGGCCGAAACCTTCTTTCCCTTTGCCGGCGGCGGCGTATTCGGCAGCGTGAAACTATAGAGCCCCAGCAGCACGCTCGCCGTTGCCACCATGTATAAAGGAAGGGCGGTTTGTTCGGGAACGACTCCGTTTGTGAATTTGACAAGCACGAAACTGATGACAAGGCCGGCCACGATCCAGCCAAGCGTTCCGAATACCCGCAGCAGGGGGAATTCCTTCTTCTGGTCGGTGATCTTATAAAAGCAAACAGTATTGGCAAGACCCATGGTCGGCATATAACAAATGTTATAAGCAAGCAACAGGAGGATAAAGACTACGGGGTTGTCGGTGAATGACGGCACGAGGAACATAAACAAGCCGCCCAGGATATGCAGGGTGCCCAGCACTTTCTGCGAAGCAAAATAGCGGTCGGCAATAAGCCCGATAAAGAACGGCGCGATGATGGCGGCGATCGGATTGACGGTATACGGCCACTGGGTAAGCTTCGGCATTCCATGATTGGCCATATAGACGCCGATCATGGTATACCAACCGCCCCAAACAAAAAACTCAAAGAACATGAGAATCGACAGCTGAACTCTGGTGGATGATTTCATATCGCAGTAAAAGTTGAATTGCGGGACAAAAGATACAACATATCTTGCACCCGGTATGAGAACTTTCGAAGATACTTACCGGCACAAAGGCCTCCGCCGCCAACTCGTAGAAGTCATCCGCCACAAAGGCATCACCGACGAACGGGTCCTCCACGCCATCCTCCATCTCCCCCGTCATTTTTTCATGGACTCGGCTTTCGACAAGATCGCCTATGAGGACCGGGCCTTTCCGATAGGGGAGGACCAGACCATCTCCCAGCCCTATACCGTCGCCTACCAGACCCAGCTCCTGGAAATTCGACCCTTTGAAAAAATCCTCGAGATCGGCACCGGCAGCGCCTACCAGGCTTGCATCCTCGCTGAAATGGGAGCCCAGGTCTATACCATCGAACGCCAAAAGAAGCTCTTTGAGGTCAACAAGCAATTTACCTACATCAAAAAATACGCGGGGATTAAATTTTTCTACGGCGACGGCTATGAAGGCCTCCCTACCTATGCACCCTTCGATAAGGTCATCGTCACCGCCGCAGCCCCCTTTATTCCGCCAAAGCTCGTCGATCAGCTCAAACCCGGCGGCCGGATGGTCATCCCCGTAGGAGAGGGGAGCGTCCAACAGATGGTCCGCCTTACACCCCGGGCTGACGGCACGGTTATCGAAGAGACCTTTGATAATTTTTCCTTCGTCCCCTTGCTCGGGGGGAAGAACAATTAGCTGCGCCCCGAGCGCCGGGTCATAAAAAATCCACAATTTGATCGAGCACCTCCTGGTCTTTGTATACTTTTTTATGTCCCAGCCCGGTCGTAAAAAGAAACCGAATATTTTTATGACCGTCGCTCCGGATCTTTTTTGCCTCATCCAGCGATATCACCTCATCCCCTTCATCCTGTACATACAGGATCTGCGCGTCCGGCAAAGCGATACACCTCCGGAGCGAATACCACTCCAGCGGATGCCCGGCAACCTCCCCGGCGTGTTCGGTTAACCCCCGGACAACGGGAGCAGGGAGCTCCAGCATCTCCGCCCATTCCGCCAGTGCGGGCTCCATCCCCGGCGCCGGCGCCACCAGCACCAGCCGACAGCTCGCGTCGAGCGGCATTTCCTCCAACGAGAGGACTAATGCCAGCCCGCCCAGCGAATGACCCATCCAGGATTGGAAGGGGCCATAATTTTGTTCGACGGCCGACAGCATCCGGACATAGTCGGTAATGAAGAGCCGCTTGCCGCCCGATAGCCCATGCCCCGGCGCGTCAAACGCTACTACCTCATAACCTTTCTTCAGCAGCGCCGCGATGTAGTGCACGAAGACACGCGAAGACGACCCGTGACCATGCGCAATAAGCACCTTCCGAGGCGCCGTCTCCGCTGAAGGCCGCAATGCATCCGAATACGGTTGCCAGCGATGTCCCCGGATCGTGTGCCCATCCTGGCGGAACGTGAGGGCCTCGCCGGTTTCAAAGATCGGGGGTAGCTTTCCTTTCCGGCGTTTCCGCGGGGTGATCCAGATCCGGAACGCTTTTTCCGCCGTTTTGCGGAGGCTCACCAGCGACAGAATATTTAGCTGTGCACGCATATACCGCGTTGCGAGTTTTTGCTTTAATTTCATGCTGTTCGGGGCCGAAGTTGCGGCCGCTATAAAGATACAGTATGAAGACCGTTATTATCGGTTCGGGCAATGTGGCCACCATCCTGGGCGAATCGATCGTTGCCGCCGGCCATTCCATATTGCAGGTTGTTGCGCGCAATGAAATTCGCGGCGCCGACCTGGCCCGGTCGCTCGGATGCCCGTATACGCACCGGTTCGCCGATATGGAGACCGCAGCCGAACTCTATATCGTTGCCCTTAGCGACACCGCCCTGGGGGCCCTCGGCCGCCACCTGACCCTCCCCGGGAGGCTCGTCGTCCATACCGCCGGGGCAACGCCCGCCGATACTCTTCTGCCGGTCACCGAACGTTTTGGCGTACTTTACCCCCTCCAATCCCTACGTGCCTACATCCGCCCCTTCCCGCCCTTTCCGCTGCTGGTCGACGCCGCCGACGCCGACGACCGGAGCGCCCTCGAAGCATTTGCACAAACCTTGTCAGGTCAGGTCCGGCAGGCGGACGATACGACGCGGCTGAAACTCCATCTTGCCGCTACCCTCGTGAATAATTTTACCAACTATCTTTACACCCTGGCAGCGGACTATTGCCGGCAGGAGGCGTTGGATTTTTCGATTCTCCTGCCGCTGATCCGCGAAACGGCTGACCGACTCGGACGCAACGCCCCGGGGGACGTCCAGACCGGACCCGCAGTCCGGGGCGACCGGAATACGATCGCGAGACATATGGATTTGATTGATAATTATCAGGAAATTAAGGAGTTGTACGCATTATTTACAAATTTAATAGAAAGGCATTATGGCCATGAGCGTGCTTGAAAAATTTAAATCGATCAGGACTTTTGTATTTGACGTCGACGGCGTCATGACCGATGGCAGTGTTCAGGTGTTTGAGAACGGCGAGCAGGTCCGCCGCATGAGTACCCGCGACGGCTACTCTCTGCAGCTGGCCGTCCGGCAAGGATACGGGGTGGTCGTTATTTCCGGCGCCCTTTCCGAAGGAGTCCGCCAGCGGCTGCACTACCTGGGAATAAAGGACATCTTTCTCGACATCCATGATAAGGTCGCCGTGCTCCGCAAGTACGTCGCGGACCATGCGCTGGAGGCGGACGAGATGCTTTATATGGGCGACGATATCCCGGACTTTCATCCCATGCAGTACGTTGGGCTGGCTTGTGCTCCCGCCGATGCCGCACCGGAGATCCGGCATATCGCAGCCTATATTTCCTCGTTTAACGGCGGCCATGGATGTGTCCGGGATGTGATCGAAAAAGTGCTTAAGCTAAATGGTCATTGGGACCTTAATACAATTGTCGCCTCAAAATAACTGCAGCATGGCTTTACTTTCCGCTTTCCTCCGCCTTATCCGTTGGCCAAACCTGTTGTTCATTGGACTAACCCAGGTCTTGTTTTATTACCTTGTTATTGTCCCCTCCTTTGCGCCGCAGGGCATCCCTGTCCGGCTGCACCCCGCGATGTTGGTTTTACTTACACTTTCCTCCATCCTCATCGCTGCGGCGGGGTATATCATAAACGACTACTTCGACCTGAATATCGACCGGTTCAACAAGCCGGACAGGCTCGTTGTCGAAAAGGTCATCAAGCGTCGGTCCGCTATCCTGTGGCACTGGTTCCTCTCCGGTATCGGCGTCGTCCTTGGCATTTATATCAGCTGGAAACTGCGAAACCCGATCATCGGGATTGCCAACATCGCCTGCGTTATACTGCTTTGGTTTTACAGCACAACATTCAAACGGAAGCTCCTCATCGGGAATGTCATCATCTCCCTGTTGACGGCCTGGGTCATCCTTGTCCTGTATGTCTGTGAGTTCCGCCTCGGCAGCCTGGGCGATCATGCCTACCGCGTCATCCTGGGCCGGATCTTCAAATACGCCATCGTCTACAGCGGCTTTGCCTTTATTATCTCCCTGATCCGCGAAGTGGTCAAGGACATCGAAGACATGGCCGGCGACCAGCGTTATGGCTGCCGCACCATGCCCATTGTCTGGGGGGTCAATGTTGCCAAGGTCTTTACCGCCACCTGGCTGGTGGTCCTGATCAGTGCCCTGGCCGTTCTCCAGTTCTATTTCCTTCCCCGGTTTTATTCCGTACCGCGCGCCCAATGGATCATGATCGCGTATGGTATCCTCTTCATCGACCTTCCCCTCCTTTGGATATTGCGCAAGCTGTATTATGTCCAATCCAAACCCGACTATCACCGGCTCAGCGGCGTCATCAAAGGCGTCATGCTCGCGGGTATACTCTCGATGGCGCTGCTCATCTTTCAATAAATCGAATCCATTTCCCATGCCCGATCCACTCCATTTCATGACCGATCCGCTCGATTCGCCCAAAACCCGCCTACGCCCGGCACAGCGCATCATCCTTGCTTCCGGCTCGCCCCGCCGGAAACAGCTCCTCGAATGGGCCGAGGTCGAATTTGAGATCATTACCCGCGATACCGCCGAAACCTGGCCGCCCGGCTTGCCGGTTCCCGAAGTCCCCATCCACATCGCCCGCAATAAGGCCCTGGCGGTCCAACAGGCCATCGCCCACGCCGCCGGCGCCTCCCGCAATCCGTCCACCGCAGCCTCGGCGGAGCCCGAACCCCTCATTGTCGCTGCCGACACCGTCGTAGTCCTGGCGGGTGACATCATCGGCAAACCCCGGGACCGCGCCGACGCGATCGATATCCTCACGCGCCTTTCCGGCAACCGGCACGACGTCATCACCGGCGTCGCTCTGCTGAAAGGAAGCACCGAACGAACCTTTGCGGACACCACCGCGGTGTGGTTCCACGACGTCACCCGCGCCGAGATCGAAGCCTACGTGGACCGCTACCACCCGTATGACAAAGCCGGTGCCTATGCCATCCAGGAATGGATCGGCGTCGTGGGTATCCGCCGCATTGAAGGAGATTTCTACAATGTTATGGGCCTGCCCGTGAGCAGAGTGGTTCGGACGTTGAAGGAATTTTAGACTGCCTGCGCCGGAATTTTATTCTAACTTGCCCTGCGGGAGGAGACCGATCATGAGGGATTGCCGGGTAAGCGAAGTGCTGCTGCACTTCATCTGGAAAAAACGCTATTACAACCATCGCGAACTGGCGACCGAAGCCGGCGCCCCACTTTTCATCCACCATCCCGGCGAACCGAACACCGACCAGGGCCCCGATTTCAGCAACGCTCGCATAACCATCGGCGATAGCACGCTGGAAGGCCCGGTTGAACTTCATGTGAAGGCCTCCGACTATTTCCGTCACGGCCACACCGGCGATCCGCAATATCAAAACGTCATCCTTCACGTCGTCTGGATCAACGATACCTCCGAACCACCGGCGGGAATCCCCATCCTTGCCCTCTATGATCGCATCCCGACCTCCCTCATAGGCCGTTACCAACAATTCATGGTCTCCCAATCCGTTATACCCTGCGCGTCGCTGCTGCCGGTCAATATACCCTGGGCCCCCTTCCGCGATCAGCTCCTCGATCAACGCCTCGCGCACCGCACCACCTTTATCCGGACCCTCATTGATGAGGCCAACCCGCATTGGTCGGAGGCCCTTTATCTTCTTATTGCCCGCAGCCTCGGGCAGCCCCTGAATACCAACGCCTTCCTTACCATCGCAAGAAGCCTCCCCCTGAACTTCCTCCTTCGCCGGCGTTCCGACCCCACGCGCCTCGAAACTCTTTTCAAGATCTACGCGTCCCGCCTCGATCCGCCACTATCGGTTTACCGCATGCGGCCCGCCCACTCGCCGGCTGTCCGCCTCCGCCAACTCGCAGACCTCCTCAACAACCACACCGGCCGGTTCACGCTTCTGCTCGAATCCGATGACTACGCGCCCATCCTCCAGACCCTCGGCGCAGCAGGACTGGGAAAGACGATGCGAAATTCCATCCTGATCAATGCTATTGTCCCTTTATTATATGCATATGGCACCCTCCGCGCGGAGCCCCAACTATGTGAAAAAGCCCTCCGCTGGCTCAGCGAAACGCCCCCTGAGAACAATCACGTCATCCGAAGCTGGCGCGAACTGGGAATGACCGCCCATACCGCCGCCGACACGCAGGCCTTGCTTGAATTAAGGAAAAATTATTGCCGGGAGAAAAAATGCCTCGATTGCACCATCGGTCGCCATTTGCTCACGGCGGCGCCCGCGCCGCCGCCTTTGCCCGCCGAAGCTCCCGCGAGGGCGGGTCACGCCAGCACCGGCCAGTGAAAATCCACTTTTACCTCCATATCCGGATGGATACTATACATCACCGGACACGTATGCGCCGTACGCTCCAGGATCGCCCGGGTCTTCTCATCCGCCCGGAACCCCTCCGGGAAATCGAAAACAATATGGACACCCGCAATCCGCCGCGGATCCGCCTTCATGATCTTCTGCACCGACAGCTTCATCCCCCGCAGGTCTACCGGCAAATCCCGCGATTTGATTCCCATCGTCGTCGCCATACACGCCCCCAATGCGGTTGCTACCAGGTCGGTGGGACTAAAACGTTCCCCCTTCCCCTGGTTATCCGTCGGCGCATCGGTCTCGATTTCAGTACCCGATTGCCGATGCGTGGCAACCGTCCGTAAATCTCCTTCGTAAATAATTGTTGAAGTCGGCATTGTGCAAATTTTGCCTAAATTTACGCCAGTTAATTCAAAACCATCCCAGTGAACATACCCAGGGTCCGTTTCCGGCATATTTTCCTGACCTTCCTCGGCGCCATCCTGGCCATGCAGCTCTACGCCCAGGATAGCACGTATACCCCTCCTCCCACAACCCGCCAGACCAGGCAGCAGGCCAAACGAAACAGGATGAACAATGCCCTTCGCATGGAAGAAGAAGGCGACCTGATCTTCAACCGCCAGAATGTCTTTGGCATCCGGCTGGCCTCCGACGGTTACGGCATCTCCTTTGAAAAGGGCTTTTTCCGCACCCCAACCCGCACTTTCCTTTGGGACTTCGAGCTCAACGAAAAGCATTCCCAAAAGGAACATCACGTCTCCGCCGGTGACGGCTTCGATTTCTCCTCTGTCGTCCCGTACAAGCTGAACAACCTGTATGAATTCAAGGTCGCCATCGGCCAGCAGATACTAATCGGCGGCAAAGGCAACAAGAACGGCGTGGCGGTCTCCGCCATCTATACCGGCGGCCTATCGCTGGGTATGCTAAAGCCATATTATATCACGGTGCAGAACATCGTATCCGAAGCCAGCAACCAGATGACCTATGCGCAATTCATGAAGGATACCGTCCTTGGCGACCAGGTTGCCGGCTCCGCGGGATTTCTCGTGGGCTGGGACAATCTCACCGTCAAACCCGGCGTCAACGGCAAACAGGCCATGCGCTTCGACTACGGCCGGCTCAACCAGACGGTGGCCGCTATCGAAGTCGGGCTGACGGAAGAGTTCTATTTCGGCAAAATGCCGATCATGTATCTCGTACCGGCGAAGCAATTCTTCTTTAACGCCTACGTCAGCATCCTCTTCGGCAACCGGAAATAATCGGTAACTTTGCACCCATGCAAGAAAAGGTTCAAAAGCCCAATTGGCTTCGCGTCAAGCTTCCGATCGGCGAGAATTACAAGCATGTGCGCGGGCTGGTAGATACCCACAAGCTGCATACCATTTGCGAAAGCGGCAACTGCCCCAATATGGGCGAATGCTGGGGCGAAGGCACCGCCACTTTTATGATCCTCGGCAACATCTGCACCCGGAGCTGCGGTTTCTGTGCCGTGGCGACCGGTCGCCCCGAACCCGTGGACTGGGACGAGCCTCAACGCGTAGCCGAAGCGATCCACCTGATGAAAGTAAAACATGCGGTCATCACCTCCGTCGACCGCGATGAATTGAAGGATGGCGGTAGCATCATCTGGCAAAACACCATCCGTGCTGTCAAAGCCCTCAATCCGGATACGACGCTGGAGACGCTCATCCCCGACTTCAAAGCGGAAAAAGACAATATCGGGCGCGTCATCGATGTGGCGCCGGAAGTAGTGTCGCACAATATCGAGACCGTCGAGCGACTCACGCGCCAGGTGCGCATCCAGGCTAAGTACTGGCGTAGTATGGAAACCCTGAAGATCCTCAAAGATGGCGGCATGCGCACCAAGTCAGGGATTATGCTGGGCCTTGGCGAACGAAAGGAAGAAGTGCTGCAGACCATGCACGACCTGCGCGCCAGCGGTGTTGACGTCATTACCCTCGGCCAATATCTCCAACCGACCAAGCGCCACCTTCCCGTCATTCGATTCGTCCATCCCGATGAATTTGCGGAGCTGAAAGAAGCGGGGTACGAAATGGGTTTCGACTATGTGGAAAGCGGCCCCCTGGTACGGTCTTCCTATCATAGCGAACGCCACGTGATCCCCGGTTTCGGCCGCTCGGAGTGGCTCCGGACAAAGGAGATGACCGCGTGACCATGTCCAAACCCCTCTTGCTTGCCCTGCTCCTCGTCGCTGCGCTCCACGGGAATGCTCAGTTGCGTTGGAGGAAAGTCGACTCAACTTTTGGCCCCCTTCCACCTTCCGTCCACGTCTACCGCTCCCCGGACAGCCTCGACGGCCTGCCCTTCATCGCCTACTATGTGTCCGCGCGCCTTCGCGACAGACGACTGATCTTTACCACCCAAACAATCAAGGACAAAAGATTTACGCCCGCCCAGTTCTACCACATCGAACAGCAGCCGCTCGTCGTCGTCAACACCACCTTTTTCTCCCTCACGACGGGAGA
>Ga0206918_1152_pt2 | contig 13195 bp, 10 predicted proteins | sample Alteio_BWOrgHeat_69_FD_152950 | JGI IMG/M metagenome (GOLD analysis project Ga0206918, IMG submission 152950) | Enriched cells from forest soil in Barre Woods Harvard Forest LTER site, Petersham, Massachusetts, United States -... | ecosystem: Environmental > Terrestrial > Soil > Temperate forest >... | reverse complement strand
AACCGGACACCCAAGGTTTCCAATGTTCTCAATACCGGCTGATAGATTTCCTTCCCGGTAGGGATGACAACACCTGGGGTGGTTATTTTCCCATCCAGAATGAGTCCTGCGGCGATGGCTACCGGCAAACCAACTGTCTTGGCCATTGCGGTATAAATCTGGTCCTCTCCTTTGACTACCAGAGAGGAAGTAATCTGATGGACCTTCCCTGATTGTTCGTTTTTCAAGGTATATGCAAACTGGTGCTGCATCACAATCATGTCCTTATCGTCTTTTTGCAGCTTCCATTTTTCTTCCAGCAGTTCCTGCAGTATCATGGCCGGGGAAGCCTCAGCAAGTCTTACCGGACGGTCGCTGAGCATGCCAAGCCAGTCGAACCGGGCCATAGAATCGCCCGACACGTCCGCTCCCATGAACCGCACCAGCCGCTCCCGCACATTTCCTTCTCCAGCAGGTAACAGAGCTTCCACCAGTTCGCGGTAACTGAGCTTTTCCGAGTCGTGAATCCGGTATGAATCGTCTGTCAGTCCAAGTTTAACAAAAATGTTCCAGGCATTGCAATAGCCCGGCATACGGAGCGTGCCACGCAGCATGGTGGGGATATTTTCCAGCCCATAGGGCTTACGGTAAGACAGGGAATCCCGGTTTGCATAGGCTTCAAACAGACCATGCCCTTCGATTTCCAGTTGTGCCGTTTGGAGAAACAACCGGTTATAAGGTATATAACGGTAAGCACCGTTGTCGATGTATTGAGCAGTCCCCTGCCCAGCCAGGATCACATTCCTTGGGTTCCAGGAAAACTTGTATCCCCATGGGTTATCGTTGTTTTCGGGAGCTACTAGTCCTCCGCAGTAAGATCGGAATGAAAGGAATTCCCCTCCCTGTTCATGCACCCGGTCGATCACTTCCATGGCACTCATGTGATCGATGCCCGGGTCGAGCCCTATCTCATTCAGCAGGATGACACCTGTTTTTTTCGCTTCCTCATCGAGAGCAGCTATTTCTTTTGAAACATACGAAGCAGTGACCAGGTGTTTCCTGAAGTTCAAACAATCCAGGGCCACCTCGGCATGCATTGACGCAGGCAACATGGATATGACCAGATCGGCTTTGGCTATTTCCTGTTTGCGCTGTATAGCATCCTGGATATCCAGTGCAATGGCCCGGGCGGCAGGATGACCCTGTGTCTTCTGCTCGGCCAATACCAGAGAAACATCTCCAACCGTCACACTCCACTCTTTTTCACCGGCGCGGTGAAGCAGGTATTGAATGAGGGATGAAGCGGATCGTCCCGCCCCTATCACCAGAATGTGTTTCATAGTCATGGTATTAGTTGTCCGCGAAAATAGGGATTTTTTTTCAGGCTATTCTTTGAAAAAGGGTATCTGCCGCCTGTCCCAAAGGCGAAAGCAATACCTGCTTTTCCATTATCTTTGCACATGCATAAAAAAACACTCCTTTTCACCGGTATTTCAGGCGTACTTGCAGTAGCCCTCGGAGCTATCGGGGCACATACCCTTCGGGAACAGTTTCACCTGGGAGAAAAATACCTGACTACGTATGATACCGCTGTGCGCTACCAGATGTACCATACACTTGCCTTGTTTGTCATGAGCTTATTGTTGTTGCATTTCCCATCAAAATTGGGCCATGCCATTTGCGGACTGTTCATGGCAGGCATTGTTCTTTTTTCCGGTTCACTCTACTTTCTCGCACTCCGGCCTTTGATGGGATTGGGCGATGGGCAATGGAGGGGGATTGGAATCATCACTCCGTTAGGGGGTCTTGCGTTTATCCTGGGTTGGGGTCTTCTTTGTGTCTATGCTTTAAAACTGAAACGATGAACGCACACTATGAAAAGTATAAAGCCCTGCTCGGCAAACTGGCCGATGTGCAATATGCTACCGGGGTATTGAACTGGGATCAGGAAACGTATATGCCTCCGGCCGGTGCCGATATCAGGGCTCAACAAATATCCACCCTCAGCGGAATGGCTCATGCCTTGTCCATTGCTCCCGAACTGGAAGAAACCCTATTGATTCTGGAAAAAGATGCCTCGCTCGACAAGAAAGAGAAAAGGAATATCGCCGAATCGCTCCGGAATTTCCGGCTCAGCAAGAAATACTCCCAGGCGTTTGTAGAGGACATGAGCCGGGCCGTATCGGAAGCCTTCAATGCCTGGCAGAAAGCCAAGGAAAAAAACGACTTTAGTCTTTATGCCCCGGCACTCGAAAAGCTCGTCCGCCTCAAAAGAGAAGAATGTACCCTGGCGGGATATACCGGACATCCCTATGACGCATTGCTTGATCAGTACGAACCGGGAGCCAAGACGGCCGACCTGGTGGTGCTGTTTGCGGATGTCCGTTCTCAGCTGGTAGCGTTTGTAAAACAGCTGGCCGCCCGTCCCCAGAACAACGATGCCTTCATGTTCCGCCATTACCCCAAGGACAAGCAGTGGAACTTTGGCATTACCCTGTTGAAGCAAATGGGCTATGATTTTGAAGCCGGGCGTCAGGATATCTCCAGCCATCCCTTCACAACCAACTTCGGTCCTACCGATGTACGGGTCACTACCCGTATCGCGGAAGACAACCTGAATGAAATGATCTGGAGCTGTATTCACGAAGGCGGGCATGCCTTGTACGAACAAGGGCTGCCTGTTTCGGAATACGGACTGCCTTCCGGGGAATACATTTCACTGGGCATACACGAATCCCAATCCCGCTTATGGGAAAACAATGTAGGGCGTAACCTGCCTTATTGGAAGCATAACCTGCCCTTGCTGAAAGCCGTCTTCCCTGAAAATTTGGAAGGAGTTACTCCCACTGATTTTTTCAAAGCCATCAACAAGGTACAGCCTTCTCTGATCCGTACGAATGCAGACGAGCTGACCTACCATTTTCATATCCTCATCCGGTTTGAAATCGAGAAAGCACTTATTGAAGGCAGTATTGAAGTAAAGGACCTTCCCGCATTGTGGAATGCCAAATACAAAGAATACCTCGGCTTGGATGTCCCGTCCGACTCGGCCGGAGTGCTGCAAGATATCCATTGGAGTCATGGCAGCTTCGGGTACTTCCCGACCTATTCCCTCGGCAGCTTTTATGCCGCCCAGTTTTACGCCAAAGCCAAAGCAGATATTCCCGGTTTGGAAAAGGAAATTGAGCAAGGCAATACGAAGCCCTTGCTGCTCTGGCTAAGGGAGAAAATTCATCGCTACGGTAAACTTTATAGTGCTGAAGATTTGTGCATTAACCTCACCGGGGAGAAATTAAACTTCAAGTACTTCATGGAGTATGCGAAAGCCAAATACGGGGTGTTGTACCCTTGACATGATATGGACTTAGGTTGGTCGAGACATCCCGCCTCGACCAACCTAAGTCCAGCTGTTTACCATCCACTCAATCAAAGTTACCATCCGCTAATTTAACATTACCATCTGCTAAAAGCCGCTAGTCCCCGGCTTGCTGTACGTGTAATTTAGCTGTAGATGCTGAAAAACAACATACACCTCGCAGTAGAACGCATAGCAAATGAACTACCCGATCCTTCTGAGGATATGGGATTGCTCACCGGAGAAGCAGGCAAGGCTCTATTCTATAGCTATTTCTCCAAATTACAAGGCGACAATCGGTTTGATGATAAAATTGAAGCTTCTCTTGTCCAGGTTTTTGATCTGATCAACAATGGAAATTTAGGAACCGGTTTCTGCTCCGGGCTGGCCGGAATTGTTTGGTGTATCGAACACCTTACTTCTGTTGAGCTCCTGGAGGTAGACCTTGATCTGGAGGCTATCTGGGGATTATTGGAAGAAGCGGTGATTTATCATTCCAAAAGAGGTTATTTTGATTTTCTTCAGGGCGCCAATGGAATTGTTTATTCCCTGTTACAATGTAAGCCAGACAAAAGTGAGCGCGTAATCACCCAATGGCTGGAAATGCTGTTATATCACGCACATAAAGACAAGGAAGGTTATGTTTGGGATACGATTCTGAGAAAAGACAGTAATCAGATCGTCCGTAACCTCAGCTTATCTCATGGCAGTTCCAATACCATTCTGGTATTGACCGAAACACTTAAACATTTTCCTGACAACAAACTCGCACTTCAATTAGTGGAAGGAGCCGTATGCTATCTGATGAATTCCAAGCACCGGTCAGGCTTCAATTGTTGTTTTCCACCCTATATCTCCCCGGGAGAAGAGCCCGGACAAAGCCGTCTTGCCTGGTGCTATGGTGATTTGGGCAATGCAGTTGCTTTGTGGGGAGCGGGGAAATTACTTCAGCGAACGGAATGGATGCAATGCGCGATTGAGGTGATGCTTTTTTCCGCAGGCAGGAAGAACCTGGAATTGGAACATGTAACAGATGCCTGCTTTTGCCACGGAAGCGCAGGCATCGCTCAGGCGTTTAACCATTTTTACCATGAAACCGGACGTCCTGAATTTGATCTGGCAAGAATGTACTGGCTCGATCAAACATTGGCTTTCGGAAAAAGAACTGGAGGAATCGGTGGCTATCTGATGGATCGGGGTTCAGAAAATGCTTTTGTTCCTGAAGCCGGTCTTTTGGAAGGAGCTGCTGGAGTAGGAATGGTTCTCCTTGATTTTTTATCAGAAGACAAGAATAGACAGGGCTGGGATGCCTGCTTCCTGTTGAATTAAAAAGATTGCCCCGGTCAGCGCGCGACAGGAGCAAAAGCGGAAGCCGAAAAGCTTGAGAGTAGGCAATAAACACCTCAAAACCAACCAGTCACATGAAAAAAGTAAATTTAAACGGTAAACTTTCTCTAAAGAAAGCAACAGTAGCTACCCTGAACGACAAGCAAATGAACGTTGTAATCGGAGGCGGATGTACTGTTGTAGGAACTTGTCCTACCGCTACCTGTCTTACTCAATGTCAGGCAACTAACAATTCCTGTTCACCTTTCTGTTAATTCGTAGACATTAAATAAAAAAGGCTGTCTCCTAGTGGGCCAGCCTTTTTTGTTCCCTTTAAGTAGGTATGGGGGATGGGGTCCTCTCCTCACCGATAGTTTTCAACAGTATTGTCCTTCTCCCGACTTCAAATTACTGAAAATCAAGACCAACAGGGAAAGGCTACTTGGTGAGTAATTTCCACCGGCCCAAAACAGGAGGAAAAACGGGGCTGGAAGGGGCTTTTTGTGTAAATTCGCACTTTATTTTTCAAGCCAAACCAAACCCGATTCTTAACTAAAAAGCAAAAAAATGAATGAATATGGTCTGAAAGCGAAAGATGCTACGGTAGCCTCTTTAGGTTTACAACATGTATCTGCTGCTTACTGGAATCTGAATCCATCCGAATTAGTTGAAGAAACCATCATCCTGGGTCAAGGTGTGTTAAGCGACAGTGGGGCACTGGCCATTGATACCGGTGAATTTACCGGAAGGTCTCCCAAAGACAAATTCATTGTTTGCGACGAAAAAACAAAAGACTCCGTTTGGTGGGGTGATGTGAACATCAAGTTCGACCCGGCCAAGTTCGATGTGCTTTACAACCGGGTGACCGCCTACCTCAGCGGGAAAGATGTGTATGTACGTGATTCATACGCCTGCGCCGATCCGAAATACCGTTTAAATATACGCGTGGTGACCGAATACCCCTGGTCCAACCTTTTTGCCAACAACCTCTTCCTCCGCCCTACCAAGGAAGAAATCCTGAACTTTCATCCTGAATGGAGCATTATCTGTGCCCCCGGCTTCCTGGCCGATCCGGCAATCGACGGAACCCGTCAGCATAACTTCGCCATACTCAACATGACCCGTAAGGTCATATTGATTGGTGGCACAGGATATACCGGAGAAATCAAGAAAGGTATTTTCTCCCTGTTGAACTACCTCCTTCCACATGAAAAAGGAGTGCTTTCCATGCATTGTTCTGCCAACGTGGGTAAAGACGGAGATACCGCTATCTTCTTCGGTCTTTCCGGTACCGGCAAAACAACCCTCAGCGCCGACCCTAACCGTGGCCTCATCGGTGACGACGAGCATGGCTGGTCCGACAGCGGAGTCTTCAACTTCGAAGGTGGTTGCTACGCCAAATGCGTGGACCTCACCAAAGAAAAAGAACCCGAAATTTTTGAAGCCGTAAAATTCGGAGCCCTGCTCGAGAATATCAATTTCTGCGACGGAGGAACAACCGTAGATTACACGAACATCTCCAAGACTGAAAACACCCGCGTGGCCTATCCTATCGATCACATTTCCAATGCAGTAGAACCATCCGTAGCCGGTGTACCAAAGAACATTTTCTTCCTTACCTGCGATGCCTACGGGGTGCTGCCTCCTATTTCCAAGCTTACCCCGGCACAAGCCATGTACCACTTTATTTCCGGTTATACTGCTAAGGTGGCTGGTACCGAGGTGGGTGTTACCGAGCCTACTCTTACCTTCAGCGCATGCTTCGGAAAGGTATTCCTCCCCTTGCATCCAACTAAATATGCTGAACTGCTTGGCGAAAAGCTCAAGAAGAACAAAGTGAATGTATGGCTGGTGAATACCGGATGGTCCGGAGGATCTTACGGTGAAGGGAAACGCATGAAGCTTTCGTATACCCGGGCCATGATTACAGCGGCCCTCAACGGAAGCCTGGAAAAAGCCAAGTTTGAGACCTTGCCTGTATTCGGACTGTCGGTACCTACCGATTGCCCCGAAGTTCCTGCCGAGATCCTGAATCCCCGTAACACCTGGAAGAACAAAGATGCTTATGACGGCAAGGCCCAGCAGCTGGCTGCTTCGTTCGTCAAGAACTTTGAGCAATATGCTTCTGCAGCCAACCCTGAAATTCTGGCTGCTGCTCCAAAAGTAGCGGAGAAGGTATAGGGTTCATTCAATAATTATAACAAAAGAGGCCGTCCTGGTAAGGATGGCCTCTTTTGTTAATGCCCTAATATTTCTAAAAAAAGTAAGACGAAATTGAATTCCTGACTGTTTTCTTCTCAATCATGACATCATTCTATACAATCATGTCATCATGCTACACAATCATGACGTAATTCTCTGCAATCATAGCATCATGCTAAACAATCATGACGTAATTCTCTACAATCATAGCATCATGCTACACAATCATGACGTAATTCTTTACAATCATAGTATCATTCTACACAATCATGACGTAATTCTTTACAATCATAGTATCATTCTACACAATCATAACGTAATTCTTTACAATCATAGTATCATTCTACACAATCATGACGTAATTCTCTGCAATCATAGCATCATGCTAAACAATCATGACGTAATTCTTTACAATCATAGCATCATGCTAGACAATCATGACAAATCTAATACTTCCACAGCTCCAGCAACCGTTTCTCAAAACGCTCTTTCGGTAGAAAATGCTGTTCCAGTTCCGGAGAAAAGGGAATGGGCGTATCGAGGCTTGCCACACGCACCACGGGAGCATCCAGGTTTTCGAAACATTGCTCACTGATGGTGGCTGCAATTTCTCCACCTATACCACCCAGGAGGGTATCTTCATGGAGGACGAGTACTTTACCGGTTTTGTTGGCAGAGGTTAAAATGGCCTGCATATCAAGCGGGGAAAGTGTTCTTAAATCAAGCAGATCGGCGGATATATCTTTATGTTTATCAAGCACTTCAATAGCCCAATGTAAACCATACCCATAAGTGATAATACTCAGGTCAGAACCTTCCCGGAGGAGGTTAGCCTTTCCAAATTCGATGGTGTAATAGCCATCCGGAACATCCTGGGCATAACTCCTGTACAGGGCTTTGTGTTCAAAGAACATGACGGGGTTGGGGTCTTCGAAGGCGGCCAGCAGCAATCCTTTGGCATCTTTAGGGAAGGCCGGGTAGGCTATTTTAAGACCGGGGGTATGGAAGAACCAGGCTTCGTTGGATTGGGAATGAAACGGTCCTGCCGCCACCCCGGCTCCTGTCGGCATGCGCACCACCACGTCGGCATTTTGCCCCCAGCGCCAGTGGCTTTTAGCCAGGTTATTGACGATTTGGGTGATGCCTTCGGACACGAAATCGGCGAATTGCATCTCCACCATGGATTTATATCCTTTAATACTTAAACCCAGTCCGGCACCCAGTATAGCCGATTCGCATAGCGGGGTGTTACGCACACGTTCTTTCCCGAATTCCTTCACAAAACCATCGGTAATCTTAAAAGCCCCCCCATATTCTCCGATGTCCTGCCCCATAAGCACCAGTTTCGGATGTTTCTTCATGGCCAGGCGCATGCCGTCGGAAATGGCATCGATCATCCTTCGGGAGGTATGAGATCCTTCTGCAGCGTTGACGGAAGGGGTAAAAGACTTGTATAGGTCATCATACTCCCGTTGACTATCGGGGTGTACAATTTCTTCGGCGTAGGCCAGTTCGAGTCCTTTTTCAATTTCTTCCTTGATGGCAGCCCGGTAAGATTCCTTTGTCTTTTCCGACAGGACGCCTTCTTCCATCAGGTAGCGTTCGTAATTATCGAGGGGATCTTTTTTTGCCCATACTTCGAACAGTTCGGCCGGGATGTATTTGGTTCCGCTGGCCTCTTCATGACCCCTCATCCGGAAGGTCATCAGTTCCAGGATCACCGGGCGGGGTTTACGGCGTATAGATTCGGCCAGACGGCGGACGGTATCATACACTTCGAGTATATTATTCCCATCCACCTGCACGGCTTCCACCCCATAGCCTATGCCTTTATCGATAAACTGTTTGCAGCGAAACTGCTCGCTGGAAGGGGTGGATAATCCGTAACCGTTATTTTCTATGGCATAGATTACAGGCAGGTCCCATACCGCAGCCGTATTAAGCGATTCGTGAAAATCGCCTTCGCTGGCCCCCCCGTCGCCGGTATATACCAGGGTTACTTTCTTTGATTTATCGAGCAGGTTGGCGAGGGCGATCCCATCGGCCACCCCCATCTGGGGTCCCAGGTGGGAGATCATGCCTACGATATGGTATTCGTTCGTACCAAAATGGAAGGAGCGGTCTCTTCCTTTCGTGAAGCCCGACATTTTACCCTGAAACTGTGCAAATAAGCGGTTGAGCGGAATGCCTCTGACCGTAAACACGCCCAGGTTACGGTGCATGGGTAGGATGTATTCTTCCTTATCCAGTGCCATGGCGGCCCCTACTGAGCCGGCCTCCTGCCCTATCCCCGAGAACCATTTGGAGATACGTCCCTGACGGAGCAGCACCAGCATTTTCTCTTCAATCATGCGTGGCTTAAGCAGTTCCCGGTAGAGTTCCAGCAGGAGGGTATTGGAATAGGCTTTGCGGTCGTAAATAAGGACGGTTTCGGAGGTAATCATGGCAGGTTATGAGTTAAAAAACGAGAGAGAACGGCGTAAAAATACTAACTTTGTCAGAGAAACAAGCAAATGAACATCCAGGAAATAGGCATATTCTTGATTTTTGCGGTGGCAGTGGTGTATATCGCCCGGCGGTCGTGGAAAGCGATTACCCGGAAGGACTGTGGAGGAGGATGTGCTTCCTGCGGAGGGATAGATGTGGATGCGATAGAAAAGAAGATACGACAAGACCTCTCCCCTAACCCCTCTCCAAAGGAGAGGGGAGCCAAAGCTTAGAGAGCTAGTTGGTCCCCCTCTCCTTTGGAGAGGGGTTAGGGGAGAGGTGAATAGACAAAAATAAAAAAGGGAACGCAATCCGTTCCCTTTTTTATTTCGTAGCAGAAATGATCAGCTTACTTCTTTTTGCCGCCTTTTTCTTCTTTGGCTGGCTTGATCAGTTTCTTAGCAACTGAATCTTCATGAGCAGCTTTAGCAGCTTCTTCAGCCATCTTCTTGGCTTCTTCAGCTTTCTTAGCTTCGATAGCAGCTAAAGAATCCTGAGTGGCTTTTGCTTTTGCAGCAACCTTGGACAGGGAATCAGCTACGCGTAAAGAATCATCTGCATGTTTTTTAGCAACCTCAGCAGCGCTAGGTCCGCAGGCAACGATTGCAGTCATACCGGCAACTGCAACGATTGAGAGTAATTTTTTCATTTTCTGTTTTAAGTGTTAGTAGTTTAAACTGGGCGCAAATTTATAGGAATATTTGAATAACATGCAAATTTAGCCCAAGTTTTTTCAACAGGACATTGTTGAAAGCGTCCATTAGAATCCTCAAAAAAGCCCTATCCCGACAGCCAATAAAAACGCCCGAACAGGTCTGTCCGGGCGTTTTTCAATAAATCGGGAATACATTCACTTAGCCGGTTAAGGCTTTCGGGAATTATTTTCCTTTTTTATGGCCTTTTTCTTCTTTGGCTGGTTTGATCAGTTTCTTAGCAACTGAATCTTCGTGTGCAGCCTTAGCAGCTTCTTCAGCTTTCATTTTTTCAGCTTCCATTTTAGCTTTGTCTGCTGCAGCAGCAGAATCAGCTTTAGCTTTCGCCATGGCGTTCATTTTAGCTACAGAGTCAGCAACATGGATTGAATCCTGTTTCATTTTCTCTGCTTTTTCTGCTGCACTTGGGCCGCAGGCAACGATCGCTGTCATACCTGCAACAGCAATGATTGAGAATAGATGTTTCATTTTGTTTTAAGTTGTTTTGGTTAACCGGGCGCAAATGTATAGCAAATTATATTAGCAACGAAAATTTTTTTATTCTCTCATTAACCTTAATTTTGCCGGAATGTTCACTGGTAGCGGGTTCGACAGGTAATTACGCTATCAAAAAAAAATGTTACCCCATGTCAAAAACAGGTGTTATCAAGCGTTGTTTGCCCCTGGCACTCGCAATCTTCATCATCTCTTCATGTGCAAAAGAGGATTCAACCCCTCCTGTATTGATCCTGAATCTGGGCAATAACATTATACAATCCCTGCCACCAGTCAAAGGTGCAGGAGTATGGAAAGACCCCGGATACACCGCACACGACAACAAAGACGGTGACCTGTTTAACAGCGTACACGTTTTCGGATCTGTAAACCCCAATACCAAGGGCACCTATACCCTCACCTATTCGGTAAAAGATGCGGCAGGCAATGTGAGTACCCAAAGCCGCATTGTGAATATCTTCAACGACGCCGATTCCCTTGCCGGAGTATACTCGGTGGTGGACTCTACTGTGAGCCCTACAGTTGCTGTCACTGGTTATGCACTTGCGTACATACCCGATTTGTATACTGATAGTCTCGTTCATTTCGACCGGTTCGCCGGGCTCAACAACGACAGTACCGTTACCGCCATGTGTAACAAGATCAAGGGAACCATGCTGGTCAAGTCACAGACCGTTACCTTCTGGCCGGTGAGTTCGTCCAATACAGAAACCCATACCTTTTCTGGCAGCGGAACGGATTCGGTAGGGGCACTTATTCCAACAGTTATCCACTTCAATTATACGGATATGAATGCTGCAACGGGAATTACCTCCGTGCACCATACCCGGTGGATCAAATAGCCTTCGTTTTTCCCTGTTACCCTATTTAATACGCTAATTTCGCGCTGTGCTGAACTACAAGCGACACGTCTTCCTTCTGTTGCAACGCCTCGCTATACCACTGGTACTTTTCAGTGTTTGCCGCCTGCTCTTTTATGCTTTTAACCGGTCACATTTTCCGGATGTAGGGGGATGGGAATTCATTCGGCTTTCAGTGATCGGACTTCGGTTTGATATCAGTGCTGTCCTTATCCTGAATCTGCCATTTATTGTACTGTCTCTTTTCCCCGGCAAATTTCTAAACACAAAAGGGTACGCCGTTTTTCTTCAGGCACTATTCCTGTCTCTCAACACCCTTGGCCTGGCAGCGAATGTCCTCGACATGGGTTATTATCCCTTCACCTTTAAGCGCCTTACCTGGGATTTTTTTCACAGCCTTTCAAACGCATCCAACTTTGCCCCGCTTTCCAGTTATATAAAGGGGTATTGGTATCTGATTGTTTTGTTTGCAATGCTGGTGCTTACGCAGTGGTATGCATACCGCCGGCTCGACAAGCGCAATCCCATCGGGGAAGCAGCTATTGGAGGCACGGGAGCCTGGCTGTATAATTTCCTGTCGTTCGGTTTGCTCCTCGGTTGTACCATCCTGGGCATACGGGGTGGCTGGCAACTTTCACCCATCAACAACAGCACAGCAGGCAAATATGTAAAGGCGGGAGATGCAGCACTGCTGCTGAACTCGGTTTTCAGCATCAGTTCGAGTTTCGGAAAGCAGGAAATTACACCTGTCAACTACCTTTCCGAAACGGAAAAACGAGCGATATACGAACCTACACAGCACCCGGTTGCTGGTGGGCCTGAAAAGAAAATGAATGTAGTACTGGTGATCCTGGAAAGCTTTTCTAAGGAATACACCGGCTTGAGCAATGAAAAAAGCTGCACTCCCTTTTTCGATTCGCTCATGAAACAAGGGCTGGTATTTACCCGTGCCTATGCAAACGGAAAAACATCTGCCGAAGGCATCCCCGCTATTGTTGCCGGCATGCCCTCCCTCCTTCCTGAAGCTTATCCCTTTTCGGCTTACGCTGCATCCGAAATCACCACTCTGCCAACGCTCCTGAAGGAGTGGGGATATCATTCCTCCTTCTTTCACGGGGGCTCTAACGGAACCATGAATTTCGAGTCGTTTGCCGGCTTTGCAGGGTTCGACCGGTATGCCGGGCGCAACGAATACAACAACGATGCAGACTATGACGGTAACTGGGGTATCTGGGATGAGCCTTTTCTCCAGTATTATGCCGGGGAGCTCAATCAGATGAAACCGCCCTTCTTTTCAACTGTCTTTACCCTGAGTTCGCATGACCCGTTTCGTGTACCGGAAAAGTATGAGGACAAGTTCCCTTCCAGTCCACGCACCATCGACCCCTGCATACGCTATGCCGATTATTCCCTGAGCCGCTTCTTCGATAAGATCAAGACGGCCCCCTGGTTTGCCAACACCCTCTTTGTTTTTACCCCCGACCATACCGGTTATTCGGACGACAGCTACTGGGATAATCCGCAGGGGCGTTATTCCATCCCCATTTGTTTTTACATGCCCGATGGCCGTTTAAAAGGCACTGACACCACTCTGATGCAACAGATTGATATTCTTCCTACCTTACTCTCCGTATTGGGGTATGATAAGCCGTATTTTTCTTTTGGACGAAACGCTTTTGACAAAACACAGCAACACTTCGCCATCAATTACAGGCAAGACCTCTATCAGCTTTTTATGAATGATTACCTGCTTCAGTTCGACGGTAAAAAAACAAGTG
>Ga0206918_1160_pt1 | contig 13308 bp, 9 predicted proteins | sample Alteio_BWOrgHeat_69_FD_152950 | JGI IMG/M metagenome (GOLD analysis project Ga0206918, IMG submission 152950) | Enriched cells from forest soil in Barre Woods Harvard Forest LTER site, Petersham, Massachusetts, United States -... | ecosystem: Environmental > Terrestrial > Soil > Temperate forest > O... | reverse complement strand
AAATAGAACAGGATCGCGACGATAAGATAGAACAGGCTGTCCTTCGAATTGGATTGATGGGCCTCTACCGGCGGCCCGGTGTCGGCGGCCCTCAAACTATCCCGTACCCGCATACTATCCCGCACCCGCATACTATCCCGGACCCGCTGCCTATCCCGCCGCTCCGCGCTGTCCACCCCGGCGGCCAATGCCGACCCCACCGTATCCGGCACCTTCCGGCCAGCCGTATCCGCTGCGAGCCGCGCGATCGAGTCCGTGCGCACCCTGTCGATTGAGTCGCGGCGCACCCTGGCGATCGAATCCCGACGGACATGCCGGATCGAATCCCGCCGGACTGAGTCCCGATGGGTCATTTTCGAAACAGGATGGATGGTGGTACGAATCATGGTATCCTGTACGACGACCGAAGCCGCCGCAGGCGGCGGAGAAGTGGTATCGGTCTGACCCTGAACCTGATCAAAGCAAAACAGGGCGGTTAGCAGGATAATGGAAATTCTCATGATTTTTACAAAAATATTGAATGGCGATAATCCTCCCTAAAAAAAGCTTACGTACCCCAGATGAATTTTCGTCTCATGAAAATCGAACGGCAATTCACTCGTCCTCCCGACCGCGAGCGACATATGGAAGATCCCGGCCTTTGTCTCGAAAGCCATCCCTACCCCGGTACCCACATACGCGCTGTTCAAATGGTAATCGGCTACATCATTCATCGCCCACCCAACGTCCACAAAAGTGAAAAGATATGAATTCAACCCCGTCAGATAGCGATATTCGAGAGTGCCGACCGCGTATTTTGACGCCAAAATGCTTGCCTCGTCAAACCCGCGGAGCAATTTGTACCCGCCGATCATGAAGAGGTCATTGCGGTAGGTATTCGGACTACTGTAGACGCCGGCATTGAATCCCAATTTGAGGGTGGCGGCGCGGCCGATTGCAAAATAGTGGGCGGCATCCATCCGAAACAGGAACTTAAAAGATTGCAGCTTCACCGTATCGTAGAGATTTTGGAACTTAAAGCCGCTGTCGGCAGGATCGGACAGCCCGGAGATCGTGGCATTCTCATGGACGGTCTTGGTCCCGGCGGAACCCAGAAGACTAAACTCGTTGCCCCGCCGCGGATTGAACCGGTAATTCGTGTTATTGAAACTATAAGTGACGCCAAGGCTGGTGGAACTGATATCCGCCTCCGGCGGGAGCGCGTGTGTCGCCACTATCGCGGCCGTATCCACATTCAGGAGGTTGGAGGACGCCAGCTGCAAAAAGACGGAGCCGTTCTGGTTGGCGGAGAAGGTATATTGCGCCCCGACAACAAAGTTGAGGTTGATATAGGTGGAGTCCTGCTTGTAGAGATCGAACGAGGTATTCAGCCCAAACGGCGAACTGAAAATAAACGGCTGCTGGTATGCCAGGTCCAGCCGCGGCGACCCGGCCTGCAACTGCTGCCAGTCGAGCTTCATCGTTTCCCCATTGCCGAGCGTATTCTGCAGATTGACCGTGGCCTCACCCGTTACGACCACCTTATTTCCCAAGGCCGGGTTGCTGCTGGGTAAAAAACCGACCAACGCATCCACCTGGCTGCTCCTCCTGGGTTTGAGATAGAGGTTGATCACCGAGCCCTCCGCCAGCATCGTCAAACTCCAAGGTTGCTGCTCCTGGACATAGGGCAGCTCGAGGATCTTTTTGGTGATGATCTGCAACCGCTCCTTGCGGTAGATGCACCCATTCGGGATATTCAGATACCGCTGGAGGAATTCGCCGGAAATCCTGGCGTTCCCGAAGACCCGGATGCTGTCGATCTTATAGAGGGGACCCTTGTCGATCTTGAGCACCGCCGACACATCCCCCGAATCCCGGAGCACGATACTGTCGAGACTTATTTTGGCAAAGGGATACCCGTTGTTCTCCAAATAATCGAGCATGAGCTGTTGCCGGTAACGGAACAACCGCATATCCATCGGCCGGCTGGAAAAAGACCGGTCATTCCATGCCGCCGCTGACAACAACGTGGGGTCAATATGGCGGGTATCGATCTTCGCCCAGCGCCAGGCATCGCCAACGTACAACCGAAGATTGGCTGCCGCGTCGCCATAGGTTACACTGTCGATAGACGCCGCGATATAGCCCTTCCCCTGCAAAACCGGGAGCAGATTGTCGACATACAGGACGCATTGCTCGCGGGACTTGAACGATGTCGTTAGCCCAAGCTGCCGGGCGACGAATACCGAATCTTTATCGATTGGCAATACACGGAGGGAATATTGCGCCCAACCAACAACGGGCAGGAAAAAAAGCCCCAATAGCAGCAGCCGATGATTAATTTTGCCAATCAAACACTCCTCATGGCAGGCATCTATCTCCATATCCCCTTTTGCCGGCAAGCCTGTCACTACTGTAACTTTCATTTTTCCACTGCTTTACTGGGTATGAACGATTTTGTTCCGGCTTTATTGAAAGAAATGGAAAGCCGGCAGGATTATCTGGGCGACGAATCGATACAGACCATCTACTTCGGCGGGGGCACCCCCTCCCTCCTGAACCCGGAGGCGCTGAACACCATCCTGGAGCACATCCGGGGCCACTTTACCGTCGACCCTGACCCGGAGATCACCCTGGAAGCCAACCCGGACGACATGACCGACCGCCGGCAACTGCTGTCCTGGCGCTCCGCCGGAATAAACCGGCTGAGCATCGGCATCCAGTCTTTTTTTGAAGAAGACCTTCGATGGATGAACCGCGTCCACCAGGCACCCCAGGCGAGAGAAGCCATTCGCCTCGCCCAGGAGACGGGATTCGACAATTTCAGCATCGACCTGATCTATGGTGGCCCCACCCTGCCGGATGACCATTGGGAACGCAACGTCAAAGAAGCGATCCTTCGCAAGGTTCCCCACCTTTCCTGCTACGCACTCACCGTCGAACCAAGAACCGCCCTGGATAAAATGATCCGGCTTCACAAACGGGAAGAGGTCAACCCGGACGACCAGGCCCGGCAGCTGCTTCTGCTGATGGACTGGATGAAGGATGCCGGTTACGAACATTACGAGATCTCCAATTTTGCCTTCCCCCGTCACAGAAGCCGCCATAACTCCGCTTACTGGCAGGGTCGGCCCTACCTCGGCCTGGGGCCTTCCGCACACTCGTTTGACGGCGTGTCAAGACAATGGAATGTGGCCAACAATGCCCGATATATCGCTCTGCTGACAGAAGGAACACATCCGGTCGAAGAAAAAGAAGTCCTGACCACGGTCCAGCAATTCAACGAATATGTCATGGTTTCCCTGCGCACCCTCGAAGGTATCGATCTTTCCGTCGTGAGTCAGCGGTGGGGCACGACTGCCGCTTCCCGCCTGTTGGAACGCGCAGACCGGTATATCCGGGCGGCACTGATCGTACAAACGGAACAGCTTACCCTGACAAAGGAAGGGAAATTACTCGCGGACGGGATTGCAGCGGAATTATTTAGTGATGGCGGTGCCTGGCTCGTAGATAGTTGACCGCCTGCGCCACCGACAGGATGAGCACCATCGCGATGATGGCCAACGGTCCGAATCCCTGGAAGGAGAGAGGCATAATTTGAAGTTTATTCGCTCATTGCGCCTTCGAGCCCACCTCAAAATTAGCTCTTCGGCGCAATTCGCATTTATGATTGGCCTTTCGGCCAGGAGACCTCCGGTTTCCTCTTATTAGACAAGGTACGCCTCAATTTGTTTCATTCCTACCCCCACATTAACATTTTCCCATAAAATCTTGTAAATCATCTCCGCAATCGGCATTTCTGCTCTTATCTCTTTGTTTTTCAAATAGATACATTTGCTGGCATTGTAGCCTTCCGCGACCATGTTCAATTCCAGCTGAGCCGCCCGGACCGAATAACCCTTTCCGATCATGTTCCCAAATGTCCGGTTTCGGCTGTATAGCGAGTAGCAGGTCACCAGCAGGTCACCCAGGTAGACGGATGCGGCATAGTTGGCGCTTCTCCGCTGCGACAACCCTTCCTGGGGTGTATGCACACCAACCTCGATGTGGTGAATACCCAGTTTCCGGAGAAATCCCGCCATCTCATCAGCACAATTGGCAATCAGCACGCTGAGAAAGTTGTCGCCGTATTCCAGCCCATGCGCAATGCCCGCTCCCAACGCATAAATATTCTTCAGGACTGCGGCAAACTGAACCCCATAGACATCCCGATTGACCACCGTGTTAAGATATTCTGTAGTGAAAAAGGTAGCTATCTCCCGGGTCGTACCTTCATCATTCCCTGAAAAGGTCAGATAAGACAGTTTTTCCCCGGCGACCTCCTCGGCATGACAGGGACCCATTACCGTAAAATAGTCTGCCGGAAGACAGGCGAACTCACGTTCGAGCCACTCATTCAACAAAAGATTATGATCCGGAAGGATGCCCTTCACCGCCGACAACACCTTTTTTCCCCGGAAGGCCGTTCTCTCTACCCCCTCCAACGCGGACGCGATATAGGCGGAGGGAACCGCAATCACGAGACAATCGGAGGCCGCTATCACCTCTGACACATTTCCGCTAAGCGACAATAGCGCAGTATCGAAATATATGGAAGAAAGATATTGCGGATTATGGTGACGGGTTGTCAAATGCCGCATGACCGAATCGTTTCGGATCCACCACCTGATCGGGTTGCGGTTATCGGTAAGGATCTTGGCCAGTGCCGTTGCCCAGCTGCCGCTGCCTATCACTCCAAAACGCATGGGAGATCGATTTTGCAATAAATTGACTCAATTCTTATTCCCTTCGAACAACTTCTCCTTTGGCACGACCTTGATCCGGACACCGCTTCGCATGGTCTTGCTGACTACGCTGTAGGGGCCGGTCACCACCTGGTCGCCCTCTTTGAGACCATCCTTTATTTCGATATAGTTGATATCCTGGATACCCGTGTGCACCTTGACCTTCCTCACGGTATCGCCCGTCATGACGATAAAGGCCACTTCATCCAGATCGCCGGTGGCGGAATGCGTGTCGCTCTTGTTGTCCCCATTATCATTGTTGCCGCCATTATCGGAATTATTGTCCGCCGATTCGGTACTGCCGACGACCGCATTATCCGTATTCTTCTCCCGCGTGGCAACGGAATTGATCGGGATGGACAATACATCCTTATTGGTGCGGGTTTGGATATCCGCGCTGGCACTCATCCCCGGCCGAAATGGAAAATGCCTGGCGTGCTTCGCATCGACCAGGTCTTTATACGAATCGGGGGAAAGCCGGATATGCACCTTGTAGTTGGTAACGTCATTGGTAGACACCGTCGTCGTAGAACCGGTGGCAGTCGTGACGCTGCTGGCGATCTGGGTCACGATGCCGCGGAATTTGCGGTTGTTATACGCGTCAACCTCAATAAGCGCCGAGTCCCCCAACTGCACCTTCGGAATATCGTTCTCGCCGACATCGACGATCGCTTCGATCTTGCTCATATCCGCGACGCGCATCATCTCCGTGCCGGCCATCATGGAATTCCCAACCACCCGCTCGCCCCTTTTGATGCTGAGGAGAGAGACGACACCATCGATCGGCGATACGACCGTCGTGCGACCGAGGTTCTTGGCAGCGATATCCAGGTTTGCTCTTGCACTCGCCACACCCGCAATATTCCCATTCACGTTTTGCAAGGCAGCCTGATAGTTGGCCTGCGCCGTCAGATAAGCCGCCTGAGCCGTCTCATACTCGGACCGCGAAACCACTTTTTGGTCGAGCAGCTGCTGTTCCCGGTCAAGCGCCCGCTTGTCGGCATCCATGGTAGCCTTCAACCCCGGCAAGGTCTCCCGGATGTTGGAGACCATCGCCTGCTGCTGGTCCATCTGCGCCGCCGCCTGATCCCGCTGCGTCGTATAGATATCGGCATAGATCTTGGCCAGCTCCTGCCCCTTGTGCACGCTGTCTCCCTCCTGCGTGACCCCCAGGTCCACCACCTCACCGGAAATATCCGGACTGATCTTGACCTCCTTCTCCGGGTATATCTTCCCGCTGGCGGTAACGATCTCCGTTATATTGCGCCGGATGACTTTCTCCGCAGTAACTTTGGTCCCTTCCGATTTGCCGATCCAGCCGGAGCTCTTGGCCACGATCAATAGGACGATAATAAGAACAACGACTATGATTATTCGTAGAAATAACTTATTCATGTGACGTATAGGTTATACATTTATAATTTGATCCCCATCCCTTTATAGTATTCCAGCACTTTCATCTTGAAGACGTAGTCGTACTGCGAGTAAAGCAGGTTGATCTGGGCATTGGTGTAATTGTTCTGATTCGTCAATAAATCTATCGTGTTGCTCATTCCGACGTCATATCGTTTTTTCGCATAGTCGTAACTCTTTGCCGTAGCAGCAACGGTGATCTTGTACGCCTGGAACTTTTCGAGCGCAGCGACCGCAAGCGTGTATGCCTGATAGATATTGTTCTTTAGCGTCAGGTTGTCTTGATCTCGCTGCAGTTGCTGGTTGCGGAGATTGAGCTTCGATCGGTTATAGCCGGTCCGGAGAACGCCCTGATTGAAAATGGGGAAATTCAATGAAACGCCGACGCTTTGGCCAAAGGCGTTGTTTAACTGGGTAAAATAGGGAACGGGCTTTACCGAATACGTATTGTAGCCCGTTATAACCGGCCCGGAGACAGTCTGGCTCGTCGCGTCTACCTGACCGATCGTTTGAGTGCCGATAACCGGTACAGCCTGCTGAATAGGGATATTCGTATAAGCCGACCCGAGGCCCGCGAATAGAGAGACGACCGGCGTCATGGCACCTCTTGCCGCCCGCACCAGCTCGCTGTCCGCCTGAATATTCAGCGCATCCATTTTTTGCAGCGGCTGGTGTGTCAGCGCCAGCGAATAGACCACTTCGGGTTGAAGGTCCGCCAGCGCCTCAACAGGGATTTGATCGACCGGCGGCTCGTCAACGTCAAAGGGCGCAGCGGCATCAAGGTCCATATACGCCTTTAGATTAAGGACCGCCTGAACTGCATTACTCTTGGCCGTAATATAGGCCGAGCTGTCTTGCGCCACCTGTGATTCGAGCTCGGCGGCGTTCAGTTCCGGCAACGTCCCCGCTTGAACCTGTTTGTGGGTTAGCTCCAGTTGGTTTTGTGAAAGTTGCATTTGATGCAAAGCCGTCTGAGCGGTCTGATCGAGCAAAAGGACCTGGAGATAGGCATTCGCCACATTGAGCGAGATATCGTTCTTGACCTTTTCACTGCCGGCCAGCATGGCCTGCCAGGCATACCGGTTGGCATCGATGGTCCGCTGGATCGTGAACCCGTTGAAAAGCGTAACGCCGCTTTGCAGCGAGAAGTTGTTCTGAAAAGATGTTTGGGTGTTCAAACCATAGGAATAGAGATTCTGACTCCGGCCGGAATTGACTTGTCCGCTGCCGTTGAAAATAAGCGTCGGCACCTGCATAAGCTTACTTTGATCCAGGGTCAGCTTTGCCAACCTTGCCTGCACATCGGCCTGCTTGACGGAAATATTATTGGTCACCGCATATTCTACACATCGTTTCAGGTCCCATTTGTCCTGGGCGCGGGCGGAGTAGGTTAGCAAGATGACGGGGATGGACAGGAAAACCAGCTTTCTCATGCGACAAATTTATAATAATTTTTCACCCAGCCGCAGTGAATGCCTGTCCCAAATCATCTATTATATAAGCGGCATCTTCCAGCCCGGTGTACAACCGGAGCATCCGGTGTTCGGGATTGGCCGCGTCAAATTCTTCCTCCGTCAGCCCGGCGCATTTGGGGAGGATCAGCGATTCATGACCGCCCCAGCTGACCGCCATAAAGATATGCTGAAGGGACTCACAGAACCTCACTATTTCGGCGCGGCTCCCCGCCTCCATAACAAAGCTGAGCAACCCGCATGCACCCCCCATCTGCCGCCGGGCGAGCGCATATTGCGGGAAGGTCTCGTCCAGCGGAAAAAGTACCCGCTCCACCCGGGGGTGGCCTTTGAGCCACTCGACCACTTGCCGGGTCGTCCGGGATATGCGCTCCAGCCGCGCCGGTAGGGTCCGGAGACCGCGGATCAGCAGCCAGGCATTGAATGGCTGGATACCACTGCCGATATTCAGGTACTCACTGTCGAAGATCTTCTTCATATGCTCCCGGCTTCCCGTTAGGACACCCCCTACGGTATCACTGTGGCCGCCGATATATTTGGTGGCGGTCTGCATGCAGATATCAATGCCAAACGCGATCGGCCGCTGATATAACGGGGTACAATAACTATTGTCGATGATCGTCAGTATCCCCTCCGCCCGGGCGAGCTCGGCCACGGCCTTCAGATCCTGCACTTTAAAATCCCAGGAATTCGGCGACTCCAGGTAGATCAAACTCGTAGCCGGAAGGATGGCCCGTTCAAAATGCTCGATCCGGGTCCCATCGACATAGGTGGTGGTAACGCCGAACCGGGGAAGGATGACGTCAAACATCCGTTGTGCCCACGTATACGGCCGGCTGACCGATACGATATGATCTCCCGCCTTGACATTGGCAAGCACGGCCGCAAAAATAGCGGCGGCCCCGCTGTTGAATACCAGGCAGTCCTCCGCCCCGTCAAGCGCGGCGAGCTTTTGACGGAGGATCTCCACCGTCGGATTGAGCCCGCGGCTGTAAAGATAGCCGCTGTATTCGTCCTCGAATAACCCTTTGAGCTGATCCACCTTCTCCACCCGGAAATTACTGGTTTGCATGATCGGCGGGGCAACGGCGTTAAAATAATGCTCTCTATCCTCGCCCAGTTCGTTGATAATATACGAAAGATCCATAATCACGATTTACGTACAACGCGTCCTTTCCGGGCGCGCAAAACAAAATAAAGCAAAAAGAAGAAAGTGAATACCCCCCCGCCATACAACGCTGCGATAGGAGCATTCCAAACGATACTGGTCGCTACCCCGATGTACGCCAATATCAGGACGAGCGGCACGAGCGGATACCATTTTATCCGGTAAATATCCTGGTCCTCCCGCACCTTCCGGCGCCGCAAGATAAAAATAGTGGAAGCAGAAGTGGCAAAACCGATACTGTCCAGAAAAATAGTATAGTTGAGGATCTTCTCTACCTGGCTGTTGAAGACAAGCGTCAGAATGATCGCCGCCGAATAGGCCGTCAATGACCAGATAACCACATCATGCTTCGCCGTCCTCTTCTTAAAGACCGCGGGCAGGATACCCTCTTCACTCATCGCATACATGACCCGCGGATTGCTCATCACCGACACGTTGACATAGGCCAGCACCGAAAGGAACATCAAAATGCGCAGAATGCGGTCGCCACCGGCGCCGAACAAATGATCCATCAGCGTTGCCGCGATCGAATCCGCCGATTTGAGCTGCTCAAAACCGATCACCCGGACATACACAAAATTGATCGCCAGATAAAGCACGATAATGAGCGCCACCCCCATGGCGATCCCCCGCGGGATAATTTTGCCGGGATTACGGACCTCACCCCCGAAATTGATGGTTTGCTGATAACCCCCATAGGTAAATGAAACCGCGATCATCCCAAAAGCAAGGGCTTTCAGCCATCCGCCCGGAGCACTTTCTCCCGCCGCCATGGCAGCCTGCCGGTGCACCAGCGCCGGATGATGGCCAAACAGCGAAGTAAGAAGCAGCAAAATGAGCAGGATCTTGAAGATCGTGAGGACATTCTGAACCCGGCTGCTCATCCGCAAACCAAGCAAATTGATGACATAGAAGACCGTCACCGCGCCGGTCGTGACAATTTGCTTGAAGAATTCAGGCGTGGGTTGATTTCCATAGAAAAAATAGCCGATATATTCCGCGCCGATAACGCCGACCGCAGCGATGGAACTGGCATTCGATACCAGGATGATACAGTTGACGGCAAACGCCAGCGACGGATGATAGCCGTAGGAGAAGATCTTGTAATAACCCCCCGTGACCGGATATCTTGAGCCGATCTCCGCATAGGTGAGCCCGCCGCAAAAAGCAATCCCGCCCCCGATCAGCCAAGCCAGAAAGAAAAGAACCGGAGTACCGGTCCGGTCCGCCACCACCGTTGGAGTCCGGAAGATCCCCATGCCGATGACCAGCGACACCACGATCATGACGAGATCAAACAGATTAAGTTGCTTTTTGCTCATGCGCCAAGTAGTAGCTGAAGATAATCATAAATCTACTCTATCTTTGATCGATCGGGAGAAAAAACCATCCCCTTCCGAATGAAGAAAAACAACTGCCTGTTGACTGCCTGCCTGCTGTCGTGGACCATCATGACCGCGCAACAGACCTCTCCGCCGGCATTCCTCGCCGATTCATCCGATACGCGGCCGCTCCATGAAGTGGTTGTAAAAGCATATGAGCAGTACCGAAAGCTGATCGACGTCGGCGCGCCGGTCGCCGTGATCGGTAAGGCATCGCTCGACCGTTTTGGGAACTCCAGTATCTTACCTGCCATCAACCTAACGCCCGGCGTCCGAATGGAAGAACGCTCCCCCGGCAGCTATCGCCTGAATATCCGGGGCAGCTCGATCCGGTCGCCATTCGGTGTCCGGGATATCAAAATTTACTACAACGAGATCCCCCTGACCGACCCCGGAGGCAATACCTACCTGAACGAATTGGGGTTCTATAATTTCCAGTCGCTCGAAGTGATCAAAGGGACCGCCGGGAGCCTTTACGGCGCGGGGATCGGCGGCGCCGTGCTGATCGGTAGCATGCCCGCCGTTTGGGAAAAAGGGCTGTCCATCGATTATACCGGTGGCAGCTATGCGACAAGCGGGACCAATATGAACCTGCGGCTGGGTGACGCCGACCACCGTACGATCCTTTCCTATGATCACCAGACGAGCAACGGCTACCGGCAGCAGACACAAATGCGGCGGGATATCGGCAGCTGGGAGACGATGCTTCGGTCAAGCGACATTCAGACCATCCATGCCTATGTCCTCTATAGCGATCTCTACTATCAGACGCCCGGCGCATTGACAGAAACGCAATACAACCAGAATCCACGCGAAGCAAGACCGTCGGCAGGTACCTCCCCGGGCGCCATACAGGCAAAAGCCGCGATCTTTCAAAAGAATTTCACGGCAGGCGTCAGCAGCACCTGGCACCTGGGCAGTCATTGGCAGAATATGACATCCGTCTATGGCGCTTATACCGACTTCACAAATCCGGGTATCCGTGTCTATGAGAACCGGCAGGAGCCGCATTTCGGCGGGCGCACCGTTGTCCAGTATTCAACCGCCTGGGGCGCATCCACACTCCAGCTTAATGCCGGGGCGGAAGCACAGAAAGGTTTCTTCGAGACCCGCGATTACGCCAATAACGCCGGAAGCCCCGCCGCCCTGCAGACGGACGACCGACTCAACAACTGGACCTACATGACCTTCGCACAGGCTGACCTTAAATTGTCCCACGGCTGGACCATTACCGGCGGTGCCAGCCTGAACGTCAACGCGCTGAACATAACCGCCGTCACGCCGACACCACCCGTTACCAATAAGATCCGATTTTCCAACAAAGTGGCCCCGCGGATCGCCCTGCTGAAGAAGATCCTCCCCGACGTCTCCGTCTATGCCGGCGCGAGCCGCGGCTTCTCGACACCCACCGTCCAGGAGCTTCAAAAAAGTAACGGTATCGTCGGACCGCCGCTGCAGCCGGAAAATGGCGTGGACTACGAATTGGGCGGACGCGGCAGCTTTCTGGGCGGCAGCCTATTCATCGATATCGACGGCTTTATCTTCCACATCAACAACGCCATCGTCCAGCGGATCGATACCAATGGGATCGCCTATTCCGTAAACGCGGGCGGCACCAATCAACATGGGATCGAAAGCCTGATCTCCTGGCGGGTGATCGACCGGCCGCAGAGCTTTTGCAACAGCCTCCGGCTTTTCGCAAGCGACGCCTGGCACGACTTCCACTATTCCACCTTTACGCAGGACACCAACAATTATTCCCACAACCGGCTGCCGAGCGTCCCGCTGCAGACGTTTGTCTTTGGCGCGGATGTTTCGCTCAAATTCGGGCTCTATGCCAATGGTACCTACACCTACACGGACCGGATCGCACTCAACGACGCCAATACGTTTTTTGCCGGCTCGTACAACCTGCTGGACGGCCGCATCGGCTACCGAAAGGTCTTCGCGCGATGGAAGGGCGATGTATATGCAGGCGTGGACAACGCTGCCAATGTGAAGTATAGTCTTGGAGATGATTTCAACGCGGCGGCAAACAGGTTCTACAATGCCGCCCCGGCAAAGAACTTTTTCGCAGGTATCTCGCTGAATTATGTTTTCCGGTGATCAGATGCCCGCAGAAGGCGTTTTTGTCAGCCTGATGGCGACCTGGTAGAAATTATTGACCGCTCCCACCACTTCATAGCGGATATAATAGCTCCGCACAAAATCGGTCCATGCCGCGAATTCGTGATTGGGAATATTGAATTCATCAAATAAAAGGACATCCCCCTCCCGCAGGTATGGCGCAACGGCAGTAAGCGCAAACAACGTCGAAGAATAGAGGTCGGCATCCAGGTGCACGACCCGGGTAAATTTGGGATGATCGGTCGCACTACCCCAATCGCTTAGAAACTTATACACCGTATTTTGAAACAACCCTTTTATAAATGTGCCTCTCGAATCTTCCATAAAGGGTATATCAAAGCTGAACGCTCCTTTCTTGAAGAAATGCCAATCCTCGGGAAGGCCCTCGAAGGTATCGAACCCATAGAAATGTGAATCGGGGTGGTGGTTCGCTTTCACCCACCAGGCAAATGACGTCCCGCCAGCCACACCAAATTCCAGGTATTGGATCGGTTTCTGATCCAATCCGTATTGACGTATGACGTACTCATGCAACTTCACCCGGTCGGCGTAACGGCGGAAAGGCTTATAGAAATCGGAATATGGTACTTTTCGGCTATATCTGTTCACCCAGGAAGTAAGCAGGGAAAAATTATTCAGGAAGCGAAAAAAGAAACGGAAGGGGACAAGCAAAATCCCGAAACGGGAAACCAGCAAAAGATCTTTTAAAAAGGAATTGGCTTTTCGAACGAAATTTCTCATAGTAGAAATAGATTCAATATTTTATGACAATAATAAGGCTAAGGTAGCGCTTTCCACCCTTTCAAATCTCGAACTTTTCTTCTATCTTGCCGACGAAATCATTATAGGCTTCTAAACAATTAACTCCAAACACTATTCAATGAGAACGAAATTTTTGTCGGCCATGCTGGCTGTTCTTGCCCTGGTGCTGACGTATAGCTGCGAGAAGACGGCCGCCCTGCCCCCCGCCCCGATCGTCAACG
>Ga0206918_1159_pt1 | contig 13363 bp, 10 predicted proteins | sample Alteio_BWOrgHeat_69_FD_152950 | JGI IMG/M metagenome (GOLD analysis project Ga0206918, IMG submission 152950) | Enriched cells from forest soil in Barre Woods Harvard Forest LTER site, Petersham, Massachusetts, United States -... | ecosystem: Environmental > Terrestrial > Soil > Temperate forest >... | reverse complement strand
ATCAAAACGATGCTCCGGATCTTTTTTCCAATCATCGGGTACACGCGCTCCAACAGGATAACCCACGCAATCTTGATCATAATCGCGATCTTGGTCGATCGCCTTACCTGAATAATAAACAGAAGGCCGAGAAGCCGGTGCAGTCATCAATGCACACAAGCTTGGAACAGAGTTGTTGTGTAAGTACGGATAGCGAGCCCAGATTCCCTCGAGCGGCGGCGCCACGTATCCATCTTGTACTTCGATCACCACATGATGCTCTTTTGAAAAAGCGAGAGGGTTGAGTCCGTCAGCGAGTGCTTGCATACCCAGACGTCGTCCTGCATCGGTTCCCACGTTTTTTACTTTTTCAAGATAACTCAAATGAATGGTATCGATGATTGCTGGCATCGCGGGACCACCGCGAGCCGCAGCCTGGTGGAGGTCTTCCCACTCAGAAGGAGAGAGACTCCAGGCTTTTTTGAAATCTCCATGACAGCGCACGCAGTTTTGTGCATATAAAACTCCGCCGTGTTTCGCGCGTTCCACATTAATGGTTTGCTCTCCGAAAAAATCTTTCCATTTCGGTGCTTCGGTCGCAAAAGCCGCCGTGGTGAGTTCTTGAACGATATCGTTATTATTCGCGAGCCAAGTGGTCAATTCAGGAAGATCCACACCTCGACCAATTTCGTTCCAAAGAAAATTGGTGAATACTGGATTTCCGGATTGAACGCTACCGTCCGCAAGCCAATGGGTTTTGTATTTCAGATTCCACCACACTGCGGGTTTGCTATCGGCAACGAGTGTGTCTAATAAATTTGGACGCGGATGAGTCGCATTGTATTCCGTGCGTTCTGCGTTTTCAGTTTGCGCCCGTTTCGCCAGTGAAAGCGCAACTTGCGAAAGAGAGGTGTCGAGTCCTAAGGCCACGGGTTTTTTCAAACCGATCGAACGAATATGATCTGCCGAATCCTGATACATCTCTTTTTCGGCATGAGTTGCCCCAGTGGTGAGAGCAAATACTCCAGGAGAAGTTTTTTCTAATGCTGATTGCCCATGAAGAAAAAACAAATTGGCTCGGGGGAATCGATTCGTCATTCCCAAAATAGATTTTCCGAAGAGAGAAGAAGAGTGACAGGCAGCACAGCTGAGAGTGAATCCGTCGGCTCCGCTGCGACTGATGATGGAAACCCCCATTGGGTATTGTTCACCCGAATCTTTTGCGGGAGGGGTGAGACCCAACCAATCCCAGAAGCCTTGGAAGTCTTTAAATTCTGACGAAAAAGAAAAGAGGGCCTTCATCAGAGCAAAAAGAGGATCACCCGGACGAGCGCCCAACACTCGAAGCATCGGACGTGCTGGAAGCAAGATTCCCGTGACTTGGACCGGATAATGAAGGGCGTGTTCTTGCCCTTTTTTTAGTTTTTCAGCGAAAGTGACCTGATCCCATTGATAAATATTTGCTCGGCCATTGGGGAAAATAGAGGGGTCGATCGTCGCTTGAGCGCTCCAATCCGGCTCAATTGCATTTTGAGCGTGAGCAGCTGGATTGAGCAGGCATAAGTATAAATTAAACGCCGCGACAAAAAACATGTTTTCCCCCCGAAGAACTGGCTTACTTTTCTCGTGGCAATGGAGGAATGTCAATGTGGCTTTTTTTGTATTTTTGATACAAATTATAGGCAGCAGGAGACACCCATGAACATCAGCAAAATCGGTTTTATCGTGAAACATGAGCATGAGGAAGCTGCTGCCCTTTCTTTGGAAATCGCAGAGTTGATGAGCGGTCGCGGATATAAGATTTTTTTCTGCGACGAGAGTGCTGTAATCGTGCGTCAATTCAAAAAGGATTCTCAATTTACCGTCGTTAAAAAATCCGTCCTCGCAAGCAAAGTGGACTTCATCATCGTCTTCGGTGGAGATGGAACATACCTGAGTGCTGCACGCCTGATGAAGGAAAGAAGTATTCCGATTTTGGGCGTGAACATGGGAACCCTGGGGTTTCTCACAGAGGTGCGTAAAGAAGAGATTTACGATGCCCTCAATACGATTCTCAAACAAAAGAAAATTATTTGCTCCGAACGAGTGATGCTCGATGTGAGCGTGATCCGCAAGGGCAAGACCATTTTAAATGATCTCGTAGTGAATGATGCTGTGATCTCCAAGGGCGCGATTGCTCGAATCATCGGGATCAAAATTAACGTCGATGGCGAATGGGCAAATACCGTTCGCGCCGATGGAATGATCGTGAGTACGCCGACGGGTTCAACGGCCTATTCTCTCGCTGCCGGTGGACCGATCATCATGCCCAGTTTGGGCTGTATGTTGATCACGCCGATTTGTCCGCATGGACTGACGCAGAGACCGCTCGTGGTTCCCGATACGGTATTGTTGGAACTCATGGTAGACCATATGCCGGGGCATGTGTTCATCACCCTCGATGGCCAAGATCTCGTGGATTTGAAAAAGGGCGATGTCATCCAGATTTCCCGGTTCAAAAAGCACACCCTGCAGGTGGTGAAAGCCCCGCATCGTAATTACTTCTCTATTCTTCGTGAAAAACTCAACTTCGGCGGCAAAGGGAGCTGATTTCGGGGCGATGATTTAATGACATGGTAGATTTTCTTGATTGTTCGGTTTTTGTTCGGTATAACTAGAACTATCATGTTGCAGACAATCAAGATCAAGAATTTTGCACTCATTGAAAACGCCGAAATCCCCTTTGAAGCAGGACTCAACATCCTTTCAGGAGAAACCGGCGCCGGAAAATCCATCGTACTCGGTGCGATTTCACTCTTACTCGGCGGGCGAGCCAATGCCGATGTCATCCGAAACGGTGCCGACGAAGCCATCGTTGAAGGATACTTCGATACCGGAGAACTTCCTTGGTTGCGTGAACGACTGAAAGAAGTGGGGATTGAATCGGCCGGGGGAGAACTCCTCATCAAAAGGACCCTCAATCGTAATGGGAAAAATCGCATTTTCATCAACGGGGAATTGGCGACACTGAGCATGCTTCAAACCGTTTGCGAAGACCTCGTTGATCTTTGCGGACAAAACGAGCACCAGTCTTTGTTTAAATCTCATGTGCAGCTAGATCTCATCGATCGATATAGCGATCTCGAAGATCAATCCATCAAAGTGAAGTCTCGATATTTAAAAACCATCGCTCTCCGCGAAGAGTGGGAATTGCTGAAACGTAAGGAAGAAGAGCGGGTCCAACGCTTGGAGTTTATCAAGTTTCAAATCCAGGAATTGAACGAGGCGGCTTTGAAACCAGGTGAAGACGCAAATCTTCAGCAGGAAAAGAAATTACTTCAATCCCACGAGCAAAGAATTTCTCTTACCAGCCAGATTGAGTCGTCTCTCGATGGCGAGGACGGCGCCCTTCATTCGATCAAACTCGCGTTGACGAAGGCCAAGAACTTGCTTCAAATCGACGCTGGGATTCAGGACCTCTACGATTCTCTTTCTCGCTCGGTGGCGGAAGTGGAAGAAGCGTCCCGTCTTACCCGTATTTACCTTGGTGCTGCGGATCTCAATCCAAATCGCTTAGATGAAGTTCAGGAACGACTCAGCTTAATGACCAACTTGAAACGTAAGTATGGTCAAACGATCGAGGAGATCGTGATTCATCACGAAAAACTCGCGAGCGAAATTCATCTGCTTGAAAATCTCAGCACCCGTTTAGAAGGACTGGAAGACGAATTTCAAAAAGAAAAGTCTTCGGCGATGAAATTGGCGAAGGACCTTTATCTGAAACGGAAGAAAAGCTCCGAGAGTTTTGCAAAAGCGATCGGTAAAGAATTAAAAGAGCTCCGCATGGCAGATGCACAGGTAGCCGTGCATCTCGAATTCCAAGACGATCTCACCAGTTGGGGATCGGATTCACTGGGAAGTGAGATTCGTTTTGAAGTTCAAACCAACTTGGGTGAAGACAAAAAACAAATTCAGAAAATTGTTTCGGGTGGGGAACTCTCGCGCTTGATGCTGGCAATTCGTCGGGTGATTGCCGACAAGGGCGGCATCGGCGTTTATCTCTTCGATGAAATCGATGCGGGACTCGGCGGACAAACGGCATTTACCGTGGGCAAGAAATTGAAATCGGTGGCTGCTTATAATCAGGTGATTTGCATCACCCACGTTCCACAAGTGGCTTGTTTCGCCGATCATCACCTTTCGATCAGTAAACACACAGTGAAGGGTCGGACGGTGACGGAAGTGACGACCTTAACAGCGGAAGGACGCAAAGAAGAAATTGCTCGGATGTTGGGCGCGGAAAAGTTAACACCAGCGGCGATTAAAAATGCGAGAGACCTACTCGAAAGCGCTCGAGTTTAAATTTCCACTTAGTTTTCGGGCTCGAGAATACTGATGCGTTGTGGAAGCGTTTGATAGAGCTTCCAAGGATCTTTCTTCCTTTTTTTCAAGTGTTCAAGTGCTTTTCGGAGAGTAAAGTGGTCAGCCCTATCGATCGTGCTCAACTCTTTCCATTCGATGGGCATCGCTACCGAGCTTAGTTTTTTTGCACGGAGTGAATAGGGTGCAACCGCGGTTGCACTTCGGCCATTTCTTAGGTAGTCGATGAAAATTCGGCCCTTGCGTTGAGACTTCGACATTGTAGCGGTGAATCGGCTTGGATATCGTTGGGCGAGGGCTTCCGACACTACTTTAGAAAGTTCCTTAATCTCATTCCAAGAATAAATAGGAATGATGGGAACATGGATATGTAACCCCTTTCCGCCGCTCAGTTTAACAAATGATTTCAGGTTCAGGAACTCGAGCGCCTCTTTGACCAATCGAGCAGCTTTCTTGACTTCGCTGAAAGGAACATCGGGGGCCGGATCAAGGTCAATCACAATTTGGTCCGGATGTTCTACGTCCGGCTGATGACAACTCCAGGTGTGAATTTCGAATGCTCCCATTTGCACTAAGGCCAATAGACCTTCGCTTGAATTGATGGTGATGTAGCTCCGAACCTCATGGGATTCTTTGATGCCGATTTCATGAAGCGGTGAGGGCGATAATCTTTTTTGGGGAACAAAGTGTTTCTGATAAAAACAGCCTGAGGTCGTCCCCGCCGGGCAGCGAACTAAGGAGAGTGGCCGATCACTGATTTGGGGAAGCATGAACTTAGAAACGCTCGAATAGTAGTCGGCAATCTCTTGTTTGGTTATTTTTTCCACCGGATACAAAATTTTATCAGGATGAGTGAGTGAAACCAGCGGAGGCTTCGTTAGCAATTTTGGTTTTTCTTTTACAATTTCGATCATATTTTTATCCTCTCTCAGGCCATGAAAAACAGGTGCTCTCAAATGTTGGTCACGGGTCCACATCGAGAAACTGACTTCGGCGGCCAGTTTTGGTTTCACCCAATGAATGTCGTGTTCGTGAGGCGAATCGATCGTAAAGGGTGAGTGCTTGGTTTCAAGTGGTTTCAAACGACGGTAAACGCTTTTTAAAGTGACGGTGTCAAACCCCGCTCCGCATCGTCCCGCGTAGCGGAGGTTTCCGTTTTCGTATACCCCGAGCAAGAGGGCACCCAGCGAACTTCTATTGCCTCTCGGCTCCGTGTAACCACCGATCACGAACTCCTGCTGTTTTTGGCATTTGGTTTTCATCCAGAGACCAGTCCGTCCGGAAACATAGGAAGCGTTTTTGTCCTTTGAAACGATACCCTCCAGTTGTTGCTCACAGGATGCATGGAAAAATTCCTCCGCATTTTTGCTGAGGTGATCACTGAATCGAATCAGTGGCGATCTAATTTTTCCAATGAGTCGTTTCAATTCCATTTTTCGCTCGATCAGCGGTTTTCCGCGGAGATCTTTGTCATTGAGATAGAGAAGATCGAAACAGTAATAGAGAATCGATTCGTCCCGGCCCTCTTTCATCGCTGCCTGAAGAGCCTGAAAATCACTTCGGCCACGTTCGTCTAAAACCACCATTTCGCCATCCAAAATGCATTGATCCAAGGAAAGTTTTTCCAGGCGTTCTGCGATCAGCGGATACTTTTTCGTCCAGTCCAAACCGTTTCGAGTGAACAGTCTGATCTTGCCATTTTGAAGCTGAGCTTGGATGCGGTAGCCATCAAATTTGATTTCGTGGATCCATTCGCCAGTGGTGGGAGGACTCTCCACCAGTAAACAGAGTTGGGGCTCGATAAAGGGAATCAGCGGAGTTTTTTTTTACCCATCCGTTCATTCCTGGAGCCGTAGGTTTTAAGGGGTTTATATTTGGCGTCGATACCCGCGTATTGATCGTCACGCTTGAAAAGCAACCAGTTTGGCTTGCGACTCGCTGTTCTCATCCGAATGAGGGACCATTTTCCTTTCATGCGTTTCCCTTTTACGGAAAAATCGAGATGGCCCTTTTTTAGTGCGGCATCGACGTCGCCCTCAGGTTCCCAGGTGCCCGTGTCCCATAGTAACACTTCACCGGCACCATATTCCCCTCCGGGAATCTCGCCTTCGAAACTTCCGTATTCATAGGGATGGTCTTCCACTTCCACGGCCAGTCGTTTTTCTCGCGGGTCGGCTGAAGGCCCCTTGGGGACTGCCCAGCTTTTCAAAACTCCCTTCCATTCGAGGCGAAGGTCATAATGAAGATGTGAAGCATGATGTTCCTGAACGACGAACATCAGCTGCTTGTTTTTTGCCTTCCGTTTTCGTGCCGAGGGTTCAGGGGTTTTTTTGAAATTTCGTTTTTCTGAATACTTAGTGAGCATGTTTATGCTCCAGTTTTTTCGAGAGACTTGCCTTCAACAGGTTCATGAGATCGCCAGCACGCGCCGGGGCCACTGTGGTCTCTTTCTCGTGAGAAGTAGTCTCGATTTTTTTTCCTTTTCCGGCCTTCACTCGTGCATCGATGTGTTTCTTCAGATCCTGGTAATAGGTGTCTTGGTATTGATTCGGACTCCAATTTGAAGTCATGTCATCGATCAGTCGTGTTGCCATCTTTAATTCTTGTGGCTTGAATTTGGGAAGGGCGCTTTTGATTAAGTGGACTTCCTGTTCATTTTTTACTTGATGAGCAAATCTCATTTCTTCCAGGATCAGGTACTTTCCTCGAGGAACGATGGCAATCAAATGTTCTTTCGTGTGCATGACCACTTTTGCGATCGCGACTTTTTGCGATTGAGCGAGAGCCTGTTGAAGCAGAAAATATGCTTTTTCAGCGCCGGACTGGGGGACGAGATAATAGGGACGTTCGAAAAGCATCAAGTCAATTTCATTCAGTTTTACGAAGTCACCAATATCGATCAAGCGGGTGAGTTTCGGGCTGGCGTTTTTGAAATCGGCTGCAGTCATGATCACGAAACGGTTTTTTTTGTATTCGTAGCCTTTGACGATATCCCGATACGGAACTTCACGCCCGGTCTTTGAGTTCATGCGTTTGTATCGAATGGGAGAGAGGTCTTTCTTGTCGAGCATTCGGAAATGCAGGTCCCGATTTTCTTCGGCCGATTGGACTGTGATTGGAATGTTGATCAGGCCAAAACTAATCGACCCGCTCCAGATACCCGTTCTCATGGCAGCGAGAAGAGCAATTCGAATGCCACGCAAAAAAGAATAGGTTGTAGATGGGATTCAAGACGGGGAAAAATGGGACATTATGTTGTTCTGAAGGCGCCAATTACCGCAAGTAAGCGACGTAAATATCAATGACCATGTTGATCATCATTCCACTATACAGAATTTTTGCCCAGTATCCCGAAGCAGGTTTTTCGTTAGTTCGCGTAACCTTCCACTCGATGCAGTAAACAGTGATGCCTACTCCCAAAAACCATGAAAGAAAATTTTCCCAGGGAATGCCAAAATAAGGGCCCGTTTTATCCCACACCCACAAGCCACGGCTCACTTGAAGCGGATCTAAGATCAGATCCCAAAGTACCATGAGGGCGGCGGTGAAAAGAGGAGCGTAAACTCGCGCGCGTGAGGACTCGATGCCAAGTTTGGTGATCAAGGATTTTGAGATCAGCCAAGATGGCAATAGCATCATGAACCAAATCCACGGAACCACCAGCGAGAGAATAGTGGATAATTCCGACGGCCAGGCTTCCGGTACGTAATGATATTTTACAAAAAAAAGCCCATATTTTTGACCCAAAAACTCACCAGCAGCGGTCCAAAATAAGGTGCAGGCCAAAAACCAAAGTGCATTACGAAGGGGGAGAAGATAAAAAAGTAAAGCGAGGGACCCGATGAGAGTGCCAAGGTATTTCAGGATGAATGGAACTTTGATAAAAAAAAGCGCAAGACTGGCTAAGGCTTGAATGAGCACACCGAATTGCACGAGCATCAGCATGCCGGATTTACCTTTTTCCAGTCATCCGTATTTTGAATCACATTGAAGCGAGGGGCTTTGAGATGAATTTTCAGATACCAGGAGAGGTAGCTGGAATGGAGAGCGTATGGAAGGTTTTCACGCTTTGCAAATTCCTGATAAGCGGAACGTTCACGGAGAGAAATCTCTCTCAACTCCCAGCGACTGGTCGTGGGATTCAAATGATGCTCGATGTGGTAGTTCAAATTTCCAATGAGGATTCTGATCAGGGCATTCGAGTCGAAAGTTCGGGAAGTGTAAAAAACTCGATTTTTCATTCCGAGATCGGGTCCCGGAACTGAAACCATTTGAGTGTGGAGAGGGTTTGCAAACAAGTACACCACACCCATGGCAATCACTCCGGGAGTCAAGTAGCCAAAAAAGAAGAGTGTCGAAAAATTCACCCGTTGTTGAGTGAGTAAATGAAGTCCGTACCAAAAGATCACCATGCAAGCCGAGTCCAAAAAGTAGCGGAGAAGCTTCTGCTGGCTATGATGGTCTTTCCAGTTTTTTGCATGAGAGCTAAACCATCGACTGAAGAATTTAGCCTGAATCAAGGGAGTGAAAAGGATAGGCGCGAGAGGGGAACGAGCAATGCGACTCAGGATCGCCACGATCCAGGATTTTTTAGCCATGGATTCGGTAAAATGAAGAATTTCGGTGTCTTCGTTTTCGAGACCGGTTTTACGGTGATGAGTGAGATGAGATTCCTGTAAAAAATGATAAGGCCACATGCCAAAGGCGCCGATGAGGCGTCCGAGCAATGCATTGGCCCGTTTTGATTTGAATGAAGCGAGGTGAAGGCAATCATGAAAGGCCAAAACCAGTTGGATGATGAGGATCACTTGGAAAACCATCAAGAGAGCCAAGAAAAGTGGGGAATGCAAAGAAATCGAAATCTCGTAAGTGGTGAAGGTGGATAGGATCAGGAGGAATAGGCTAATCAATGATTCTTTCATGTTTTGCCCCACAGGAGTTGACGCTCGAAGTGTTTGCTCATGGTCGTCATTGTTCTAAATAATATTTTCTCGTCAGTGAAGAAAAAGGTGAAACCGTCATACCAAGTTTTCGGATTGAAAATCTGTGGTGAGGTCAACACGAGTAGGATGCAGCCAAGAGCGATCATCCAGAACTCGGTGAGTGATGACAATAGAAATCCGATAAAACGCTCTAAGGGATTGATTTTCATTTCATCCATGACCAATAAAGGAAGGCGGCTATGGGCGATTTCTTCTTTGCAGTGCCATTCGAAGAGCTGTTTTGCTGCCGGTTCGTTCATGTTCTGAATCAGTTGATGATCGAGAACGATGGACGCCGCGTTGGCAGTCCAAAATTCAGATGCTGCCACCATCGAAAGCTTGATGTTTGTACTCACCAGAGGTTCGCAGAGAGAGATAAAAGAAGAACAAATTCGATGAAACAGGTGAGCTCTCCAGTCGTCACCACAGAATTTTTTATTAAAACCGTGAGTGGCATGTGAATGGGAGTGCTCTTCGCGTACGAATTTTTCGACCAGTTTTTTGGTCGCCGGGTCTAGCGGCTCAGAAAGAGCGAGCTCCATGCTTTCCGCAACGAAGGTTTCGCCGGAAACGGTAAGAATATTAAACACGGTCACAAACTGTGTTTTAAAAAATGAATTCTGGTACCAGTTGCTCATGTGCCGGAGATCATAACAAAGTTGAGCAATTTAGTAAATAATTAGTGTGTATAAAACGTGTTTGAAACGAAAGTGATTGAACTTAAGTGCCAGGCTTTAATTTAAGCCATCTTTGATCATTTCAAACTTACCTTTTACTACTTTCACGAGGGCCAGTTTTCGAGAGCAATGGTGATCCAGAATCGAAAATTCCCCGGTGGCGCCTTGAACACCCGAGGTACTTTCTAAGATCACTCGGAGCTCGTCACGACTGGAAGGTGCGTTCTTGAGCCCTTTCAAAATCAGAGAAGCGGCATCGAAGGCGAGGGCATCGAGTTCACCAGGTGTGGTGTTATAAGTTGAGGTGTAGAGATCATAAAAGGCCTTCGTGTCGTTCGTTGCTTCAATCGTATTGAAGGCGACTGGAAAAATGGCGTCCTCCACCTGATCTTGTGCACGTTGCACTAGCTGAGACGAATTCCAAGATGTGATCCCGATGTACTTTAAGTTCTTGGCGTCACGATAAGTGAAGGTTGGAATGATCTGCCCTGCGGTTTTCGCTTCGTCGGCGACAAAAACAGCGTCGAAATCCACAATCGGCGGAAGATTGAAGTATTGCGCGGTTCTCGTTGTTTTTCGAGTAATGTTGAGTTCTTTTCGCTTCTCAGCCAGTTCCTTTTGTTCTGCAACTCTTTTCTCCGGGTGTGCGAGGCTGAGAACTTTATCCACGGGGGCACGGAAATCGGTGATGTTCGGATCGTAGTATTCCAGATGGACAATTTCGCCGTTTTTAGACGTCACTTCATCTTTGAATGTTTGAGCCATCTCTTCGCCCGGTTTGTTGGAAGGCGCAACAATCGCGAATTTAGTATAGCCTTTGTTCGTCATTGCGTAATGAACGGTTTGGGAAACCTGATCTTTTGTGGAAACCGAGCAGAAAAATAAATGAGAGGCAAGAGGGCCTTGAACCTGTGCGAGAGAAATGAGAGGGACTTGGTAAAAAGCAGATTTCGTGGCGAGGGCATCGATTCCCTTGCTGATCACCGGGCCGATGATCGCAACGACCTGATCCGTTTCTACTAGTTTTTGAAGGGCCTTCATTTGCGATTCGGCAGTTTCACCGCCGTCTTCCGCGACGAGTTCATATTCCTTGGCCTGAGAATCATTAGAGTGTTGAAAAGCAAGTTCAACCGCATGCTGAACTTTTTTGCCGAAGGCTTCATATTTGCCCGTAAGTGGAATCAATAGCCCGATTTTTTTGCGATTGGTTGGGCCTTGAAAAGTAATGGCGGGCGAGGTGATCATGACCGGGCCAACGCCGGCGGTAGTTGCATCCGGGGAACCACTGATCGTGGTGGTAACGGTGCCCTTCTTTTTGGCAATCGCCATGGCGAGAGAAGCTTTGTTTTTGAGAGCGAGAACTTTACGCTGTTGATTTGGGTCGATAGAGCCGAGATCGATCGCTCCGAGAATATCGAAACTTTCCTGATTCTTAGACGCATTGAAAAATGCGGTTGCTAAATTATATTGATAGTATCCACGGTATTCAGGAGTCTGATTTTCTTCGATGGCGTGGTGAAAGTTTTGAGCTGCTAGATCCGGGTGCTTCGCGGAAAGTTCGATCAGTCCTTTGAGGTTCCAATATTCGGAGCGATCTTTTACGTCGATAGTAGAAAGCGAAACAGAATCCAAGGTTTCAAGAGCACCTTTCAAATCGCCTTTTTGATAATAAGCCTGTGCTTTGCCTACGGCACTGATTTGAGTGGGTGCCGAATCTGATGGCTGGGCATCGCTGTGAGTTTTACGGACGGGTTCGGTACCGCAAGCGGAGAGCAAAAGACAAAGAGGCAAGATACGATTGAGCATAGGTCTGATTATGCCAAACCATCGGAATAATTAAAGAAAATAGTCACCATGGATTTGATTGAATTTATTAAACAAATTTAGTATAATGCGGCGCATGAACCTATCGAGAAGATGGACTTTTTTGCTGCTTTTGGCAGCCTTGTCTCTTACTGAAGCAAAGCTTGCTCAGGCGCAGTCCATCATGAATGTTCCCGAAGGGCCCCTTTCAGACCAATATTTCACCAAACAAATGCTGAACGACGAAGAATGGAACGATTCGAAGTTGTTTCCATCGATCAATCCAAAGTCCCGAGCTGAAACCGATCCCACCTATCAAGAAGAAGACTACCTTCGTCTTCCCTGGTACGCTCGCAAGTCGCAGGTCGCCCAGTTGATCGCCGGTATTTTTCAGTACCGAGTGCTTGGTTTATTTCATCATCGGTCCCGATACTACGCGAAGATGTACCAAAAATGGACGGAGCGAACGCCGATCAAGTTTAATTATCTGAAGATCCATTCGAATCGTTATCAGCCGAGGATCGAAGACAGTCTTACCTTCATCAATTCTCTCCATGAATATCGCGGCATTAGTGATAAGGCGATCGGCTATTGTTATGGTGTTTCGGATGTATTTAAGAAATTCACCCAATTAGCTTTTTTCAGCGAAAACATTGCCCCAGAAGATCAAGTACCAGAAAAGGGAACGGATGAGTGGTTTGATTACTACCTCGAGCGCCTGGGTGATGTGGTCAATGGAGACGCCGCTTTTTTTCCAGGATTCAAAAACCTTCGCGAGTTAACGATGGTTCCCGAATTTGAATTTTTTCTGAAGGTTCAAGTCACCAAACAATGGAAGCGATTAGCAACTCTTCGTACGACCTTGGCTTCTTACTGGCATAATACCGATGAGATGGATGCCGATGAAGTTCATGAGTTGGTCACCAACTTGAAAAAGCGTCTGAAGCGTGGAGAATTCCCCAAAATTTCATTTGCATCGGCGATCTCAAAAACCTTCTTGACCGGCGGCGCCAGAACCCATGTCGTGCTGGCCACCAAGGTCGAAGAGTTGCCAGAGCAGAAGATCACTCGGATTCATATTTGGGACATCGATTTTTACGCAGAAGACCTGGTGAAACGTCCATATTTTTTAGAAATCAAGTATGACGACGAGGGCACACCAACGACTCGATACCAAGAGTGGGCGAATCCATCGCACGATACAAAGCGTTCGGAACTCCGAACCGAAATTCCTGGTGATCGTATTGGTAAAGTGCTCGTGTCTGGAGAGAACAATGAAGAGGTAGTAGACACGATTGATTCACTCGAAGAGTTTTGTGCTGCGCCACCTGCAGGACATCCGGAAATCAAAACCGAATGTGATCGTGCGCAGTCGTTAGAAGAGCTTTAATGCCGCGATCCAATTCCCTTTTTGCCTCATCGATTTCTCTTCCCCCTTCTAGACCCGCGTAAAACACGGCACAGAATCTGCTTATAGGTTTCTAAGGAGATTCTTTAAATGAAAATATTAAACGTAACGTTAGCATGTCTATTCAGTATGAACCTCGCCTCAGCTCAAACGAT
>Ga0206918_1157_pt1 | contig 13523 bp, 13 predicted proteins | sample Alteio_BWOrgHeat_69_FD_152950 | JGI IMG/M metagenome (GOLD analysis project Ga0206918, IMG submission 152950) | Enriched cells from forest soil in Barre Woods Harvard Forest LTER site, Petersham, Massachusetts, United States -... | ecosystem: Environmental > Terrestrial > Soil > Temperate forest >... | reverse complement strand
CGACAACGCCGCCCACCAGCACTGTGGCAAGCATGGTGGGAACGGAGGCCGCAATAACCACAGCGACCACAAAGCCCAGGCATTTCCCTGCAACCATGCCCGTCAGCCACTGGCTCTGCGATGCAGATGCATAGTTTTTATCGCCGGAATTTTGAGTCTTCCTGAGCATAAGTATCCTTAATTCAAGATGGCCAATATTATTATCCTACACTATATTTTTTCCTATGTCAAACAGAATATTACGTAAATATAATAAAGTATACGAAAACCTTGGCGGTCGGTGTTAAAAACGTCAAAATACCCTCCTAAGGATAACGATGGATAATAACAACCGGTTCAGTATTTTCGAGGCAGTCAAAAATGCCTACATATTTGTGGGGGAGGAATGGCTCTACCTCCTCAAGGCCGGTTTGTTGCCGATGGCGGTGCAAATCGCCGTGGAATTGTTTATCCAGTTCCAGCGTCCGAAGGAGATATCGTTCATAGAAGTTTATTTGTGGGAACTGCCCGCAATCGCGTTTTCCGGCTGGTTTTTGTTCCTTGAGAGCCGCCTGCTCCTACTGGGGGAACGGCTGGACCGGTTACCAAAAGACCCGGACTACCTTTCTGACCGAAAGCAGGCAATGAAACTTTCGGTACTGGTGACCGTTCTTTTTTACATGGGTATCACAGTGGCGCAGACATTGCTCGAGGTGACAGGAGAACTGAGCCAATCAAGCACAAACCTGTCATTGCAGGCCGGAAGCCTTATGATCATAGGCGGGCTTGTCTGGGGGGTGCGTTTCGGTATTGTGCCGACACTGGCCGCTGTCCGGCATCCGATTCGCCCGGTGCTGCGCCAAACTAAAGGTATGATGTTTTCATTGCGGCTGGTCGTTGTGGGTCTCGCCTGTTTTCTCCCTGTTACTTTCCTGCTCGGTGTTATTACCGCCCCTTTTATACCAGACTGGCCAGACCTGACAACAATGGCCAAACTAACGGAGATGCAACAGTTCGGCCTTATTGTCGCCGATGCGCCATCATCCCTGATTTTCAAGGCCCTGTTCTGCGCTTCAGTGGCCTATGCGCTGAAACAGATTCTCGGCTCCAGGCGCAAGGGGCAGATTATATGAAAGTCTATGTGACGGATCAGGAAGGGGCTGAACATGCGCTGGAAGGGCTTGAAGGCTGGCGGCTGATGGAAGTCATCCGCGACTATAAGCTGCCTATCAAGGCGGAGTGCGGCGGAGCATGCATCTGCGCCACCTGCCATGTCTATGTGGCCGATAAATGGCTGGACAGGCTTTATCCGGCGACCGCTGAAGAAACAGACCAACTGGACAATGCCTTCGAAGTGCAGGATAATTCTCGCCTGTCGTGCCAGATCATCCTGAACGAAGAGCTGGACGGCCTGCGCGTAACTTTAGCTCCCGGGACTGAACCATAAGGACTGGACCATGAACCTCGAAGCGCTGAAAAAAGAACTGGTGGAGACCGTCAAGGCCGCCAACGATATACCTGCGTTGGAAGAGGTGCGCGTGACAGCGTTGGGTAAAAAAGGCAAAGTAACGGGCCTGATGCAGACGCTAGGCAAGCTAGCGCCCGATGAGCGCAAGCAGATGGGTCAGGCACTCAACCTGCTGAAAGATGAAATCACCGCCGAGATCGAGGCTCGCGCCGCGCTGTTGAAAAAAGCCGCGCTGGCCGAGCGGCTGCAGAAAGAAACGATTGATGTCACGCTTTCGCCGCGCCCGTTTCCACAGGGAACGATCCACCCCATCAGCCGGACGATGGAAGAACTGACGGCTATTTTTGCCGATATGGGTTTCGGTTTCGCTGAGGGACCCGAGATCGAAGACGATTTTCACAATTTCACTGCACTTAATTTGCCACCCAACCATCCGGCGCGGCAGATGCATGACACATTCTATTTGCCCGACGTGCCGGGCAAAACCGGCGACGCAGCTAAGCGGGTGCTGCGTACGCATACTTCCACTGTTCAGATACATGTGATGCAGACACAAAAACCGCCGATCCGCGCCATTATGCCCGGCAGGACCTATCGCTTTGAGTCAGACATGACCCATACGCCAATGTTCCATCAACTTGAAGGGCTTATGATTGATAAAGCAACGCATATGGGTCATCTCAAGGGGTGTGTGAATGAATTTCTTAAAAGATTCTTTGAAATAGACGATTTGCCGACGCGTTTTCGTCCCAGCTTCTTTCCCTTCACCGAACCCTCGGCCGAGATAGATATCGGCTGTTCCCGTGAGAACGGCGAATTCAAGATTGGCGCTGGCAAGAACTGGATGGAAATCGGGGGCTGCGGCATGGTGCATCCGAATGTCTTAAAAAACTGCGGTATTGATCCGGATGAATACCAGGGGTTTGCTTTTGGCATGGGCATCGAGCGCATTGCTATGCTCAAATACGGCATTCCTGATTTGCGTACATTCTTCGAATCCGATTTGCGCTGGTTGAAGCATTACGGCTTTGGCCCATTGGAGAGTGTATAACATGAAATTCACCCTCTCATGGCTTAAAGATCATCTCGACACCACGGCCACGCTGGAAGAAATCTCACGGAAACTGACCGCTATCGGCCTTGAAGTGGAGGGTATCGAAGACCCTGCTGCTACATTCAAGGGCTTTGTCGTCGGCCATGTACTGTCGGCAGAAAAACATCCTGATGCTGACAAGCTGCAATGTCTTGTTGTCGATACAGGCAGTGAAAAGTTGAAAGTCGTCTGTGGCGCGCCGAATGCCCGCGCGGGTATGAAGGGCGTGTTTGCGCCCGCCGGAAGCCATATCCCCGGCTCCAATATTACACTCAAGAAGAGCTTGATTCGCGGACAAGAATCGAACGGCATGATGTGCTCGGAGCGGGAGTTGCTGCTCTCCGATGAGCACACGGGCATTATTGATCTCGCCACAGATGCTCCTGCGGGCAGTGCCGCCGCAGATGCCTTGGGCATTAATGATCCGGTGATCGAAATCAACCTTACGCCCAACCGTGGCGATTGTGCCGGCGTTTACGGCATTGCCCGCGATCTGGCGGCGGCGGGGTTGGGAAAACTGAAACCTCTGAAGGCCCCCGCAGTTGCGGGGAAATTTAAGAACCCGGTCGGTATTGTCTTGAAGGACGTCAAAGCCTGCCCGCTGTTTATCGGCAGATATATCAAAGGCGTGAAAAATGGCCCGTCACCGAAATGGCTGCAGGATAAGCTGAAAGCCGTCGGGCAGAAACCTATCTCGGCGCTGGTCGATATCACCAACTATGCCACCATCGGCTTAAACCGCCCGCTGCATGTTTTCGATGCCGATAAATTGAAAGGCAATATTCATGTGCGGCTTTCCAAGAAGGGCGAAAACCTTGCTGCGCTAAATGACAAAACCTATGAGCTTGATGATGATATGGTTGTTGTATGTGATGACTCGGGCGTACTGGGTCTTGGTGGCATTATCGGTGGCGTCTCCTCCGCCGTTGATGAGAAAACAACCAATGTTTATATCGAGTGTGCCTACTTTGATCCTGCTCTCATTGCAAAAACGGGCCAGAAGCTGCAAATCGACAGCGATGCGCGCTACCGTTTTGAGCGCGGGATAGACCCCGCCTTTGCGGCAACGGGGATGGAAATAGCTACGCAACTTGTGCTTGATATGTGCGGCGGTGAAGCGAGCGAGGTTTTTACCGCGGGCGCAGCGCCGGATATAACCCGCGTCATTCAATATACGCCGCAACGGCTGAAACAACTTGGTGGCAGCGACTTGCCTGAAGGTAGGCAAAAAGAAATTCTTGCGTCACTCGGATTTTCGCTTTCCGGCTGGGCAGTCAAAACACCAAGTTGGAGGCACGATGTTGAAGGTGCTGCTGATATTGTTGAAGAGATTCTGCGCATCGACGGCTATGATAATATTCCTGCCGCGCCGGTTATGCGGCTGCCAGGGCAGAAACAGCCATCTCTGAATCCGCTGCAAAAGCGGGTTATAGAAGCGCGGCATGTTCTTGCCGCGCGCGGGCTTTACGAGACAGTTACATGGTCATTCATGGACAGCGAGAAATCAGACCTGTTCGGCGCGCACATGAACCAGAACAAAAAAGCCCTGACGCTGGTCAACCCGATCAGCGCAGATCTTGCTGTCATGCGCCCTTCCATCCTGTCGAACCTGATCGAGGCTGCCGGAAAGAACGCTGACCGTGGCTACCCGGATGCGGCGCTGTTCGAAGTCGGCGGTGTCTATAAATCGCCGGAGCATGATGGCCAGTTAACCGTCGCAACCGGTTTGCGTTCCGGCAATACGGAGCAGCGACACTGGTCGCACCCTGCACGCACTACCGATGCGCTCGATGCCAAAGCCGACGCGTTGGCTGTGCTGGACGCTATCGGTGTGAATACGGCCAGTCTCCAGATCACAAAAGATGCACCTGAATGGTATCACCCCGGACGTTCAGGCACGCTGCGCCTTGGTCCTACAGTGTTGGCTTATTTCGGCGAAATTCATCCGGCTGTGTTGATGGCCCTGAAACGCGATGAAGCCTATACGGGGTTTGAGATATTTCTGCAAAGCGTGCCGGTACCCAAAAAGAAAGGCACGCGTCGGGAACTGCTGAAACCTTCACCGTTGCAACCGGTGCTTCGCGATGTTGCATTTGTCGTTGACAAGAATGTGGAAGTGGACAAAATTGTTCGCATCATAAAAGACGTAGATAAAACATTGATTACGCGGGTGGATGTTTTTGATGTTTATGAAGGAAAAGAAATCGGCCCCGGAAAAAAATCTGTCGCCTTCGCCGTGACTCTGCAGCCCATTGAGAAAACGCTGACACTTGAAGAACTCGCCGATCTCGGAGTAAAGATTATTTCTCGTGTGACGCATGAGACGGGCGGCATTCTGCGCGCGTAATCGCGATTAATTAAGACCCACCACTTTGCCATCAACCAGATCGATATGACTGGCTGAGGGAGTCTTCGGCAGTCCCGGCATGGTCATGATATCGCCGCAGACCATCACGACAAATTCAGCCCCTGCTGCCAGCCGCACCTCACGAATGTTGATCATATGCCCCTCGGGCGCACCGCGCAGCTGTGCATCGGTGGAGAATGAATACTGCGTCTTGGCGATGCAGACGGGATAATGGCCATAGCCGCTCTCCTGCAGCTGATTTATCTGGGCGCGTAGTTTTGCATCGGCGGAAATGCCGGACGCGCGGTAAACCTTTTGTGCGATCTTGGTGGCCTTGTCCCATAGGGTATCCTGATCGTCGTAAACAAAAACCGGCGCAGATTTATTTTCGCACAGCTTAACAACCTCTTTCGCAAGATCAGCCGCGCCTTTGCCGCCGTCCGCCCAGTGTGTCGCAGAGACGGTTTTGACGCCGAGTGCCGCCATACGCGTTTTAATCATGGCGATTTCGGCCTCTGTGTCGCTGGTGAAATGATTAATGGCCACGACGCAGGGCAGGCCGTAGACGCGCTGTACATTATCCACATGCTGCTCCAGGTTGGCTACGCCTTTGTCCAGCGCCTGAAGATTCTCCAGCGTGATTGTTTTTAAATCCGCGCCGCCGTGATATTTCAGCGCGCGCACCGTGGTGACGACCACCGCCGCTGCAGGCCATAGCCCGCTTTTCCGGCATTTGATATTGATGAATTTTTCTGCACCGAGATCTGCGCCGAAGCCGGCTTCGGTCACTACATAGTCAGCGAGCTTCAAGGCGGTTTTGGTAGCAATGACCGAATTACAGCCATGAGCAATATTTGCAAACGGCCCGCCGTGGATAAAAGCCGGGGTATTCTCTAGCGTCTGTACTAAATTCGGTGCGAACGCCTTATGCAGCAGCACTGCCATCGCCCCTTGTGCGTTCAGATCGCGTGCATAAACCGGCGTGCGTGTGCGCGTATAGGCCACAACAATATTGCCGAGACGGTTTTTCAGGTCGTCAAGCGAGGTTGCCAGGCAGAAAATTGCCATGACTTCGGAGGCCACAACGATATCGAAGCCGTCCTGACGGGGAAAGCCATTGTTGGTCCCGCCCAGCGCCACGGTAATCTCGCGCAACGCGCGGTCGTTCATATCCATGACGCGCTTCCAGACGATGCGGCGCACGTCAATGTCCAGGGGATTGCCGTGATGGATGTGGTTGTCGATCAGCGCCGCCAGCAAGTTGTTCGCCAGCGCGATTGCAGAAAAATCGCCGGTGAAATGCAAGTTGATATCTTCCATCGGCACGACCTGCGCATGGCCACCGCCCGTCGCGCCGCCCTTCATGCCGAACACGGGGCCCAGCGACGGTTCGCGGATGCAGATCATGGCGCGTTTGCCGATGTGGTGCAGGGCATCGCCCAGCCCGACTGTGGTGGTTGTTTTGCCTTCGCCCGGCGGTGTGGGGCTGATGGCCGTGACGAGAATCAGTTTTCCGTCTGGCCTGTCTTTGAGGCTTTCGATATAATCCAGTGAAACTTTGGCCTTGTAATGCCCGTAGGGTTCCAGATGTTCTTCCGCGATCCCCAGCTTTTCCGCAGCCAGTTTGGATATGCGTTGCATTTTCGCTTTGCGGGCTATTTCAATGTCTGAGGGCATGGTGTTTCCTGCTGTTAAAAACCTGATCCTCTTTTAACGGTTTTTTCCATCCCTGTAACTATTTTTCTGTCTTTAATAAAAAAATTGCCCGCCACTGCATCACAGTGGCGGGCGGGAGTAAGGGGGTAGTTTATGCAGCCTCTTCTGTGACACGCCCTGCAAACTGCCGTTCAAGGGCGCGTGGGTCGCGTTGCCACAGCGCACCGGATTCCTGTGACATGGGGTCGGGGAAAATATACTCATCACCGGCAATCAGGCCCGCAACGATACGCTCCGCTGCATAATCCGCGGAGACTTTTTCCATGGGGAAATCCTTTGCCATGTCCGTGTCAATCGGGCCGGGATAAATACCGACAACATGAATGCCCCTGTCGGCCAATTCAGCCCGTGCTGATTGTGTCAGGGAGTGCAGCGCCGCTTTGGAAGCTGAATAACTGCCGATAGCGGGAAAGGCTGCAAGACCAGCGCCACTGCTGACATTGGCGATCAACCCCTGGCCGTTTTTCACCAGGACAGGCACAAAAGCTCGCATGACCGAAAGCGTACCGAAGTAGTTGGTATTCATGTCGGCGGCGACGGCTTCGAGGGAGTTGTCAAGTGTTGTACCGAAATGCGCCGTGCCAGCATTGTTGATCACTATCTGTACATCCTTTGCTTTGTCAGCGGCGGCAGCAACTTGTTTGACATTGGTAATATCAAGCGCCAACGGCACCACGCGCTTGTCGCCAAAGTCCGGCAGATTTTCAGTTTTACGCGCGGCGGCATAGATTTTACCGACTTTGTGTTTCAGCAGTTCACGTACGATGGCGGCGCCGATGCCACGGTTTGCGCCGGTGACGATGATGTTTTTGTTATCGAGTTTCATTTTAATTCTCCTTTGTTGGTGGTTGGGTTGAGGGTGGGTAGTTAGTTTAGGTAGTTGGCTATTGTAACGTTCTTGCGTTCGTTGCGTTATTATCTTTAGAGAGGGATGCATAGCCATGCTCCTCTTGCTGCCTCCATAAACGTTCCTGCTGTTGCCGGTAGTCGCTGCTGATTTTCAGGGACTCGATCAGGTCGTTCAGGTTTTCTTCGCGCGTGTGCATAGCTATTTCCTTTCTGAAGTTGTGATGTTGGATGTTTCGGATTTCGGGTGGCCGGAGAGTTCCGACAAGATTATAAAGAGCATCTGTTGCACGGTGCTGACCCCAACCGGCACGGCGGCTTGTGCCAATATTGACCCGGGGACTGTGACGCTGGCGTAGTGCCCGGCATAGACGGCAAGAGCTGATGTTGTGGCTGTTATAAACAGGCTTGCTGTCACAAGCCGTGTTTTGTTTCTCAATACATTCAATAAACTTTTCATGACTCAATTCCTCTCGATTATCTTGTAGCTATATACTTGACCGGTCAGTTTAACTAAACCTTTAAAAAAAGCCGCATGTAGCGGAAGAAAGCCGGTTAAGCATTCACATTTTTTAAAAGCTCTTTTGTTTTCAGGCCGCTGCCTTTTTTGTTACTCCCAGTAAATGCAACAAGCCTTGTTTAAGATCCCTTTTCAGGGGCTCCAGATTGTTTTGAATCCGCGCCATCATAAGTTGCCCCAGCATATAGGCGTAAACTTCATCGGCTTTGGTTTTTACATCTGTCTTTGTCGGTAAGGCGCCTTCTGCAATCATATCTCGTAGTGCGCTCTCGAAATAACGTTTCTTGTTGGAGGCGATTTCATCAAATTTCTGACGGATACGGTCTTCCTGACAGGCCATTTCCGAGCCCAAAGAGGCGGTGGGACAACCGCATACATGCCCGTATTTAGCGGCAGCCTCTACCTGTTGTTCGTAAATGAAATCGGCATAGCGCTCAAAGCGGGCGACGGGGTTCTTGCCGGCCGAAAAAATCTCGTCGAGATTGGATTGAAAAGCTGAAACCGTCTCTTCCATCGCTGCCAGTGCCAGATCCACCTTTGACGGAAAGAAATGGTAGAAACTCCCTTTCTTGACATCAGCTGCTTTGCAGATATCGTCAACGCTGACCGAGCCGTAGCTGCTCTTCCAGATCAGCTCCAGAGCGGTATCAACCAGTTTTTGTTTTGTGTCGCATGATGCATGACCCATGGCCTTGCTCCTTTTTTAACCTTATACCTTCAGTATATACTAATTGACCGGTTAGTCAATAACTATTTTTGTACCCTCCGTTACTGCTTGATTCCAGGAGTGCAGAGGCTTTAGGATATAGCTTGTTCCAAGCTGTTAACTATTTGGCAAACCTGCATAAACCGGCGGTGTGCGATACAATGAAGAGCGGCCAAGACAAAGCAAGTATTTTCCGCGACGACGGCGCGGCCTTCCATCGATGGGGAGACCTTGATAGGGCGGAGCAATGCTATCTCCAGGCCCTCGACTCGGCAGACGGCAGCAAAGACCACCAGACGCTTTACAGGATGGCGGAGCTATTCCTCGAAAAGAAAGACCCGCGCCGCGCGCTGGAGTTTTATATCCTGACCATCCATGCCGATGCAGGCAATCTTCTCCACAAACAGCGGTTTCTGGACATCGGCGGCAGGATGCAGTTCACGCATTATAACGCCGACTTGGAAGATGCCCTGCTCCAGTGCCTCAAGGTGACACCTGATCTTGATTTTTCGAACGCAGGGCCAATGTGGTCGGCAATGCTGCGGGGCAATGTCGGTTTTGCATGGCTCTATGCGGACACGCGGGTTTTTGAAAAGAGATTCAACCCTGCCCCGCTGCTACAGACCTACTTCATTGAGGGCCTCAAAAAGATTTCTGTTCATGAGCCGGGTTTTGAGGATTTTATCCGTCGCTTACGACAGTGGTTGCTGATGGGGGTGTCTTCTCTTGGGAACATCCTCGCGCGTGCCGATTATTTACGGCTGGCGGAGGCTGTGGCCATTTATTGCTTTTACGGGGATTATATCATCAGGGTCACGGCGGCGGAACAAGCCAAGCTGCGCGAAATCTCCCGCCAGCTCACCGACCCGCTTTTTGCAGCCGTTTATGCCTGCTATAAACTACAGGATGTGCCGGATGTTTTTGAACCGGGAAGTGCGCTTGCAGATATTCTGAAAGAGAATGAGCAGATAACAGCCGAAGATGTCCCCACGATATTTCCAAAGAAACAGGATGAGAAAATTTCTCATCCACGCTGGCGTTCCGTGCCTGTCCACACATTGGGCGCGGGGCTTTTTTTTCCGCGCCGGAAGGAAAAGCTGGAGCGGACGTTCGCGGGCACCAAACCGGAACTTCTGGTTGCCGGCTGCGGGACGGGGCGTGAAGCGATCATCGCGGCTCTTCATTACCCGAAAGCAAAGATCACTACTTTTGACTCCTGCCGTGAAAACGTCGCTTATGCCGCCGTGAAAAGCAGGGAATATAATGTCAGGAACATTGACTTCCGGCAGGACGATATCCTGAACCTCGAGAAAATTCCCAAGCCGCACGACATCATATATTCAACCGGCGCACTGCATCACGCGCCGGATCCCCTGAAAGCCTGGCAGATACTCCGGGATAACCTGAAGCCTGCAGGCATCATGAAAATAGGCCTTGCCAGCAAAACGGCGTTGCGTCCGGTGATTGCGGTGCGCGAAGCCATCCGGAAATTTAATATCAATGACAATCGCGAGAGCATATTGGACTTCAGGGCAAGAGGCGCAGAATTTTTACCGGCGGAAATGCTGGAGGGGTTCACCAGCAGGGCAGACTATTACAGTTTTTCCACGTATAGGGATATGTTCTTTCACCCCGGCACGCATTATTTCACTTTGCCGGAAATAGAGGAAGCGCTGGCGAAGCTGCGCCTTGCGTTCGAGGGCTTTGACCTTCCTGCCCCGGCGCTGCAACAGTATGCTGAAAAATTCCCCGACGATCCGGATATGGTCTCCCTGAAAAACTGGCACACGTTCGAACTGGAAGCGCCGGATATTTTTGCGGGTATGTACCAATTTTGGTGCCGCAAATTTTGAACAGCTATTATTGACAGATTGTTAACATAAGGTGTATAAAAGGTTCTTAATGATTCGAATCGGCATGGAAAGGCAGGCTCAGTGATGTTGAAAAAATTGTGGAAGTTAGTGCGTTCAGATGAGAATGTAATGCAGGCATTGAGGCAGACCAGTGTGAGCTATGATCTGTCCCCGAGCGCGCCACGTTTTGCCGCTAATAATGACGAGCTTCGACCCGGCGCAAATCGCCATGCAAATGCGAGGTTGTGGCTGGACGACTGGAGCGAGAAGGATGAAGAGCGGCTGACGCGTAGCGACCACCCTTGGGAAGGTTACGTACGCTGAATATTTTTTACGCCGTTTCTTTGAATAGTTCCCGTCCTATCAGCATACGGCGGATCTCGCTTGTGCCCGCGCCGATTTCGTAGAGCTTCGCGTCACGTAATAATCTTCCCGCCGGATAGTCGTTGGTATAGCCGTTGCCGCCAAGGCATTGGATTGCCTCAAGCGCCATCCATGTCGCGCGCTCGGCGGCATAGAGGATCGCGCCCGCTGCATCCTTGCGCGTGACTTCGTTGCGGTCACAGGCCCTACCCACGGCATAAACGTAGGCGCGTGAGGTATTGAGCGCGACATACATGTCCGCGAGCTTGCCCTGCATTAACTGAAATTCACCAATGGATTGGCCAAATTGTTTTCGCTCATGCAGGTATGGCAGAACGACATCAAGGCACGCCTGCATAATACCGAGTGGTCCGCCAGCCAGCACGGCGCGTTCGTAATCCAGCCCGCACATCAGCACCTTCACGCCCTTGCCTACATGGCCGAGAATGTTTTCGACGGGTACTTCGCAATCATTAAACACCAGCTCGCAGGTATTGGAGCCGCGCATGCCGATCTTGTCGAGTTTTTGCGCCGTGGAGAATCCTTTGAAGGACTTTTCAATGATAAAAGCAGTGATGCCTTTTGAACCAGCTGCTGCATCTGTCTTGGCGTAGACAACCAGTGTGTGCGCATCCGGGCCGTTGGTGATCCACATCTTTGTGCCGTTGAGGATATAGCGGTCGCCTTTCTTTTCGGCTTTCAGCTTCATCGAAACAACGTCCGAGCCAGCGCTGGTTTCCGACATGGCAAGCGCGCCGATTTTTTTACCAGCGCAAAGGTCGGGCAGGTATTTCTGTTTTTGTTCGTGCGTGCCGTTGAGGCTGATCTGGTTGACGCAGAGGTTGGAGAAAGCGCCGTAAGACAAACCGACACTCGCGCTTGCGCGAGAAATCTCTTCCATAGCAATGATGTGTTCGATATAGCCCATGCCGGTGCCACCGAATTCAGGGTCCACGGTCATGCCGAGCAGGCCGAGGCGGCCCATCTCCGGCCAGAGTTCGTTAGGGAAGTGGTTGCTGTAGTCGATGTCCGCCGCGCGCGGCGCGAGAGTTTCCTGCGCAAACTGGTGCACAGTGGCACGCAGCATATCGGCTGTTTCCCCCAGGTCAAAGTTCAGGGAGGGAAACATTTGCGCTTTGGGGACGTAACTTTCTTTCGTGGCGATTTTGGTCATGCTGATTCTCCAAGCTGAAAATATAGAGCAAACGCTTTCAAAGGGCGATAATCCATATTGTTTACATAGCGTTAACAAGCGTTAAACAATTAATTAACTTTTTGCTGTAGAATAAAAAGTAGGGGGAATTCTGCGTGAAAAAGGTTCTTTTATGGCTGAGGGGCTTTCAGGGAACGACGGCGATAGAATATAGCCTTATCGTAGGAGCGATAGCTGTCGCTATTTCCGTGGCTGTTCTTACGCTGGGGTCTGACGTCCTGCTGAAGCTCTTCCAGAACATTGGAACGACTGCAGCTAGCTTCAATTAATCACAGTTACTGGGTATTACTGTATTGCGGCGGAAACAGGTCGGCGTAAAAGCCCCAGGCCGTGGCACCGGTGTTGCTCACACAGAGACGTGGAATGTTGGCGCAGGAAGGGGTGCAGTCGGCGCCGATTGTTACCGCCGTTGTAGTGGTAAAGAGCGTGGTGAAGTCGGCGGTGGTCATGACCGGCGGCACGGTCGTCAGGGGTGTGCCGTTCAGGATATGATTGATCTGCTCGCAATAGCTGACCGAGGAAATTGTGGCACCAAACACAATGTGGCCGGTGTTGGGAGCAGTGGTGACGATGCATCCAGCGCCGCTGGAGCAGCCGACGCCGGTGATAATAGCATTGGGATTGATGTTATAGTTTGTGGCGACGGCAGTGGTAGCGGGGGAGCTTTGGGATTGATAGGTGATGCCGCCACCGAGCGGGTGATAAATTTTCAGGTTGCTGGGGGGTGTCTCAAATGTGGCCTGTCCTGGTTGCAGCAGGGACAGGTTGTTGTAGAGGGCACTGGCGTTCTCACCGTTCATCGCCATCTGCTGCAGCGCGCCGCCGAGGGCACTGGCGTAAGTGATCAGCTGGTTAATCTCGTTAGCGCTGGTCTGCTGCGGTAGGACACCGGATTGCTGCTGCGATGACTGCGATATGGCATAGGTCAGCGCCGCCAGAATGACAATTGCGATCAGAACCAGGAACAACGCATTGCCCTGCTCGCGCCCTTGATGGCGGATACGACGGGAAAGACAGAAATACTTATCCGTTAATGGCACGAGATATCACCTCTCTACATCTTTCAGCCTAAAACAAGCCTCTCCAAAACAGAAGTTTAATTCGCAGTGCGGCAGGTCACCGATTTACCCTATTGCAAACAAAATTCCCTATAATTCTACATCAACCCTAATGACGCCAACCTCCGTGCCACGCCAGTTCTTTTGCGGAGGCAGGGCAATGGGGCGAATGGCGTCCAGCACCGTTGCCTCCGCCAGATGGTATTTTTCCAGCAATGTACAAAGTACCGCCTGCGCTGCCCGTGCGGCCCCGTCTTCTGTTTTCAGCACAATAACCGTATCCTTATCAGGAATAACACAGGCATAAACGCCCTCAGCCCCGCCCTTGCTCAGAATTTTTCCCTGTGCCGCGTTCATCAAG
>Ga0206918_1156_pt1 | contig 13565 bp, 15 predicted proteins | sample Alteio_BWOrgHeat_69_FD_152950 | JGI IMG/M metagenome (GOLD analysis project Ga0206918, IMG submission 152950) | Enriched cells from forest soil in Barre Woods Harvard Forest LTER site, Petersham, Massachusetts, United States -... | ecosystem: Environmental > Terrestrial > Soil > Temperate forest >... | reverse complement strand
AGATGGGTTGTACTTTTGCGGTTTCTGGGTCAGCCCGACGGGTCAAATAAGAGAGATTGCGCGGGATGCGAGGAGGATAGCAAAAGATATCGGCCGGCGCGAGGCCGGGCGGAGGTGAAAGTGCGGAGGAGGCGGGTGCGTGGGGTGGCCGTCAAATGAAAAATGCTTGCTTATGAAGATAACGGCTTTTATAGGGAGGTTGTTTGTGTTGCTGGTGTTGTCGGTGCCGGGAGTGGTGTCGGCGCAGGCGAAAAAGCACCGGGTCGTCGTGCTGACCGACATCGAGGCCGATCCGGATGACACGCAGTCACTGATCCGGCTCCTCACCTATTGCAATCAATGGGATGTCGAAGGGCTGATCGCCACGACGTCCATTCATCAAAAGGCAAGGGTGGCGCCTGAGAGCATTCAGCGGGTGCTGGATGCTTACGGGAAAGTACAGCCGAATTTGTTGTTGCATGAAAGAGGGTATCCGACGGCGGCGGTTCTGAAAGACAAGGTCAGCCATGGGTTGGCCGTCTATGGGATGGCGGGTGTCGGCGAAGGGCACGACTCTCCCGGGTCGGAGGAGATCGTGCAGGTTCTGAAGAAGAAGGATGACCGGCCGGTATGGTTTGTGGTCTGGGGAGGGCCTAATACGCTGGCGCAGGCACTGTGGAAGATCCGGCAGACGGTTCCGGCGGCTGTGGTGCAAGACGTTTACAAGAAAGTACGTATTTATGCCATCTCTGACCAGGATGACAGCGGCCCGTGGATCAGAAAGACGTTCCCCTCCATCTTTTTCGTCGTATCTCCCGGATATAACTATGCGCATGCGAGTTGGACAGGCATGTCCTTTCCCATGCCCGGGTCGGATACTGCGGTCATTTCCAATGAATGGCTTGCGCGGAATATCCAGCAGGGGCACGGGCCTTTGGGTGCGGCTTACCCGGATGTGGCTTATGGGATGGAAGGGGACACACCGAGCTTCCTCGACCTGATCGAAAACGGGCTCAACGATCCGGAGCACCCGGATTATGGCGGTTGGGGCGGCCGGTACGAATTTTATTTGCCGCCGTTTGAGGATTCAAACGTGGGGATGTTCAGGCGGGACAATTGGCCCCAGGATGAACCGGAGTCGAGACCGATCTGGACGAATGCCAGTGATTCGGTGATCTCACCGATCGATAAAAAGGTCTATGTCGGCGGGTCGGCGACGATCTGGAGATGGCGGCGCGAGATTCAAAATGATTTTGCGGCGCGGATCGCGTGGACGACGAAGGCTTATCGCGAGTGCAACCATGCGCCGGTCCCGAAGGTGGCGCATGGCGATCATCTTACGGTGAAGTCGGGCGAACAATTTCATCTGAGTGCCGCGGGCACCACCGATCCGGACGGAGATTCGATGAGCTACCTCTGGTTTCAATATCCGGAGGCGGGGACGTATAAGGGGAAGGTCAGCTTCAGGCCCTATGCCGCCAATCTGTATGATGTCCCGGTGACAGCGCCGGTGGTCGACAGCATGGTGACCATACATTTTGTTTTGAAGGTAACCGATAAGGGGACGCCGGCCCTGACCCGGTATCAGCGGGTTATTGTGACGGTATTGCCAAAATGATGGCATCAGCCCGAAAAGTTGCGATCATTCTTCCCGAAGACTTGCACTCATTCTTCCCGCAGACTGTTGATCGGGTTGGCCGTGCCGGAACGGATGGTCTGAACACCAATGGTGGCCAGCGCGGCGACGACGATGATGACCGCGGCGAACAGCAATACGAATAGGTCGATGGATGTCCGGTAGGCAAATTGTTGCAGCCATTCGTGCATGAACAGGCAGGCGATCGGGATAGCGATGCAAAAGGCGAGGACGATGGGGTGCATGAAATCCCCGGTCAGCAAGGCAAGAATTTGGCGGATACCGTTTCGCCAGGCGATGTGGACGTTGGTGTAGAACATTCCCCGGAGTTTGAGGAAGGAAGAGTCGGCGCGGCGGTTATTCCATAAAGGAAATGGTAGTTATTCCGCTGTGAGGTTGGTTGACTGCAAGTTACGATTACATGAATGGCATGGGCGGACAGGAATGGTCCGTTAAAGTTTGCTTAATATGCACATTTGTTCATAACTATAGCTTGGCCGGTCACGGTAAAACAACTACTTTACTATCATGAAATTTTCTCCCGGTCAGGAAGTCATCGTTTTAGATACCAATCACAAGCCAGCGGGCTCCGCGATTGTGGAAAGTTATCATCCGGAGGCGCACCGTTGCATCGTGCTTTTTCAGTATCCGGGAGCACTTGTTCCGGAAAGTATTCCGATTCCGGAGTACCGGCTCGTGACACAGCCGCTGGTAACGGCAACGGCATAAAAATAATTGATAAATAAAGGCCCCGCGTTGGGGCCTTTTTTGTTTCCGCGCGGCTACAGTTTGTCAATCCACTTTTTGACCTCATCTTTTGTGTGGCCGGTCTTTTTTTGAAGGCGGCCGTACAATTCGTCTTCCTTTCCTTCTTCATAGAGGAGATCATCATCGGTCACATTGGCGTACTGTTGCTTGATCTTGCCTTTGATCTCATTCCAGTTCCCTTTTATTTTCAGGCCGGCGCTGCTATTCGAATTTGTTTGCATGGTGAATGTTTTTGGGTATGTCTGCAAAAGCCGGTCCACGTGTGGCGGACCGCGAGGCGGAGACCGGCCAAAAGTTCGATGGCCGGCGCCGTTTAAGAGGAATTTAACGATTCTTATGATGGCTGAATAAGGCTGCCTTGGCATGGTAGTAGATTTAGCTCTGGTATGGCAGAAAAGAAATTCTATACGATCTATTTTATGTATGACGTGATCGATCACTCCCTGCGGTTTCCGATGCGTGCAGAGGTGGAGGGCGCCGATACCGGCGTGTATACCATTACTAATATCCGCCAGGACGGCGAACACGAAGGGAATGGTCAGCATGACGGGGGCTTATTGCCGCCGATCAAGGTCCAAAAAGAAGGTGGAGTTTGGAAGATACTGGACATGGAAACCACCAGCCGCTTAAGCGCGGCAATTGGAGCGGCAATCGATGACCTCGAGCAGTCAGCGTAGAAAAATATCCTCAGTAAGATGCCAAAACGGCAAGGAACTTGTAGGGAATATAAAAAAAACCCCTAAAGAACGATGAAAATACTGCTGATCGAGGATGAAGTCAAGCTGGGGCAGTTTCTATGTGACGGGCTCGCGGAAGCCGGGCATATTTGCGAACATTTCACCGACGGCTCAAAGGGTCTTGAGGCTGCGCTAACCGCTGACTTCGACCTGATCATCCTCGACCTGATGTTGCCAAACATGAACGGATTCGAGATCCTCTCGAATCTCAGGAAAGCCCGCAATATGACGCCGGTGCTGGTGCTCAGTGCGCTTAGCGATGCCGATAAAGTCATCCAGGCGCTGGACCTCGGCGCTATCGATTACATGCGCAAGCCCTTCAATTTTGATGAGATGCTGGCCCGGATCCGGACGATCCAGCGGCGAAGCCTGCAGCAGGCGGGGGACCACATCTCTGTCGGCGATCTGAATGTCAATCTGCGAAGCAGGGAGGTGTTACGGGGCGGCCAGCGGATCAATCTAAGCAACCGGGAATTCGCGCTGCTGGAATTCCTGATCAGTCATCCGAACCAGGTGGTGACGAAGACGCAGATCCTGGATAAGATATGGGACATCAATTTCGATCCGGGCAGCAATATTGTGGAGGTGCACATGTACCAACTGCGGAAAAAGATCGACAGCGGACCGGAGGAGCCAATGATCCAGACCGTTATCGGACGCGGGTATATTCTCAAGGGCTCCGTCACTAAAAATTGATCCATGCGGCAACGCTTTCGGTTGGGCATCAAATTCAAGATCACGCTGGCATTCAGTCTGATCTTTGTAGTGCTAAGCTGCATCTTCGGATTGATCGGCTATCAGCGGGTACAAAGTATGATGACCCGGGTTGCGGAAGACCCTGCATCGTTGACAGCGAATCTGCGGTCGTTGCGGAGTGTCTTATTCGCGATTTGCGCCTCGAGCGTGCTGGTTTCGTCGCTGGCCTCCTATATGGTAGCGCGGCTGCTGCTGGTTCCCTTGCAGCGTATCATCCATGCGGCAAGAAACATTGCCGCAAACAAAATGCGCGATCCGATCCCCGTCAATGGGGCCAGGGATGAGTTGCATGAGCTGAGCGTTACGATCAACGAAATGATCTCGCGGATCGATGAAGGGATACAGCAGCAGCAGAATTTTTTTGGGTCGGCGTCGCATGAGCTAAAAACACCGCTGGCGATCCTCCGCACCGAGTTGGAGGTGGGATTGCGAAAGCCGGGTCTGGAAGACGGGCTGCGCTTGTTGCTCAGTAATCAGCTGGAAGAGATCAGCCGGTTGCAGGCCATCGTGAATGAATTCCTCGTCGTCAGCCAACTCCGGGTTGGGTCGCCCAGCATGTTCAAGAAGCCGTTCGATCTGTCGGTGTTGATCGTAAAGGTTTTCAATCAACTATTGCCGTTGTTACGCCAGAAGAATCTTGAACCGGTGATCCATTTCGATGAGGAGGCTTCAGACTTCAATGTGGTGGCGGATGAGGAAAAGATCCGGATCGTGCTGTTGAACCTGCTCGAAAATGCCGCCAAATATGCCGTAAAGGATACGGCGATCATTTGTAAGGTGAATAAGCCGGTTGACGTGGACGAACTGACGGTACAGTTTGTCAACACGACAAAGGAGGAGCGGGTGGCGACAGACCATCTGCAGGTAGCGTTCTATCGCTCCGACCTTGTCCAGAAGGGGGCTGGGCTGGGCTTGTGGCTTTGCAACGAGATTGTCCGGCTGCATAGCGGCCGGATAGAGGTTACGAGCAGCGATCATCGGTTCGAGGTAACGGTGAACCTGCCGTTATCGGATGAGGTTGCGGCGGATCTGGCGATCGCCTAGGTGATGTGGGACGCGAGCGGGGCGGGGCGGGCGGAGCGAGTGCGGTCAGGCGAGACGAGCGAGTGCGGTCAGGCGAGTTTCTCCTCAATGAGCGTAACCATTTGATCGATCTTGAAGGGTTTGGCAAGGTATCCGTCGGCTCCGGCTTTTTTGGCGAATTCTTCCCCCTTTTCCATTCCTGTAAAATAGATGACGGGGATATGGCCGGTCTGCGGGTTCGATTTGATCAGGCTGGTGGCCTGGATGCCATCCATATCGGGCATCCGATGGTCCATGAAGATCAGGTCCGGCATGAAATCCTTTATGACTTCGATCAGTACATTCGTACTCCACAATACCAGGACATTATAGCCGCGGTTGGTCAGGACCAGCTTGCAGATGGACAAATGATCTACGTCGTCGTCTACCAATAATATTTTCCTGGCTCCAGGCATGCCGGTATTTTTTGCGGTAAAATTATGGCCTCACTTCCCTTCCAAATCCTGTCTACCCGTGGTATGAAGAAAAATTAATTTCGGAGGTAGAGTGAGTCGAGGCTTGCACATAACGTAATGAAAATCAATGACCGTATGCTTGTAGAGGGAATTCCCCATCTCTCTGCAAGCGAGTAACCGTGCATGATAGAGGGATTATGCGTCTGCCCTATGCGCTTCGATGGATGCGATTAATTTTTCATATGGTTTGATAAACTTGTCTATGCCTTCTGTCTCGAGGTGTTGAGCGATCTCTTCCAAATCGATACCGCTTGTTTGGACTGAAGCAAGGACGTGATCCGCTTCAGGGAGATTGGATTCGAGGGTGTCGGCAACTTTGCCGTGGTCGAGAAAAGCGTGGAGGGATTCCATCGGGATGGTGTCGATCGTATCATTTCCGATCAGCGCTTCGACATATTTGGTATCCGGGAACGAAGGATCTTTGGTGCTGGTACTTGCCCACAGCAGCCGCTGCGGATGTGCGCCGCGATCGGCGAGGACCTTGAACCGACGGCTGGTAAAGGCTTTCTTGTAAACAGTGTAAGCCCGTTTTGCCAGGGCGACAGCCGTATTCCCTTTGAGTTGATGAAGTCCTTTCTTTTCCAATATGGGGTCTATCATGACATCGATGCGGCTCAGAAAGAAACTGGCGACGGAGGCGATACCGTCAATGGCCTGACCGGCATGGAGCCTGTCTTCGAGACCGGAAAGATATGCGTCGATAACCTGCTCATACCTGTTCAAGCCAAAGAGCAAGGTAATGTTGATGTTGATGCCTTCGCCGATGCAGCGGCGGATGGCCGGGATACCTTCCGCCGTAGCCGGTATCTTTATCATAACATTCTTGCGGTGGGCTTTATTCCAAAGAAGGTTAGCCTGTTGGATGCTGCCGGCCGTATCGTGTGCCAGTTTCGGTGAGACTTCAAGGCTTACGAATCCGTCGCCGCCGGGTTTCTCCGGTGACTGATAGACGGGCAGAAAAAGGTCCGCGGCTGCTTGAATATCTTCCAGCGCGAGACAATAGAAAATTTCCTCATTCCCTTTTCCGCTGGCGATCAGGTCTTTGATATCTTTCGTATAGAGGTCGCTACTGCTGATTGATTTTTCGAAGATGGTAGGATTGGAGGTCATGCCGGTCAGGCACTCGTTTTCGATCATGTCCTTTAGCGCTCCGGAGCGGATCAATTGTCTGTCAATCAGATCCAACCAGATACTCTGGCCGTGCCGGTAGGTTTCGCGGACCATGTTGGTGCTGCTCTTTGTACTACTCATGGCAATGGCGGGAGGTTTTAAGGTCCTCCTGCTGCTAATTGCCGCAATCCTTGTGCCGAACAGGTCAATCGCGAAAAGCCAGGGGGGAAAAAGAGGTCTGTTTTTTAAAAAAATTGGAGAAGTGGGCGACTTCTTCAAAACCGAGGGTATACGCGATCTCGGAGATATTCGAGGAGCTCGATGAAAAGAGAGCTGACCCGGGCACCGGCGTTGTTCGCAGCATCACTATCCGATCTCGCGGGTGATCCCGTCCGGAAGGAGGTAGCCGAGGCCGTCGGGGGCGTCGACTGAGAGGTTGAACGCTTACGCGTCCAGTGTACGGGGAAATAAGTATCTTAGATTGAATGGGGGTGAAAAACAGGATAGCATCCATCGACCTGCTGCGCGGCGCCGTGATGCTGATCATGGCGATCGACCATTGCCGGGATCACTTGCTGCGGGGGCACCCTGAGCCGACTGACCTGACGGCGACCACTCCCCTACTCTTCTTCACCCGGTGGATCACGCATTTCTGTGCGCCGGTCTTTGTCTTTCTCAGCGGGATCTCGGTCTGGCTGGCCGGGACACGGCGGACGGAGCGGCAGTTGAGCACGCTGCTCATCACCCGGGGGCTGTGGTTGCTGGCAGTGGAAGTGGTGTTGATCTCTCCCGGGATTACCCTGGACCCGTTGTTACATGTAGTGGTGTTGCAGGTGATCTGGGCGATCGGCGCAAGCATGCTGCTGTTGGGGTTGATGATCCGGCTTCGTGCTTCGCGGTTGGTGATTGGCGTGGTTGGGGCGATGATCGTCTTCGGGCACAACGTCCTTGATTATACCGGTGCGGGTGCGGTGGGCAAGACGTTTGTGTGGAATTTGCTGGTGGCGTCCCCGGGGTTCACCAATGACTGTATCGTGACTATTTTCGATAACCATTCCGTGCTGGCGGCTTACGCCCTCCTGCCGTGGACAGGCATGATGCTGCTGGGGTATGCGGTCGGGCCGGTCTATGGCCAGGAATTCGATGCAGCCCGGCGGCGGAGGTTGTTGATGCGGGCGGGCCTTCTGCTGCTTGGCGCCTTCCTCGTGCTCCGCGGGTTCAATTTGTACGGCGATCCTGCTCCGTGGTCGGCACAAAAGACTACGGTGCTGACGGTGCTATCCTTTTTGAATGTGACAAAATATCCATGCTCGGTGTTGTATTTATTTATGACGCTGGGCCCGGCTCTGATCGTGTTGGGGGTGACGGAGGGAGTAAGGAATCGCTGGATGGACGCAGTGGCGGTGTATGGCCACGTGCCCTTCTTTTACTATGTTATCCATTGGTATGTGGCGGCGCTGGCTACGATCATCGTCTTTTATTTGCAGGGATACGGGTCCTCGCAGATTGTCAGACCTGGAGATCCGTTCCGCTTCGATCCGCCGGGGTTCGGGTTGTCGCTGGCGGGCGTGTATGGGGTCTGGCTTGCGGTGGTGGTGGCGATGTATTGGCCGTGCCGGTGGTGGGGCGCGTATAAAAAGCGGTCCCAAAAGTGGTGGGTGAGCTATGTGTAAGCGTGATCAGTTGAATGACTGGCGGAATTCCAGGGGTGATAATTTTGTTTTTGTCTTGAAGAATTTGCTAAAGGACTGGGGATGCTCAAAGCCGAGTCCGTATGCGATTTCACTGACGGAGTCATCCGTCGTCGAAAGTTTTTCCTTTGCTTTTTCAATCAGCTTTTCGTGGATATGCTGTTGGGTACTTTGGCCGGTGAGCACTTTCAGCAGACCGCTCAGGTAGTTGGGGGATACGTTGAGCCCCGCGGCTATTTCCTGAACGGTGGGCAGGCCTTTTTTTATGAGGTCCTCCGCGGTGAAATAGTCTTCGAGGATCTTCTCCAGGCGGTCAAGGATCTGATGGTTGGCAATTTTCCGGGTGATGAATTGGCGGTGATAGAATCGCTCGGCGTAGTTGAGCAGGGTCTCGATCTGGGAAATAATAATGCCTTGCGTGAATTTGTCGATATTGGATTGATATTCCTGGTGGATGGCGCCGATAATACCGGTTATGGTCAGTTCTTCCTTTTCCGAGAGGAAGAGGGCTTCGTTGACAGAGTAGTCGAAGAATTCGTGTTGGCGCAAGCCCTTGGCGAGCGGGGTATTCCAGAGGAAATCAGGATGGATCAGGAGCATCCATCCCGATTGGTGGATAGGCCGATTGTTGTCGTGCTCGATCCGGAATACCTGACCCGGAGCGATGAAGAACATAACCCCTTCGTCAAAATCATAGTCCTGCTGACCATACCGGAATTTGCCGTTGAAATTGCGTTTGAGGGAGATGTTGTAGTAGTCGAGCATAAGGTTAATGGGTTCTTCGTTTTCGGCGTGGCGGATGTCCTCTACGCTGACTACGCTGATAAGCGGATGCTGCGGTTTTGGCAGCCGGCGGAATTCGTGGAATTCGGTGATGCTCCTTATGCGACGGATATTGTTCATGTGCTTATTTTTACCAGGCGACAATATCGTCTTTCAGGAATTTTCCGGTTGGCCCATCCGGGCCGACGATCGCCTGTCGTACGATATAGCCTGCGCCTTGCTGGACCGGTTGCGGACCCCGGAACTGGTTGAGGTCGGTGGCGGTGAATCCGGGCGTGACGCTATTGATCCTGAATTTGGTGTTTCTGAATTGGTTGGCCAGGGCCAGGGTAAATGCGTTAAGGGCTGTCTTTGAGCAGCTGTAGGCATCATAGTTGTCCCAGTTCGGGTTGCGATCGGGGCTGCTATGGCGTGCCAGAGAGCCTAACTCGCTCGAAACATTGACGATGACGGGTGCGGCTGACTTTTCTAATAACGGGAGAAAGGACTGGGTTGTTTGAATGGCGCCGAAAAAATTAGTTTCGAATACGGCGCGAAGGACGGTGATATCGCTGGCCGCTATATGCTGGGGTTGGGGGCCGGCGATGCCGGCGTTGTTGATCAGGATGTCGAGGGCGGCGACTTTTGATTGCACCGTTTTCGCGGCCTCCTGAATGGATCTTATGTCGGTGACGTCGATCGGAATGCATTCGACGTTGGTCATGTTGAAGGCCCGTAGCTGTTTTATCGCTTCTTCGCCTTTGCCCTTGTCGCGGCTGCCGAGGAAAACCCGATAGCCTAGTTGTGCCAGTTGTTTGGCTGTCTCGAACCCGATGCCCTTGTTGGCGCCGGTTATTAGAACCGTTCTCATGATCTTTATTTTTTAATGAACCGGCTGGGCGGCTCCCTTTGCGTATATATTGGCAAAGTCTTTTGCAAATTCGGTCATTTTTGTCTTTCCCAACGCGGGGCGGTGGCGGAAGTAGTCTTCGTAAAGCCGGCCGCCGCGGCGGGCTGCGTTCATTTCCACGAGACCTCTAGCGGCGATGGGGTTCATTCCGATACCAAGCATGCCGTTGAGCAATTGTTCATCGGGAATCGCGATCCATTTCAAATCGGGTTTGCCGATGGCTGCGCCGAGGATGGCAGCCACCTCGTTGGGGGACAACTCATCACTGGCGATGTGTTGGATCGTGCGCCCCCCGAACGGCCGGGTGATCGTTGTTGCGATGGCGGCTGCGATATCGGCCGGCGCAACCCAGGGTTCCTTGTCATCACCGCCGTAATTCGAGATGATGGCGCCCTGCGATTTGATCACGGGGATAAAGGAGTACAGATTGTAGTAAAATCCGACGGGCCGCATAAAGGCAATGGCGATGTCCAGCGGCAGCTGGCTGAGGATTTTTTCCACTTCGTAATGAAATTTGAGTAATCCGTTACCCTGGTCGGTGTGGGCGCCGATGCTGCTGAGATGAACGATCCGCTTCACGCCCGAGTGGCTGACGGCCTGTACGAAATTGCGGGCCAGTCGGGCTACATGTTCGTGGACGTCGAAGTTGAGGTCGAAGAAATTGCCCGGGGGCTCCATCAGATAGACGGCATCGGCGCCTTTGAAGTTGGCGGTGAGAAAAGCCGCGTCTTCGAGTGATCCAATGGCGGGGATGGCGCCTATTGCATCAATGGCTTGTGCTTTATCGGCGTTGCTGCTGATGACGGTGACGGTATGGCCCTGTTGGACCAGTATTTCGGCCAGTGGCTTGCTGATATGACCCAGAGAGCCGGTAAGTGTAAATTTCATTGTTCTGTTGTTTTGACAGGGTAAAATTCGGCTGATTTGCTGAGATGGATGTAGCCGAATCTATGGAGATTGTAGCCGAAACCATTGAGGTTCCAGCCGAATTTGCGCAGAGGTTCCGAGATATCTCATTCGGAGCGAAGGCTCTTCACAGGATTCGCCAGGGCGGCGCGGATCGACTGATAGCTGACGGTCAGCAGGGCGATGGCGAGTGCGAGGAAGCCGGCGAGCAAGAATACCCATGCGTTGATGTGAATGCGAAAGGTGAAGCCCTGAAGCCAGCTGTCCATGCTCAGCCAGGCGATGGGTGTGGCGATCACGATGGCGATCACGACCAGCTTGATGAAGTCGCCGGAGATGAGCAGGGTGATGCCGGTGACGGAGGCGCCGAGAACTTTGCGGATGCCGATCTCGCGGGTGCGACTTTCGGCCATGTAAGCCGCGAGACCGAATAGGCCAAGGCAGGAAATGAAGATAGTGAGGATGGCGAAGAGGATGCCGAGTGTTCCTTCCTGCTGCTCTGACCGGAATTTGGCGTTATAGACGTCATCGACAAAATTGATCTCGAAGGGATATTGGGGGTTATATTTTCGGAAGACCTTTTCCGTAGCGGCGACGTCGGCGGCCAGGGGCCGGTCGGGGTTGAGTCGGAAATGGATTACGGGGTAGCCGGTCGCGAGGCCCCGGATGATCATGGGATTTATAGGCTCATAGGGGTTGGCGATAATAAAGTCCTTTATGACGCCGATGACATGAAAGGGGATGCCGTTTACATTCGTGACGGTGCTGCCGACAGGGTTTTGAAGGCGCATCATTCGAACAGCGGTTTCGTTGAGCAGGAGCGCCGTGCTGTCGGTGCGATAGTTATTCAAGTCGATGTCGCGGCCGGCTACAAGATGAGTTCCGGTGGTCTTTACAAAATCGGCGTCTGCTTCGAATTCGGTGAAATATAGATTCTTGTCCGCGGAAGTGCTATTTGGCCAGGAGAAGCCTGTCGACTGACCCCACACGCGTGTAATGGGAGAGAACGTTTTGGTGACGCCAACGGCGGCGCCGGTGGAAAGGAGGTCACGTTTGATAGCGTCGTAATGGGGCAATACGTCTCCCTGCACGAAGGTGAATGCCAGCCGGTCCTTGTCGAATCCGGCGTCGCGGCCGCGGGCATAGCGAAGCTGATTCTCGACGATGAGGGTAGAGGTGATGAGGGCAATGGCAAAAGTGAATTGCAGCACTACGAGGACTTTCCTCGGTGTGATCAAAGCGTTGATCTTTTGGGAGGCACCTTTGAGGACTCTAACAGGGCGGGCGGCGGAGAGGAAAAACGCCGGGTAACTGCCGGCAAGTATCCCGGTGAATACAATAAATCCAACCGAGAAGAGCCAAAATGCCGGGCTGCTTAGGTTGAGGGCCAAGGGGATGCCGATCACCCGGTCGAAGCCATCCAAGCTGAACAACACGATGCCGAGAGCCAGGATAAACGCAAGCGCAGCCAGGAAAATGCTTTCGCCGATAAATTGGGTGATGAGCGAAGAACGGAGGGCCCCGACGACTTTGCGGATGCCGACTTCGCGCGCGCGGCGTTCGCTGCGGGCGGTGCTGAGGTTCATGAAGTTGATACAGGCGATCAACAGGATAAAGACGGCGATGATGATAAACAGCTGCACGGTGCGGATGCGGCCCGCGACAAGCACTCCGTTCTCATTCCTTGAATACAGATGTTCGCGGGTGATGGGGTTGGCGAAGATCTCGCGGGCGAAGCCTTCCCCCGTCGTGACGTGGCGCCGGACGATGTGCTGGACTTTCCGGTTGAATTCGGCTTCCGAGGCGCCCGGCTTCAGCAGGGCGTAGCAGCCGGAATTGGTGTATTGCCATGTGCCGCCGACCGCATCCCAGCCCAATTGATCGACGTAAGCCCATGGCAGCAGGTATTGAAAGGTGAATTCGGTATTCGGCGGGAGATCCTTCAATACACCAGTAACCGTGAAATTGTCGGAGCTGTCGATACGAACGGTCTTGCCCATGGCATCCTCAGCGCCAAAGAGGCTCTTCGCGACGTGTTCGGTCAACAGGATGCTGTGGCGGCCGTTGAGGGCTGTCCGGGCGTTGCCCTGCAGGAGCGGGAAGTCCAGGATGGAGAGGATGCCGGAGTCGGCGAAGGCGCCTTCGAGGTTGAAATGCTTTTCTCCTTCGGTCATTAGAAAGTAGACGGTCCGGAAACGGGAAGCGTCTTCGACTTCGGGGTAGTCCTTTTTCAGTTCCGCAGCGAGGGGTGAAGGTGTCCGGCCCCAGGCATCCAAACGGCCATTGTCCATTTCCCGACTATACATGTGGTAGATGCGGTCCTTTTTGGAATAAAAGCGGTCGACGCTCAATTCATTGTTGATCCACAGCCCGATCAGCAGGGCCGAGGCCATGCCGATGGCGAGGCCGAGAATGTTAATGACGGAGAACGACCTGTTCCGCCAGAGATTGCGGACGGTGACTTTGAAGAAGTTGCGCAGCATGAGGGGGTTGTTGGTGAGCTTGCTGGCGAAAAAGCGGCAAGGAGGGTGCCAATTTTATAAGGTACTCTTTTTCAAATTATTAGTGGCGGGACCGAACGATGATTGTCTGATGACGATACAGTGGAGTGTCCGCTTGCGGCCAGCAGGTCGTTGAGGCCCTCCTGTTCGAAAATGATCTGGCCTATCCGAAGGTCGGACCAGCCTTTCCGGAGGGAGTAAGTGAAGGTGGGTCGGTTGCGGTTCAGCTGACATTCGATATAGTGGGTGTGGACATGTGGGTTAGACATGG
>Ga0206918_1154_pt1 | contig 13640 bp, 12 predicted proteins | sample Alteio_BWOrgHeat_69_FD_152950 | JGI IMG/M metagenome (GOLD analysis project Ga0206918, IMG submission 152950) | Enriched cells from forest soil in Barre Woods Harvard Forest LTER site, Petersham, Massachusetts, United States -... | ecosystem: Environmental > Terrestrial > Soil > Temperate forest >... | reverse complement strand
TGTCGAGGGCACAACTGATTCAATCACCGACCCCTTTAACCCCACTAAGCAGCCGGAAGCGCATATCGCCGTCAAAGCAAAACTGGCTCTGGTGATACCGGTTATCATACACAACGGCGAAACAACGCTAAACATGAAAATGGAATCACCTAAAATCACGCATGACGACAAAGGCAAACCGGCGCTGGCGCTCACACTGCTGCGCGAAGGTATCCGTTCCTCCATGGGCGATTTCTCCATCACCTATACAGGCACTGATGGCCATTCCCAGCTTATCAAAAGCTTTCCCGGCGTCCCTGTCTACCGCCCTCTTACCAAGCGCACTGTTTCCATCCCGCTGGATGATATTCCAAAAGGCATCGATCTGACCCACGGCAAGCTGGATATCGTCTATACCGCGCAGGTGAAAGAAGGCACCGGCGATAAGCTGGCCGAAGCGGAACTGAAACTCTCCGCGAACTGAGACTTATAGCGGCGCCAGTGTCATATCCACCGTGTAGAAATCCGATGATTTGACGACGGTCGTGCGGTCATCAGGCTGTTTGAGATGTTTTCCAGCAAGGCTGTCGTTCGAGACGCGTATCCTGTAAGAACCGGGCGTAATGCCTTCAAGCAGATAGTAACCGTCGAAAGCCGTATGGGTCGAATTGACCACCTGCCCTTCCGTGTTCACCAGATCCACTCGCAATCCGGCAGGGCTGACTCCGGCGGGAACATGCACCGTGCCGTCGATCTGGCTGACCTCGATCAGCGGATAATCCACCAGAATTACTTTTCCGGCACGCGGCACAACCTGATAATTTCCGGCAGCGGCGGCCAGATAGGGATCCTTTTGGTTGTCCGGGTCCAACGTAATTTTGACTGGCATATTGATGGGAAGCTGGGTCACAACCAACAGCCCCTGATCGCCCGCCTTTTGCGGGGCCTGGCTGCCGACCTTGATGACCGCATCAGAGGCGGGCTTGTCACCCTGATCATACAGAAGGTTATAGTTCATATCGAGAAAGGGACGGACAGCCACCGTACCCGTATCGACCAGCGGCCTGCTGGAAACGATATAGTTACTCGTTTTGGGAATTTTACTGATAGAGATGTTGAAGGTCACGCCGACATAGTAGTTTTTCTGATCGTCGGCACGCCCGGTGAATGACAGTTTATATTTCTTCATGTCTACCGTCACCGTATCTTCCAGCTGAATGATCTTTTGCCCCGACAGCTGGTTAGTCACCGTCGCAAGGTTGGTGTATTTTTCTGAAATTTGCGTCAGCGCGGTCAGCCTTGTTGCGTTGACTTGCTTGAGCGGCGTGATATCGTAATCAGCCTGCACTCCGAGCTGTGTTTTACCGTAGGTCCCCCTCGCCGACAGAATTCCGTTTAGTTGCCTGAGACCGAGATTATCATGGTCCTCGCTCAGGTTATTCGTCAGGTTCATCCCCAGAAAACTTTTGGAGAAGCTATAAGTCAGAAGTTCTTCCTGCCGTCCGGAAACATAATCCTTGCGTGTTGCTGTCAGGCCGTTGTCGGATACGCCTAATAACGGCAAGTCAAACTGATGGATAAGGCTGAGGCTCGTTTCATTAAGAATAGGGTTGGCTATATCCGCGAGATCGGCCTCGCTGACAAAGTTCCGCGCCAGTGTTTGCTGAAGCTGGATATCGGTATTGAGAAGGCGGGTGGTCACGGAGCCAAGCGTGCTGCGCCCTTTATCCGTTGTATCATAAGCGTTATCAAGCCCGAGCAGCATGCCCGCAAAGGTCATGTGCAAGCCCTGTGTTGCATAGTCGTGATCGTTACCGAAGATCGTCGCGTGCGCGCCGCCCGCCGTTGCAGTCAGCCATGATGTGACGCCATATTCCGCTTCGCCTACCATGCGCGGAACAGTCGGGTTTGCCGTCGTCGGCGTGATCGCCGGGGCCGTCGGAGTGGTGGTAATGGGCGCGATAATCGGCGTGGTCGTCGCCGTGGCGACCGTAGTGTTGGCAGTAGCCGAAATACCAAACAGGCTCTGGCCTTCCTGATCGGCGGAAACGTTGTAGGTGAAGTCTCCCTTTTTGAGCAGTGAATCGCTGGTGTTGATATTCTTTGTGGTTGTCTCGCGCTGCCCCTGCGGCCCGTAGAACTCCAGACGGAAAACATTGTTCCCGAACAAGACGGGGATATCATGGAACTCATAGTGGCCGGTCGTATCAATGGTCACAAAAGTGATCAGGACATCGTTGCGGTAAAGCTCGACCTGCCATCCGGGCTTGCTGTCACCGACAAAGCTGGTGGTGCCGAACTTGTCCGGACGGTCAAGCGCGCGGTTTGTCATGGTAAAGCCGCGTCCCTGTGAAGCTGTTGTAACCTGCGACAGGCTGGCAGAACTTATATCCCCCGTCAGGAATGACGAAGCGTGTAGCGGCCCTAGCAAATTTTTCTCATAGTCATCACGGCCAAGGCTCAAGCGCGCATCTGAAATTTTTTTCTGCTCCAGATCGCCCGAAGCGTATAAATGCGTCGTCAGATATCCGAAATCGCCGCCTGCGAGGATGGAATAATCCGCCTGCTTCTGCGGAGCACTGTTTTGATACGCCGGAGAAAATGTGAAATCAACTGTCGGCCACTGGGCGCCTTCGTAGGCTGTGTCAACCTTTTGTATTTTGGTCACCGGGTTATTGGCATTATTGCTTTGCTGTTGCTGCATCCTGGCATATTTTTTCTTGCGCTCGGCCTGCTCCTGGGCAGGTAAAGGCTCGCGCGGGTGAATATTCAGGGTCATGCTCTGGAGGTTGACGGCTAAATCGAGCGGCAGCCATTTTTGCAGCAGGGCGCTGTCAATCAGCAGATCCTGATCCTTTACGATCATGCTGTCTGGCGGGATATCATACCTTTGTCCCTTCACCTCAGCTGATTTTTCAGTGACAGAGATTTTATTATTCTCATGAATAAACCAGCCACTAGCTGTCTTTTTATTTGCATCGACGGTGACAGGAAACTCCAGCAGCGTTGACAACTGCCCAACCGGAAGATATGTCTTGCCGCCTTTCTGCAACCCTTCCACAAAATCCTGCATCTCCTCATCGTTGATCGAAAGTTGCAGGACAAGTTCCTCGTTGGCGTCTTGCTGTGGCGCTATTGTAACCTCCGGTGGAGGAACAGATATTGGAGACGCCGATGGCACTGGCGCGGCCGACTTAGCTGACGTTGCAACCTGCGCGGCTGCCGGATTTGGAGCCAGCAGCATAAGGGCAATAACCATCATTCCCGCCACGAACGGCAAAAAGATACTGTAGCCGCTGCCGATTTTATTCGACATGGCGCTTTGCGCTTACATATCTCAGCATCTTAAAAACAGCTAAGAAAACCCTCCCCCGAGAATTGACCCCACATGCATGCGCATGTGCCTGATATTATATCTTATTTTCGGGAATTTTCAGAGGATGTTTAAGCTTCTCTTAATTAAGTTATGACGAATAATTACAGAGAAGCCATAACACTTGACATTACGCTTATCGACAGATAATAGTTGCGCCACAATATTGAAAGGATAAATAATTATGACCGAAGCTTCAAAAGACACAAAATCATTTCTCATAGAGAACGTGAAGGAAATCATAGTCGGTGGCATCACCATCAAGGTTGATGGCGGCGATGTAAAAGTGATTGGCGGTAAGCTGGCTCCTGCAAACGACACCGCGATCAAGGCCGCCAAGGATGCACTCGAAATCGGCCAGAGAATGTATGACGGCTCTGTTTATGGCGGCCTTACGCCTGATGGCAAATACCAAATCTTCGCAAAGGAGGAGGACCTTGATTTTACCAAGAGTTTCCATGGTGTTCCTCAGTACGTTACGATGACTTTCAATGATGCCGTCAAGCGCATCAAGGATCTGAACACCGACGTGCCTTTCGGTGCCCGCAAAGATTGGCAGATCGGTTCTCTTGAAGTCATGCAAGTCTTGCAAAAGAACATGGACAAAGGCTATCTGAAAGATACCTTTAATACATTCGATAACCCCGGCTTTAAAGCCAATGGCCAAACAGATTACGATAATTGGCCCACCGTGTACTGGACATCTACGGAGCGCAATAACGGCATGCCCAACATGTATGATATCGACTTCAGGGGTGGCAGGGTGAGCTGGCACCTTAAGGACCGCATAAAACAGGCGTGTCGCCCTGTGCGTTTGGTTCCTGTGCCGGGTTTATAGTTTACCGCTAATAGCGTACCACTTCGCCGCTTCTGCATTATCCTGCGGAACGCCTTCGCCCTTGGCATACATATCGCCAAGATGACTGCGGGCTTTTGCGTGCCCCTGCTCTGCCGCTTTGCGCAGCCAGTGCAGTGCTTTGTCGTAGTTTTGCGTTACATCCTGACCATTGTAATACCGCACACCAAGCCGGTATTGCGCCATGACAGCCTCTTCCTCCACGGAAATGCTTGTTTCATCATTTGCATACACAACAGCTTCTTCGACAGAAGATTGTGAGTGAAGAAATATTCTCGAACAGGCTTCCGCATCGCTGGCCGGATCGTGGTGTTTGAGCTGGATGCCAAGGTGCTCGCATACCGTCGGCAGCTTGTGGTTAAAAAGGTTCGGCCATGTCCGGCGCGCGATATTAACGGTGCATTGCCAGCTATATGATGGCAGCGGAATATTGTAATATTCAGCTACGCTGTAAAGAACAGACCGGTCAAACGCTGCATTATGCGCGATCAGCAAATCAACATCTTCAAGATAGGGCTCAATTTCGCGCCAGACGCCATCAAAGCGCGGTTTGTTTCTCAAATCCGCCGGACGGATGCCGTGAATGGCAATGAAATCCTCGCGGATATAAATACTATTGCCCGGCGGGCGGAAAAGCCATGATCTGGTTTCTTTAAGAACGCCGTCTTCCATGATGGAAATGCCCAGGGCAATCGCACTGTTGCGCGGATAATTGGCGGTTTCAAAGTCGAGGGCGACGACTTTTGGCATGGAGAGGCTCCTGTGTGAATTACACACAATTTATCCCGCCTCTGGCTTTTTTGCTACAATAGTTTTATATGAAGTATTATGAAGGCATTGGAGGATTTTCTTGAGGTTTATTCCACCCACCGGCTATGACCGCATTAAGGTCGTGAACAGTTTTGACGAACTGGTGACAAGCCCGTTCGGTCCGAAAGTCAATGCTATCTGCTGGTCGCGCAATCTCGACGGAGATTTTCACGAACTGGCGGCAGCGTTCAGTCATGAAGATGAAATCGTTTCTCTCGACGAGAAAGCTCTTTCCCGTCTCAGCCTGAGTGCATCAGGCCGTGTGGCGGTCGATGCACTTCTTAACGACTTTCGTTTGCTGCGCGAGCATAGTTTATCTCCCAGCCTCGAATGCGTCCCGCGTTATATGCGTGATGAAGGGCCTGTACCAACAGATGTTTATTCCTTCCATGCCGACAGGGCGACGGTTCCGACCGATACATACCTTTGCAGTTACAATGGCCCTCCGACAGAAGGATTACGCAATGATCAGGCGCAACGACACATAGATATACCCGCAACGCGTACAGAACTTCTGAAGCTCTTTCAGCAGGAAGAAGAAACCGGCGACTTCGACTCTTATCTCAGGGAGAATTGCTACGATCTGCACTATGCCGCAATGGCCGAGGCTGTCCCTTTTTCTTTTGCCATCGGCAATCTCTGGCGCATAGCCGTGGAATACCCCGGCTGCCCCGTCCCGCCCTGCCTGCACCGCGCTCCGGCAACAGCACCCGATGCGCCGCACAGGCTATTGCTGATCAGCTAGAGAAGTTATATGCTAATCCCCATGTCTGAGCCGTATCTTAAAGTCAAGAAATTAACCCATGCCTATGGGCGCGCCGCGCTGTTTTCGGCCGTGACGTTTGATCTCGCGCCGGGGTTTATCCTGCAGGTCACTGGTAAAAATGGCAGCGGCAAAACGACTTTGCTGCAACTGCTATCCGGAATCAAAATACCTCAGGATGGTTCTATTCACTTGCGCGAAGATATTACGTGTGCCTATGTCGGCCACAAGAACGCTGTAAAGGCCGAACTTTCTCCGCTGGAAAATCTGGCGCTTTATCAGCCTGACGCAAAGAGCTGCGCGCAGGCTTTGGAAGCTCTCGGTCTGGAAAAATCCCACCATCGCCGACCCTGTTACAGACTCTCCGCCGGACAGCAACGGAAAGTTGCCTTAAGCCGGCTTATCCTGAGCGATGCAAAAGTGTGGTTGTTGGATGAACCCTTCACAGCACTTGATGATACCGCGAAAGCGCATGTAATCAAGCAACTGGAAAGCCACGCCCAAAACGGCGGCAGCGCCATCGTCGCCACGCATGAACGACTTGATCTCGGCAAAACCATTCTCAAAGAAATGGTCATGTCATGACAGTGCAGCGTTACTTTTTCTTCTGCCTGAAACTGCTGTTTCGCCAGCGGCGGGAAGTGGCGTTGCCGCTGTTTTTCTTTCTGATGGTTTCCAGCCTTTTTCCATTAACGTTTCCGGCAAAGTATCTGTCGATGATTGCGCCATCCGCGCTGTGGATTACCGCGCTGCTATCAATTCTCCTTTCGCTAAATAATTTATTTCGCGAGGATGTAGAAGATGGTTTTCTTGAACAACTTCTCGTCTCCCCTGCACCGCTCGGCCTGCTAGTGGCTGTAAAACTCCTCGCGCACTGGATAGCTTATGTGCTGCCGCTTTTTGTAGCGCTTCCCTTATTGGGGCTATGGTACAACATGCCCGCCGAAACGCTTTCCGTACTGGCCTTGTCGTTGCTGCTGGGAACGCCAAGCCTTCTGGCGCTGGGCGCGCTGGCAGCGGCGCTTTCTGCGGGATTAAAACAGGGCGGTACATTACTCATGCTCATCACCCTGCCCCTTGCCATACCGCTTTTATTATTCGGCCTCAGCATGGTCGATATGGCAGTCAGCGGCCTTTCGTACGCGGCTGCGCAGGACTTTCTGTTTGCGATGGCGGTGGTTTCGGTTAGTATCGGCCCCACTGTTGTCGCCGCCTCCCTTCGTATAAGCATGGAATGACATGATCAGACGTTTTGCATCACCGAAAGTTTTTTATCAGCTGGCCGGCAAGCTGATGCCATGGTGCGGCTGGGCTTTTGCGCTGTTCGGTATCGCGGGACTTTACTGGGGCTTGGCCATCGCACCAACGGATGCCGTGCAGGGCGAGGCTTACCGCATCATCTATGTGCATGTCCCCGCCGCGTGGATGTCGATGATGATTTACGGTGTGATGACAGGCTGTGCCATTGCCACGCTTGTCTGGCGCACGAAAGTTGCTGAATATTGGCTGCTTGCCAGCCCTGTGCTGGGCGCATCATTCACCTTCCTTGCGCTGGTCACGGGCTCACTCTGGGGAAAGCCTATGTGGGGGACGTGGTGGGCATGGGATGCGCGGCTGACCTCCGAGTTGATTTTGCTGTTCATCTACCTTGCTATTCTCGCCATGAAGGGCGCCATCCCCGATCAGCGCAAGGCCGCGCGTGTAATGGCGATGCTGACAATCGTCGGCTCCGTCAATCTCCCGATCATAAAATTCTCTGTCGACTGGTGGACAACGCTGCACCAGCCCGCCAGCATTTTCCGCGCCGGTGGACCCTCTATCGCGCCAATGATGCTCACGGCGTTACTGCTCATGGCATTGTCTTATACCTTTTATTATTTCTGGCTGGTGCTGCGAAACATCCGTGTGCTGATCGAAAGGAAAGACAAATGAGTTACTGGCAAATGGGCGGCTACGCGGTTTATGTATGGCCTGCTTACGGTATATCACTGGTTGTACTTGCCCTCAATATTATCGCCGCTTACGCTCCTAAAGGACCGGAAGACCAATGAGCCTGCTTACCCGCAAGCATAAGCGTCGCGCCATTTCTACAGCTTTTGTACTTCTGTCACTGTCGGTGGCCGTTTTCTTTACACTAAAAGCTTTTAACGAAAACCTCCTGTTTTATTTCCTGCCCAGTGATGTAAAAGCAGGCAAAGCGCCACCGAACCATCCATTCCGCCTTGGCGGCATGGTGGAAAAAGGCAGTGTGAAGAAAAACGGACTAACGGTAAATTTTAAAATCACCGATATGCACGAAGAAATCGCCGTGACCTATACCGGTATCCTCCCCGATCTTTTCAAAGAAGGCCAGGGCGTGATCGTCAAAGGAACGATGACTAACCCGGAGCTCTTCACCGCCGATGAAGTGCTCGCCAAGCATGATGAAAAATACATGCCGCCAGGCATGGGGAAGCCGAAATAAACTTACTTAGGCGACTGCGTAAAAACCACCACAGATCGTGCCGGAATCTCATAATCCTTAACGAGTGCTGACTGTGCCGGATCAAGCGAAGGTTCTGACGTGTCAAGCACGCGCCGCCATTCCTGTTTCCCCTTCAATTCGGGCAGCCTGAAGGGAACCGTTTTTGCGGCAGCATTGAAAACGGCCAGCAACCTTTTGCCGGTCTTCTTGCCCCCCATGGCGTCTTCGCTGAGGAGCATGCCAAAGCACTTATTATCCGGATGACGCCATTCCGCGTCCGGCATAAGGTATCCATAGGGTGAAACCCACTGGAGATCAACTATGCCGTCCTCACAGGTTTTCTGTCCATGCAAAAAGCGCGGCTGAGTCAGGACGGCATGCTCTCTCCTGAAAGCAAAAACTTTCTCGGACCATGCCAGCATGTCACTATCTTCAGCGGTAATATTGTCTTTATCGACCCAGCCGATTTCGTTGTCCTGGCAATAGGCGTTGTTATTTCCCTTCTGGGTATTGCCGATCTCGTCGCCAGCCAGAATCATCGGCGTGCCCGCCGCAAGAGCCAGCGTCAGCATCATATTCCTTTTCTGCTGCGCGCGGAGCTTTTTGATCTCCGGGTTGTCCGTCTGCCCTTCGGCGCCATAATTGGCGCTAAAGTTATCGTTGCTGCCGTCGCGATTATTTTCTTTATTGGCCTCGTTATGCTTCGTGTTGTAACTGACGAGGTCTTCCAGCGTAAACCCGTCATGGCAGGTCACAAAATTGATGCTCGCCTGCGGCGCGCGTCCGGAATGGTCGAACTCCGGGCTGGAGCCCGCCAGCCGTGTTGCCAACGGGCCATTCATGTAATCATCACCGCGCCAGAACCTGCGCACATCGTCGCGGAACTTGCCGTTCCACTCCAGCCAGCCCGCCGGAAAATTCCCGACATGGTAGCCGTCGTTGCTGCAATCCCAGGGCTCGGCGATCATTTTAACTTTGGAGAGCACCGGATCATTCTCTATCTCTTTAAAAAAGGGCGCATCGCGCCTGAATTTTCCATTCGCCCGCCCCAGGACAGGCGCGAGATCGAAGCGGAATCCGTCGACACCAAACTCTTCCACCCAATAACGTAAACTATCCGTGACCATGCGGCGCACCTGCGGGTGGTCCATATTGACCGTATTGCCGCAGCCGGCTTCGTTGATATAATTTTGTTTGTTATTAGGCTCAAGCTTGTAATAGCTGGCGTTATCGATGCCCCTGAAAGACAGCAGCGGGCCGCCGCGTCCGCTTTCTCCCGTATGGTTGTAGACAACATCGAGGATAACCTCGATCCCCGCTTTGTGCAGGGCGTCAACCATGGCGCGGAATTCCTCGCGTGTGCCGTATTCGGGCTGTGGTGTAAAAAAGTTAATCGTATTATAACCCCAGTAATTTTTGAGGCCGTCCTTGTCGAGGCGATCATCGTCCAGCCTCGTCTGCACCGGGAGAAGCTCGACGCTCGTGACACCCAGTTTTTTGAGATGATCAATAGCGGCAGGGTCGCCGAGAGCCGCATAAGTGCCGCGTTTATCTGCCGGAATAGCCGGGTCCGTCTTGGTGAACCCTTTGACATGAAGCTCGTACAGCACGGTCTTGTTCGCGGGTATGTTTGGCGACACACTTGTTTTGGGCGGCAGCGGCGCCGTCACGCGCGCCTTGATGGTATCAGCGGCATTGTCCTTATTGTCATTAAAAAAGTAATGAGCTTCTGACCAGCGAACCCTCCCGACAGTCTCTCTGGCATAAGGGTCCAGCACAAGCTTGCTGGGGTTGAAGATATGCCCGTTAGCTGGCTCATTCGGCCCATGAACCCGGTAGCCGTAAACCTGTCCGGGTTTCAGACCGGGAATGAATCCGTGCCATATGTCACCGGTTTTCTGTGGCAGCTCAATTCGTTGCAGCTCATTTTTTCCCGCATCATCAAAAAGACACAGTTCTATTTTTGTAGCGTTGGCAGAAAAAATGGCGAAGTTGACGCCCTGTCCGTCATATGTCGCCCCCAGCTTGTCGGCGGAGCCCGGCTCGCATTGAAAATTTGACAAGTCCACACGGCCTCTCTAGGGGGCATAAAAAACAATGATAATGAAACGCGTTGACCCTAGCATAAAAGCGACAAGGATGTAAATTGCACTTTAAATAACGATTGCTGCGTTGCACAAAGAGTTACTGGAACGCCACTTCGCTGAAACTGCGCAGCTTCCGGCTATGCACCCTTCCATACCCAAGCGCGCGGATTTTTTCCATGGCCATCAGGCCGATGCGCAAGTGCTGGTCCACCCGCTCGCGGTAGAATTTATCCGCCATGCCGGGCAGCTTGAGCTGGCCGTGCAAGGGTTTATCCGATACGCACAGCAGCGTCCCGTAAGGCACGCGGAAACGGAAGCCGTTGGTGGCGACAGTAGCTGACTCCATATCAAGCGCGACGGCGCGGCACTGGCTCAGACGCTGGACGGGCACGCTCTGCTCCCACAGCTCCCAGTTCCGGTCGCTGACGGTGGCGACAGTGCCGGTGCGCATGACTTTTTTCTGTTCATAGCTGTCAAGCCCGGTCACCTGCGACACTGCCTTTTCAAGCGCGATCTGGATTTCTGATAGCGCCGGTATCGGCACCCAGAGCGGCACCGCATGATCGAGCACATTATCATCCCGCACATAGCCGTGGGCCAGCACATAGTCGCCAAGCTTCTGCGAATTGCGCAGGCCCGCGCAATGGCCGAGCATCAGCCAGGTATGCGAGCGCAGCACCGCGACGTGGTCGGTAATCGTCTTCGCATTCGAGGGGCCGATGCCGATATTGATGAGTGTGATGCCCGTGCCGTCGGCGCGTTTCAGGTGGTAAGCCGGCATCTGCGGTACGCGCGTCCTCTTGCCCTCGGATTTGAGTGTATGCTCAAGGTTGGCGTTATGCGTGATGACGTTGCCCGGCTCGACAAAGGCCGTGTACTGGCTTCTTTCCGTCGCCACTTCGGCATCGTCGGAAGCGGACATCAGTTCATGGCCCATGCGCACGAATTCATCGACATAGAACGGATAGTTGGTGAACATGACGAATTTCTGGAAGTGGTCCGCCGTCGTGCCCGTGTAATGTTTCAGCCGTTGCAGGCTCAAATCAACGCGCGGCGCAATAAACAGCGCCAGCGGTTCCGGTTCACCCGGCTTCGTAACATGCGTCCCGCTCGGGATGGTGTCATCCATAATCGTCAGGTTAGGCTGGTCAAAAATTTCCGGCAGGCGCGTCAGTTGTTCAGTAGAAAGATCGCCCTCCAGATGGAAGTTTTCTCCAAGCGCAAAGTGCAGCGGGATAGGCACATCGCTCACGCCCACATGCAGTTCGCAATCAGGATGGTTCTTGAGCAGCAGCCCGAATTGCTCAAGATAATAAGCGCGGTAAAGCTCTGGCCGCGTCAGCGTCGTGCGGTAAGTGCCGGGTTGCGACAGGAAACCGAACGACAGCCGGTTATCCACCGACGGCGATTTTTTGGTCGTGATTTCAAGGAACGGGTAATGCGCATGCGCCCGCCCCTCATGCCATTTTCCTTTCGAGAAAACATCGAAAGCATGGCGCAGATATTCAACGTTTGAATCGTAAATGATCTTGACCCACTCAAGAGCTTTCCCGGCATCGGTGAAGCTCTTGGTCGTCATCATGCCGTCTTTAATCGGTACTGGAATTCTCGTCAATGTGTTGTAACCCCGTTAAACTTCTTGCAAAATCCCGCGCCGCGAACGGGCGCAGGTCCTCGATCCCCTCACCTATACCTATAGCATGAACTGGTAAAACAAACCTTTCCGCTAAAGATACAAGAACGCCGCCTTTGGCCGTTCCATCGAGTTTTGTGACGACAATTCCGGTTATGTTTATAATTTGTTTGAATAACTCGGCTTGCGAATGCGCATTCTGACCAACCGTGGCATCCAGCACCAATATCGTCGCATGCGGCGCGTCAGGGATTTTTTTCTTGATGACACGAACTATTTTCTCTAACTCCGCCATCAGGTCTGTTTTGTTTTGCAAACGCCCTGCTGTGTCGATCATCAGAATATCAACATTCTCTGCTATCGCACGATCAACCGCTTCATAAGCCAGCGCCGCGGCATCGGCTCCCTCGTCCTTGCTGATAACCGGACAATCAACGCGTTCACCCCAGACTTTTAACTGCTCCACCGCCGCCGCACGGAACGTATCACCCGCCGCGAGCATAACTTTTTTGCCGGAGTCTTTGAATTGGTGCGCCCATTTGCCGATGGTTGTTGTTTTCCCCGTGCCGTTGACGCCGACCATCAGAATGACGAAGGGTTTTGCTGTGTCGGTGATAAGCGGCTTTTCAACCGGCTTTAGAATGTTTTCAATTTCAGTAGCCAGTGCTTCTTTAATTTCCTCCGGAGAAGTTTCTTTATCAAAACGATTTTTTGCCACCGCCGCCGCCAGCTTAGCCGCCGTCACAGGCCCGAGGTCTGCCGTAATCAGCAATTCCTCCAGCTGCCCCAACGTTTCCGCATCCAGCTTCTTCTTGGTAAAAATATCGGTAATGCCTGTGGAAATTTTGCCGGATGATTTGCTTAAACCCTCGCTGAGTTTTTTGAAGAAGCCTTTTTCCTCTTCCGGCGGCTGCTCTTTTTTCTTCCAAAAACTGATCATGCCGCCACCCGCCCCTTGATATAGTCGTTCTCAATACTTTCCATCTTCACCAGGGCGATCTTACCCAGCGGCATTTCTTTATCAATAAGCACTTCGCTAAAATACTCCGTCCGGCTTTTGTTATTGCGCTCGACCAATACCGGCAGCGTCTTGCCCACCAAACCCCGACAAATGCTTATGCACCTGTTGGCTGCCAAGCTCGCGCAAAATCCGCGCCCGTTCTTTGCGCACAACCCCATCCACCTGCGGCATCCGCGCGGCGGGCGTGCCTTTACGCGGAGAATAAGGAAACACATGTAAAAACGTTACATCACATTCCTTAACCGCATTCAGCGTATTCTCAAACATCTCATCCGTCTCCGTCGGAAACCCCGCGATGATATCCGCGCCGAAAACCATATCCGGCCTGAGCTGCCGCGCACGGTTGCAGACATCAAACAAATCCTGCCGCAGATGGCGGCGCTTCATGCGTTTCAGGATCATGTCATCCCCTGCCTGCATGCTCAGGTGCAGGTGCGGCATCATGCGCGGTTCTTCGCCAAACAGCTTCCACAAATCCTCATCAATCTCGACAGGGTCGAGCGACGACAGGCGCAGGCGCTTGATATCCGGCACGAGCGCCAGCAGACGCCGCACCATCTGCCCCAATGTCGGCTGGCCCGGCAGATCGGGGCCGTAAGATGTAATATCAACCCCCGTCAGCACAATCTCCTGATAACCACTCTCCACCAGCTT
>Ga0206918_1151_pt1 | contig 13729 bp, 12 predicted proteins | sample Alteio_BWOrgHeat_69_FD_152950 | JGI IMG/M metagenome (GOLD analysis project Ga0206918, IMG submission 152950) | Enriched cells from forest soil in Barre Woods Harvard Forest LTER site, Petersham, Massachusetts, United States -... | ecosystem: Environmental > Terrestrial > Soil > Temperate forest >... | reverse complement strand
CAACTGGAGAAAGGCTCGGAGAGCGATCTTTCCACGCGTGACGACAGACCGGTCGATACGGAAATCCTGAAAGGCAAGCGCATACTGGTGGTGGACGACAATGATATGAACCGATTGGTGGCGACTACGATCCTTGGAAACTACGGAACAGTAATTTTCGAAGCGGCGGACGGGCAGGAGGCGGTGGAATTCCTGCGGGGTGGGGAAGTCGAGGTTGTCCTGTTGGATATCCAGATGCCGGTGATGAGCGGATTGGAGGCGGCGGAAGTGATCCGGAAGGATATCAGTACGACGCTCCCGATCATCGCGCTTACGGCCAATGCCATCCGAGGGGAGAGTGAAAAATGCCTGGCGGCGGGGATGAACGACTATTTGGCGAAGCCTTTTGAGGAAGTGGCGCTGATCAAGATGATTTGTGAGTGGGTGGGGAAGGGGGTGGAGGCGGCTGATGGAGATAATGGGACGAGTGCAGCGGATGGAGGACCCGGCGGAGACGTCGCGGTGCGAGAAGGTGACCTCAATGGCGTCGGCAAACAGGCGAATGCAGGTTCGGCGCCCCTGTATGACTTCCACCGGCTGGAAGAAATCGGCGCGGGTGATAGGGCGTTTCTGAAAAAGATGGTTCAGCTTTTTGTGGATACGGTTCCGGCGGCGGTGGATGAATTACAGGCGGCTGCGGTGAAAGGGGACTTTAAGACGGTATATGCGAAGGCACATTCGCTAAAGCCTTCGCTGCACAATTTCGCTGTTGACTCCCTACAGGAAGATGTGCTGGAACTGGAGCGGCTTGCGGTGGCGAAAGGACCGGCAGAGCGGGTCAGCGACCTTGCCCGGCGGGTAGGGGACGTCGTTGGTGCGGTGGTGGAAGGGTTGCGTCGAAATATTCGTACATTGTAAATAATAACCCCGAACAATGAAGCTTATTTTATTCTTGCTTTTTAGTTTCGCAACGCTTGCGACAAATGCGCAACTCCCCAAATCTGTAAACAGCGGCGAGTTTGTCATGGAATGCCTAAAGAATGCCGGCGAATTGCCACATAACGAGATGGTTTTATGGATACCCGCCGACTTTTGGCGAATTGTCGGCGAGCAGATGAAGATACCGGCTGATATGGTGGATAATCTGGTCAGTGACATGGATAACTATATGATGTTTTGTGTAGTCGACTGTTCGCTTGAAAACCAGCAATTGATCTTTCGGTCCGCGGACGAGATCCGATCTTCGTTGAAATTGATCGACTCCGCCAAAATGATCTATTTGCCCATAGCGGAGAAAGATATATCACCCAATGCGGCCCTATTGCTTTCCAGATTTGAAGGGCCACTGGAGAAGATGTTAGGCCAATTTGGGACCGGGATGCGGATCTTTCTATTCGATGCTAAAAATGAAAAAGGCGTTGTCTCGTTTAATGAGATGAAGCCCAATCGCTTTACCCTAACCTGGGATCAAGTCAAGTTCACCTGGAACCTCCCTTTTTCATCCGTGTTGCCGGCGAAATATTGCCCGGTCGATAACGAGCCGATGAAAGGGAATTGGCAGTATTGTCCTTTTCACGGAGCTAAGCTGCACTAGGGGATCGCAAAACTACCAGTAAATGGTATTGCACCGGGCCGATGGGAGAGTTAATTTTGTCGGCGAAACCAAAACACTTTCCATGAAAAAGATTAGCCGATTGTATCTTCTGCTCTTCGCCGGAGCGGTGATAGCGCCTTCTTGCAAAAAGAGACGGTTGCCGCATCCACTGTCTTCGTGTAATATTACCCGGGTAGCGATCGTCGAGCGTGGCAGCACCGACACCTTGATCTACAATGTGAACTATAACCAACTTGGGCTTGTTACCAGCGTTCAAACCGGCACCGGCGCGAATCTCGTTTTGCAGAGCAATTCCTATGCCGACACCAATGAGGTCGTAACCTACTCCATTGGCGGGTCTATTTCGGCGACCAATTCTGTTACGCTGGGGAGCAACGGGCTAATGCTTGATGACATTCGTCGGTTGCCGGGCAGTTCCGACGTCCAGGCAACGACGTTCTTTTATTCGGGGACAGAAGTAGTCGGCGCCAATATTTTGTTCGATAACGTGCCCCCGCCCGACATTAACGATTATACCTGGTCTGCGGGGAACCTGACCAATTTTGTGCCCGAAGCGAATATCAGCACCACGAGTGCGTACTTCTATACGTATAACTCCGACGCTGCCGCCATGGGCGACTACCACTTTATTACCCAGCTGCTGACTGGACCCGCTCCCACTATCCGGACGGTCAACCAGGTCGCATCGGTCCAACAAATGTTCAATCTTCAGACTATCACCTATTCACATTTGGCCGACGGAAGGATCTCAGGATTTACGGTCATCTCGACGTCACTCAATGGGGGGAGCCCGCCGGACACGGTCGACTATACCTACCAATATGCCTGCGGACTGCCGGGGTGGTGACATTTTACCTGTGGGTTGCCGGGGTGGCGAGACATTTTACGTGTGGGTTGCCAGGTGGTGACATTTTGGCCGCGGAGGGTGGCATAACAATTGTCTTCGTTTGGCCGGGAGTTTTACCCACATGTTAAAGCCATTAGTATGAAGAAACCATTTGTAATCGATATAGCTCAAGATGTCATCGAGGACTTAAAGAAAAGGTTGGCGGCAACTCGCTGGACGGATGAAATCGACAACAAGAAATGGGAGACCGGAACCAGTAAGGGTTATCTTCAGGAATTTTGCACGTATTGGCGGCAATCGTTCGATTGGAAAAAGACCGAAAAATATCTTAATACGTTTCAGCACTTTAAGGCTGAAATAGATGGCCTTCAGGTGCATTTCGTACACCAGAAAGGAGAAGGAGAAATGCCGATGCCTCTGCTCCTTACCCATGGCTACCCGGATTGTCATATTCGCTTCCTCAAATTGATCCCGCTGCTGACGGCCGCTGATGACGAGGGCTTTTCCTTCGATGTCGTCGTCCCGGACATTCCAGGCTATGGATTTTCTGACATCCCTGCTGAAAAAGGCATGAATCCAAAAAAGATTGCCGGTCTATTCGCAACCCTGATGGAAAAGGAGCTAGGTTATGAGCGCTTTTTTGCACATGGAGGCGATTGGGGAAGCAGTATAACGGAGCAAATTGCCTTGTATTACCCCGAATTGTTATGGGGTATACACCTGACGGATGTGCCATTCGCCCACGGTATGGCCCCTTTGAATAACCCGACCCACGCGGAAGAGAAATTTCAGAAAAAAACACAACTGTGGGTTCAAACGGAAGGGGCCTATGCCTCTATACAAAGTACCAAGCCGCAATCTTTGGCATATGGACTTAACGATTCACCTGCCGGCCTGGCCGCCTGGGTCCTTGAAAAGTTTTATGCCTGGAGTGATCATGGCGGAAACATCGAGAATGCCTTTACAAAGGACGAACTGCTGGCAAACCTCCAAATTTATTGGGCGACCCAAACCATAAATTCCTCGTTTCGCCTATACTACGAGGCCATACAGGCTATTATGCAGGCCACCTACAACCCACTGGTAAAATTGAATCCCTTTGACAGGACAGGCGACAAGTCGGAGGTCCCTGCCGCATTTGCTTTGTTCCCCAAGGATATCTCCCATCCCCCGAGGGAGTATGCAGATCGCTTTTTCCAGGTTCAGCGCTGGACGGAAATGGACCATGGGGGCCATTTTGCGGCGTTAGAGCAGCCGGAACTGCTGGCAGCGGATATCCGGCAATTCGCAAAGGAACTTTACAAGAAGGCTTGAGGGCGAATGGATGGATCCTATCATCGCCGGACATTAGGTAAAGAATACCCGTTGAATGGTCCAAAAAGCCGCTATGCAGCCGATCAGCCCGGACAGGGGGTAGACCGCTTTTGTCCTATACCAGGGCCTCCGGCCCAAAGGAATGACAAACAACAGAAAGGTGGCGCTGATAACTGCTATCTGTCCGATCTCCACGCCGGCATTAAACGAAAGGATGGAGGTGTAGAACTGATTCCGGGGCAGGCCGATCTCATTGAGTGAACTGGCAAAACCCATCCCATGTATCAAGCCGAACATAAAGACTATCCCGACGCGCCAGGGTTTGAGGCGCGTAAGCAGTATATTCTCCACCGCCACGAACAGGATGGATAAGGAAATTATCGGTTCCACCACGGCGCCGGGCGCCATGATAGTCCCTTTCATGCTTAGTGCCAGCGTAATGGAATGTGCCACCGTGAACGCGGTCGCCTGCCAAAGGATAGTCTTGATCTTTGTGCTCAGCAGGCAAAGACTCACCACGAAAAGGATATGGTCGAAGCCGTCAGGTATGATATGGCGGATGCCAAGCAAAAGGTAATACCATACTACATGTTGTGTAGGCGCATTCTCCAATGCATAGTTGATGGTATGGGCGGAAACAGGGTTTGCCATGCATAAAACTGCAATGAAAAGCGGAAAGATCTTAAGGTGCTTTTGCATGGTCAGTTGGATTTTATTCCCAGTTTATCATAGATCAGCGCTGCATGAGACAGCAGGTTTGGATTCTTGCTGTTTGTTTTCAGTGCGACCTTCATATAGGGGAGCGCTTTTGCATATTCTCCCTTGCAATAGTAGACCCACGCAACGGTCTCGTTGACGTCGATGTTGCCCGGCCGGCGATTGTATTCGAGCAGCGCGTGCTCGAGCGCTTTGTCGTAGTTGTCGATTTTCAGATAGGCATAAGCGAGTTCCCGGTCTCCATAGTGACCGATGTTGTCATCATTCCGACCGCTTTGTGCATCTTTGGTCATGTTGTCGATCACGATGCCCGAAAGCACGTCCGCTTTTTGCTTTTGGCCGGATAACCGATACGCTTCCACCAGTTCTTCCTTGATGGAGCAGTCCGTTACTGCCGCATCTGCTTTCTCATAATAAGATATTGCCGTGGCGTAGTCTTTGGATGCTATCGCGATCCGCGCAAGCCCAGCCAGGGCGTAGGCATAACCCGGTCTTTCGGAAAGGGCGATCGTATAGTGCATTTTGGCACTGGTGAGGTCCCCCGTGTTTTCATACAGATGCCCCAATTGGATCCTCGTCCATTCGGTGCCTTCGTCGCCGGGTGCGCCGGCGGCGAGCGCCATTTTCATGGCTTCGATGGCACCTGGATAGTCGCCATAGATCTCCCTGAGATAAGAAATACGCGAATAAGACCGGAGGTCGGGGCGGATGGATACCATTTTGTCCGAATTGGCAACGGCAGAATCATAGTTGCCCATTTCAACATTGCCGTCGACGACCAAACCGTAAATGAAGGCGTTGTAAGGATTGAGACTCCTGGCTTTTTCAGCGATCGCCAGACCATCCGCAAAATGGTGCTGTGAAAGATAGATAAGCGCTTTGAAGGTGAGCGCGTCAAAATTTGTTGAATCCTTTTCCAGGACGTTGTTCACATACTTCATGGCTGCCTTGTCATAATAGACATAGTTACCGGTGACTCTTGCTTCCTGGATGAAGATGGAGGCGAGGGCCAGCGAGGATTTTGCATCGGACGGATTCTTTTTCAGCAACTGCAATAGCGATGAAGCGTAGGTTTGGGTTAGATGCCATTCCCTGCTGTCGGCGGCGGCGCCCTTCCTGTCCAGGAGGTAGTATGATGCGGACTGGGTGTTGCGATACTTGAAAGCGATGGCGCAGAGGCAGAGACCGATAAAGAGGCAGAGGGTTGTGTAGATATATTTCTTTTTCATAACCGTTGTTTGAAAGGTCCCGCGCACATCAGGTGCGCGGGACCCCATTAGATTTAATTCTTGAGGAGGGTTATGGATTGTCTGGCCACACCATTTGTTATCGCCCGGATAAAATAGGTGCCTTTCGCAATATTCCCTGGTGTCCATTGTACGGAATATACGCCGGGATCCTGCGTTTGATTGACAAGCACTTTGATCAGGTCGCCCTTTAGATCGTACACGGCGATGATAACTGCCGAAGTTGATTCGACCCGATACCGGATGGTATTGTTGTCGACAAAAGGGTTGGGGTATGCCGTCAAAAAGATGGCGGGGGAAGACAAGCCCATTTCGGCCGGCGCTTTCATTTCCTCCTGCGGCACTGTGCCGGAGATCTGAGGGGCCGGCGTATTGTTGACGGCCAAACCACAGCAGGCGTTCAACCCGGACCAGGGGGTCTGAACGTAGGGGAAGGATGTCTTGAACGTCGTATCGTTATGATTCACGCCGGTACTATAGGTGAGGACGTTCAGGAGATCGGGCGTCACCGGGCTGCCCTTTCCGGAAAAGTCATCGTACCAAAGTCCGATGGCTGCCAAAACTACACCACTTACCGCCTGCAATTCGATCCTTGTCACATCGTCCTCGAGTCTTCGCCCGTTCGGGAATCCATCCATATTCGGGATGAATTGCAGTGAGGTGTTCGTGTTGTAATTGGAGTCGGTAAGACCAAGGACTGCGGCCTGAACCAGGCCGAGGGCGCTGAAATTCGGGTCATTTCTTGGGGTCGGCGGTACCGCCATGTTCAGCCGAAGCATATCGCCACCGGTCGGAAGAAAATTGTTGATAAATGGTTTTCCTCCGGCCAATGGATTGCCGTTCTTTCCTGTGGCCAGCTGATAGGGGATAAGGTTTGGAACGCCTGTGTTAAAGATGGGCCAAAGGTCAACCGAACGCGGAGAATTCGGAGCCGGCAGCAGCAATTTGCCGAATACCGCGTCATCCAACGCCGTGCCGGCGACCGCGGGGCTCCCTTTCAAACCGAACAACCCGTTCTGCTGATCGCCGAATCCAAACGCTCCCAGGGAGTTTCGCTGAATGCGAAGAGGTGTCAACGCGGGGATTGCCGCGCCGAAGAACGTATTGTCCATATAAAGCGCCAGTTCGGGGTTATAAAAGAAGTTGCCGAACGTCTTTATATGGGCCAGGTCCTCGTAGGGTGTCAGTGAATTCCACAGGTCTTTTTTACCGATGGGGGTCACCACTTCATTTGTCAATGGCATGCCGAGCCGGGAAACCTGAACCCATTCTCCCGAAAAGGATTCCACACTTTTATCGATGCTTGCCGGCTTTTTGAAGGTTGTTATTTTCCGGCGGCTCGCCGAAGCCCATACGCCGATGACATAATCAGGGTCGAGGATGTTGCTGGCGCGTGAAGCCGGTTTGTGATCTTTTTGCAACGTGGAAATGTCGATCTGCATGGCAATAGCGGAAACATTTTTGCATTTCAGGCCATCGCTCGGCTGGGTGCCGGTTGTGCGCGGGGCATCCCCCAGATCGAATACACCGCCGAGGTCGACAAAGAAGGGGTCATCGGCCGTGCCGCAGAATACCTTTTCGCCGGTGTTTGCCGTCGTGATCGCCTGGTCGATGAGCGTGTTGTAGTCGGCGACGTTCAGGCCTACCGGGGAGCTGATGGAACGGGGCCCGATATTGGGTGGAGGCACGATGCCGTCGTCGACGATCTTTTCGAATCGACGCCCCCCATCCATGCTTCGCTCGAGGTCATAGGTGGTTTTCAGATTTTGCTTTCCCAGCCTGATGTTGAAAAAAGTCGTCGGATCTTCATTTGTCCGATGAAAGGTGAATCGATAAATGATGTCATCGCCGGGAGTGGCGACATTATTGTCTATATGTATTTCATAACGGATATTTTCGCCAAATGAATAGTAGTTCGGACCACCCTGCGGCAATTGCGCAGGCACATAGTTGGCAATGATCGTGATCTTATCGGGATTGTCGGGGCTTCTGAATGCGTACAGATCGGTATTATCCGCCAGCGGGTCATTCGAGATCAGTGGCGCTTCCCGGTGGCTGGAGGCCCACACCGGGAAAGTATTGACCAGCATCGTGACCAACAGGATGGATGCATATATTTTACGTTTCATACGTGATTTGATTTAAATGTTGGGTAAGGGGTTTATTGGACCGATGTCCCTCTCCATGGCGTTTGGACGTACGGGAATGATGTTTTGAACGTCGTGTCGTTGTGGTCTACCCCCGTGCTGTACGTGAGGACGTTTAGCAGATCGGGGGTCACCGGGCTTCCCTTGCCGTTAAAATCGTCATACCAAAGTCCGATGGCTGCCAGGACTACACCGCTGACCGCTTGTAATTCAATCCTTGTGACGTCGTCTTCCAGTCTTCTTCCGTTCGGGAAGCCGTCCATATTCGGGATGAACTGAATGGACTTGTTCTTGTTGTAATTCGTGTCGGTCAAGCCGAGTACGGCGGCCTGCACCAGGCCGAGAGCACTGAAATTCGGGTCGTTGCGCGGGGTGGGCGGTACGGCCATATTCAGGCGAAGCATATCGCCGCCGGTGGGAAGGAAGTTGTTGATGAACGGTTTGCCGGCGGCCAACGGATTGCCATTCTTTCCTGTGGCCAGTTGATAGGGCCTCAGGTTCGGGACGCCGGTATTAAAGATAGGCCAGAGGTCGACCGAGCGCGGAGAGTTCGGGGCGGGCAACAGCAACGTGCCAAATATATTGTCATCCAGTGCGGTGCCGGCTACCGCCGAGGTACCTTTCAGTCCAAACAGTCCGTTTTGATTATCTCCGAACCCAAACGCGCCCAGCGAATTCCGTTGGATGCGCAACGGTGTGAAGGAAGGGATCGCTGCACCGAAGTATGTGTCATCCATGTAGAGGGCCAACTCAGGATTATAAAAGGAATTCCCGAAAGTCTTGATGTTGGCCAGGTCTTCGTAAGGAGTCAGGGTATTCCAATAGTCTTTCTTCCCGATCGGTACAACCACTTCATTGGTCAATGGCATACCCAATCTGGAGACCTGAACCCAATCGTCATTATCGTTGTCGAATCTTTCGCCGTGCCGAAAGTCATCCCTGTCATGCCGGTAATTATCATTGTATCCGCCCTTGTTGTCGTCGGCGTCCTTCAGGGTATTGATCTTCCTCCTGCTGGCCGACGCCCAAACGCCGATCACATAATCAGGGTCCAGGATGCTGGTAGCCCGTGACACCGGTCTGTGGTCTTTTTGGAGCGTGGAAATATCGACTTCCAGGCAAATGCAATGGACATTGAAATGGCCAAGTCCGTCGCGGGATGGCGAATTCTGCCTTGGCAAATCGCCGAGATCGAATACGCCGCCGAGGTCTACAAAGAAAGGATCGTCGGCGGGGCCGCAAAACACCTTTTCGCCCGTACTCGCCCGGGCAATGGATTCATTGATCAGGTTATTGTAATCCGGCACATTTAACCCGACGGGCGTGCCGATGGAACGCGGCCCGATATTGTTGGGGGGCACTATTCCGTTTGAAACGATGGTGCGAAAAGAAACGCCTCCATCGGTGCTTCTTTCGCAGCGATAGGTTGTCTTTAGGTTTTGCTTGCCCAGACGGATGTTGAAGAAGGTCGTAGGGTCCTCATTTTCCTGCCGGAATGTAAATCGATAGATAATGTCATCCAGCGGTGTCTTGATATTATTCTTCACGTGGATCTCATACCGGATGTCTTCCCCAAACGTGTAGTAGTTAGGGCCGCCAAAGGGAAGTTCGGCCGGGATGTAATTTGCGATGATCGTGATCTTGTCAGGATGATCCGGGCTCCTGAATGCATACAGGTCCGTGTTGTCGGCCAATGGATCGTTGGCGATGAGTGGTGCTTCCCGGTGGCTGGAAGACATCAGCACTACTGACAAACCCGAAACGAATGCAATGACCATGGTGAATCGTACCCACCTCTTTTTGATCGTGCTTGATTTCATGTATTTGGTTTTAGTATGGAGCATAGGAGGGTACGGAGATTAATTTTCACTAATCTCAGGATTCAGAGGGCCGGATGAGCATTGTGGATTCTAAATGGATTCGATGGTGAGAAGGTAAAGCGACGCTGTACGAATTAGATACGTAACGTAAATGAGAATGGATTTTTCGATGTGGTAAACGCGGGGGCGGGCGATCAGTGAATGAATTTGGCGGTCATTGCCAGTTTTGCCGCCCGAAAGATGGCGAGGGCCATGGCGTTGTATCCGGCGGGTGTGAAGTGAATACCGTCCCCGGACCAGACGAGGGATGAATAGTGGATGTTATCATTGCCATAGGAGGAAACACCACCATAGATGCCGCTGTTCCAGAGCGAGTTGATGTCGACGACCCTGGCGTTGACGCTATCGAGGACGCCGGAAGCCAGCCAGGTATTGAGGGCGGTAACCTGGTCGGTTTGTGTCTGGCTAAACGCTCCGTTGCCTTCGCCGATGCAGTTGAGAACGATGCAGTGGATCTTGTTGCGTTTGAGGGTAGAGGCCATCCAGGCAAGGTTGGCTTCGATGGTATCCAGGGGGACGGCCGCCTTTATATCGTTGACCCCGCCTTCCATGACGACATAATCGGGTTTTCGGGAAAGGGTTACCGGGCCGCGGCCGTCGCCGGGGTCGGAGGAGCTGCCGATGGCGTCGCGCAGGAAGCGGGCTCTTATCTGATCCGTAGTCTGACCCGCCCAACCGCGATCGAACCATTGGAAGCGGGTGAGTTGCGTGAGCAGGTAAGCGGGCTGACCGGCGGTATCGGCGATGGCGAGGTCCCCCAGGTAGAGACCGGAGAGGTGCCAGGGAAAACCTTCCATGATGGAGTTGCCGATGCACACGCCGGTGTAGGTGACCGGGGAGGTGAACAGGATGGTCTCCGGAGGGTGCGTGCCGGTTGTGGCAGGCGGCGGGTCGGACTTGTGGCAGTGCCACGAAAACAGGGTTGCAAGAATCAGGAGCAGGGACGGAAATTTAGTCATTTGGCAGTAGCTTTTCTTAGATAGCCGTCTGTTTTGTCCAGCCAGTCCTGGCGGGGCGGGGCCCAGGTATCGATCTCTTCGACATCGCCGATGATCAGCGCTTCATGCGGCAGGTTGGAGGGGATTACGACTACGTCGCCGGGCACGAGGTCCATCGTTTGGTCTTTGGCTTCTCCAAACCAAAAGCGCATTTTCCCCGAGACGACCTGGGTTATCTGTTCGTGAATATGGGAATGCAAGGGAACGGTAAAGCCATCTTTGAATTTGATCCTGGCGATCATGAGTTTATCCCCTGAAATGATCTGGCGCGTCATGGAGGGGTTGACTGTTTCGACCGGTACGGAGTGCCAGTTTAGCTTGCTGAGCATCTTGGATGATTTTTTGGGGTCTTAAAGATCGGAAAATTTCGTCAGGTTACCGGAATAGCCCTTTTGGAAGGGTAGAACCCCAGGGGAGGGGAATTTATTCGGTAATTTGGATATTTAAAAATAATCGCCGGATTATTCCAACCTTTTGCGGGTTGCTGCATCATATTAACAATGGATATGGTCCTGGGTAAAGTCAAAAACATGCCGGATGAATTGATCACCCGGGCCAAAGCGGGGGATACGGGTGCCTGGAGGGCGCTATATGATCAAAACAGTCCGAGCGTATATAGTCTTTGTGTAAGGATGTGCGGAAACAGGCACGATGCCGAGGATATCCTGCAGGAATCGTTTGTCTCCGCTTTTCGTAAGATTGGCCAGCTCAGGGATGAAACGATCTTCGGAGGATGGTTGCGGCGCATAACGATCAATCATTGTCTTAGCTACTTGCGCAGTCAGATCGTCTATAAGCCGATCGCCGATGAGCCGGACCCGGCAGAGGAGGATGTAGGGGAAGATTGCCTCCAGTCAATTCCATTCGCCGATATTCAACAAGCGATTACCGGTCTTCCCGTCAAATGCCGGGTTGTTTTTGTGCTGGTTGCGATGGAGGACTATTCCCATCAAGAGGTGGCCAACGTGCTGAATATCAGTGTTTCCACGTCGAAAAGCCAATATCATCGCGGAAAGCAGCTACTAAAGATCAAGTTGAGTCAATATTCCAAAAATGGATAACATACAAAAATATCTTCAGGAGCATAAATCATCGTTGGACACCGATATTCCGGACGAGGAGAATTGGGCCCGGTTGTCGCATACGTTCAGCGAGATGGGGCGGGCGAGGAAGCTGAGGGGGCGAAGGCTGATTCGCCTTGGCATTGCGGCCGCTTTTCTGCTGGCTGCCGCCGGATTCGTCCTATGGAAGGTAAATGGGACGGGCAATCGCCAAATGCCGTCACCGCCAACCAGTGTGAGCTCTTCCGGCGCGGTTCCTACGGCCCCCACGACCACGCAAGCGGAGGTCGTCAATAGTGTGTATACGCCTGTTATTTTGCGTGAACTGACGGGCCTCGGGAAAACTTCTTTTTACGGCCATAACCGCGGCGACTTCAAGATCTTCTCGCAACAATGGAAAGTGTTGGAGGTGAATGAAAAAACGATCGAGCAGCATATGCGATCCGTTGGCCCCAACGGTCGTCTGATCCAGCAGTTGACCGATAACTACAAATTGAAAATCCGGTTGCTTCAACAGTTTTCTGTTGAGATCAATAAGGTCAAAAACTATTTACCCCCGGCCGATACCCTCGTGAAAATCCCGTCACTGTCTCTTTTGAACATAAAAACATCGGACTATGAAAAGGAATAATGTGCTTTGGCAGTTTTGTTTTGTTCTGGTCTTTTTGAGCACGGCTTTTCAGCGGGCCGCGGCTGCCGACAATGCCGCCGCAGCCAGCGACAATGCCGCCGCAGCCGGCGACAATAGGAAGATCGCAGAAAACCGCGACTCGACATTTATACTTCCTATAAGGCAAGCCGATCATATTACCGTTCGCACGTCCAATATCAACCTTACTATACGTCGATGGGCTGATCCGAAGGCACAACTGGTGGTCACGGCCGCACCCGCTGATTGGGACGGTGATCTCCTGGTGAGCATGCGGTCTGGTGCCGATGGCATTATCGTGGAGATGGGACCGAAGCCAAGAAGCAGAAACGGCGTAGTCCGGCTCTCGGATACCTGGCGATCGATCAAAGCGACCCTCGATATTCCTGATGGCCACGAGTTCGTTCTGAACACGGCTTTTGCGAATGTCGATATCTTATCGGACTTCATGATGGGCAATTTCACCGTAAACAATGGCGAACTTACGGCGGCTAATATCCCACAGCTTGAGCTCAATACTCAATTTGCCAAAGTTCATTTAAACGACTGCCACACCGGCGATATCACCGTCAATAATGGCGAACTTACCGCATCCAGTATTCCACAGCTTAAGCTCAACGTCCAATTTGCCAAGGTGCATCTGAAAGACTGCCACCAGGCATCGATTACTGCCAATAATACGACGCTCACCATAGGAACCGTCGATATCCTGCAGTTGGGCTCTATGTTTTCCAACATTGATCTGACGACTGTCAACCAACTGAAACTTACCAGCAACAATGACGCTATCGAGATCACCGACCTGGGAGAAGCGACGGGTCGGAAGACATTTGGCAGTTTTCGGATTGGTAAATTGAGGAAAGGCTTCTCTCTTGTGGGTCAAAATGCGGATGTCTCCATTCGGGAGATTGCTGCAACGCTCGAAAACCTGAAAGTCGAAGACCAATTTGCCCAATTGCATATCCCCATAGATGGCATTCCGGGCTTTTCCCTTCATTTTGAAGGCATGTTCGCCACGGTGAAGTCCGGCCTACCCCGCAAACCCGCAGGCAATCGGAACGAATTAAATCATACCGAGTTTACTATGGATAAAGGCGCGGCAGGGGGGAAGTGGCCGGTCATTAGTCTGAGTTGTAACAACTGCGAGGTTGATCTGGAATAGATACGAGGTTATGATACGATCGATTATTTAAAGATCAATCTTTGTCTCTTGAGTGTAGGGATTTGGGTATTGGAAAGCCGCTCAGAATAGTCGCTCGTTTGGTGGCTTCACTC
>Ga0206918_1150_pt1 | contig 13746 bp, 17 predicted proteins | sample Alteio_BWOrgHeat_69_FD_152950 | JGI IMG/M metagenome (GOLD analysis project Ga0206918, IMG submission 152950) | Enriched cells from forest soil in Barre Woods Harvard Forest LTER site, Petersham, Massachusetts, United States -... | ecosystem: Environmental > Terrestrial > Soil > Temperate forest >... | reverse complement strand
GGGCCGCGACTTGTTTATTTGCCTTCGTGCTCGCGGGGTGAACTGAGGTGAGTGCTTCCCAGATCGCCACCGAGGCGGGTTCAGGAGTTGGTGTGGTTGCCGGGACCGCAGCCGGAAGTGCCTGTGCGTAAAGAGGAAGGTTCATGAACATGAGAATGCAAAATGTCGTAATTAAGCTTGGCAATTTGGACATGTCCCAAAGAACTCCAGTATATGTGAAACGTTGGTGAAACCACGTTTTTTTGCAAATTTGTTAACCGTATTTTCAAGCTCACAGGCATCAATCACTTCCACCGTTTTACACTCTTTACAAATCAAGTGGTGATGATGGTGGGAGTGATGCGGATCGATGAGTTCATAGCGGGCAATGCCGTCGCCGAACTCGCAGCGTCGAATGATTCTAGCTTCTTCGAGACTGATCAGGGTACGATAAACGGTAGCGAGGTCGCAGTTCTTCTTGATGAACTTTGTTTGAATGTCTTCGGCAGAAAAGGGACCGTGATTTTCGAGAAGGGCTTCGACGATGAGTTTACGCGGTGGTGTGAGTTTCAGTTTATTCTTCTTCAGAACCTGAAACAACTCGTCCAAAGTGACGTGATTGGCGACCTGCGATGAGTGAGAAATCTTTTTTACCATCGTAACCATAATTTTACATCCTCATGATTAGTTGGCTAGTGAAAAGTCCGGCGAGAATCCAGCCAATTGCTGCTCCACGGTTTTGGAGCCGGTGAAAACTAGGAATCAGGAAATCAAAGATCAGGCAGCCGAGTAAGGTGCCAGCGGCGAGACTGGTGGCAAATATCGCGATCTCCGGTGTGAGAACCTCTCGGTATTGGGACGTAAGGATGACGCCGATCGGAAGAGAGATAGAATAGACACTAATGGATGCGATCGCTTTTGCTCGTGAACTTTGTTTTTCAATTAATACGGAAGCGACGGTCAGTGATTCATAGATTTTATGAAATAAGAGTGCGCCGAAGATCGAGTGACGAATCCCAATTGAAAATGTTTCAGAAATGGCGAGCAGCATCCCGCTGGCAAGACAATGGGAGATCATCGATATTAAAAAGAAAGTGATGTTGTGTTTTGAGTGATCGTGTCCTGATCCGCCGTTTTTATGATTTCGAAGATGAAGGAAATGGAACAAAGAATAAATTGCCCAGACGATTCCCGCGTACCCAAGGCTTCGATTGCCACCCATGTGTTTTAGGTCGGGAAGGAGATGAAAGATGAGAATTCCGGAAAGACCGCCTGTTCCCATGAGGTACAGCAATTTGGATTGTTTTCGAACATAGGGAGACAGTAAGGAAAGGGCACTGAGCCCGATCATGCACAATGAAATCAATAGTGTTTCCGTAAAGAGGCTCATCTTAGATGCAAATGAATCGCATTTAAGGATGGAGAAGGCAAGGGCTAACTATGACGACCGCTCAATCCTTATTCTACCGAACAGGTCACGATTTTATCGCGAGCAGAAATCTTATCGGAGATGAGGAAAATCGCAGGGAATTTTTTAGCGCCATTCGAACGATCGAAGTTCAAAAATTTGCTGTTTCCGAGGGCGAAATCATAACAGGTGTTATTATTTTTTTTGTGTAATTCACCTTTCACCATTGGAATCGCTTTTCTCAGCTCTCCTTTTTTGGTGAAGGCAACGTTCGTTGCCGTCTGTCCATCTAAGTCGAAATTAACTTTCCACTCCTGATGTTCGTCCGCGCAGATTACTTTTTCCGGAGTTGAAGCCCATGAAGCAGCGGTGGTGAGTACACAGAATACCATCGGCACTAAGATCAATTTTCCCATAAAATGTTGTCCCCTCAGACGTCTTTATATGCCCCCTCTCTCAGAGAGGCAACACTAATCGTCATTTGTAGAGCAGTGCGTTATCACGGATTTTAAAGGTAAAATTAAGGTTTTTCAGTCAAAAGTGTTCTCCTGAAAGGGTTTCATCGTGATGTAGTTTGGGTGTTTGGCTGGAATGGATGGATTTGAGTTCCGGGGCAGCGGTTTGAGGATTTGATCGCTCACAAAGTTCCAATTGATGAGTTGCCAAAAGTGTTCGAGGTACCGTTCCCGCTCGTTTTGATAATCCAAATAGTAAGCGTGCTCCCACACGTCACAGGCGAGCAAGGGGACCAGTCCATTCACCATCGGCGTAGCAGCGTTGGGGGTATTGATCACTTTAAGAGTGTCGTTTGGGTTCCTCACGAGCCAAGTCCACCCGGAACCAAACAGCCTGGCGGCTGAGCCGATAAATTTTGATTTCAAGTCGTCCATAGAAGCGAAATTTCGCGTGATGAAGGCGAGGCAGGCTTCGTCGGGACTGAGGTTCTTCTTCGGAGTCATGCAATTCCAATAGAAAGCGTGATTCCAAGCTTGAGCCGCGTTGTTGAAAACTTGTTGGTCGTTGTTGATCGCTGAATTGAACACGATGTCGTCGAGATTCATTTCATCATAAGAAGTGCCGTCGATCTTTTCGTTCAAAGCACTGACATAGTGACGGTGATGTTTCCCGTAATGGATGCTGAGCGTACTTGCAGAGAGATAAGGCTGGAGGGCATCAGTTGCATACGGCAGGGGTGGAAATGGTACAGACATAAGAACTCCTTTTCTGGTTTGAACAAGTTAAGTAGGAGCAACTTTTATGCCGCCTTCTCAGCAGAATGATTTGTCGGCTGGTATGACGATTGCTCATTGATGAATGGTCCCTAACTTCAATGGGTCAGGAGGGCTTATGTACCTATTTATGTTTTTACTAGTTTTTGCAGTAATTTTTGCATTTATGTGGGTAGCCATTTCTTCGAGAGGGCGTTCTTACGGCTACGGTGAGTCGTATGAGTTGGATCCGGTCATTTCAGTTGAAAACTTTCGTCCTTCGGATCAACGCATTCGAGAAGAAATTTTCGATCGATTGATCGGTCACGCGGAAGTGGATGCACGTGAAATTCAAGTCGACGTCCAACGGGGAGAAGTCAATCTCCTTGGAAAGGTTCCTTCAAAACGGGGGCGCCATATGGTCGAGGAGTTAGCGAAGGGAGTCGGCGGTGTCTACCACGTGAAAAATAATCTCGTGGTCGAATCTCACTCGGTCAACGCGAAGATCGCATAAGAAGCGAGCCAGTGTGTTCCGCCGTAATCCGATTCTTTGAGAAGTCGCTCGCCTGTTTTCAAGTGCTCTGCGCTGCTCGCGGTGAATTTTTCGCGAAGCGGATCTTTGTCTGGCAACGCGGCGGCAAGATTTCTCATCGTCCAAGACTTGTAAAAATCGAGGCCGATTAAATGCACGGCCTTTGCATCTTTGGAAACGGGCGATAGTGGCTCGAGAAATTTGCCGAGATCCTTTGGCCAGAAGGATTTAAACCAGGTGTTGAATTCAGAAGCACTCAGGGTTCTTCTCATGAGGTCCGCCTCTGCAAGACAGGGGGAGAGGAAGCTATCGCCCTCCGGTTCGTAGGCGATCGGACAGTTTTTATCTGCAGAATAAAACTGCTTCGCTTTCTTTTGGATCGCCGTGATCATGGAATCGTCGTGAAGTGAGAGCGCATAATCGTAGGCATGTGACAAGGCGAAGGCCGTATTTTCATGGACCCCTCGGCGAATCGGAAAGTTGAAGACATCGAGGTATTCGTTGAAGCGGACTTTGATCGCGGCTTCAAGAGGCAATAAATTTTTCTCCCATTGGCGAAACTTCGCGTTTGGCGATCGTCTCAATTCCATCATCAACTGAAAAAACCAGGCATATCCATAAGGGCGTTCGAAACGTTTCTGATCATTGCGTTGGATAAAACCCGCTTCCTTGTTTGCAAGTTTTGGTTTGAAATCAGCGGCGAGTTCGGCTTCGATTTCGGTTTGATTCGCGAGATGCGGGAATTGATTCAACAGACGCAGCAATGCCCAGTGTCCGTGAACTGAAGAATGCCAGTCGAAACAGCCATAAAAAATAGGGTGGTGTTCTTGTTGAGTGCGGATATCCACCGCGCTGGACGTTTCGGCATCGGATTTGTAGGGGTATTGGCGATGGATGCATTCCAAGGAAAGTTTGGAATAGGAGAGTGCTTGCGCTTCGCTTAATTCAGTGGCTTTCACCTGAGGAGTGAGGCCCGTTGCGAAAAATAAAGTGACGAACAGGATATTGAGAACGTTCCGAGTCGAAGTTTGCATTGTTCCATCATTAATAATTGGTCGAATAATTGCAACGGTCATTTGTGAGGGGAAAAATAAAATGACTCAACGACGAATTCGGTTTTTCTTAATTGCTCTTTTGATTGGGGTCTCCGGTGCGAGCAAAAGTTACCACACTAGTTCAGGTCACGTCGATTTCTACGCCATCGGAAAACCGAGTTTTTTGAAGGTTCACGGGGTGATCAAGTCCATGGAAGCGGTGATCAATTCGAATGGTGAAGTCACCGGACACTTTTCAGTTAAACTAGATGAATTCAAAACGGGAGTCGGACTGCGCGACAAGGATTTGAGAAACAAGGTGTTTGAATTGGATCAGTTTCCTGGCACCGCGGAATTGAATCTCCATCCCTTCAATGCTCGCTCTGGTGAAAAGTCGGATTTTTCAGGAATGTTAAAAATTCATGGCGTAGAAAAACAAATTCGGGGGCAGGCAAGTGTGCATATCAATGGAGATCGCCTGGCGTTCGAAGCAGAGTTTACGATTCTCCTCACGGATTTCAATATGAAGCCACCGGAATTCGCAGGTTTGAAAATTCAAAATGAGGTGAGAGTCGAAGTTTCAGGCGAGGCCGGAATCTAATATGCCAAGGATTGTTGGAATTTCCACCGCAAACCCCAAGAATGCAGTGACTCAAGACCGAGTGATTGATTTCGCCAAAATTCTTTTTGGCGAAGGTCGCCACTTCAGTCATCTACTTCCTGTGTATGAAAATGCAAACGTGAAGACCCGCTATTTATCTCCGGAACCCGAGTGGTTTGAGCGCAGCCACCCGTTTACAGAAGTCAATGATTTCTATATCCGAACGGCACTGGAATTGTCGGAGAAGGTGTGTGTCGATCTTGAACGTCAATGTGGCATCGGTACGCGAGATTTTGATGTGGTGTTTTTTGTCTCCACCACGGGGCTTTCTACCCCCAGTATCGACGCGAGACTATTTAATCGAATCCCCTTAAACCCTCATATTAAAAGAATTCCGATTTGGGGACTCGGTTGCGCGGGAGGGGCCGGAGGTGTTGCTCGAGCCCACGATTATCTAAAGGCTTTTCCCCGACATCGCGCGCTGATCATTGCGGTAGAGCTTTGTAGTCTCGCGTTTCAACGCCATGATTTTTCGTCGACGAACGTGATTTCAACAGCACTCTTCGCCGATGGCGCTGCTGCTTGTGCCATGATCGGAGACGAGGTCACTCTCCCGAAAAACGATCTTCACACCTCATTCCCGTCAACCCTGAGTAGCCTCTCCACCATTTACCCGGATACTCTGGACGTGATGAGTTGGAGGATCACCTCTGAGGGATTTATCGTCAACTTGTCGCGCGACATTCCGAGTATCGTGACCTCCTTAGTGAAGGGAAATATCGGTGAATTTTTATCTGAAAATGAACTCCGTCTCGATCAGATCAAGCACTTTATTTTTCATCCTGGCGGGATGAAGGTGCTTCAGGCTTACGCCGATGGACTTGGGATTTCACTGGAACAGCTTTCAAACTCGGTGAATATTCTTCAAAATTTCGGAAACATGTCGAGTGTCACGATTCTATTTATTTTGAAACTCTTTCTCGAACAGACCAAAAACAGATCGGGCGATTACGGTTTGATGGGAGCTCTCGGACCTGGATTCAGCTCGGAGTTGGTGTTGGTAAAATGGGATTAACACCGCAAAAGAGAAGAGTAGTGGTGACTGGAATCGGAATCGTGAGTCCTGTGGGAAACACCCGAGAGTCTTCATGGGAAGCCGTGAAGGTGGGAAAGTCTGGGATCAGAAAAATCACTCACTTTGATACGAAAGACTGTGCGACCCAAATCGCCGGTGAGGTGAGAAACTTCGACCCGAGTGCGGTCTTGGCAGTACCACTTTTTCCGCGCGGGAAAAGGGGTGAGCCATTGATCCAGCCGATCCATCCTAGAGACAAAAAGAAAATGGACCGTTTCATTCATCTCGCGATTGCCGCGAGTGTCGAAGCCTATCAGGATTCTGGTTTGGATGAATACCGAGACGAAATGGATTCGGCGATGATCGGAATAAACATCGGCGTCGGCATGGGAGGTCTTCCAGCGATGGAAGAAACCCACGCGGCATTGCTGACTCACGGTTTTCGAAAAATCACTCCATTTTTTATTCCCCAAGTGATTGCCAATCTCGCAGCCGGACAGGTGAGCATTGTACTGCACACTCAAAATACAAATTACTGTTCTGTTTCTGCTTGTGCTTCCAGTGCCCATTCCATTGGAGAATCTTTTCGAATCATTCAGCGGGGTGATTCAGAGGTGATGATCGCAGGCGGCGCTGAGGCGGTGGTGTGTGCTCTCAGTATCGGCGGATTTGCGGCGATGCATGCCTTGTCTACTCGCAATGATGAACCAGAAAAAGCATCGCGCCCCTTTGACGTGCAACGTGATGGTTTCGTTCTCGGCGAAGGGGCCGCCACCCTCATCTTGGAAGAGTATGCATTTGCCAAAAATCGTGGAGCGAAAATCTATGCTGAGCTCTGCGGATTTGGCGCCAGTTCCGATGCTTTTCATATTACACATCCGATGGAAGAGGGCGATGGTGGATATCGTGCAATGAAAATGGCCTTGAACGAGTCTGGGCTCATGGCTTCTGAAATTGACTATGTCAACGCCCACGGAACCTCCACTCCGCTGGGAGATATACAGGAGTCCAAAGCAGTCGCTCGATTGTTGAAAGATTCGAAAAATTTGCATGTGAGCTCGACGAAGTCGGTGACGGGGCATTTATTAGGTGCGGCCGGGGCAATTGAATCCGCGTTTTCAGTGTTGGCAATACGAGACCGCATCGTGCCGCCGACGATCAATTTAGAACATCTAGATCCAACCTGCGAGGCTACCGGGCTGAATTTTACGCCGAACTCGGCCGTTCGAAAGACCTTGGATGCGGCAATGAGCAATAGTTTTGGCTTCGGCGGCACCAATGTGTCGCTCCTCTACCGAAAACTTTAGTGGTACGTCATTTGCTACGTATCAAACTGAGGTACGTATGAATCCATTAAAATATTTTTTCGCTTTAGCGCCCCTGGCATTACTGTTGTGTGTTCCTGCTCCGGCGGTTGCTGCTGCTCCTTGCGATTTAGCGTCGATTGATTGGAGCCAGACAACGACGATCACCGAAGTTTTGGATTATTTCAGATTTCATCCGGAAGAATTGGATTTTGATCATTGTAAGCCATATAAACTTCAGATCATCAACAACAGTGCCTATATTGCGCACGCGTTTACTGCTCCCGATTTTTTCAAATCCATTCTGCTTCGAAACCCCGATACCGGAGCAATGACCACTCCTAGTTATGAGGAGTTACAGCTCGCACCACAAACAGAAATCGATATCACTTTCGTCGCCACCGCGCCGGGGGACTATCCATTATGGTGTTCACATCGGTTTCACCCCACACTCGGAATGAAAGGACTAATCCATGTTGACGGACAACAGTAAAATTCAGGAAATCAGCCGCCGTTCTTTTTTAGGAAATATGACCCTGCTCCTCGGAGCGGTGCTCGGTATTGACTCTCTCATCACCGCCTGTGGAAAGACGGCGAATGCGATCGAGGCCCAGGCCACGGTTGGCGGAAACTGTGAGGCAAATGGTACGAATGTTTCGATCGAAGTCGTGCACACTCCGAATCACACCTTAACGGTGCCGAAGGAAGACGTGATCGCGGGCGTCGCCAAGACCTATACCTTGTCGGACAACGGCTCCGGACATACTCACGAGGTCACTCTGACGACCGCAGATTTTATGAACCTTCAGAAGAACAGTGGCGTCACTGAGGTCTCAACCAACAATTCCAATCACACTCATTCGGTGACCGTGAATTGTGCTTAAAAAGTAAGGAGATCTTATGGGTTCAGTCGTGAGCATCCCTATTATTATTTTTCTAGGTATTCTTTTTCTGGCCGGGATCGGCTATTCGATGTGGCGGTTCAGTCAGGAACATCCCCACATCGAAAAAAAGTCTAAAAAAAGGTAGAGTTACTGAATCATTCTGTATCGTTCAGATTCGTGGGCTTTACAAAGATCGAGTGAGCAACCGGCAGCAGTGTAGTCTGTTTCTTCGCTAAAAATTCCGATGTTCGACTCAAACTGAATAATCCCTTTTCCGTAATTGATGTCGTTTTGGTAATGGTATTCACCGTCGACCAAAATTTTCTCACCGTTCCAGGTATAAGACTCAATCATCGTTGTATCGCCTGAACGAGAGGTGTGCTTTTGCCCGTCGATCTGGATCACCCGAGTGTAGAGATCTCCATTAAAGTTATAGTGCATGGTGATTTCATTACAGCCGGTCTGAGTGATCTCTAGCTTTGGATCAAATCCATCAATCACGACGGCACGTTCATACTTACCGCTGAAATTCGGGCAAGCCTGGGAAGAGTGGGAGAAAGAAAGACTGATGAATAAAATGGCGAATAAGGTTTTCATGAAAGCATCATTCTCGAAAAAAAACGAGCGATCAAGAAAATTGACGGTCGTTTGAGCATTCGCGTTGCCGGCAGTGGCAACAGTTAAACGAGAAGAAATGGCTTATGGACCGCGTCATTGCAAAATTCGCTAAACTTGATACTCTTAAGCTAATAACAAAATGTCTTTGGGGCTATTCCCCGACATAGGAGAAAAAATGAAATTTATTAAATTCGTTCCAGTATTGATGGCTTTGTTTGCATTCACATCCGCACCAATGGTGAGAGCTGATGACGCCGCTAAAAATTCGGATGGCGCTGCGAAAGTAGAGAAGGCTTCCGATGCAAAAGCCGATTCTTCAGGAGCGACTAAGGGCGCCGAGGATGGCAAAGGCAAAAAAGAATGTGAGCATTGTAAAAAAGGCCACAAATGTAAAGATTGTAAAAAAGATGGCAAGAAATGCGAACATTGCAAAAAAGATAAAAAATCGTGCAAGCATTGCGATAAAGATAAACACGATAAAGAAGCGCACGAAGGCCATGAAGGTCACGATGCTGATGATGCCAAAGAAAAGAAATAGTCTCTAGCGATCCATCGAAGTTAAATGCAAAAGGCCCGATGAATAATCTTCATCGGGCCTTTCCATTTTAACAAACGTTCTTCTGAGACTTAGAAGTTGAGGTACAAGCGACCACGAACCGCTTGATTGTAGTTTCCGGAGAAATCGATCTTGATTGCAGAACCATAGTTTTGGTTGTTGTGGTTGATCGCCTGATCAAACATCACGAGGTTCACATCCACGCCCACACCCATGCGCATCGGATGTCCTGTCTTTTTCAGCGGGAAAGAAACGTCCACTGAGTTTTTCAGATAACCATAGGTGCGAGTGAGGTGTTGATTTGTATCCTGGTGGTCAGCGTCTCCCGGTTTACCTGGGGCTGCCCCTGGACCCGTTGGAGCCGTCGGAATCGAACTGCCCGAAGCCGCCGCATATTGTGCGTCCGTCAATTGGCAATGACATGGACAGTTCGCTTCATAAGCAGTCTTCGCGCTTTCAAAATTCGCGTAGTCCGTTTGATATTGTGTATTGGCAATATTGTACTGACCGGTAGCTGTATTGTACTGGTCAGTCGCTGTATTATACTGATTCATCGCGATCTGGTGATTGGCGTCAGATATGCCGTTATAGGTATCCACTGAATTGTTGTGCACTCTGATCTGGCTTGCGCCGCCTACGAAATTGGATTGAATATTTACGCGGACATCGTTCTTCGCTTGAAGGTTTAGTTCAAGACCGCCTGTGTATTCACCTTTCCAGCCCATTTTTCCGTCTTGGGTATAGCCGTAGTTTTCAATTCCATCGACGTTGGTAGTGACTCCGCCGAAATTTCCGCCCATGCGAAGGGCGAGATAGTTTTTGTTGTCTTTGCTTTTAATCAGACCAACCTTTAATCCCATGTTCGCTACCGTGAAATCAAAAGTACGAATATTATTGAAACTCATGTGGTCGTCCCAGGTAAAACTGAGCATGTCCATACGATCCACAACCGTGAAAAAATCAGCGTCATATTTGTGAGCGCTGTTTTCATGGGCATTCATGTTTCGGAAAGCGAGGGCCGAAAAGGAAACTTTATTGAGTCCACCCTGCATGATTTGAATTGAGTATGGAAGAAGTTGAAGACCGGCGTTACGACCGACGTCGTTCCAGTCAGAAAGCTTCTCTCCATTGAACTCGTATTGATAAACCATTGCACCTTCAGCGTTGAATGCGGCGAGGAAGTTTTTTTCTGTTTGACCGTTTTTAATCATGCTTGCGGCTTGGCTATCGATATCCAAGGTATGAACCCGAGTGACGAGCCAAGTGCCGACTTTACCGAAATCGATATCGACAGAAGCAGGGGCTCCTCCGACGTTTCCGGATAAGTTACCAGTGCTCGTGCTGGAGGTGTTGTTCACCTGAGCAAATACGCTCGTGCCTAGTAGTAATGTGCTCAATGCTAAAATAGAAAGGGGGATCGATTTCATGTTTTTCTCCTGATTACGGATGAGCTGTAATCGGCACTAATTTTTATTTAACGAGAATGTAATAAATAAAACTCAAATCGTCAACATTAATATTAAATGATTTCAAATAGTTATATAAACCAAAGTCGTTGAAATGCCGGTGCGTGGTGTGAAAACCATAAAAAAACCCCCGGTGATTTCTAAAATCACCGGGGGTTACCCCTCGAAATATTTCGGAAAAATGGAATTCTATTCCAGATCGCTCGCGGTCAGGTCTTTCGCGTTCAGATATTTGTTCACGAGGTCTTCCATGTGCTTCACCGCAATCTTTTTCTCAGCCAAAGGCTTCGGATCATCCTTGGATGGAGTGGTATTGAAACTGTCGAAGTTCAGGGCACGGTAGACTTTGTAAATGGTCTTGTCCGTTTTTGGGCTCACGCCGAGCACGTTCAGCATGTCGCGCGCATCCAGCGCTCGTTGCATGATCGTTCCGTAGTACATGATCTGACTCGTATTTTTATTCGCGAAATCTGGAGACCAAGAGCGATGGAGGGCTCCGTCTAAGATGTATTTCGCGAGTCCAAGAAGTGTAGCTTCATCACCATCGTAATTCGTCGTTGCGAGACCGAATGAAAATGCCGTGAGGAAGTTGTAACGGAGACGGAGCATGTAGGTCACGTCACCAATCAAAATACGGCCGCTATCGACGTAGTCTGGAAGATTAAAGCTGGAAAGCGTACCCTGATCAATGGCGGCAGTGTCGGTCACCACGTCATTGAAAAGAGAGAGCATGCTCACTGGTTTATATCCGAACAAGGCCGCATCTTTTTCTTGAAGTGAATTCGTGTAATGCATCGTCGCCGCCAAAGCATAAAGAGTGTTCATGCTGTTGTTACGAGACGTCGCGCTCGCATTGGAACGAGTCGCAATATAGCGATGCATGCTTTCCAAAAACTCGCGGATGGATTCGTTGTAAACTTCTTGGAGGTAGGCGTCGGATCTGCCGCAAGCCATGCTCATTCCTTGGAATTCCCAAGCGTAGTGGTATTTAACGGCGAGCGAGAGTTTCGCTCCGATGTCGGGTTCCTTGTCAATTTGATCGAGAAGCTTGTCTCGATAGTCAGACGTAGTGAGCTTGCCCTGGCCAGCACACATGTTACCCATCATGTCGTTGGTCTTAGCCATGCCAGCAACGGTCTTAGCCATCCCGTCATTGGTTTTTGCCATTCCATCCACTGTCTGTTGCATCATGTCTGGCATTTTCAACATGCCACAACCCGATGTCAGTGTTGTTCCCGCGACCAAAATTACCCCTAGAATCAAATTACCCCTGTTATTCATGCGCCACATATACCCAACGCGTTAGGTATTAGCAAGAATTTTGTGTCCGACCAAAATAGCTCGGAATTATACTAGTGATTCAGGGGTATTAGCCTAGTTTGTTCGACAATAGCTTTGAAGAGTATTGTCGATTTTCACGAGATCATTTTGGAAGCCCGGGTAGGGAGTGAAGACATCCGAGTCGTCCAAGCGAATCGACTGGTCACCGTAATGATAGTCGAGAACCCGAGTGATTCCAGGGTAGTTAGAATCGATCACGTGTAGCTCGTAGCCGGCGTCGGATTGATCCATGCCGATGATGAGTAGGGCGTGTGAAGCAATTCCCGGTAACTGCACCATCACCCATAGACCCGGCTGGGTAGTGAGGAATTTTTGGTAGAGCACATTCATGTGTTGGGTGAGGACATCGGCGGGTAAGCTAGAATGTCCGGAGATTCCACGGATCCATTGTTGATTGATGAAACCATCGCGGATCTGCCAATTGTTCAATTCTTTTTGAACCACGGGTTGGAAGTCCTTACTAAAATCTGAAAAATTTGCGTAGCCCGGAATTTCGACGACTTCGGAGAAAAAAACGAGTTTACGAACGAGAGCTCGCGCTTCGGCAAGCGTGGGTTGAGGTTTGGTAGGAGCGTAACGAGTGAGGTAAATAGAGCTGCGTTGAAGACGACTATGCCACCAGCAAACGCCACCATCGCCGAGTCCGCCATCGTTCTGAAAGGCGAGGCGATTTTCAGGAGCCTCGAATTGTTTCACTAGATCCGCGTTGGTACGCGAACAGAAACTATTGGCCTGAGCATTTCTCATTTCAAGAAATGGGCTGAAGAGGGTGAGTAACAAAAGACTGTGTGAGAGAGCCCGCCATCCGTGACGAATATTCATGGGTCCATGTTAACCAAGAGTGGGGATAAATCTACAAAATTTTGACGGAAATAAGCGGGCATCAAAATTCTTAGATCGTTCGTATAAGAATGCCGGTATCTGGTGATTTTTAAACAGCATCGCTTCAATAAGATGTTACGATCATCTTAATACATGGTGAATGCACTCCTGGTATTTAAAGACGACGGATTAAGGCAGACGGCGACGAAGAGTCTGCAAGCCCATTACCGTGATCAGGTGAAAATCCTCAGCTTGCCGAATCTGCAAGATGCGATCGAAAATTTGGAACTGAATAAAACGGCGTTTGATCTCATTATCTTTGAACAGCACAGCGCTTCCTTAACCATGGCCAAAGTTTTATTCCCTCTCGGGATCGGTGCCAAGTTTATCATCTGCACAGTGTCGCCCATTGACCTGACCTTGTTGCAGCAAGAGTTTAGCGTTGAGCAGGTCTCACTGAAAACCTTGGATAGCGACCTCCTGCGGACTATCAAGAAGTTTGAGTCGTTAGGATATCTTCCTTCTTCGGCGGGCGCCCTCGATGAATATGTCTCGGTCAGGGCCGACATCGTCGCTTCTTATTGCCCGCTCAATTACGATGTTTACGTTAAATTGAACGACGGAAAATACGTAAAACTCTTTCATAAAGACGACCCGATTGAACGCGCGGATTTTGATCGCTATCAAAAGGAAAAAGGCATCGGGCTATTCTATTTTAAAAAGACGGAATACAAAGAGGTGCTGGATCATCAGACCAAGCGTGTGGAAAAAATTTCGAATACGGTTCCTTTGCCTGAAGCGAATGTGATCACCGAAGCGGTGAAGTCGCATGCGGTAGTGAAAGACATCATCGGGCAAATGGGATTCACCCCGGAGGCGCAGGCACTTGCCCGGAGTTGCGTGGCGATGACGGCGAAA
>Ga0206918_1149_pt1 | contig 13798 bp, 14 predicted proteins | sample Alteio_BWOrgHeat_69_FD_152950 | JGI IMG/M metagenome (GOLD analysis project Ga0206918, IMG submission 152950) | Enriched cells from forest soil in Barre Woods Harvard Forest LTER site, Petersham, Massachusetts, United States -... | ecosystem: Environmental > Terrestrial > Soil > Temperate forest >... | reverse complement strand
TCCGGACTCAGCAGCATCACCGGCGTCCGCGCAGCCGCCTCTTCCGGCGCAAGATCTTTCAACTGCCAGTCCAACATTCCCCGCGTATTGCGATCCAGCTGCTGCTCGAATGCATACCCGCGGTCCTTTACATATTCATATTGCCCTACCCTGAACTTCTGCGCCGGCGAAGCCAGATCACGGGCAACAAACGAAGAGAACAACGTATTGAGCAGATCCCGGGAAATATCATCCACATACTTGTGGTCAGGCAGGTGAATACTCGTATCGCCTTCATCCCGTCGTCGTGCCAGCTCCCGGAAATAGGCCGCCCCGAGCATCCCGCCGGAGGCCCCGGTGACCAGGAAGGTTTTTCGCATCAGCTGCCCGTTGCATAGACTGTCCAGATGCTGGAGGACACTCATCGTGAAACAAGCGCTGCGGTTCCCGCCCCCGCTGGTGTTGATCAGGTAAAGGATCGGTTTTGACGACGACTGCCGCGCCTTCCACCGTTCCAGTATCCGGATCATATTGGCGCGGTCCCGCTCTACATTGCTGTCCGAACATAGCTGGAGCACCGTCTCCCTATCGTACAGCGGCCGGTCCGACTGACTGTTATATTTCAACCCATACGCCTTATTCGTGGGATCGATGACCCGGTACTGATAAAGCACATTCAACACAAAATAGATAACCACAAAGGACGGGATCGCCCAGGACCCGAGAAAATACGAGAAAGCACCCGACAACGAGATCAGGATGGCGAAAAAGACCAGGATACTGGCCGCCGCCGGGAGCTGGAAATACCTGCTGTCCATAAAAAATCCGATCACGATCAGGAAGATAAAAGCCCCGAAGATCGACAACACCGCCGAAATGTGATGCCGGTTGAATATGCTGTCGATAAAGGCCTTGCTGTAATGCGCCACATCCCGGGTCTTGCGGATCGTCCGCGGCGAATTGATATACCACTTCACATGCATCAGCCGCGTCTCGTTCAACTTCACCTCCTCCTTTCCGAATTGGGACTTGAACAACTTCGGGTTGCTGATCACCGGCGCCATCCGCCGGACGATCGTCTTGTCCGCCCGGAAAAAATATAAAAAGGAAATCGTAAAAATAAAACAGAACCCCGATACAAAACCCAACGCGAGCAGGATGATCGAAGAAGCCGGAAGCAATTCCTTGTTTACGCTGAACTGGATAGCACTCACCAGGTAGAACAACAGGAAGATCGTCGGAAGCAGGACATTATTTATACAATACTTGAGGAACGGGTTCGTCGTCGTGGCCAGAAATCGGAAATGCCGGCTGAAGAGGATAAACGTGGTGATATTCCAACTCATCACAAAGATCCCCGTAGCCATGCCGACATACGCCGTACTGATCGGGCTGACACTACCTAGATACTCCGGCGAAAGGAATAGCGCGGCCGCCCCATAGCTGCGCATAAAGCCGCCGTCGAGGGTGCTGAACAGGATCGCCCAAAAGATAAGCAGGATCTGATGCCTTCTCAGCTGCAGGAGAAGAAGTTGAACCGGGAAAAAGTAGTAAATGGCTTTCAGGATTCGCATCATACTCCAAAAGAACGTCTAACTGGCATCACAAGGTATAAATTTCCAACCATTGTCAGCAAGAATAGAAGACCCGTGATCTGGTGGAACTGGGCCAGCCAATCAAAAGCGACCCAATGCCCGGCCTCGATCCATGGACTCGTCAGAAGACTGCTGATACCCAGGATGATCTGCACCCCGATAAGCACAAGCGGCAGCCACCGAAAGGGTCCGAACCCGGCAGGCACCGCGCAGAGCCCGATCGCCTTTACCGTCCAAACCACCACAAGCACAAATAACACATAGGCGAGGGTCCGGTGGATGAACTGCACCGTGATCCGGTTGCCAACCAATGCCTCGAGCCATGACCCCCTCAACATCCCCGGCGGAATGAGATCGCCATTGATATCAGGCCAGGAAGACGCGACGTTCGCGGCCTTATGACCCGCCATCAACGCCCCGTATATCAGCTGAAAAAACAGCACAACGAGGATGGCCACCGTCCAGCCCCGAAGCCCCGCCGCCTCCCGCCGGGCCGTGACAGGCACCGTCAACTGCAACCCTAGCCAGAACGTGTACACGATCAATACGAGCGCGAATATAAAATGCATCGCAAGCTTCGTGGGCTCGACATAGATCGCATCCCCCGTAAGTCCGCTGGCGACCATGACCTTGCCGATCACTCCCTGCAATGCGCCGAGCAGGAAGAGGATAACCAGCGGGCGGACCATAGCCGGCCTGATCTTGCGTTTCAGCAACAACCACGCAAACCCAACCAGAAAGACCACACCAACCATCCTCGCCCAGAAACGATGAAACCACTCCCAGAAAAAAATGAATTTGAAATCCGACAGGCTGAACCCGGAATTGATCAGCCGGTATTGCGGCGTATGCCGGTATTTTTCAAATGCTTCCTGCCACTGCAGGGTGCTCAACGGCGGGATCGTCCCCGTCACCACATCCCATTCCGTGATCGAAAGACCCGAGCCCGTCAACCGGGTGATCCCGCCAAGAATAACCTGGATGAGCAGCATGACCACGCCGGCATAGATCCAGATCGCTACGGCACGGGAAGAAGAATTGGACGACATGGCCGCAAATTTACTTCCTTATTCTTATTTTTGGCGCATGGATAACCCGCTGCGAATCCATTTCCAGGATGACCTCATGGAAGCCGGCTGTGACGAGGCCGGCAGAGGCTGCTACGCGGGACCCGTATTCGCCGCGGCCGTCGTCCTCCCCCGTGATTTCTTCCATCCCCTGCTCAACGACTCCAAACAAGTCACCCCGGAAAATCGCAACCTGTTAAGACCTTATATCGAATCCAACTCCATGGCCTGGGCCGTAGCACGCGTAGACCACGACGAGATCGACCGTATCAATATTCTGAAAGCATCCTTTAAAGCCATGCACCTGGCGCTCGACCAGCTGAAAATACGGCCAAAGCTGTTGCTGATCGACGGAAATCGATTCATCCGCTACCGGCGTACTCCTCACCGTTGTATCGTGGGAGGCGATGCCATTTTTGCCTCGATCGCCGCCGCGAGCATCCTCGCCAAAACCTGGCGGGATGAATACATGCAACAGCTCCATGGCGAATTTCCCCACTACGGCTGGAACAGCAATAAAGGTTACGGCACCCGCGAACACCGCAACGCCATCGAAAAACACGGTCTTTGCAAATACCACCGGAGAAGTTTTGACATCAACCCGGTGGAGCTTCTTCAAAATGACCCAACCCTTTTCGAATAACAACCGGCTCGTCACCGGTACAATCGACGACAGTAGAGGGAAGGATACCGCCGATACCTCCATCCGCAACGATATCCACCACATTCCCGAATTTTTCTTCGATCATTTCCGGATCCGTGTACTCTTCTACCATTTCACCTGGAAAAGATGAGCTTAAGATCGGATGACCGAGCTCCTTGACCAGCGCCTGCGTGATCACATTGTCCGGTATCCGTAACCCGACCGTATCCCGCCGGCTTTTCAATATCCGCGGAACTTGTTTACTTGCCGGGAGGATAAAGGTATATGGACCGGGGAGATAAGTCCTGAGCAACCGGTATAGTGGGGTGGAGATGGGCTTTGTATAGACGCTCAGATCGCTGAGATCATGACAGATAAAGGAAAGGTTGGCCTTCGCCGGATCGATCTGCTTGATCCGGCATATCCGTTCGACCGCCTTATGCTGGAAAATGTCACAGCCTAACCCATAGATCGTATCCGTCGGATAGACGACTACTCCGCCGTCGAGCAGACACTCAATAATCATCCGAATATTTCTGGGTTGGGGATTTACAGGATGAAGATGCAATAGCATATGTAAAACAACATAGGGAAAATCAATGGATTTAAGATAAATTTAGTATTAATTTTGCGAAATTTACGCCCATGGAGTTACAACCGATAGACCGGGTGGAAAGCATCAGCGGCGAAGAATTCAGGGAGCGTTACTACACCCCGATGAAGCCATTGGTGATCACAGGCCTGGCGAAGAATTGGCCGGCGTATAAAAAATGGAATTGGGATTTCTTTCAATCGATCGTCGGCGCCGTCAAAGTCGGTGTATATAATAACGTGAAGAGCGATGCCTATACGCCTATCAATATGGCGGACGACTACATGAAATTCGGCGACTACATCGAAATGGTCCGGAAAGGACCTGCCGAATGGCGCATCTTTCTCTTTAATATCTTCGAACACGCACCGCAGCTCACCGCCGATTTCGCCTGGCCGGAAGAGTTGATGAAACGCTTTGTCAAAAGATTCCCGATGCTCTTCGTCGGCGGAAAAGGCTCCGTGACCCACATGCATTTCGACATCGACCTCTCCCATATCATCCATACACAGTTCGTCGGCCGTAAACGCGTATTGCTCTTTCCATTCGAAGAGCAACATAAGATCTACCGCAAACCATGGGAGGTCCTGAGCATGGTCAACTTCGAAAAGTATTTCGATGAAGCACAAAACAAGCTGGATGTGGAACGATATCCCGCGCTCCGACTCGCCAAAGGATACGAAGTCATCCTCGATCACGGCGAATCCCTCTTCATGCCCGCCGGCTATTGGCATCATATGGAATACCTCGACAGCGGATTCGCAATGAGCCTTCGGGCGCTCCAATCCTCATTCAGCGGGCAATTAAAAGGCATCTGGTATCTCGTCGGGATGCGGAATATCGACACCCTGATGAAGCGGACAGCGCCGGAATGGTGGTTCAACAGAAAAAAGGAAAAAACCTTCAAAGCGGCAGTCAGGGAGCTTGAAACGCTTGTCCAGTAACATTTTAGGAAAATTCAAAAAAAAATATTGCTTATTACCAAAACAGTCTTTATTTTTACCCCGCTTACAGTCGCTGAATCTTGTATCACCCGATACAGAAATACCACTAAAAAGTTTTCCCAATCCAATCTCCATCTGCGTCGAGACCGTCCAATTTCCAAGCCGAAGACTCCAATTTCCAGTAGATTTCCCGTTTTCCATTGAATATCTTATGAAGTCAACACTTCATAGTCTGATAATCTATCCCCTGTTCTGATATTAATCCCATCGTTACCCTTTCAAAGCCATCCTACCGGTTTGCATACCTGCCGTTGCATTCCTGAAGGTAAACCCGATAACTTATGGTCCTCCTTCGTCAGCGAATGATATAAATATATTCGAACTTTTTCTTTTTGTGGTTTCAGAGGTAAGCACAGGCCGGCGATTTCTATCGCTGGCTCTTTTTAAAAAACTCGGGACAAAAACCCCGGTTCTACTTACCCGTGGTGAACGGCTCAAATGACTTCACTGTGAAAAAACCAAAAAAAAGAGGCAGCATGTCGGGCTAGCCTCTTTTTTAATTATGTGGAAGTTCGAATCACGGTTTACCGTGACGCCGCAGGAAAATCCTTAAGGCGCCGCAGGAAAATCCTTAAGTGATCGTCCAGGTCTCATTTCCCCGCAACAGCTTATCCAGATCACCTTCGCCTTTGGCCTTGATCACCTCTTCGATCTGCAGATTGAGCACGTCTTCATAGCACGGCCGGCTTGTCTGATAAAATACGCCAAACGGCCGGGGTAAATGCCCCTCCTTCCGCGGATCGTCGAACATCCGCACCAGGATTTGGGCCTTATAGAAATCATTTTCATCGTGGATCCAGCAATCGCTCTCACTATAGGCACCCCCCAATTCCACTACCGTGGGCGTGAACCCCTCAAGCCTGATCCCCTTTTCCCGCCCCGCGCCAAAAACGAGCGGCTTCCCCTGCTCGAGGAACAACGTCTCCAGGGGCTTTGTGCCCTTCTCGGTAAATATCTCAAAGGCGCCGTCATTGAAAATATTGCAGTTCTGATAGATCTCCAGGAAAGACGCACCCCGGTGCGCATGACTGCGCAACAGCATTTGCTGCAAATGCTTGGGATCCCGGTCCATACTCCTGGCGATGAAACTCGCATCCGCCCCGCGCGCCAGAGCCAGCGGATTGAAGGGATGATCCACACTGCCGTATGGGGTCGACTTGGTGACCTTGTTCTCCTCCGAAGTGGGCGAATATTGCCCCTTCGTCAACCCATAGATCTGGTTGTTGAACAGCAGCACGGTCAGGTCAAAGTTCCGCCGCAACAGGTGAATGGTATGATTGCCTCCGATGCTCAGGCTGTCCCCATCCCCCGTGACGACCCAGATGCTTAACTCCGGCCTGGTCGCCTTCAGTCCCGATGCGATCGGCAACGCGCGCCCGTGGATCGAATGCATCCCATACGTATTCATGTAATAGGGGAATCGGCTGCTACAACCGATACCCGAAATAATGACGATGTTTTCCCGGGGTATCCCGAGGGTAGGCATAATTTTTTGCACCTGGGCCAGGATCGAATAGTCTCCGCAACCAGGGCACCAGCGCACTTCCTGATCGGTAGCAAAGTCCTTTGCGGTAAGGACGGGCGGGTTCGTAGTTAAATCGCTCATAACCTCACAAATGTACTGGTTATTTGGGGAAATAGGGCCACAAGATATCGCCGGGCGGCCATGGCATGTTTTTAGCCCCGGTACCCGGGAACCTGTGATACTTTAAAATCAAAAATTATGAAAAAGTCACTATTTATCATCGCAATAGCCGCCTCTTTGGCCGCTATGGGCTGCGAGGCCGAATATGTCAGCGAACAGCCCGCAGACGTCACCTATGAACAGGGTACAGCCCCCGGACCGGACTATGTATGGATCGATGGCGAATGGACCTGGGGTGGGGGAAGATACAGCTACCAAAAAGGTCACTGGGACCATCGCCGGGAAGGTCACAACTGGACAAGAGGCAGCTGGCAACATACTTCCCGCGGCTACCACTGGAACAGAGGGCACTGGGATTAGACAACCTGCCTCCCAAACGGCATCAGCGATAACTCCATCAGCTTGAGGTGCTGCCGCGCGAACGGAATACCGATGATCGTGATGCACAACAAAGCGGCAAATACCAGGTGCACCACCGCCGTATATAGGCCGCCGCATATTAGCCAAATGATGTTACAAAACACGGATAGACACCCCATGCTGCCGCGCGTGGGGACTATCCGTTTACCAAAAGGCCAGAGTACAAGCCCCGCGAGCTTGAAGCACTGCATTCCGAAAGGAATGCCTACGATCGTCAAACATAGGGCAAATCCACCTACGATATAGCCCAACGCGGCAAACAGTCCCCCGCATATCAGCCATATAAGGTTTCCTATAAAATTCATTGGCTGAAAGTACCGATTTTTCAAAATAATTCCCGCTCATCCACATGATTCAATGTCCTGCTGCGTTATCTTTAAGTGATTAAAAGCAACCCTTTACTAAAATCCTGTATCGATGGCTACTGATTTGTACACTCCTATCCTGCTTCACCGATTTGTGGACGAATTAATGGCGGGTCTCCTCCCCCGCGCGGTAAGCCGAAAGACAATTATCATCAACCAGATTGACCGGGACCTCGAACTGGGTGCCGACGAAAACCTCCTCGCCTTTGTACTCTGGAACCTGCTTGACCGCGCCGTCAACAGCACCCAAAACGAGTGCATCCACGTGGAATCCGTCAGCAACAACGGCTGCACCGTGATCCGGGTCCGTAACGCCGGCGTCTATTTCTACCGCACCCTCTCCAACAACTTCCGCCAGGTCCAGCATGCTGCCGAGAAACTCGGCGGGACGATCACCGTCGACTATACCGAAGGTACCTGTTGCACCATCGTCGCGCTTACATTACGCGCGGCCTAAGTCAAAAAAAAGGACCCGTCAGGGTCCTTTCAGTAATTTGATTCCGGCAGACTAATACCTGCTATTGGAATAGCTGTTCCGACGCTGGAAACCCCCGTTTCCGCCTGCGCGGTCTTCCCTGGGCTTCGCAACTGATACACCAATAACCCTTCCGTCAACGGTTGCGCCGTCCAATTCCTCGATAGCCTTCTTCGCGGCTTCGTCATCCGACATCTCGACAAATGCAAACCCGCGGGATTTGCCCGTGAACTTGTCCATGATGACCTTGGCGGAGGTAACCTCGCCGTATTCTGCAAAATAATCGCGTAAATCGTCGTCCGTGACGTTAAAACTCAAATTGGAAATGTAAATGTTCATGCTAAAATTAACTTGTTAAAAATTTGACCGCGCAAAGGTAATCTATTTCGCCGGGATGTCAAGGAATGAACCGGATCTTTTTCGGTACGTCCCGCCATAAACCGCAAACGCCGCAAGCGTCAGCAACGCTCCCGCCAGACAAACTCCCGGCCACGCCCCCTTTTCCCAGGCAAAAAGCCCGATCGCCGATCCCAGCGAAGTGCCGATAAAACTAACGGTCATATATACCGTGTTCAACCGGTTCCTTGCCGCGGGGATCAGGGCATATACCCTGCTTTGATTGGAAACATGGATACATTGCATCGCCAGGTCCAGCAGGACGATCCCGGCGATCATCCCGGGAACCGTGTCCGCCCAGATATACAACAATAAAAAGGACATCCCCAAAAGTCCCAGACCATACCCGATCGTGATCCGCGGATTGCGCTTGTCCGCCGATCCGCCTACCAAAGGTGCCGCCAGCGCGCCCGCAGCACCCGCCAGTCCGAAAAGGCCGATAAGATCACTGTTGAAGTGAAACGGGGCGCCCGACAAATGCAGTACCATCGTCGTCCAGAACATGCCAAAGGTCGAAAACCCCAGCGCATTGATCGCCGCAGCCTCACGAAGAACCGGCTGCTCCTTCGCCAGGGTCAGCAAAGATCGCATCAGCGAGCCGTACGAACCCCTAAAACCCGGCTTGCTCGTAGGAAAAGTCAGCCTGATGATCAACAATAGGGAAAAGCTGATCCCCGCCGCCACCCAGAACATTCCTCTCCACCCAAGCCAGGCGCCGACAAAGCCGCTCAGCGTCCGGGACAACAAAATACCGATCAGTAACCCGCTCATGATAGAGCCGATCACCTTTCCCGTCCTCGACGGAGCCGCCAGGTGCGCCGCCATCGGCAGGATAAGCTGCGGAATAACACTGGTCGCCCCGATCAACACACTGGCTATCTCCAAAACAACCAGGCTGGGCGCGGTCGCCGCCACGATCAACGCACCCACCGCGGCAGCAGCCATCCAAATGATCTGGCGTCTTCGCTCCACCTTATCCCCAAGAGGAACAAAGAAAAGGAGGCCGATGGCATATCCCAGCTGGGTCAGGAACGGCATCCTCCCGCCTTCACTCGCCGGGACGCCAAAACTTTTGCTGATCAGTACAATAAGCGGCTGACAATAATAGATATTGGCCACGATCAGCCCCGTACAGACCGCCATAATAACGATATGCCACCTGCTCAATCCGTCGGTTTCCGGTTTCATCGCGCAAAATTACCGTTCAAATCCCTAACTTGGGTGACCAAACTTCCCAATATGTTGCATTACAAAAAAATCGCGGTCTTTGCCGTTCTCGCAGTATTGACCGGCATAGGCATCTTCGGCATGCGCCCGGCCGACGACAAGCCCCCGAAAAGGAACCTGAAGGTGCTTCCGAAAAATATCAGCCCCGACGACCTCGACAAGGTCATGGACGGATTCAAGGCCGCCCTGGGCGTCAAATGCAACTTCTGTCACGCACCATCCGCGGATTCCAGCAATCATCACCTCGACTTCGCGAGCGACGCGAAACCGGAAAAGAATATCGCCCGCCACATGTTCACCATGACCGCAAAGATCAATAAGAAATACTTTTCGTTCAACAAGGACTCAACCGGAACAACGATCCCGACGATCTCGTGCGTGACCTGCCACCGGGGCAGCCCTCATCCGCAAGAAGCAAAATAAATAATGAATTCTTAATACCCGACAACCAGGATCGCCTGCTCACGCCGGAGTCTCTCGCCGGAGCAGCAGGGCGCATGATCATGCGCGCAACGATGATAAAATGCCTAAATTTGGCCCATGGCAAACACTACTTATAAATTTGGAATGATCGGCCTCGGGGTTATGGGCCGCAACCTGTTGCTCAATATGGCCGATCACGGCTTTGCCGTGGCGGGCTTCGATCTCGATGCCGCAAAGACATCCACGTTGGAATCTTCAGCCACACCGGGGACAACAGTAAAAGGCTTCAATACACTCGCCGAAATGGTGAAAGCGCTGGAGAAGCCCCGCCGCATGATGATGCTCGTGCCCGCCGGCAAACCCGTCGACGACGTGATCAACTCGCTCCTGCCAATCCTCGAAAAAGGCGATATCGTTATCGACGGCGGTAATTCACATTATACGGATACATTACGCCGCGTAAAGTTCATGGAAGATAAAGGGTTCCATTTCATGGGTGTCGGCATTTCAGGCGGCGAACAGGGCGCCCGCACCGGCCCCAGCATCATGCCCGGCGGCGATCCCGAAGCTTACCCTTATGTAAAACCGCTCCTGGAGGCCGTCGCCGCCAAAGTTGACGGTGAGCCATGCGTCGCCCACCTGGGTAAAGGCGCGGCCGGGCACTACGTCAAGATGGTACATAACGGTATCGAATACGCGATTATGCAGCTGATCAGCGAGTCCTACGACCTGCTGCATCGCGGCCTCGGCCTCGGCAACGACGAGTTGCACAAGATCTACAAAAACTGGAACGAAGGCGAACTCCAGTCTTTCCTCGTCGAGATTACCCGCGACATCTTCCTCAAAAAGGACGATAAGACCGGTAACTTCCTCGTCGACATGATCCTCGATAAAGCCGGAGCGAAAGGCACAGGCAAATGGACCTCCCAGGACGCCATGGACCTCGGCGTTCCCATTCCCGTGATCGATATGTCAGTCTGCATGCGCGAACTGTCCGCCTATAAGGAGGAGCGTACCCAGGCGGCCGCCCTATATAAAATGCCCCCCTCCGATATTCCCGTCCCGCAGGAAGTCTTCATCCAGCAGGTCCAGGATGCGCTTTTTTTCGCCGTTATCATCAGCTATGCCCAGGGCCTTGCACAACTTCATATCGCCTCAAAGGAATTAAACATGGACATCCCCATGCAGGATGTCGTCAAAGTCTGGCGCGGCGGCTGCATTATCCGCTCCTCCCTGCTACCGCTATTTTTTAAGGCATACCAAAAGAACAATCAGCTCCCCAATTTGTTGCTGGAACAGGATGTCGTTCAGTTGCTCCAGTCCAAACGCCAAAACCTCCGGAACGTGATCATCCATGCCGTACACCTGGGCTATCCCGTGGCCGGTATGATGTCCGCATTGAGCTATTTCGACGCGTACCGGAGCGAACGCATGCCGACCAACCTGATCCAGGCCCAACGTGACTATTTCGGCGCCCACACTTACCAGCGTATAGATGAACCCGGCACTTTTCATACAGAATGGAATAAATAGCATCGACCATGGCAAACCATAAAAAACCACCGGCTTCCCTCATTTTCATCTTTGGCGGGAGCGGTGACCTGAACTACAGAAAACTTTCCCCCGCGCTTTATAATTTATTCATCGATGACTGGATGCCCGAGAAATTCGGCATCGTGGGGATCGGCCGTAGCCCTTACAATGATGAAGACTATCGCATTCGCCTTCTCAACGGGATCCGGCAATTCAGCCGGCGTAAAGGCGAGGCCGACGGCCATTGGGCCGATTTTTCAAAACACATCAGCTATCTTCAGATGGACGCGGAGAAGGATGGCGACTACAGCAAGATTGCCGATCTGGTCAAGGCAAAAGAGGCCGAGATCGGCGAACACCCCAACGTGATCTTCTATCTCTCCGTAGCACCCCAGCTGATGCCGGATATCGCAAAAAAACTCGGCGCCCTCAACATCTGCTCCGAGACGTCGACCACCCGCCTCGTCTTCGAAAAGCCATTCGGCCATGACCTGAAAAGTGCCCATGACCTGAACCATCTGCTGATGAGCATGTTCAAGGAGGACCAGATCTATCGCATCGACCACTACCTGGGTAAGGAATCGGTACAGAACATTTTGTCGCTTCGGTTCGCCAACGCCCTGTTCGAGCCGATCTGGAACCGCAACTACATCGAACACGTTCAGATCACCGCCGCCGAAACCGTCGGCGTGGAAGGCCGCGGTGGGTACTACGAACAATCCGGCGCGCTCCGGGATATGGTGCAGAACCACATCCTCCAGCTCATGTGCATGATCGCGATGGAAGCGCCCGTTAACTTCGAAGCAAACGAGATCCGGAACAAAAAAGTCGACGTGCTGAACGCCATCCGCAGGATCAATAAGGAAGACGTCAACCAGTTCGCCGTCCGCGGCCAATACGGCGAGGGCTGGATGAAAGGCGAAAAGGTCCCCGGTTACAAACAGGAAAAAAGCGTCAACCCCGCATCGGACGTCGAGACGTTCGCGGCCGTGAAATTCTATATCGACAACTGGCGATGGCAGGACGTACCGTTTTACGTCCGCACCGGAAAACGCCTGAACCAGAAGGCCTCCAATATTACTATCCAGTTCAAAAAGGCGCCGAGCTACGCCTTTCCACCCGAGTCGGCGGAGACCTGGAAGGCAAACCGCCTGACCATCAGCATCCAGCCGGAGATGGAAGTGCGGCTTCGCTTTCAGGCAAAAAAGGCGGGACAATCGATGACCCTGAGCCCGGTGGAGATGATCTACAACCCAAAGGACAACGAGCAGGAACCCGAAGCCTACGAGACACTCCTTTTAGACGTCATGGAAGGCAACCCCACCTTATTCATGCGCGCCGACCAGGTGGAGGCAGCATGGAAGATCGTCATGCCGATCCTGGAGGCCTGGGAGACCAGGGCCCCCGGCAACTTTCCCAATTATTCCCCTGATTCCTGGGGTCCGGAAGACGCAGATGCGCTCATCGCCCGGGATGGCCTTAACTGGATCACCATTCAACCGGCGCCATAATGGAACTTCACGTGTACAAGAACCCGGACGAGCTAAGCCATGCCGTAGCCGCATGGATCGCCGACGATATCACCGCTACCCTGAAGCATCAGGATCGCTACACGATCGCGCTCTCGGGCGGTAGCACTCCGAAAGCGTTGCACCAACTCCTCGCTGCCTCTCCCGTTAAAGAACAGATCGACTGGACAAAGGTCCACGTGTTCTGGGGTGACGAACGGGCCGTTCCCTTCAACGACGATCGCAACAACGCCAAAATGGCCTATGATACCCTGCTGAACTTCGTGCCCGTCCCGCCGTACCATATCCATGTCATGCGCACGGATATCGCGCCGGAAGAGTCGGCCGTCGAGTACGAGAAGATCCTGCATTTCTATTTTGACAATACCGCGAACAGCTTCGACCTCGTTCTGCTCGGCATGGGCGACGACGGCCATACGCTTTCCCTTTTCCCCGGCACCGCAGCCGTCCACGAAGAAAAAGCCTGGACCATCGCTTATTACCTCAAAGCGCAGGACATGTACCGGATTACGTTGACCAAGACGATCGTAAATCGCGCCGCAAAAATTGCGTTCCTCACAACCGGCGATAAAAAAGCCCACGCCTTGCGCGAAGTGCTGAAAGGCGCATATAACCCCGATCTTTATCCGTCACAGGAAATAAAGCCCGTCGCCGGCGAGCTAAACTGGTTCGTCGACGAAGCCGCCGCCGCGGACCTAAAATAGTCGATTGATTATTTCCTCTGTCAGTTTTCTGTCCCCGTGTGTCCAGTTGTCATTAGGCGGAGGAAATTCATTGACATTGTACCCGCCCTGGGCGGCAAAATCGAAAATGGCGTGACACAACCCATCGATCACCAGCGCACACTTTTGCCAGTCGCGTGACCAGACTACCTGCAACTTCAACGGCTGCTCAATGGGTTCTCC
>Ga0206918_1148_pt1 | contig 13824 bp, 9 predicted proteins | sample Alteio_BWOrgHeat_69_FD_152950 | JGI IMG/M metagenome (GOLD analysis project Ga0206918, IMG submission 152950) | Enriched cells from forest soil in Barre Woods Harvard Forest LTER site, Petersham, Massachusetts, United States -... | ecosystem: Environmental > Terrestrial > Soil > Temperate forest > O... | reverse complement strand
ATTTGAAGGTCATCGTGCTGATTTTTGTAATCTCCATTGCCAAGCGAATTGATCCCACCGTACAGTGAATTATTATTGTTCTTCGATACCCAGCGGGCCATCAATAGCCCATTCAGCTGTGCGGAATTGCTCCAGGGCGCCATATCATTTCCCGCGTGCGCGCCAACCTCCAGCTGCCAGTACGAACCCAGCTTGAAAGTCGCCTGAACACCGGTGAAGGTATAGGGATCGACCGTGAACATGAGCGAATGCGAATACAGGTAATTATCACCGGCCCACTGCGCCTCGATATCCGCGGGGGAGATATAGCGGCCTACCTTCAAGATCATCCCGTCGGCTATTTTCGGGAAGTATATCAACGCATAGCACTCCGCCGGGTCGACCCCATACAGGTTATTATGCACCAGCAGCTGGTCGCTGAAATAACCTTTGCCGGTGGTGTACCGGTAGTCGGTACCAAAGATCGTCGTCGATAGGAAACCCCAGTCAACATGATCCGTCTGCGCCGTATTGGGCTGCTTATCGATTTTGATGGCCAGCTGGTCGAGCTGAACTGAATTGGGAACCAGGTCGTAGGAGGCGGGAGAATTTGAATGTTTCGACGTGCTGATATCGCCACCAACATCCACCCAACCATACACCTTCACCTTACTTTTTGCGAGCCCCAGCGCTTTCTGCATCGGGTAGTTCGGAGCTGTCGCATCCACCCCGATCAGTGGCGCTCCATCCCAATCCGACGTCGGAAATGGCGGATTCGGAAGCGGGCTTGGCAACGACCGGATCACCGAATCCCGCTGACCGTATCCGAGGGTTACAAACAAGGACAAATTGACAAAAAGCAACATTCTCTTAAGCATAGTTGGAAATATGAATGTGAAATGGATCGGCAAACAATCCAAGTGCTTCACTCAGAGTACCAATAGCATACCGGAGATTTGGATTACGTTTGCTGGACACATAAGGCTCATATTGTTAGGGTATTAGCGTGAGGTAACTTGACCAGGATGCAAAAAATCGATGGCTAACGAGGTACTAAAATGAAAAATGTGTCGCCAAAATGAAAAAAAACACATATGTCAACATTGTAATATATGAACGTTCGCAATGAAAAAAACCGGGGCGATACCCCGGTTCTGATAGATGAACCCGATTGGTCTGTATTCATCATAACCTAAAAAGAAAAGCAGCCACGATACGACTCTCGGATTTCGTTAAATCAGGCGCCCAGCCTGTTGGCGGTATTGGCGTCGTAGTATAACCTGTAGGTGACGTTACACCGCCAGGGCCGGCAAAATAGGGAACACTTGATTCGCGATGTACAAATTCCATTTTAAATTCCACACTTTGATTCGGCATCCACCTAAAACCAGTAGAGTAATCCCAGCCCTGAAATTGATCCCCCGGGTTTTCAGTAAATGGATGCGTACCCACTGTTTGAGTAGGATTGTAAGGATTCGGGAATGGACTTGCATCACCTGTAGGCGCAAGCACTAAATACCTGCCCGGATTTTTCATCCATCCACCACCCACATACCATCCCAATTTATTTTTTGCAAACCAGATGTGGTTGTACACCATCCAGCTTACAAAGTATTGAGCGGGGTTGCTAGGGCCAGCGTCCTTAAAGCCGTTGACCCCATCACCCTTTTCGGCACCTATGTCCCCGGTAATAGAAAACGCAGCCCGGTTGATGCCATGTGTTTTAGACCCCTGATGGTATCTTAATAAAAAGCTGTTGTCCGAATGCCATCTGTGTCTGCCTGGCAAGCCTGCCGCATCCGTTCCATAGTAATCATTAGTAATTAACTTTATGCTCTCTTTGGGTATATAGGTAATATCACATCCCAATCCCGGCATTTTATTAAACATGCCATAGCTTTGCCAGCCATTGATGATCCAGGGCTCTATCTTTAAGTATTTAGAAGGAAATATTTGTATTCGAATTCCATTAAAGAACCAGGGCGTATTATCCGAAGTAAAGGAGGCCTGGTACTCCCAATTTTCTTCCTGGTAATAAGAGTTAAGCCCAATATAAGACATGAACAAACCAAAGTCAACGTTGATGCCATACCATTTTTTAAAATGATAACCTACATACGCTTCGTCCAGGTACCGGTAAGAGTCGGCAAGGTCATATTGACCCCGATATGGGCTTAGGTCATTTCTCGGAACTACCTGTGAACGGGTACCAAACTGTGTCATTATTCTGGCACGCGCATTTCCGTAATTAAAATCTCCCCCAAAATTTAAAGCAGAGATCACCATTTCATCATTTCGGCTTAGCGCCGTTGACCCTACCACGGTATGGTCTATAGGATGGTTGAACGAATGGGTATAATTGTTATCTATCATTATAGATGGCGTAAACCAGGGGATATGAAAGATGGTAGAGTCCCTTCTATCATTCCCATTCACCCAGGATAGATCAAAGCCGTCCCAGGGGATTTTTTCAACCGGCGTTGTATCCTTCTGCGCAAGTAATATTTCCGAGCTAAAGGAAATAAATGAAACTAGTAAAAATAGCTTCTTCATTTGATTCTTTGTTTTAAGTTGATTATTCAAGATTATCCAATTCGATATTTAACTTCCGGATTATAAAGCATAGCTGTACAAAGACAGCGCTTCCTGCCCTGGGCCTGCAATATCGGATAGTTGACACAACCCTTGCAACCTTCCCAAAATCGTTCATCCTGGGTAATATCGGCGTAGACCACCGGCTCAAAACCTAACCGGCTGTTCATCTTCAGGATGGCGGCCCCGGTTGTAATGCTGAAGATCCCTGCCTTGGGATACAGGGTCCTCGCCAACGCAAAGACCTGATGCTTGATAGCCGTAGCCACCCCGGCCTTCCGATAAACAGGATTCACGATCAACCCGCTGTTGGAGACAAACTCCCCACCACTCCACACCTCTATATATGAAAACCCTGCCCATTCACCGCTTTCACCTAATGCAATCACCGCCTTCCCTTCATAGATCTTCTGGCACAACGATTGTGGCGTCCGCCTCGCAATTCCGGTCCCTCTCGCACGCGCGGAGGCTTCCATTTCTTTCAGGATAGGGTAAACAAATTTGACATCGGCCGGTATGGCTATTCTGACCACCACACGCCCCTCAGGTTCTTCTTTCATGGCATTTTTTGTCAATCAAGAGCCAAACAATATTCCAAATAACTCAACTATTTGAATATCAACCAAATCAGCTAACGGCCACTCACCAAACCTCGCTATTTTGGTAAAATCCTTCCATTACGGAGCACCGTTGCACGATCCCAATTCGCTCAACCCCTTGATGATCAGGTAGCGACTATAATCAGGCATCCCTTTGGCAACTCCTTCCGAAAGCAACAAAAAGAATTTATATGCTACCCCAACAAAATGTCCCAGCTACCCGGCCCGCAGTCTTCAACGCTATCCAGGAGTTAACGGATCAAGCTAAATATCTTGCCGTCCAACATGACTTTGCAGGATTGAAAAATTGTATGAACCTCGTTCACCGGATCTATAAAAGCGGAAACGCCGCGGTAAAAAACGCAGTCGAGAATATTTTCATCTTCGCCTTCTCTTCGATCCTCCCCCGCTGCAACCAGGTGGAATGGCGACTTGTTCAGTCGTGTATGCCAGCCGACTTGTATTCGCTTTATGTCGGCCAGGTCATGCGATCGAAGTGCTAGGCTGAATTCCGTATAACTTTCGTTCTACAGGCACAACTTTCGTTCTATAGCATAACAGGTGGTTGGATCGTATCTTTCCTTAAACACCAACAACCGATGCATCGCACTCCTACACTCCTTTTGACCCTCTTCGCCGTCGCATTTTCAACAGCCGCCTTTTCCCAAAACGTAAGCCTCACCCGCGCCGATTTTATCCCCGCGCCTGAAGCCCGCGTAACCGGCGCCCCGGTATTCGCAAAAGACAAGCAAGGCAATTTCTGTCAGGCAGTCTCAACCCATCCCGCGGGAGGTACCACCGTCGGTACCTGGCTGGTGGCAAAATATCTTTCGTCTGGCATGATCAGATGGACCATGCCGTGGCCCTACCCCGTGCGCCCCCGCCCCGACCTCGACGTCACCGCCATCGCCCTGGATCCCGCGGGAAATGTGATCGTCGCCGGAACGGTTAATGGCAATGGCGCCGATACAGAGGCGGTTGTTACAAAATGGGACCCCACCGGCGCCGTAATGTGGAATATTCAACTTGGCCTCGGTCAAAGCCTGACGGCGCCGACCTGTATGACCACCGATACGCTGGGAAATATCTATATCGGCGGCACGGTTAGAAATTCCCCGGTCGCCGATTCGGCCGATTTTTTGCTGTTGCGCATCGATAACAACGGGAGCCTGGTATGGTCCAGGACCTACAACGGCAGCGCCGGCAGGCTCGACCAGGTGACCGCGATCGCCACCGACGCATCCGGCAACGTGTACATCACCGGCGAGAGCAAGGGTGAGATCAAATTCACGTCACGCTTTGGCACCGAAATTATTCCGGAGGGTCTCGACTACGAGACGATAAAATACGACGGCAGTGGCCAGGTGCTGTGGAGTAACCGCTACTACACCAATCTCACCGATATTCCGTCGGCTATCACGCTCGACGCGGCGGGTAATGCGTACGTGACGGGTTCGGCAAATGGCGTCGCCACGACGGTTTGCTACAACGGTCAAACGGGGACCGGACAATGGGTCGCCATCTCGGCTTCAGCGCAAAACAATACCTCCATCGCACTCGATCCCTCCGGAAATGTAGTTACTGCCGGCTACGCGATAAACTCGGGCAATCTCAACTATATCATTTCAAAATACACCCCAACGGGCAGCCTCTCCTGGTCGGCAACGGCGGCGGCGGGTCCATACGCGCCCTTCACCTACGGACCCAACGTCGCGCTCGCTATCGATAAGGGAAGCTTTATCTATATTTCTGGTGAGTCGATCCCACTGGGAGCGGCCAGCGTTCAAAATTTACAATTTTTGACCCAACGATACGCCCCCACAGGTCAGAGCGAATGGAGCCAGTACTACAGCTATGGATCAGGCTATGCAAATATCCCCTCCTGGGTAACCACGGTCGAACCGGCCGTTCCCAGTCCCTTCAGATATCCCACCGTATTTGTCGGCGGATATGCCGGTTTGGCCGGCGGTAATTCCGAACTCGCCTCATTGACCTACACCCAGAGCGTGATTAGACTTAATCTTTCGGCATCAGTCGATTCCGTCAGCGCAAAAACCGCATCGCCTGACGACGGTTCCACAGCCGCCCTTGCCAACTACCCCAACCCCTTCCATGGCACCACCACGATCGCTTACTCCCTCACCCACCAAAGCCATGTCACCCTGCAACTATTCGACGCATCCGGCAAGACGATCGCCACCCTCCTCAACGACGACGAACCCGCAGGTCTGCATACATTTCCCTTCACGGCCAATCGGCTTATCGCCGGCATCTATGCCTACCGGATCGTCGCGACCTCACCGCAAGGAAACCTTACAACAACCAAACAGATGATTATTCAATAATCCATCATCACATCGCATGATATTAATGCAGGGGATTATTTCCGCGCCCGTGCGGCAAAGCGCCCGATAGTAAGGCCCTGGACGAGGATTGAAAAAAAGACGATGATGTAGGTGATGACCAGGAAAAGATCCCCGTGCATGGTAGCCGGCAGCGAAAGCGCCAGCGCTATGGAGAGCCCGCCACGGAGACCGCCCCAGGTTAGGATGCCGATGGAATGTCTTTGAAAACCTGTTCTGAGCCGCAGCAACCGGATGGGCAGCCATACCGATAGATACCGGGCCGCAAGGACCACAGCGATGGCGGCACAGCCGAGAACGAGCCAGGCCGGACGAAAGGGGATCACCAACATCTCGAAACCGATCAGCAGAAACAATACCGCGTTGAGCAGGTTGTCTATCAGCCCCCAGAATTTGTCCAGATAATCCTTGCTGAGGTCACTCATGCCATAGCGTCGGCTTTTATTGCCCGTGATGATGCCCGCTACCACCATGGCCAGCGGGCCGCTCACCCCAAGCACTTCGGCCAGGAGATAGCCACCCATGACAATGGCCAGAGTGATCATCACTTCTACCTGGTAATAGTCGATAGTCCTGAGCAGCAAATAACCGGCATAACCCAGGATGAGCCCAAGCACAATACCCCCGCCCGCCTGCTGCAGGAACAGTAAGATCACTTTCACAGTCGACAGGTTTTCGATCCCCGAAATCGCTATTTCATAGAAGCACAGGAATACCACGATCCCGACCCCATCGTTAAATAACGATTCGCCGGTTATTTTCACTTCCAGGGAGCGGGGAATACCTGCCTTTTTTAGAATACTGAGCACCGCGATCGGATCGGTTGGCGAAATAAGCGCGCCGAAAAGCAGGCAATAGATAAATGCAACCGGCTGATGAAAAACTCTACACAGAAAAAAGATTAGAATACCAATGAAAGCGGTAGAAAGCAGGACGCTCAGCGTGGAGAACGTAAGGATCGGGAGCCGGAGCCGTCGGAGCTCGTTTGCATCGACATGGATAGCGCCGGCGAAGAGCAAAAAGCTAAGCATGATCCTGACGACCACGGTATAAAAATCGATGTTCCGGATGAAACTCGTGAGCTCCCGGAATACCGTCGGCTGGAAATAGTCAACGACCAGGAGGACAAGAGATGCCATAACCGAAATCAGCATCACACCTATGGCATCCGGTAACCGGAAAAACCGGTGGTTGAGATAGCCGAATATCGCGGCAAGTACTGTGAGTATTGCCAGCGCGTCGTACAGCTGCATGTGAATAAAGATAAAACATCTTCCCGGACATTCTGGCAAAGTGCATCCGGCGCTGTCAGGCGCTGTTGCGCGCCGCATTGATGATCCCGAAGGAGCTGCGCATGATCAGCTTTTCGTATACCTCTTTCATCGCCTTATTGTCGCCGCTCTTCTCGATGGCCTGAAATTTGGTCAGCGCATACTGCTGGATCGTGCTCAACGGCAGTACGATCCGCTCCCGCATCTGGATGGACAGCGATTCTACAGGATAGTCTGCCATCAGTTCATTTTTACCTGAAAGCCGAAGGATATACTTCTTTGTCAATTCAAATTCATCATAGATCATCCTCCAGATCTCGCCGTACACCGGATGTTGCGAGAAATGTTCGGTCAACGGAAAGAAGCACTTTTTCATCGCCATCTCGCAGTTATCCAGCAATGTCCGGAAGAACAATGAATTTTCATAGAGATGCTTTACGTCCTTCCATTTGCAACGCTTGTCCATCGCCTGCAGTGCGATCCCGACACCATAATAACCCGTCACATTTTGTTTGAGCTGGCTCCAGGCGCCCACAAACGGGATGGCACGCAGGTCGCTCAGCTCCAACCGGCCGCCCTTCCGACGTGTAGGCCGGCTGGCGATATTGGTCTCGTTGTAGAACCGCAACGGGCTTACCTCATTGAGGTACTGCAAAAAGTAAGGGTGATCTTTCAGTTCGGTATAGGCCTTATAACTGTCTGCCGCCAGCGCCGCGAGCAACGCTTCCTCTCCGGCCTGCAAAGTGACCTCCTTCAATGAGAACAGGTCGTTGGAGATACCCGCATGCAGCAGCTGTTCGATATTATATTGGGCCGTATCGACGGTCCCGAAGTTCGAGCTTACCGTCTGTCCCTGGATGGTAAGCTGGATCTCTTTGTTGGCAATATTCTTCCCCATCGAGGCATAAAAACGATGCGTCTTGCCTCCACCCCGCGCCGGCGGTCCGCCACGTCCGTCAAAAAACACGGCGTCAATTTTGTATTTCCGGGAAATCGCCGTCAATTCTTCCTTTGCCTTGTAAATACCCCAATTCGCCATCAGGTAACCGCCATCCTTTGTGCCATCCGAAAAACCCAGCATGATCGTTTGCGTGTTCCCGCGCTGTGTCAGATGCTTCCGGTAGACGGTGTTTCCATACAGTTCTTCCATCACCGATGCTGCCGCCTGCAAATCTTCAACGGTCTCGAATAAAGGCAAGATGTCTACCGTCAGGTTCGTCGCCTTCCAACCGCCGGCAAGGAACAACTCAAAGACGTCCAAAACGTTCGCCGCGCTGCTGCAATGGCTGATCACGTACCGGTTACAGCCCTCCTCCCCGTTCAATTGCTGGATGGCCCGCACCGTCCCGATCACTTCCAGCGTATCTTTCACCAACGGGTCTTCATACAATGCCGGATCGGTCTGACCACCCTGTTTAGTAATTGCTGCCAGCACCGCGGAGTGAACGCTGCTATCCTGGCGGATATCCAGCGTGGCAAAATGAAGTCCGAAGATCGACACCTTCCCGATCAGGTTGTCGACCAAATTCAGGAAGAGGCTATTGTGCTGATAAACGATGATTTCCCTGATTTCCGCCAGGTCTTCCAGGATCTCCTCTTTCGACAGATCGGTGCGCTGGTTGGGAATAAAAATATTATTGTACAGTTTGTCCTCCAGGTTGGCGATCAGCGTATCGACGCCCTTGAACGTAAGCCGCCGCTTCAGCCGCCGCACATCCAGGTAATAACATTTGATGATCGCGCCACGCAGCGCCTCCGCCACCCGCATCGTGGTCTCCGCTTTGACAAACGGATTGCCGTCACGGTCACCGCCGGGCCAGAATCCCATCCGGATAACCGGGTTCTTATTGTCCAGCACATCCGGGAATTGATCCCGCAACGTCGCCATAATCTTGCCGCAGGCGGAATAAAAGACATTCTCGAGATACCAGATCAGGCTGATCGCCTCATCATACGGTGTCGGTTTCTGCTTCTTCAGGAACGGGGTCTTCCCCAATTGCTGCATGTACAGGTTGATCTCCGCGGCGTTGTTCTCGATCACCGCCCTCGACAGATCATTGATGATCCCCAATACCGTTCCGGGGTAGAACTGTGTCGGATGGGCCGTAAGTACCAGCCGGACGGAATAATCCTTCAGCTTTTCCGTCATTTCCTCTTCCTTGTTGGTCTGCGCAACCTCCGACAGCAAATGCTTCAGGGTCCCCTGACCGCTCATATCGTTGACATAACGGAATGCCGCATCTTCGAGCGCATCGAACAGCACGATCTGCCGCTCCACATACTGCACGAAACGGAAGAGGATATCCGCCCGCTCCCGCTCCCCGGCCAATGACGTCTGCTTGCGAAAAAACTCCTCCAGGATCTCCTCGGGGCTTTGCTTCTTCAAATATCCTTCCTCACATACGGTAAGCAGGAGCGATAACAGGATACCCGTTTTCTCGATCCGGTGAAACGGCAGCGACGTGAACAAACTATTATATAGCTGGAACTTGATCCCGACCAGGTTCTTGAATTGCGGCAACCCCTGGGATGGCTGATAGTTCATATCGATGTTTTAAATCCCATTCAAAGAATGTGTTCACACTGCAGAATACGTTCAATGAAGGGCCAAAATTACTTTATTTTCATTAAAGAAATGGGCCATTATTTGTTTTTTCGTTCAATTCCCCTACCTTAGTGCCCGGTTTGACAAAAGGTGATCTACAACAACACACATATCGCCCCCGCTTCGCAAATTACGACGATTATCACCATTACAACCCGTTAAGGGTTGTCACTTTCCATATTACCACTCCACGTTACCCCATTGGGCCTTTTATCATAAATGATTTTCGTTATGCAGGTTTTAAAATTCGGCGGCTCTTCCGTAGCCAACGCAGACAATATCTCCAAAGTCATCCATCTTGTTCGCCAAGCCCTCACAAAAGACAGGACAATCCTGGTAGTCTCCGCCTTCGGAGGCATTACGGACATGCTGATCCAGGCCGCTTTATCCGCGGCGGCCGGGGATGAAGCCTACAAGGAATCGCTCCAGGAGATCGAACACCGGCACCTGGAGACCGTTAGAGCGCTGCTTCCTATTACGCGCCAATCCGCCGCCCTTAGCGCCGTCAAGACCCGCTGCAACGAGATTGAAGATATCTGTAGCGGCGTATACCTGCTGGGTGAGCTCTCTCCGCGTACCCAGGACAAGATCGTGAGCTACGGCGAGCTGCTGTCTTCCTATATCATCGCGGCCCGTTTCGCCGCGCTCGACCTCGAGCACGCCTGGAAAGACGCCCGTGAGCTGATCGTCACCGATTCCCGCTTTGGCCATGCCGCCGTCGACTTCCCCAGGACCAACCGGAATATCAGGGAATATATCGATAGTTCGTCCGCCTCCCTCATCGTCTTACCCGGTTTCATTGCTGCCGATGAAAAGGGAATTACCACTACGCTTGGCCGTGGCGGTTCCGACTATACCGCCGCGATCCTCGCCGCGGCCGTCGATGCCCGGGTTCTCGAGATCTGGACCGATGTTTCCGGCATGATGACCGCCGATCCCCGTCTGGTATCCAATGTCAGGCTGATCCCCCGCATTTCCTACCAGGAGGCGATGGAACTGTCCCATTTCGGCGCCAAGGTGATCTACCCGCCCACCATTCAGCCCGTCATGCGAAAAAATATTCCCGTTTGGATCAAAAATACGTTCGCCCCCGAGGATCCCGGCACCATCATCGAATTGGATACACTTCACAACGGAGACAGCATCCGCGGCATATCGAGCATCCCGAGTATCGCCCTGATCAGCCTCGAAGGCAGCGGCATGGTGGGCATCCCGGGGTTCTCCAAACGACTTTTTGAGGCCCTCTCCAGCTACCAGATCAACGTCATCCTGATCACCCAGGGTTCCTCCGAGCATTCCATTTGCGTCGGCATAGACGAATCCAATGTTACGACCGCCAAGAATGCCATCGATCATTCTTTTCAACCCGAGATCAGCTCCGGGACCGTAGACCCGCTGAATGTCGAGACAGGTCTGTCCGTGATCGCCCTTGTTGGCGATCATATGAAGAGCCACCCGGGAATCAGCGGTAAGATGTTCGGCGCTATGGGACGCAACGGCGTCAACGTCCGGGCCATAGCCCAGGGCTCATCCGAGCGAAATATCTCGGCCGTAATTGCCGCCGGCGACGTCAAAAAAGCCATCAACGTCCTGCACGAAGAATTTTTCGAAACTTCTTACCGCCAGCTCAACCGGCAATGTCGGCCGCCGCCTCATCGAACAGCTTCGGCACCAACAGGATTGGCTTCTGCAACAATTGCGCATCCAGCTGCGGGTCGTCGGTCTGGCCAATAGCCGCAAAATGGTATTCGACAACGAGGGCATCGATCTCGATAGCTGGCGCGACCGGCTGGAAGAAGGCAGCCCCATGTCGCTTGATCAGTGGGTAGAGGGCATCACCAGCCGCAACCTCCGAAACTCCGTCTTTGCCGACGTCACCGCCAACGCTGAAGTGGCCGCCTGTTACGCCACCCTGCTGCAGCGAAGCATCTCTGTTGTCGCCTGCAACAAGATCGCCTGCTCGTCACCGTACAAGAACTACCGGCAGCTGAAAGATCTCGCCCGGGAATACAACGCGCGGTTCCTTTTCGAAACCAACGTCGGCGCCGGTCTTCCGGTCATCGGGACGCTAAACGACCTGCTGCGCAGCGGCGACACCATCCGCCGCATCGAAGCCGTACTCAGCGGAACCCTCAACTTTGTATTCAATCACTACGACGGCCAACGGCCGTTCGCGGAAGTCGTCCGCCAGGCGCAGGACGAAGGATATACGGAACCTGACCCACGCCTCGACCTCAGCGGCACCGACGTCATGCGAAAGATCATGATCCTTACGCGGGAAGTGGGCGAGCGCACCGAAATGGACGATATCGACAACCATTCCTTCCTCCCGGCATCCTGCATGCGGGGAAGCGTGGAGGACTTCTATGGCGAGATGAAGAAGGAAGAGGAGCATTTCAGGCAGCTCTACCTGGCTGCTGCGGGTAAAGGAAAAAAACTGAAATTCGTTGCCCGGTACGACAGCGGCAAGGCCAGTGTCGGTCTCCAGCATATCGGCGCGGAACAGGACCTTTATCACCTGTATGGAAAAGACAATGTTGTCTTGTTCTATACCGATCGCTATAGCGAACAACCCCTTGTCGTCAAAGGCGCGGGCGCGGGCGCCGAAGTCACCGCCTCCGGCGTTTTCGCGGATATCTTAAGGATCATCAATTCGTAACCATGAGCCATGTCATCGTCCACTGCCCCGGTACTGTCGCCAATCTTGTTTGCGGATTCGATATCCTCGGCATGGCGTTGGAGGAGCCTTTTGATATCATGGAGGTGCGCCTCCTCGATGAACCCAGGATCATCGTGACCAGCCGGGATGGTTTCCCCCTTCCCACAGATCCCGCACTAAACACCGCCGGCGCCCCACTCATCGAAATGTTGGCGGAATGGCGACAACCGGTCGGATTTGAAGTGATCATCGACAAAAAGATCAAACCCGGTTCCGGCATCGGGTCCAGTGCCGCCAGTGCCGCGGGTGCTGTGGTCGCGGCCAACCATCTGCTGGGCAACCCCTTTTCAAAAGAAGACCTTATCCGCTTCGCGCTATTTGGCGAAAAAGTAGCCTCCGGTGTCAAGCATGCCGACAACATCGCCCCGGGGATCTATGGAGGAATTACCCTCATCCGCTCCATCTTTCCATTGGATATCGTTGCCATTCCTGCTCCTACGCTCCACGTTACGGTCGTGCACCCGCAGATAGAGGTCCGCACTTCCGATGCCCGCCAGATCCTGCGTAAACAGGTGCTGCTTAAAGACGCGATTCGCCAGTGGGGCAATATCGCCGGTCTGGTTGCCGGCTTTATAAAGAACGATTATGACCTGATCGGGCGATCGCTCGAAGACGTGATCATCGAACCTGTTCGCAGCATGCTAATCCCGGGATTCGATGACATCAAACGTACCTGCAAAGCGGCCGGCGCCCTCGGCGGCGGCATCTCCGGTTCGGGTCCTTCCATTTTTATGCTCAGTAAAGACGAATCCACTGCCCGCGGTCTGGAGATCATTATGCACGACATCTATGAACGCATAGGTCTCGACCACCATACCTACGTAACGACCGTCAATCAGCAAGGAGTAAAAATCGTATGAACTATTACAGTCTCAACAATCCGAACACCGTTGTCGACTTCAGAGAAGCCACTATCCGGGGCCAGGCGCCCGATAAGGGTCTCTATTTCCCCGAACACATCCCGCAACTCCCCGCCGACCTGCTGAAAAATATCGCCACCCTTTCCCGCGAGGAGATCGCCTTCAGGGTCATCCGCCCCTATGTCGGCGATACCCTGCCCGAACCTGAACTGCTGCGCATCGTAGCCGAAACCATCCACTTTGACTTTCCCCTGGTTCCCGTTACGCCGGATATCTGGTCACTCGAGCTTTTCCACGGCCCGACCCTGGCGTTCAAGGACGTTGGGGCGCGTTTCATGAGCCGCTGTCTGAGCTATTTCGTACGCAATACCCATCGACCCGTAACCGTACTCGTCGCCACCTCCGGCGATACAGGCGGCGCAGTTGCCAACGGCTTCTATGACGTAGAAGGCATCCGTGTCGTCATCCTCTATCCCTCCGGGAAGGTCAGCAGCGTCCAGGAGCTCCAGCTCACGACGCCCGGAAACAATATTACTGCCCTCGAGGTCGATGGGAGCTTCGATGACTGCCAGCGGATGGTGAAGGACGCGTTCGCCGACACCACCTTGCAGGATCGGCTTTTTCTTACATCCGCCAATTCGATCAACGTGGCGCGGTGGCTGCCACAGCAGTTTTATTACTTCTTTGCTTTCCAACAATGGCCCGACCGGTCCAAAGCGCCCGTGATCAGTGTACCCAGCGGCAACTTCGGCAACATCTGCGCCGGTCTCCTGGCCCATCGCTCGGGTCTCCCCGTCCGCCATTTCATCGCTGCCTGCAATGCCAACGATATCGTT
>Ga0206918_1146_pt1 | contig 13854 bp, 11 predicted proteins | sample Alteio_BWOrgHeat_69_FD_152950 | JGI IMG/M metagenome (GOLD analysis project Ga0206918, IMG submission 152950) | Enriched cells from forest soil in Barre Woods Harvard Forest LTER site, Petersham, Massachusetts, United States -... | ecosystem: Environmental > Terrestrial > Soil > Temperate forest >... | reverse complement strand
GGCCTATATCGCTTCTATCTGTCACGGTGATCCTGTGCTGGAGAAAGCGGTGTTGCATCGGGTGGAGCTTAAATGCAAACAAGAAGGATTGCGCTTACGCAATAACTTCGCTTCCCGATTCTCCTGGCTGAGTGATTTGTTTCTGCGTCTGATCAAAATGATCATTGCTCCACTCGTATTTACTGTGCTGGTGGTAGGGGTAGCCAAGGTGGGTGACTTCGGGTCGGTGGGTCGCATCGGGATCAAGACCTTGTTGTATTTCACTTGCGCCACTTTGCTGGCACTGACGTTGGGACTCACCATCGTGAATGTCTTTCAGCCGGGCATCACCATGCATATCGAGAAACCCGAAGCCACTCCAGAGGAGGCCAGGGCAGCGGCAGGTGTCAAAACAACGACCAGCGATGCCAAGAGCATTGTCTCCCATATCGTTCCCGAGAGCATTGTCAGTTCCATGGCCGGAAATGAAATTCTTCCCATCGTGGTGTTTGCTATTTTCTTTGGTCTTGCTGCTGCCTCGGTTGGTAAGCCCGGTGAAACAGTCATTGCTTTTTTCGATTCTATTTCCGTCATTATGTTCCGCATTACGCATTATGTGATGAAGTTTGCTCCGGTGGGTGTGTTCGGGGCTATTGTGGCAGTGGTGACGGTGCAGGGGCCTGAAGTGCTGAGCGGTTATGGCATGTTGCTGTTGTATTTTTTCGGAGCCTTGCTCTTCTTCATCTTTGTTATCCTGATGCTTATTTGTTCGGTGGTACGCATCCCTTTCTTTCCCTTGCTGAACAGCATCCGGGAGCCGGTGGTGCTGGCATTCAGTACGGCCAGCTCCGAATCGGCTATGCCCAAGACGATCGAGTCGCTGGAGAAATTCGGATGCAGCAACCGGGTGGTGAGCTTTGTGCTGCCTTTAGGCTATTCCTTTAACCTCGACGGATCAATTGTCTACATGACCTTCGCTACCGTATTCATTGCCCAGGCTTATGGCATACACATGAGCATAGGGGAGCAGATCAAAATGCTGCTGATATTGCTTGTCACCAGCAAAGGCATGGCGGGTGTGCCCCGCGCTTCCCTGGTGGTGATTGCCGGCATGCTGGAAATGTTCAAGATACCGGGGCAGGGATTGTTGTTGTTGCTGGGTGTGGATCAGCTGCTCGACATGGGCCGCTCGGCGACCAACGTCGTGGGCAATGCTGTTGCAACTGCCGTTATTTCCAAATGGGAAGGAGAGCTTACATTAGAGGCACTTCCGGTAGCTGCAACGACGTTATAAGGTGACAGGGAATCTTCCCCGAGCCCGACGCTTTAATTTGTACATTCGTTGAACCATGTGGGACTTTCTAAAAGAGCTGACTGATCCGGAGTCGATCATCAAATACGGAGGGATGGCCTTGCTGCTGTTTGTCATATTTGCAGAAACCGGTCTGTTCGTCGGTTTTTTTCTGCCGGGCGACTCCCTGGTGTTTATTTCCGGTTTCATAGCGGCCACCAAGCCACATCTGCTTCATTGCTCTATCCAAAGACTGGTGATTTCCATGTCTGTTGCCGCTATCCTGGGCAATGTGGTGGGTTATTGGTTTGGAAGGAGTGTGGGTCAGGCATTATTCAGCCGGGAAGACGGGTTGATCTTTAAGAAACGCTACGTCACCGTTACCCGCGATTTTTACGCCCGTCATGGAGGGAAAACACTTGTTTTAGGTCGGTTTTTGCCCATAATACGCACTTTTGCTCCTATTCTGGCCGGTGTTATTCAGATAGGCTTCCGTCGTTTTATGTTATATAACCTGCTGGGGGCCATTTTATGGATCGCCGCCCTGACCCTTTCCGGTTATTACCTGGGTCAGACATTCCCGGGAATGGGAGCCTATATCGGTTATATAGTCATAGGTCTGATCATTGTGACGGCCATTCCGGTGGTTCGGACCCGTATGAAAGAGCGGAATGTGAATGAGCCTCCTGAAAGCTGACCGGCTTCTTGCCCGAACAGACCAGTTATCCAGCCATTCCGCCCACCCGTTAAAAAACACCTTATTTTCAACAGATTTCCAGGAACTTTGCGTTAATAATCCGAACACATACGAGGAGGTAAAAGGGCATTTTCCTATTTAAAATAGATTTAGTAAGTTTGGCCTCTCTGAAAAAATAGTCAGGTGTTCCGGAATATTCATTTTCAGGATAATTTGGAACACTTTTATGGAAAAGTAAATCAATTCACATCTAGTATAAACTATAAAACAAAGTAAAGTATGAGCAACGCGAATGAATCACAGAGCACATTGAAGTCGGCTTTTGCAGCCATTGTCATCCCGGCGGCTATCATTGTTGCAGTTATTCTGTACATTGTAGTACTGGGTAGCGGCAAAAATTTCGAAGGCGGAGATCCTTACAAAGGTCACCCTTTAAACGTACTGGGAACAATCCATAAAGGAGGTTTCATCGTGCCTATCCTGATTTCCATTATCCTGATTATCCTTATTTTCACTGTAGAGCGTTTCATCACGATCCGCAAAGCAAACGGAAAAGGAAACATCGATAAGTTCATCCGCAATATCCGTAACCTCATCAACAACGACCAGCTGGATGCTGCCATGACAGAGTGTGACCGTCAGCAGGGATCAGTAGCTGCCGTACTGCGTGCAGGACTCGGTAAATACAAAATTGTAATGACCGAGAAAGACGTGGACAAAGAATCTAAAATCACTGCTATTAAACAAGAGCTGGAAGAAGCTGCCGCACTCGAGCTGCCGATGCTTTCCAAGAACCTGGTGATTCTTTCTACCTGTGCTTCTATCGCTACACTGGTAGGTCTGATCGGAACGGTACTGGGTATGATCCGTTCGTTCTCCGCAATGGCGAATGCCGGTGCACCTGACACCACTGCTCTTTCTGTAGGTATCTCCGAGGCACTTATCAATACAGCTCTGGGTATCACCGGATCCTGTATCGCCATCATCATGTTTAACTATTTCAGTAACCGGATTGATACGCTTACTCACGGCATCGACGAAGCCGGATTCAGCGTGGCCAGCACTTTTGCTGCCAAACACTAAACAGCTGTAAGTAAGAACAGATTGTATTAACGTTATAAAACGCTCCGAATGCCAAAAATCAAAATGCCCAGAAGCAGTCCTTCGTTGGATATGACTCCGATGGTGGATCTTGCGTTCCTGCTGGTGACATTCTTTATGCTTACCTCTAAGTTCCGTGCCAATGAACCGGTTGTGGTAGACCCTCCGTCTTCCACCTCCTCTATCCTCCTGCCTGAAAACGTTATGCTCATCACGGTTGACACCGCAGGGAGAGTGTTCTTTGACCTTACCGGAAAAGATGTACGCCGGAAAATGCTGGAAGCAGTAGCGGCTAAATATAAAGTGGGACTGACCGAACAGCAATACCAGCGTTTCTCCGTAATGGGAACCTTCGGTATGCCGGTGGCTCAGCTGCCTAACTACATCGATGCTGCGGAGAAAGTAAGGGCACAGATGGATGTGCATGCACCGGGTATCCCGATCGATTCCCTGCACAATGAACTGTCGGACTGGATCCTCGAAGGTTATGGCGCTTCCGAGCGTGACCTGGCTGGAAAAGGACTCGAAGGAAAAGCCCTGAAAGAGAAACGTATCCGTTATGCCATCAAAGCCGATGGTATGACAAACTATACGAAGGTGAAAAAGGTGATTGATATTTTCCGGGAACGGGAAATATTCCAGTTCAACCTGATCACTAATCTCAAAGGCGGACCTGGAGATACCCCACCGGCGAAATAAAGCACCTATTTGTATTAACCTGTTTATATACAATTAAGAAATGGCAGAAGTAAATTCCGGCGGCGACGACGGTGGTAAAAAAGGCAAGAAGAAACGGCCCAAGAAAGGCTCCACACGGATAGACATGACACCCATGGTGGATTTGGCTTTCCTGCTGCTCACCTTCTTTATCCTTGCAACGACGCTTAGCAAGCCTAAAACAATGGAGATTGTGTATCCGAAAGACAGCAAGGATACTCCAACCGAAATCAACGATAAGCTGGCGAACACCATCCTGTTGGGAGAGAAAGATGACCAGGTTTATTTTTACCCTGGTAAATTCAAGCTCGACACCACCCAGCTGGAGAAGATCAACCTCTCCAAAGACGGTTTACGCAAATTGCTCCTGGATCGCAACAAAAACGTGCAGGATGTAATCACCAAGCTGGAAGAGCAATACAAGAATCACCAGATTGCCGATACCACTTTCAAGCGCCTTCGCAGCAAAGCCAAGGGAGATGACAAAGCACCTTTCTTCATTGTGAAAACAGTGAATAAGACCAAGTACAAAACGGTGATTGATGTGATCGACGAAATGAATGTGAGCAATGTAGGTAAGTATGCCGTACTGGATATGGCCGAAGCTGAAAAGATCGCCCTGAAACGGGAAACAAAGGAATAATTCAATTCATTTAATACCACGTACTATGGTACTATTTATTTCCATCTTACTCCTTGCTGTGGTCATCGCACTTTTTGCGTTTGACCTGGGTTGGAACAACGTCACTGTCCAGGAAAGGAACGACCTGGTCTTTGAAGAAAAGAACAAAAAGTACGGTGCCTTTACCATTCGTAAAGAATACAACCGTATCCTCCTCATCGCACTGGCTGCTTCGGTAGGTTTTGCGGTGGTCGTTACCGTAGGTCCGGTACTGCTGAGCGGAGGATCTTCAGAAGTGAAGATCGACAAAGACATCACCGTGGTCATGGCTCCGCCTCCTCCGACCAATCCGGATCAGCCGCCTCCACCGCCCCCACCACCGCCCCCACCGCCACCGCCACCAACGGTTAAACAGATTCAGTTTACCCCTCCCGTTGTTGTAGAGCATGAAGTGGAAACACCTCCTCCTCCACAAGATGAGATCAAGGACACCAAAGTGGGTGATAAGACTACCGACGGACCGGATGACGGACCAATCGGACCTTCTGCTCCCGCTTCACCGGTAGTTGATCCCGACGAAGGAAAAGTATTTTCTTTTGCTGAGCAACCTCCGGAATTTCCAGGAGGAGCCGATGCACTGTACAAATACCTGCAGGAGAACATCAAATACCCTCCTATGGAAAGTGAGAACGGCATTCAGGGAACTGTCTACATCACCTTTGTGGTGGGTAAAGACGGTAACATGACGGATATCAAATGTTTGAAAGGTGTGAAAGGCGGACCTGGTCTGGAGAAAGAAGCGATACGTGTGGTATCGAAGATGCCGGCCTGGAAACCTGGAAAAATGAACGGTAAAGCGGTGAAGGTACAGTACAACGTACCTGTTAAATTTACGCTTCGTTAGGCATTGGAAAAGGAAAATCCCCTTCTGAGAAAAGTCCTTCAGCTGTTAAGTCTGGCGATGATAGGAATCTTTTTTGGTCTGGGGTTTTTCCTTTTGTTCACTCCCCTCTGGGATGACATCCTGCCTCAGCCTAACCGTACGATACTAATCATCATCCTCTTCGTGTACGGATCGTTCCGGGGATACCGGGCTATCAGACGGATGAGGGAAGACTGAAACATCATGAAACGCCTGCTATCCATTTTAAGTGTGCTTGCACTTGGCGGTATCACCTCCTGTTCGTACGATTACAAGAATACCGACGGTCCTACCACCGGTCATCTGAAGATAGGCATAGACGATTCCTATTCCCTGATGATGGATTCTCAGATCTATACCTTCGAGGCGCTCTATACCTATGCCAAGGTGCTTCCTACCTACAAGCCGGAAGCGGAAGTGATTCAGGATCTGATGAACGACTCCATACAGGCAGCAGTGATATGCCGCGACCTGACACCCAACGAAAAAGCATTTTTCGAAAAGAAACAACGCATCGTCACCACCACCAAGATAGCGGTGGATGCATTGGCCTTCATTGTCAACCCCGATAACCCGGATACCAACCTGACGTTGGCAACGATTAAAAATATCTTTACAGGTGCCACAAGCAAGTGGAATCAGATTGATAAGAATGCGAAGGAGGATGTGATCAATATCGTGTTCGATAACGACAAGTCCTGTAACGCCCGTACCATTTCCGAAACCCTGCTCGATAAAAAAGCATTTCCTCCCAATACCTTTGCCGTAAAATCAAATGCGGAAGTGATCGATTACGTGAGTAAGAATAAGAATGCAATAGGAGTCATCAGTGTGAGCTGGATCAGCGATATGCACGATCCCGTGTCTCAGGGCTTTATGAAGAAAATCAAGGTGGTGGCGCTGAGTGATAAAGAAAATGCTGGCGCAGACGACTTTAAAAAACCGTATCAGGCCTGGATCTATGAAAAGACTTACCCTTTAAGAAGAGATGTGTATTTTGTGAAGACCGGCTTGCAGGAATCTCTTGGCTCGGGTTTTGCAGCGTTTGTGGCAGGAGAGAAAGGACAACTCATTATCCACAAAATGGGAATGGTTGCTGCAACAGCTCCTGTGCGTACCGTGCACATTACCGATCATTGAGCAAAGAAGAATTTTAACTGAAACGAATCAGGTTGTGCGGTGCACTCCATTTTATTAATAACCACTTGTATGAAAATCTCCATCCGTAAAATTGTTGTTTGTGCAGCGCTGCTGGGTTTCACAACTGTTCACGCCCAAACAGTGAAGGACGCCATTAAAATGACCGAGAGCGAGCGCTATGAAGCGGCTACTTCGGCCTTTAAAAAACTGATTAAGAACGGAGACGAGCAGGGTGGAGATACCTGGTTTTACTACGGTGACAACTTCCTGCAGTGGAGTATGCTCGACTCGGCTAAAATGATGTTTCAGAAAGGTGCTGATTCCAAACCAAGCAACCCGCTTAATTTTGTAGGATTGGGCAGCGTGTCCTGGAGGGAAGGTAGCGGTGATGCCGCCAAGCAAGCTTTTTACAAGGCAATCTCCCTCACCACCACACAAGCCAAAGAATTACCGAAGGACAAACAGGTAATGGTTTATTTGAAAATAGCCGATGCGTATATGCAGGCTTCAACAAAAAACCTTCCTGATGCGTTTACGAATATCAATGCTGCCATGAAGGTGGATCCAAAAAATCCGGAAGTGTACCTGAGCCTGGGTGACTACTGGGCATTGAAAAATGTAACTGATGTATCTGAAGCGATCAAGAATTATGAGAAGGCAGGGGAAATGGATAAAACTTCCACCAAAGCGATGATACGCCTGGGCAAAATGTGGGTAGGGGTACAAAACCGGGAGGATGGATTGAAACTATTCAACCAGGCGATCAAAATGGATTCCACCTTTGCGCCGGCTTTCCATGCCCGGGGCGACCTTCTTCTCAACATCGGAAAATACGACCGAGCAATCTCCGACTATCGTAAATACCTTTCTATGAATGATGGTATTACAGCCCGTGAAAAATATGTAGCTGCACTCTTCCTAGCGAAGAATTACACAGTGGCGATCAGTGAAGGCAAAGAGATTCAGAAAAAGGACAGCTCCAGTATCAGGCTTTATCGAATCATGGGTTATTCCTATTTTGAAAACAATGAGTTCCCTGCCGGCGTGGAAGCAATGGAGAAATTCTTCCGTAAACAAAAGGTAAAAAATTATCCTCCACTGGATCGTAAAGACTTTTCCTATTACGGAAAATTGTTGGGTAAAACAGGAAAAGACTCCCTGGGTGTAGAACAGATTAAAATTGCCATAAAAATGGATACCTCATACACAACCGAAGGGTATGGAGATATGGGCAACATCTATTTCAAAGCCAAGAAATATGCCGATGCCGCAAAGTATTACCAGATGAAAATAGCTCACAGTGCGAAACTCAATCCAGGCGATTTCGGAGCGCTGGGACAGTCGTACTATTGGAACAAAGAATATTTAAGGGCAGACTCTGCCTTTATGAAAATAACGGATTCCTATCCGGTCTATGCGCCCGCCTGGAGAGGCAGATGCTGGGAGGCTCAGGAAGCGATGGAGTTTGAAGCAAAGCCTGGGAAAGACAAAATAGAAAAGCCCGAAAAGGGAAAACCCTATTTTGATCTGGTGATCAAGAATGCAGGAACGGATATTGAGCGGAATAAGAAGGATTTGATTGATGCCTATGTCTACCTGAGCAGATACTATTACCTGACAACAAAGAATTACGATTGTACGAAAGCGGCCGCGCTGAAAATACAAGAACTTAAACCAGATCATCCGCTGGTAAAGATTTATATGGAAGACAAGTTTGTGAAGCCGGCCAATGCCGACAACTGCAAATGGCAGTAGGGTACCTGCCTGCCGTTGCCTGGGCTTGCGTTACGGCAGGCAGGGAAACAGAAACAGAGCGAGACACACGAGTACTTGGGACTATTCTTTTAAAAGAGTAGTCCTTTTTTTTGGAGAAAAAAGAAAACCACTAAGGGCACTCAGAAACACTAAGAATGAATACTCCTTAGTGAACCTTGGTGTCCTTAGTGCCTTAGTGGTTAAAATTCGGGCGCGTTATTTCACTTCGAACGTAAACAGCGTATGCATATCGCTTACGTGATAATCTACCTTTAATTTCTTGGCTTCAGCGCTTTCCACTTTATAGGTGAATTTTTCTTTGCTGGCGTCGTCGGTGAAGTTGATATAAGCTCCTGTACGTGTCCAGGTACCGGCTTTGGCTTCTCCATTACGTTTGAGGTTGTATTTGCCGTCTCCGGTCATCCAGAGGTAGTCGTCCTGTTGTTTCTTCTTGGGTTTGGATTCTACTGCCCATTCTTCAACGGCTATCAGGTCCCAGCGTTTGCTGCAGAGTGATGTGTCTTTAGGGGCAGCTGGTTTTGCCGGTTTCGCGGCGGTGCTGGTTTTAGCCGGTGTGTTTGTGCCGTTGGTTTGAGCTGAAACAAAAACGGTGAGGCCGAGGAAGGGCAGGAGGAAGAGTAGCTTTTTCATTTGACGTGTCTTATTTAGGAAAGTAAAGATAAAAATTTATCTTCTTCCTTCCTCATCGCCGCCTGCTTGCCTTTTCCTTTGTCTGTATGGCCTAAGAGGTGTAATACCCCATGCACCATGACGCGGTGTAACTCATCTTCGAATGTGGATTTTTGTTTTTCGGCATTGTCTTTCACCCGGTCAATGCTGATATAGATATCTCCGGAAACGATTTTCTTTTCGGAATAATCGAACGTGATGACGTCGGTGTAATAATCGTGTTTGAGAAAGCGGATATTGATGTCGAGGAGGTAGTCGTCGGAACAGAAGATGAACGTAAGTGTTCCGGGTTCTTTTTTAGATGCGGTGATGACCCGGGTAAGCCATTGGGTCAGTACTCTTTGTTTCCCCAGCTTGAAGCGGGGCAGTTCGGAATGAAAGTGGATAGAAGAAGCAGCCGGCACAAATCAGGATCAGTTGGCAGAAATCTTAAAGTCGAGGACCACTTTAGAGCCATTGTCTTCAAATTCCACCTTGTCGGCCAGGTGTTTCATCAGAAAAACACCCCTTCCGTTCGGTTTTTCTATGTTTTCCGGGTTGGTAGGGTCGGGTAGTGAGCTGAAATTAAAGCCGTCTCCCTCGTCTTTCACGGAAAAACGGAGGTGATCCTTGTTGGAAAGATAGCTGATATCAATGTTTTTGTTCGGATTCGCCTTGTTTCCATGCTGAATCGCATTGTTTACCGCTTCGGTGATCGCAACGAGGATATTGCCGTAATGATCTTCTCCGATATGATAGGTTTCACAGATCTTGTTAACCAGCTTTTCTACAAAAGCGATGTTTTCCGATTGTGAGGTTATCCTGATTTTTTTCTCCTCTTCTGCCATTAGCATCATTTGGATGTTATTTTTCTTCGAAATTGTTAAAGTACTCGGAAACTTTACCTTTATAATAGGGGCTCAATGAAGGGGGAACTGTCTTCAGTAATTCCACTTCCCTGGCCTTTAATTTGTTGTATTCTAAAAACTCATTCGGGTTGCTAAACTCCTGATTTTTAGGTTGATCAGCCTTCCGCTCCGTATCCATTTCACGCTCTTTCTCAGCCTTTTCGTAGTCCAGCATCTTCGTTAAGATATCCTGTTGTCTACGAATGGTTTCCTGCGTTATACGCTTATTTACCAGATCGGTTTCAGTTTCTTCCATTTTTTCTGAAGTATTTCCTAAAGTACCCCCTCCTTTGCCGTCTTTTTTGAGCTGATCGGCCATCTTTTGGAGCATGCCCCGGATGGCTTCCTGCTGTGCCGCCATGCGTGCCAGCTCTTCGCTCATGCCGCTGCCGCTCTGACCTTTACCGTCTTTCATCTTCTTCATCATCTCACCCATTTTACTGTTCAGGGCTTGCTGCATCTGGCGGAGGGAAGCTGCGCTTTCTTTCTGTCCTTTGCCTCCCGGCTTCTTACAGCTTCCTCCCGAACCGGGCTTGCCGTTTTTCTGGGCGGATTGCATCATGTTAAGCGCTTCGTTGAGTAGAAGGGCCAGGTCATTTACCGAAGTCATCACATATTGCTGGCGAGCACCTGCTTCCCCTGAGTTCCGGTCGGCAAGGGAGGAGATGGCTTTGTCCATATTGGAATTGATGGAGCTGATGCTCTTGTTAAACGCTTCTCCCACCTTCGGGTTGCGTTTGCTCAGGGCCATCAGGCTATCTTCCACCATCTGAGCATCGTCTTTCAGGCGGCTCTCTTTACGGGCTATCTTCACATATTGGGGGTTGTCGGTGCGGGTCTTGCCCAGCTCGCCCATCAGCGCTTCCTGGTCAAAGGAAAGACGCAAGAGGTTGGCAAGTATCTGACGTATGGCATTCTCATCTTCCCCTTCCTGATCCTTTTGCATCTGAGCCTGCATCTGGCTCAGCTTCTGACTCAGCTCCTGCATCTTGCCGGCAGCCGACTTTTGTGACTTGGATGCCTTCTTATTATCCTTGCTCTGGAGGCTCTGACTGCTCTCCTTCATGTCTTTCTGTATCTGCTGCTGCTGAGGATCGGTGTCTTTAAATTCGTCGTGAGGCTTTTCCAGGGCATCATTCTTTTTCTGCAGGTCGCTCAGTTCTTTCTTGATGTCTTCGAACTCTTTGTTCAGTTGCTCCTGCTTATTTTCCAACTCAGGGCTGTCGGCTTTTTTCTGTTCTGCTTTTTCGGAAAGTTTCTGTTGCTCATCGGCAAGTTTGTCAAGCCGGTCTTTGGTGTCGCTCAGTTTTTTGTCGAACTCCATTTGTTTGTAAAGCTCAAGCGTACGGTCCAGTTCTTTTTCCAGGTCTTTGTTGCTGAGCTTCATCTTTTCGAGTTGCTCCTGCATTTTATCCTTGTCCATGGTCTGCATGAGTTTTTCCAGATCTTTCATCTGTTTCTTCATGTCGTCGGTCAGCAGTTGGTCAAAGAGGTCTTGTATCTGCTGTTGTTTGTCCAGCAGTTTCTGGTCATCCTTGCGGTAGTCACTCTGCTCTTTCTGGCTCTTGGAATTTTCTTTTTTAAACTGTTCTATGGTGTTCTCCAGTTTTTTCTCTTTGTCTATGAGCTCCTGGGCTTTTTTCTTGTCATCCCAGCTGAGCGACTTTTTCTCCAGCACTTTTTTGTGCAGGTCATCAATATCTTTCTGAAGTTCTTTGGCTTTCTGAACGCTTTCGGAGATATCGCTCTTCACGGTTTGGCTCGACTCTTCCGACTTTTGTGCAAGCTCCTGCAGGGTAGGGGCTTTAAACAACATTTTGGCGCTGCGGGTGGCTTTCGGACCGTGTACGCCGTCGTTGTCCCGCACTTCGAAAAAGTATTCGATCTGATCTCCGGGCGCGAGGTGAAGCTTGTCGAGGTCCCAGAAATAGATAAACTGGTCCTGAGAAAAGGTGGTGGATACCGGAATCTTTTCTGTCTGCACTTTTGCCGCTTCTGCTGCGCTGGAGTCTTCTTTGCGGATGAGCTTGTAGGAGAAGAATAGCCCGCTGAATCCGTAATCGTCTTTCACCTCTCCGTGGTAAAACAAACGTTGGCTGGACAGGGAATCTTTACGCTCTTCTACCTGGATGGTCGGGTAGAGGTCAGGGATTACATTGATGGCATATACTACCGAGTCCTTGCTCTTCATGAATTCGTTGGAGGTGGTCACCGCATACGAATCGCTTTTCAGAAAACGGTTGGCATAGGTGCAGCTATTGGAGGAAGGACTCAGGTTATAGGTGGAGTCCATAAAGCTTACACGCAGGTTACGCGTGTCTTTGGTGTTGAAGTTCCACGATACATGTGTGCCGGCAGGAATGACCAGGTCGCCGGTGTTGCGCAGTACTTCATTTTTCTTGCCGATATAAGCCGGGTAATCAAGGTGGATATCGAAGTTGAGCAGCACCGGGTTAGGAAGCACGCTGATCTCGAATTCAGGGGACGTGTATCCATCTGCGCTGAGTTTAAACTTGGTGTTGCGTTGCAGATTTTTGAATACGTAGCTGAAGTTCACGATGTTTTCCTTGCTCAGGCGGTATTCGTTGCCGTTGACTTGCAGGAAAACGTTTTCAGGGATTTCCTGTCCGGTAACTTTCACTTCCAGATCGAAATCCTGCTGCTCAACCGACTTGAGTTCTTTGTTCAAAATCAGAAAATGAAACGGTATTTGCTTTTCGTAAAACTCACTGTGATGTACAAGTCTCCGTGTGCTGTCGGTAATGAGGCTTGGTGCGGCGAAAATGATGAAGACGATAAGCACCAGGGGGATGAGTGCATATTTCAGGTAGCGTTTGTTCTGCCTGAAATCGATGGCGGCAGCGAACGGAACGGGTTTAAGTTCTTTTATTTTCTGATTGATGGAGGCTTCCAGCAGGGCAACGCTTCCAAGGGAGGCAGACGGATTCCGTTCTTCTTTGGAAGCTTGTTTCAGTTGCAGCACATTGAGCAGCTTATCCTTTACTTCACTGAAATGCTTGCCTATGATTTCGGCAGCCTGTTCGTTGCTGATGATAGCACCGATCTTATTCAGCTTGGAGAGAGGAAGCAGGATGTGACGGGCAATTACTGCCAGGATACCTCCCAGCAGGGAATAAAACAAAACAGTACGTACGGTGGTGTCGAAATGTGCGAAATATTCGAGCAGGGCCACTGCAAGATAAAAGCAAAGCACCAGCCCCGTAGTATAGATCAACCCTTTCAGGAGCTGATTCTTATAATACTTGCGGATGAATTCATCCAGCTTTTTGACTAATATGTCTTCGCTATAGTCCATGTTTACAGATACTAACAAAAATAGCATTAATTGAGGTCATTTCCTTGTCCTGTTGCGGGGTTTTAACAATAATTGGAGGGATGACAGGAAGGACTAGAACGTCCTGAACCGTCCAAACACGCCTAAAGGCAGTTTGTTACCGGCTGTAGCTTTCAGGAACAACTCTCCTGTTTCGAGGTTTCCTTTGGCTTTTGCTTTCAGGAGGTTTTCGATGATGAGGGAAGAGAAGCCCAGGGAGTAGGCGTTCAGTATCAGAAAATGCGCTTTGGGGTCGAGGAGCTCGACTACGCCTTTCATCATTTCATTGATATTGTCTTCGAGTTTCCATTTCTCTCCGTTGGGACCGTGTCCGAAGGCAGGAGGATCGAGGATGATGCCGTTGTATTTGTTGCCGCGCTTTTCTTCCCGTTTCACAAACTTGAGTGCATCTTCCACCACCCAGCGTATATTCTCCAGAGAGGAATGGTCCATGTTTTCCTTGGCCCAGGTCACTACCTGTTTAATGGAATCGACATGGGTGACATCGGCTCCGGCGGCTTTGGCTGCGAGGGAGGCTCCGCCGGTGTAGGCGAAGAGGTTCAGGAAGCGGGGTGTCTCACCGTTCAGGAGCTCCTTCAACTTCGTTACCGACTCGTAGATATATTCCCAGTTGGTTGCTTGTTCTGGAAAGACACCAACATGTTTGAATGAGGTAAGTCCCAGTCGAAATACGATAGACGGTTGTTTACCCCCGAAGG
>Ga0206918_1145_pt1 | contig 13991 bp, 12 predicted proteins | sample Alteio_BWOrgHeat_69_FD_152950 | JGI IMG/M metagenome (GOLD analysis project Ga0206918, IMG submission 152950) | Enriched cells from forest soil in Barre Woods Harvard Forest LTER site, Petersham, Massachusetts, United States -... | ecosystem: Environmental > Terrestrial > Soil > Temperate forest >... | reverse complement strand
ACAAGCAAAATGTGAGCCACGGCCTGCAAAAGAAGGGGTTGAATAGCTGCCCGGGATACTCCGTTCAAACGCATAGATACGGGAGCTGCCCGAAGGGGTGTCGAACAAGCCATAGCTAAGCGTTCCGGAAACCGGAAAAGCTCTTTTCCGGAGGGAGAGGGATTGGGTGAGGAGAAACCCGGTCTCCAGCGTTTGCACACTGTCTGTTTTTTCGAGCAGCTCCAAACGGCTTTGCAGGGTGATCCAGGAATCCGGAGAGTGGGAGAGACTGATCCGAAAATTGGTTTGTGTGCCCGGGACGGGAAAATTGATCTCATCCGTTGTTGCGTTGGCCGGAGGATCCAGGCTCTTTTCCTTTTTTCGCAATTGAAGTATCAGCTGTGTTTGTTTGTTGAGTGTATATGTCAGCCGGATGAACATATCATAACCGCCAGAAGGGGAATTGATCCGATACTTCAGCCAGGGGAACAGGAAGTAATCATAAAATGCAGAAATGTGAATCCTCCTGAGCGGCAACAAAACTATTCCAAGGTAAAAGCCCTGCTCGTTGCTTGTTGCCCCGCCTTCATTGAACCCGTTTGAATAGGCAGCATGGAAGTCGCGTGGGAAATTACGGTAGAGCAATGCAAAACTCATTTTCGGATCGGCAGCCACCAGCAGGCCTTGCAGGAGAGCCAGTGCAGGAAGCCTTGCTTGCAGGTAATTGTCCTGACTCACCGCGGCTTCCCCGAACAGATTGATGTTGCGGTATACCAGTGAATAATCTGCTCCTGCATTAAACAACGCATTTCCCCGGAACTCGAATCGTGTATAAGGAACAGGCCTTGGAAGAATAGCTGCATCATAGGTGGTATGCAGAATGGTGACTCCTATGTTCAGTTTTGAACCAGGTAAAGCGATTCTTCCGCCTTCCAGCATTTGGTGTAAACTGTTTTTGGACGCAACCGCTGATGGTGTGGCATGAATGCCGGTGCTTTGTATGGTGCGTACAGTGAGTACCCTTCCGCTAATACTGGTGTCGGTGACGGTTGCATCCAGGACCCTGTAAGAAAAGAAGAGGGTGTATTCGAGCTTGCCCAGCTGGTAACAGATGCCTGCTCCACGGAGGAAATTGTTTTTAGCGGAGGAGGTATAGGCCTGTAAGCCCGTCCCGGCTCTTCTAACGAGACAGGCATCGGTGGTTTTGGAATAAGCGATGCCTGACCAGGCCATCAGACCTTGTCCTAAGGCAACGCGGTAATCGCCCACCACCAGGCTTTTGAGCCGACCTTCATTGCGTATGGCCAGGTGGAGGGAATAGAAATCAAACCCTGCAGGTTCTGTACTCCGGAAAAATTGTTCTCCCGGATCTTTGCGTGCGGTGATCCCAAAACTGATCTTGTCACGGAATGCATAGCGGTATTGAAAAAGCAGTTTGTCGGGACTGCCGAGATAACGGGATGAAACGGAATCGGGAAGAGTATAACCCTTTTGAGACTCCAGCACTCGGGAATACCGGAGTGAGAGCGTATTGTTGCTTTCCTGTAGCAGGTCTTGCCAGGTCCAGGGTGTCGCTTCCGTCCTGTCACGCACTTGTATATATGGCAGGAGCTGCCGGATAAGTGACAGGTCGAACCCGTTGATGGTTTGTAACTCATACAAGTTTAGCAGCTTTCCGTTCCGGGCGATATGATCGAGTAAGGCATGGATTTGTATGGCAGACAGAAGTCCGAGCGCTTCCATGTTTTCCTGGCTGGCTTCATTCAGGTTCAATGGATGGCTGTGATAGTATGCCAGAGAAGCCAGCAGATCACTGAAGTCGGTATCTTCTGTTCCGCTGTATTCATTATACAGCTCCATGTTTGCTTGCATCTCGTTGCTAAGAGGGATCTCCGGTTCCCGTGAGGTGTCCTGTTGTGCATACCCCGAGCGGCTGATGCCTCCCAACAACAACAGCAAGGCAATCACAACAGTCCTATGTTGAGTCAGGTATCGTTTCACGAACGGGATAAGTTATAGGCGAGTCCCACTCCAGGATAAAATCCAATTACGGGATGCCAGGAAGAAGCGAAGTCCATTTTTAAAGATCCAATGCGCAGCCCGAATCCCATGCAGACCAACGCCGGGTTTCCGGAAACACCAGCACGCAAAAAAAACTGCTTGAGAAATGCGTACTCCATTCCCGCCCGGAACACCGGAGGGTGCAGATTGTCCTTCTCTGCCTCGACACAAAAAAGCAAGAAGGGAGAAAGCGTATACGCTGCACCTGTTTGCAGGGTGGTGGGATAACGTTCATCTGAGAAGTGAGCCAGTTGTGCCCGTGTGGGGTTAATCAGGTGTATACCCAGCTTGATATTTTTGGTGATGGAAACCAGGAGTCCCGCATCAGCTGAAACGCCGTTCTGGGTTCCGTAACCTTCTCCGATGACGGTGTTCAGATAAGTGATCCCAACACCTGCCGAGACCCGGGCTCCCAATTTTTTTCCGAAAGACAAGATGCTGTTGTTTTCCCTGTAGAGGGGAGAGCCGAAAGAAGAAACGGCCAGGCCAAACGTGCCAGCACGGGTAGGGATATCCAGAGCCACACCGGCTATACTTAATGCACGTAGCAGATAGGGGTTTTCAAAGGCGGTTGCAGCGCCGGTTTGTTTGATCGGGGCGAGGGCAGCGGGGTTGTTGCGGGCGCTCCACACATCATCCAGACACACCGCTGTATTGGCCATGGCCAAAGCTCTTGGACCTCCGCAGAGATTGTCGTTGCCAGCCTGGAGTTGGAGAGAAGAGATGAGAAACAGAAACACCTGCCTGCCGTGGCGCAGGCTGGGCGACGGCAGGCAGGGAAACAGAAACAGAGGCCTGAGGCTGGCGGGTAGGCGTGACTTCAGAGGGTTGATAAGTAGGAAAATAAGTGTCATGCGTATTAGCGTTAAGAACGAAACGTTTCGTTCCCGACGAATTACGCACGCGCCGCCAGGGAATACAAATCAAAGTGATTCCTATTCCTAGGTTTCGGCCGTCAGCACCGCTTAGTCAACCCGGTAGTCGAACTTATGGCTTTTCAGCTCTTCGTTCGCCAGAAGGATCTTATTCTTTAATTTTTCTTTGAACTGAAGCACCTTTTTAAGCAATTTTTCATCGCCTGTAGCAAGCATTTGCACACTTAATATGCCTGCATTTTGTCCTCCGTCAAGTCCAACAGTAGCCACCGGAATACCGGGAGGCATTTGTACGATGGATAGCAGGGAATCCCATCCGTCGATGGAGATGCTTGAGCGACACGGAACACCTATCACCGGGCAGGGTGTCAGTGCAGCCACTACACCTGGTAAGTGTGCAGCACCACCGGCGCCGGCTATGATCACCCGGATGCCCCGCTCATGTGCCTTACGGGCAAAATCCATCACCGCCTCCGGAACCCGGTGAGCGGAAAGTGCATTGATCTCAAAAGGAATCTGGAATTGATCCAGTATTTTGGCGGCTTCTGACATGACAGGCATATCGGAAGTGCTTCCCATAATGATACTTACAAGTGGTTTCATGTGCATTGTGCTTAGTGTGGTCAATGAGTGGATTTATAAACCCTGTTTTCGGGCATGAAAGTACAAAATCACCTGATTCGTGCGGAGGTCTGTGGATTTTTATAGCCTATTCGTCACATCTGAGTTAACAGCCTGGAAGAAAGAATAAAAACAAGTAAGAAAGCCCCAAAGCTCAGTCCTTTTACCTAGATTTGCGCCCTCGAAACCTATGGAAAGCATTCAAATCCACAACAAATCCTTCCGCCTCTATATCCGTGCTGAAGAAATCAAAACGGCTGTTAAGGCGGTCGCAAAACGGATAAATACCGACCTGAAGGGCAAAAAACCTTTGTTTTTGGCTGTTCTGAACGGTTCTTTTATCTATGCTGGCGACCTGCTCCGGGAGTTGGGCATGGAATGTGAAATTTCCTTCGTCAAACTGGCATCCTATGAAGGGGTTTCCAGTACCGGAAAGGTAAAGGAATTGATCGGGTTGGACCGGGATATCCGAGGCAGGACAATTGTGGTGATCGAAGACATCGTCGATACCGGCGTGACCCTGGAAACGCTCTATCATCAGCTCAATATGGGAGGACCTGCAGAAATACGGACCACGGCATTGCTCTTTAAACCGGATGCCTATACCAAGCAGATAAAAGTAGATTACCCTGCCATTGAAGTGCCCAATGACTTTTTGGTCGGCTACGGTCTGGACTACGACGGGTTGGGAAGGAATTTGGGAGATATTTACAAGGCAGTTTGATGTTTTTGAAGGAAATTATCTAATATTGTAAGGTAAACAAATACAGGCATTCACACAGCTCGAAAAACCAACCTACACAACACCCCCAAGCCCTATGTTAAACATCGTTTTATTCGGTCCCCCAGGTGCAGGAAAAGGTACACAATCCAAAAAACTTATTGATAAATATCACCTCATCCACCTGTCCACAGGGGATATTTTAAGAGGTGAAATTGAACAAGGAACCTACCTCGGTTTGGAAGCGAAACAGCTGATGGATCAGGGTATCCTCGTTCCCGACCATATTGTTATCGGAATGATACGGAGCAAGCTCGATTATAACAGGCATGCGAATGGATTCATCTTCGACGGGTTTCCCCGTACCATTGCCCAGGCGGAAGCGCTGGACAAGCTGCTTTCCGAACGCAACACATCCATACACATGATGCTTGCCCTGGAAGTAGAGAAAGACGAGTTGCTCAAACGCATGCTTGGACGTGCACTCGAGTCAGACCGTGCCGATGACAAAGATCCTGCCGTACACCGCAGAAGAATTGAAATTTACAACAAGGAAACCGCTCCGCTGAAAGACTATTATTCGGCTCAGCAGAAATACTACTCCGTTTACGGTGTAGGAAGCGTAGATGAAATATTTGACGAGTTATGCAGTGTGATAGACATGAGTCAGGCCAATGGCCACGCGGCTCATGCAATGATAGACGATTATCCCCGCCATTACAATCCTGTGGTGGTACCGGCAGATTCTCCGGAAGAAGCCAAACAGCGTAAGCTGGCTGCAGAGAAGGAACTTAAATCGGGCATTGCCGCCAATGAAGTAGCGGTAAAAAGCGCCAAGCAGGAAGCTGCGAAAGCTGCTGCTACTGTAAAGAAAACAAGTGCTCCTGTCAAGGCGGCGTCCAAACCAGCCAAGCCTGTTAAAAAGACAGCTGTTAAAACGGCTTCCAAACCAACCAAAGCAGCTACTAAGCCGGCCAAGAAAGCAGCTCCTAAAAAGGCTGTGAAAAAGGCCGCTAAGAAAGCTCCGGCGAAGAAGGTTGCTCCCAAGAAAAAACAGGTTGCTAAAGCAGTTAAGTCAGCACCTAAGAAAGTGAAAGCTGTAAAAAAAGCAGCTAAGAAAGCAGGAAAAAGTCCTGCGAAAAAGGCAGTGAAGAAGAAATCAAAACGGTAAAGGAAAGGGCCGCCTGATTTAGTAACAGACTTGTTCCCCTCGGCATCCGGCATAGCTGCCAAAGTGTTGGGAAGGAGTAATGTCGAATCCCGCCAAATTTTATACCCGTACATCGAAGGTGGATTCAAATTTTGTTGATTACGTAAAGATATGTTGCAAGTCCGGAGACGGAGGAGCCGGATCCATGCATCTGCACCGGAGCAAACTCACCGCCAAAGGAGGCCCTGACGGAGGCAACGGTGGAAGAGGAGGTCATATCATCTTGCGTGGCAACAAACAGATATGGACATTGATCCACCTGAAATACCGCAAACACGTACTCGGAACAGACGGAGGAAAAGGAGGGAGTGCTCTGAAAACAGGAGCGGAAGGAAAGGACGAGATACTTGATGTCCCGCTGGGCACCATTGCCCGCGATGCCGAAACAGGGGAGTTCATGTTTGAAATTACCGAAGATGGGGAAGAACGCATCCTGGTACAGGGTGGCAGAGGAGGAAAAGGTAATGACCACTTCAAGACATCCACCCAACAAACACCCCGCTATGCCCAGCCTGGAGAACCCGGTCAGGAACTCTGGAAAATACTGGAATTGAAATTGCTTGCCGATATCGGTCTGGTTGGGTTCCCGAATGCCGGAAAATCAACTTTATTGTCTGTCGTTTCCGCGGCTAAACCGGAAATAGCCAACTATCCTTTTACTACACTCGTGCCCAATCTGGGTATTGTTAAATACCGCGACTACCGTTCCTTTGTCATGGCTGATATCCCTGGGATCATTGAAGGGGCGCATGAAGGGAAGGGAATAGGTCTCCGTTTCCTCAGACATATTGAGCGCAACTCCATGTTGCTTTTCCTGGTGCCTGCCGACAGCAATGATATCGTGAAAGATTATAAAATACTGTTGAGAGAACTCCAGTTGTTCAATCCTGAATTACTGCATAAAAAACGTATCCTCGGAATCTCCAAAGCGGATATGCTGGATGAAGAACTGACGAAGGAAATCAAGAAAGACCTGAACAAGCGCTTCAAAGAAAAGAAGACGGTGCCATTTATCTTTTTCTCTTCTGCTTCGGGGCAAGGAATTACCGAGCTGAAAGACCTGATATGGGGTCGTCTCAATGAAGGGATTTGAGCAATATTCCTTACTTTCGTCTGGCATTTAAAACGCCTTGTCGTTGGCACTCATCCACACCCTCACCGATCTTGACCGGAAACTGTTTTTGTTTCTGAACGGGCATCCAAGCAATCAGCTGGATAACCTGATGTATTGGATGAGCAATGAATACATCTGGGTGCCCTTCTACCTCTCTCTCATTGGTTTGCTCATTTATTTTTTTCGCAAAAAAAGTGTAGTCATCATGCTTTCCCTGGTATTGCTGATTACGGCAAGCGACCAGGTGAGTGGAATGATCAAACATTCCGTCAAGCGACCCCGCCCGTGCCACAACACGGAAATAGCAGCACAAGTGCATACGGTGAAGGACTGTGGAGGTAAATACGGTTTCATTTCTTCCCATGCAGCGAATACGTTTGCACTGGCTACCTTTCTCACCTTATTACTTGTTTCCCGGTACGAGTACATCGGTCTGCTCTTTTTTGCCTGGGCAGCGCTGGTATCATATAGCCGGATCTATCTGGGCGTGCATTACCCTACCGATATAGCAGGAGGTGCCCTGCTGGGAATACTCTTTGGCTGGATATTCTTCCGGCTATGCAGTCTGGTATTGTTAAGAATGGATACGACGAACAAACAACACGCATGAACAACCTGATCACTGTTTTTGTTTCCGGAGGCCTTGGCTGTCTTGCCCGTTACGGTGTAAATCTGGCTACACGCAAATTAATCGTACTGGCATTTCCCCTCGCTACCCTCATCTCCAACACCCTCAGCTGCCTGATCGTTGCATTGGCTTTCGGTATGTTCTCCGAAAAGGTACTTGCCCAGCCTACCTTGAGGCTGATGGTGGTAACCGGTTTCTGCGGTGGGTTCAGTACCTTTTCCGCATTCAGTCTCGAAACGGTGCAGATGATGAGAGACGGGCATGCGGCCCTGGCGATGCTCAATGTGGTGTTAAGCCTCCTGATAGGATTTGGTTTGATCTTTTATTTATCCAAAAATGTCTGAGCCGTTTACCGATTAACTTATTTTTTAAAACCTATTCGATGAAACAAGTGTTCCTCTTTTTATCCCTGGCTGCGTTTTCACTCGTTCACGCCCAGAATAAAGCAGCTGCTCCCGCCAAGCAGGCTCCGCCCAAACCCAAACTGATCGTGGGTATTGTGGTGGACCAGATGCGGTACGACTACCTCTACCGCTTTGCTGATAAATTCGGGAACGATGGTTTCAAGCGCCTGATGAGCGAAGGGTTTAACTGTACGAATACAAACTATAACTATACACCTACCGAGACGGGTCCTGGCCATGCATCGGTGTATACCGGAACAACGCCCTGCATACATGGTATTGTCGGGAACAACTGGTACGACCGCACAACGCAGAAAAGTATTTACTGTGCGGATGATAAAACGGTGAAAACGGTCGGAGCCGTGAGCGATGCCGGTCAGATGTCGCCCCGCAACATGCTGGCGAATACCATTACCGATGAGGTGCATCAGGCTTCCAATATGTACTCCAAAGTGATCGGGGTGGCGTTGAAAGACAGGGGAGCCATACTTCCTGCCGGTCATACAGCCAATGCGGCTTATTGGTATGACAGCTCCGGGGCATGGATCAGCAGCACGTATTATATGAAAGACCTGCCGGCCTGGGTGGACAAGTTCAACAAAAAAGAACTGCCTCGTCAGTACCTGAGCAAGAGCTGGAATACCTTGCTCCCCGGCGATCAGTACATCGACTGCTCACCCGATAACAACAAATACGAAAGTAAGTTTAAAGGAGAATCCTCTCCCACCTTTCCTCACGACCTGCCCGGCCTGATGGCAGCTAACAAAGGGCTGGATATGATTCGCTATACCCCTTTCGGAAATACGCTGACAAAAGATTTCGCCATTGCCACGATAGAAGAAGAAAGCTTGGGGCAGGGGTTTGCAACGGATTTTCTGACCGTTAGCTTTTCATCAACCGATTATATCGGTCACTTTTACGGACCTCATTCCATCGAGCTGGAAGATACTTACCTGAGACTGGACCGTGACCTGGCCGACCTGTTTCATTTTTTGGATAAATACCTGGGCAAAGAAAATGTGCTTGTTTTCCTGACTGCTGACCATGCCGTCGTGGATGTGCCTCAATACCTGATCGACAAGAAAATTCCTGCCGGCTATTTCTCTTACCGCCCTGCGATGGATTCCCTGAAGAAATACCTGAATAAAAATTACGGAGATACGCTGGTGGAGGCTTATTACAACAAACAGGTATACCTCAATCATACCGTGATTGCAAATAAAAAAATTCAGGAGAATGCACTGGAAGAAGACATCGCCGATTTTCTGCTTCGCTTTAACGGAGTGATTCAGACAGTGACTGCCCATACGCTGAAAACCGCCGGGTTTGCCCCCGACGATGCACGCAGCTTTACTCAAAACGGATATCAGGCAAAGCGTTGCGGTGATGTCATGTTGCTTCTGCTCCCAGGATGGATTGAGTCGGATAGGCCCACGGGCACCACCCATGGAAGCAGTTACTCTTATGATACCCATGTGCCCTTGCTCTGGTACGGATGGAAAGTCAAGCCCGGCAGCACAGGAGACGCTGCCCGTCCCATTGACATCGCACCAAGCATCTCACAGTTGCTGAATATCCCGTTTCCTGACGGCTGCACCGGAAGACCTATCCCGGCGCTGCTGAACAGTGCCAAATGAGTACTGCTAAAATATTTACGCGTACCATCGTGCTGCTGGGGCTGGTAAGTCTCTTTACCGATATCTCCAGCGAGATGCTTTACCCTGTTATGCCTGTCTACCTGAAATCAATCGGTTACTCCGCATTGTGGATAGGCGTGTTGGAAGGTCTGGCAGAAGGAACGGCAGGGCTATCCAAATCGTATTTCGGAAAATTGTCGGATGATAAAGGCCGGCGCATGCCTTTTGTGAGCTTCGGTTATTTCCTGAGTGCCCTTTCAAAACCCTTGATCATTCTGTTTGTCCAGCCCCTGTGGATCATGGGGTGCCGCATCACCGACCGCTTGGGTAAAGGTATCCGTACCGGTGCACGGGATGCTGTGCTGGGAGATAACTGTGCTCCGGAGAACCGTGGTAAGGTGTTTGGTTTTCACCGGGGAATGGACACCTTGGGTGCGGCCATCGGTCCGTTTCTCGCCTTGCTCTGGCTGGGATTGCATCCGGGTGAATACCGACCGCTTTTTATCGCTGCTTTTTTACCTGCCCTCATCGGGGTAGGATGCACAATGCTGGTGAAAGAAAAGAAGATCACAAGTCCTCCAGCTTCTGAGAAGAGATCATTCTGGGGCTTTCTGACCTATTGGAAAAAAAGCCCGGTGGGGTTCAGGAGACTCGTCTCCGGTTTATTCTTCTTCGCTTTGTTCAACAGCTCCGATGTGTTTCTGCTCTTGATGGCAAAACAGCAAGGGCTGTCTGATCAGCTGGTGATCGGAGCGTACGTGTTTTATAATTTGGTGTATGCCTTGTTTTCCTATCCTTTCGGATGGCTGGGCGACAAGTGGGGGATGAAGGTGAGCTTTTGTCTGGGCCTGTTGTTCTTTGCTATCACCTATACCGGCCTGGCTATGGGAGTGTCGGTAACAGGCACGTTCGTATTGTTTTTTGTTTATGGCTTGTATGCCGCGGCCACCGACGGTGTTTCCAAGGCCTGGATCAGCAAGCTGGTACCTTCTTCCGAAGGAGGTGCTGCGCAAGGCTTTAACGCCGGCATGACCAGTTTGGCAACGCTCTTTGCGAGTTTTTTTGCTGGTCTGATCTGGACCTTTCATGAAGGTACAGTAGCTTTTCTGATCAGTGCAGCAGCGGCAGCGCTTGTCGGAATTTACCTGGTCGCTGGCACCCGGGAAAAGACTACAGCTCCTTCATCAGGCACCTTGCAGGCGCAGGAGTAAAAAGCTATTGTATTTGACTGAAATTTATACCTTCGGTGTAAATTTCACCCCATGAAACATCTTATCTGCATACTCTTTATCGGAATTGGTTTTATATCCTGCACAGATAAGACGGGGAAGCAAGACGAGAAAGGACCTGACTCAGCCACAGTTCGCAAACGAACCTTTGCGGAAGAGCTTCCTCCTCCTTCCGATATCCGTCAGTTCAGGTGGTTCTACAGCGGTTTTGTAAAAATGGTTTCCCTGCATGCCGATTCGCTGATGAATAAACTCGTCCACCCCGAATATGGTTTGCACATCATCGAGTCTCAGGGAGCATTGCCACACATGACCCGGGTGAAGGATTTTGCTGATTTTCATACACTCCAGAAAAAGACATTTTATGAGTTTGATGTGCACCTGCTCATCTGCGACCCGAAGGAAGAGGAGCTGCCTAAGGTGGATTGCAATGCGAAAGACCTCTACACCAAATCAGGTTGCTTTACCCGGGAGGTAAACAACCTGAAAGATTCCAAAGTATGGGAGTTTTGCAACCTCTCCAAGGACCAGGAAGATCTGGTGATTCGTTCCGTTCAGACGATTACCCGCACTGTCATTGTCACTTCCAACTACACCTATTATTTTTCCCTGATTAAGGGAGGGTGGTGGCTTACCTTTATCGATATGCGCAGGCCTTGCCAGGCCTAAGTATTTCAGATCGCCTTTAAAACCTGTATTGTTTTCTCCAGCATCGCTTCGGTAAAGTCGAGGTGAGTCACAAAGCGTATGGTTTGTTTTCCAAATCCCGTACTGATGATGCCAGCTGTCTTTAACTTGGCAACAAGGTCTTCGCTTTTTAACTTATCGGATAAGGTAAAGATGAGGATGTTGGTATCTACCGGAAGCATGCTTTCTACAAAAGGCAAAGATTGCAAGGTAGCTGCAAGCGTTTTTGCCCGGCGGTGATCCTCCTTCAATCGGGTTACATGGTTGTCCAATGCATAAATGCCTGCAGCAGCCAGGTATCCAGCCTGGCGCATGCCACCTCCGAATACTTTACGGATCCTTCTCGCTTTCCGGATAAATTCAGCATCACCCAGTAATACCGAGCCTACCGGTGCGCCTAAGCCTTTGGAGAGGCAGACGGAAACAGAATCGAACAAGGTGCCGACACTTTTGGGGCTGTCTCCAGTTTCTACTAACGCATTGAATATCCGGGCTCCATCGAGGTGGTATTTCAATTGGTGCTTACGGCAAACTGCACCCAACTCTTTCATGCCATCGAGGGAATAATAACTGCCTCCGCTTCGGTTACAGGTATTTTCAATAGAGACCAGACTGGTTCGCGCCAGCCAGTCGAAAGAGGCATTGATGTTTTCTTCTACCTGGCGTGCATTTAAACGCCCTCTGTCACCAGCCAATAGCTTTGCCTGGGCACCGGAGTTGAATGAAATGCCTCCTCCTTCGTAATTGTATATGTGGCAGGTGTTTTCACAAATCACCTCGTCCCCAGGCTGGGTATGTACCTTGATGGCGATCTGGTTGGTCATTGTGCCGGAAGGACAATACAGTCCGGCTTCTTTTCCAAACAAAGCCGCCGTTTTCTGCTCCAGTGCATTCACCGTGGGGTCTTCATTAAACACATCGTCGCCCACAGCAGCAGCAAACATCGCTTCTAACATTTCTTTGGTAGGCCGTGTAACGGTATCCGAACGTAAATCAACTATCATAAAATTTATTTTTTCTCTGTTTCTGTTTTCTCTCTTACTGCCATTCTCCTGCATAATCCAGGTCTATATCCTCCTGTTCTTTCAAATAAAGATACTTGAGTTTCAGAATCTGGCGGATATGGAGGTAGTCGTGAGCCAGCCAGTTGGCCAGAAATAGTTCGGGAGTAACCACTCCCAGCTTGGGGTGGAGGTGAACCTCACTCCAGTTGGGTGACTGCAGGTCGCTCAGCCATTCAATACTCAGCACGCGTTCGTTTTCAAAATTGGCAAGCATGATTTCATAATCCTGCTCCAGGTATTTTCGTTCGGTAACCCATTCCACCGGGTTGATTGCAGGTAAAGGCAATTCAGGCGTACGCATGCTGTGCTTCACCCGGGCCCGGAAATCTTCTTTTTCTTCGTCGTGCAGGTGGCACAATACCTCCAGCAGGCACCAGCTGTCTTTTGATGGCTTCCAGGTATACTGTTCGCGTGGAACATCGTGCAATAATTCGTGAAAAACACCTTTGTTTTTCAGCAAGTCCTTAATCAGGGAAGTATGGTTCATCAGCTGCGATTGAGTGAATATTACTTTGATTACCAAATTTAACAAACGGTTTAAATTTCCAAGAAAATTCACCGAAATAAAGCATCTGAAAAAGAAAGCGGATGAGCAGAAGCGGGATATAATTGGTAGCAATTTCTTCATTTGCCCTATTCCGGCAAAGTAAGTAATTTCATGCGCTGGCCCGGATAGCACCGGACACGAAATAACAGAACTTGTATGAGACGAAACAATATATTAAGGAGCTGGTGCGTGCTGGCCCTTTGCCTGAAAACTTTCTTAATCACCTCCCAAAACAGGGTTGGACCGGGTCAAACACAATTGCCTAACGGCTGGACGCTCAGTCCTGCCGGACGTGCTATCCCTCTGGGTGATCTGCCTTTGAATATGACGTTTTCTGCTTCGGGGAAATTGCTTGCTGTAACAAACAATGGACAAGGAGATCAGTACCTCCAGCTGATCGATCCGGATAGTTTTCAAACGCTGGATACGCTGGTCACCAAATCGGCCTGGCTGGGTCTGGCATTCAGCGCCGACGAAAAATTCCTGTATGCATCAGGAGGAAATGCAAATTACATACTCAAATACAACGTGAGCCGTCGAAAGCTGGTGCCTTCGGATACCTTGCGCATTGGCAATCCATGGCCTGAGAAAATCTCACCGGCAGGCATTGCACTGGATGACGCGGGGCACCTGGTATATGTGGTGACGAAGGATAACAACGCCTTGTATATCTACGATGAACAACAGAAAAAAGTAATCTTTAAATCTACTCTGGGTGGAGAAGGATACGGTTGTGTGCTGAGTCCCGACAGGAAAACACTCTATATTTCCTGCTGGGGCTGCGCACAGGTCGCCGTGTTTGATGCCGAAAAAAGAGCATTCGGCACTCCAATATCCATAGGCGATCACCCGAACGACCTGTGCCTGAACCGTAAAGGAAACCTCTTGTATGTAGCCAATGCCAATGACAACAGCATCACAGTGGTGGATGTGAAAGCAGGCAAGGTGACTCAGACATTGAATGCAGCCTTATATCCGGCTTCGGCACCGGGATCAACCACCAACAGTGTGGCATTAAGTGAGGATGAAAAAACACTTTATGTGGCCAACGCCGACAATAACTGTCTGGCTGTTTTTGATGTGTCGGTGCCAGGAGCAGGAAAAAGCAAGGGCTTTATTCCTACCGGCTGGTATCCTACCTGTGTGAGGATAGGAAAGGGAGCCATTTTTGTTTCCAACGGGAAAGGATTTACCTCTATGGCCAATCCCTTAGG
>Ga0206918_1144_pt1 | contig 14031 bp, 12 predicted proteins | sample Alteio_BWOrgHeat_69_FD_152950 | JGI IMG/M metagenome (GOLD analysis project Ga0206918, IMG submission 152950) | Enriched cells from forest soil in Barre Woods Harvard Forest LTER site, Petersham, Massachusetts, United States -... | ecosystem: Environmental > Terrestrial > Soil > Temperate forest >... | reverse complement strand
CAGCAATGATCGCTGCATCCAGTCCGGGTTGATCAGATACTTCAAAACCTTTCAATTTGGCAGCAATGGTCGTATTTACATTTTCAACTGCCTTCAATACGCCCTTCCCCTGATAAACTTTTTTATCTCCGTCGCGTAATTCAACAGCTTCGTGTATACCGGTGCTCGCTCCGCTCGGAACGGCAGCCCTGCCCATGAATCCAGCTTCTGTATATATATCTACTTCAACCGTAGGATTTCCACGGCTGTCTAAAATTTGTCTTGCAAAGATTTTTTTAATGTTACTCATTGGTGGTGGTTTTTGTGAGACCTCTGAAAATATCCTCCAGGCTCCGGTTTTCCGATTGCAAAGAAACAATGTTCCAATTGTTTTGCAAAGACAGCGAGAGTAATTGTTTTTTTAGTAACTCAGGATCTGCGGCTTCCAGCTCCCATTCATAGTCGTTTGCCCGGCTGATTCCCCTAAGCTGATCAAGCCCCTGGAACTGGTCGGCGTTCACGGCTTCTTTCAAAATAACTTTTATGAATTTACCTTTTTGATCCTTTCGCAATTCGGCCAGATTTTTATCCGCGATGATTTTACCCTGATGGATGATGATCACCCGGTCGCAGATGGCTTCCACTTCCTGTAGTATATGCGAAGAAAAAAGTACTGTTCTGTTTTTGCCATAGTTTTTGATCACCTCCCTTATTTCCACGATCTGATTGGGATCGAGACCGGTGGTAGGTTCATCCAGAATCAGTACCTCGGGGGAATGAATCAGGGCTGCTGCCAGTCCCACCCGTTGCTTATATCCTTTTGAGAGCTGAGAAATTTTTTTTCCTGCTTCCGGCCGAAGACCCACCTGGTCGATGATTGAATTTATTTTTTCCTTTTTCGAGGGAAGTTTATGGATATCCGAAATAAAGGAAAGGTATTCGCGGATATACATATCGATATAGAGCGGATTGGATTCAGGCAGGTAGCCGGTGATTTTTTTTGTTTGTATGGGATGAACCTGTACATCGATCCCGTTCAGAAAAGCCCGGCCCTGACTGGGCTTCAGACATCCTGTGAGAATCTTCATGGTAGTGGATTTGCCCGCACCATTCGGGCCAAGAAATCCTACAATCTCACCCCGGCTTACGGAAAATGAAATCTGGTCAATTGCCTTTTGTGCTCCGTAAATTCTTGTCAGATCTTTTACTTCAATGGACATTTCATTGTGCCCAAAGCCCAAAGCCTAAAGCCTAAAACTATAGCGCGGGATTTTGGCTCCGCGAAACTAACGAAAAGTGTGGAAGACTGGAAGACTGGAAGTCTGCAAGTGAAAGTTTTACAGTTTCGTGTTTAAGTTAATTTGAATCTCTACTTCCAGACTTCCAGTCTTCCAGTCTTTCACACTATTCCAAGGTCTTTCTGAATCTGTTCAAGAGTTCTTCCTTTCGTTTCCGGCATCACACGCCAGATAAAGAGCATCGAGATCAGCACCATGATGCTGAAGAAAATAAAGGAGTAAAAACCACCGTTCGTGCTTCCGTTTACAAAAATCGGAAAGGTCCATGCAATGATGGCGGCCATGATCCAGTGTGTGAAACTGCCCAGTGAACTTCCCTGCGAGCGCACAGAGTTGGGAAATATTTCCGAAATAAATACCCAAATCACGGCACCCTGCGACATGGCAAAAAAAGCAATAAAGCAAACCAGGTATCCGATCACAAAATGATTTCCGGAACCTGTGCTTTGAAATGCAAATGCTGTCAGTGCAAGAAAGACAAACATGCCAGTGGCACCTATAATCAATAATGTTTTTCTTCCGACCTTATCAATGATCGACATGCCTACAAACGTGAAAATAAGATTGGCACAGCCAATGTATACCGGCTGTAGAAATGAAGCCTTATGGCTAAAGCCTGCCATTTCAAAAATACGCGGAGCATAATATAAGATGGCATTGATACCGGAAAGCTGGTTAAACATAGCAAGCAATACGGCATATAGAATTGGCTTACGGAATTTCCTGCTGAACAAATTTTCTTCGGGTGCGTGTTCTACAACTTTTTTTACTCCAGTAAGCAATTCATGCTCCTCATTGATAACAGATCTGGCATCCGGCTCCCCTGTTCGGGCAAAGATCGATGCTGCTTCTTCATCCCGGTTATTCAAAATCAGCCAGCGGGGACTTTCAGGTATGATGCGAAGTAAAAGGGCGAACAGTCCGGCTGGTACGACCATGATACCTACCATCCATCGCCAGGAACCCGCACCGATTTGCTGAAATAGGAAGTTGGTGAGGAAAGCAACTAAAATTCCGATTACAATATTTAACTGGAACATCCCGGTGAGTCGTCCGCGCACCGGTGCCGGAGATATTTCGGAAATATACATCGGTCCCACTACTGATGAAGCACCTACGGCTATACCGCCAACAATCCTGAAAATAATAAACAATATCCAGGTCGGTGTAAGTGAACAACCCAATGCCGAAAGGAGATACATCACTGCGATGAACATTAGTACTTTTCTTCTTCCATAACGCTGTGCGGGGTTTCCGGCAATCATGGAACCGACAACAGTACCGATCAGGCTGGCGGCCACCGTGAATCCCAGCCAGAAATCACTCAGTGACCAGAGTTGCTGAATTGTTTTTTCTGCGCCGGAGATAACGGCGGTTTCAAATCCAAATAAAAAACCGCCGAGGGCGGCGATCAGCGTACAGCGGAGCAGGAAGGCGTTAATTTTCATTCAGCAATCGTTATTAGAGCATAAGGTATGAAAAAAATACTCAGTAAATTTATGGTTCAAACGATTGTCGATATATGAGTTTCCCTTTTCAGATCAAAAGCTTTGAAGATTATCTTGAACAATACAAAATCAGCATTGAACAACCGGAAAAATTCTGGAGTTCCGTGGCCGAACATTTCATATGGAAAAAGAAGTGGGACCAGGTGCTGGAATGGAATTTCAAAGAACCACGCGTAAACTGGTTTAAAGGCGCCAAATTAAATATCACAGAGAATTGTCTGGACCGACACCTCGCCGATAAAGCAGATCAGCCTGCCATTATCTGGGAACCAAATGATCCTGCTGCTCCAAACCGGGTCCTTAGTTACAAAGAACTTTATACTGAAGTATGCCGTTTTGTTCTGGTGCTGAAAAATAATGGCGTTCAGAAAGGAGACCGCATTTGTATATACATGCCAATGATTCCGGAACTGGCCATAGCTGTTCTGGCCTGCGCACGTATGGGAGCGATACATTCAGTTGTATTTGGCGGTTTTTCGGCACAATCCATCGCCGATCGTATTGATGACGCCAAATGCAAAGTTGTGGTCACAGCCGATGGTGGCAGCCGCGGACCAAAAGACATTCTTTTGAAAGCGACGATCGATGAGGCCCTCAACAAAACTTCCCATATTCAAAAAGTAATTGTATTCAAACATCTGGGAAATGATATTACCATGCAGAATGGAAGGGATGTATGGTGGCAGGATGAAATAAAAAAAGTTACAATCAGTGACGTGCCAGCTGAGAGTATGGACGCAGAGGACATGCTCTTCATTCTCTATACATCCGGCTCTACCGGCAAACCGAAAGGTGTTGTTCACAGTTGCGCGGGTTATATGATTTATACCACCTACAGTTTTGTGAATGTGTTTCAATACAAGCCCGGAGAGATATATTTCTGTACAGCGGATGTTGGATGGATTACGGGACACAGCTACACGATATACGGACCGCTCTCTGCCGGCGCAACTACCATTATGTTTGAAGGAATACCCAGTTACCCCGATGCAGGCAGGTTCTGGGATATCGTGGATAAATACCGGGTGAATATTTTTTATACTGCTCCCACAGCCATCCGAAGCCTGATGGGTGCAGGAACGGAACCTTTAAAGAATAAAAGTCTCACATCATTGCGCGTATTGGGCACTGTTGGCGAGCCCATCAATGAAGAGGCCTGGCATTGGTATGATGATCATATCGGTAAGAATCGTTGTCCGATCGTTGACACCTGGTGGCAGACGGAAACAGCGGGTATCATGATTTCAAATATGGCAGGAATCAGCAAAGGGAAACCTTCCTATGCGACGCTCCCTTTGCCAGGTATTATTCCTTTGCTGGTAGACGAGAAAGGTAGTCCAGTGCCCGGATCCGATGCAGGAAAAGACGGTGTCTATCACGCAGGTGCAAAGGGTGAACCAGTGTCCGGTAATCTGTGTATACGTTTCCCCTGGCCCTCTATCATCCGGACCACTTACGGAGATCATGAGAGATGCCGGTTAAATTATTTTGCGGCTTACCCGAATTTATATTTTACGGGAGATGGCGCTCTGCGTGACGCTGAAGGCAATTATCGCATTACCGGCCGGGTGGATGATGTGCTTAATGTAAGTGGTCACCGAATTGGTACCGCTGAAGTGGAGAATGCTATTAATATGTACCCGGATGTAGTTGAAAGTGCTGTCGTAGGTTTTCCGCACGATATCAAGGGACAGGGCATATATGCTTTCGTGACGATGAATGGACAACACAGGGTTTCAGCAGATGATAAAGCCGGTGTTATAAAAATGGTTAATCAGGTGATTGGCGCAATTGCAAAACCCGATACCATTCAATTTGTTTCCGGCTTGCCAAAAACGCGCAGCGGAAAAATCATGCGTCGCATTCTGCGGAAAATAGCCGAAGGCGAACTGGACAATCTGGGAGATATTACAACACTGACTGATCCGTCTGTGGTGGAAGAGATTAAAAAAGGGAGAGTTAAAACATAAGACTTTTTAAGTGTGGCGAAAGTGGAAACTTTCATTTTCCTACATTTCCCACGCTCATCACCTATACCACGATTAATTGTCGTCGTATTCATGATTTTTGTCTTCCTTAATTATCGTAACAGTAGTGCCGACAGGAAGAATATCATACAATTCATCCACATCGTCGTTTTTAAGAGCGATACAACCGTTGGTCCAGTTCTGAAATAAATCAACCGCCATATCATCGTGTGGCCATGTACCATGTATTGCGATACCACCACCCAGCTTTGCATTCTTCGGAACAAGACCACTTGCTTTTCTCTGATTGAATTTATCGTAGTCTGACTTCAGCGGAAAATCAATCAGCATCATCTTATCCCATTTTTCATGCGGTCTTTTGGAAGCAATATGATAAGTGCCCTCCGGCGTTTTGCGGTCACCCTCCATCATTTTATCCTCCAGTGATTTACTGCCGAATACAACGGGGTAAGTTCCGAACCATCCGTTCTGGTCATATACTTTTAATTCATAGCTGGATTTGATAACTACCACATGAACCTGATCTCCGAGTTCCTTATTAAAAAGACGTTTGTATGAAGTTCTGTGATCTGTTTTACGAAAACCGAGTAAACACAAAGCGGTCATTCCGGCCAACAGTATTTTTTGAAAATTCATATAATTAGTCGTTTATTTTCCAACGCGATGAAGAATCAAATATTTTCCCTGTTGATAATTTTATGTTTTTATTCCAGAATTGATATTTTTCCACTTCGGGGAAAAAAGTCAAAAGCCTTAAAAGCCTAAAGCTCAAAGCCTAAAGCCTAAAACCTTTTTTGCAACTTTTTTTAAATTGTTTTTAATAAAAAGAAAAAGAGCACGGTTTCCGGTGCTCTTGAAATTATAATATTATTTCTGTTTGTTCTTTCCAGCTGATCGAATTTTGCAATGCTTTAAGCTTTGACTTCCTCCGGCAGGCAAGAGCTCCTAGGCTTTAATATAAAACCAGTTTTAGGCTTTAGGCTTTGGGCTTTAAGTTGATTACCATTTACTCAATCTTATCCCAAACGTATATGGCGTCTGATCCAGCCCTTGGTTATTGAACATACTCTTTGTTGCCAGCGATCCGTACAGGATCACCGGACCCAATTGTGCTTCTGCAATCCAGGAAAGCTTCCAGGGATTCAAATCAAAATCATCGAAGGTTTTGTGTTTGCCATAAATACCACTTACTGTTTTCTGACGAGATGAATACAGGTATCCCGCGCTGATTCCCACAGAGATTCCAAAGCCTTCTCTCAGATTGGGTGTAAAATTAAAATTGATCATGAGCGGAACGGTTACATAGTCAGCTGCCAGTTTATTCTTGCTATATGAAATCGAATCATGAACCACTACCGTTGCCTGGGATGACTGATTGGTCGTGTATGTAATATTAGCCTGGTAACGATAGTTATTCAGTTCTATTCCCAGTCCGTATTTCAGATTCACGACGTGCTTTACCATATTGAGACGTTGCATGAATAACCAGATATTTACGTCAACTGATTTATTATTTTTCAGGTTAAACCAATTTGAATTACCGCCCGGTGCGAATGCCTGGGCAGTTGAACTGGCGTAATTTGTTTTGTCATTATAATTTGTGAAACCCAGATCGACAATCATCCAGTTTGTACTCAGATTGGCGGGTTTCACATGATTGTTACCCCAGTGATGCGGTGGCATGGGCCATGGTGGATATTTACCGTGCCATTCTGAACTGTCCATGTTTCTCCATTTCTCCATTTCCTCTCTATGCATCTGCTCCCATTTTTGATGGTGGCGTTGTTTCCTGGATTGCACAGAATCCTCCTGGCTGAATCCTTTCACTCCAATACATACCAATGCCAGGATAACAAAAACTTTCTTCATTGTATTCTAATTTTTAATAACTGAATTGAAAAACACTTACCCGGACCTTCCTTTCATTTTCGTCTGCTGGTGCCCGCGTGGTTAACTTCTTAAATAATTTCGTGATGCCTTTGTTCTTATCATTGAGTGCGACGACGCTGATGGCGTTATCTGTCTGATCTTCGTTTTCAGCAAATACTGCATTTTCATTTTTTGCTTTTTCTCCTGTACCTGCTGCAATCACGAGAATCGGTGAATGGCTACCCGGCAACGCAGATATTTGCTTCGGATCAGCAGCGTTCCGCGAATTCACGGGTTGCAGTCCCTGAGCGCTGGATTTTTGTATTGCCAGGTTCGAACCATTGAGATAATCCCCGGATAATGGGGTTTGCTGATCCGGATTGCCAGATACCAATGACTGTTTATCATTATTTTTTCCGGGTAAATCGTTCAGTGGCTTTATATTGCTTTTTGCCGTTACGGAATTTCGGACCGACTGATTTTTTGGGATCGTACTATTTTGTTGATCTGTCGAATGATTTTTATACTCTGTTTTAATATCCTGCCGAACTGCCGGCTCAATCTTACTCACAGCGTCGGGAGCTGGACCAGTCAAATGATTATTTGCTTCTGTTGCTCTCTGACCGGGACCGTTCTTTTTAATAAGGACCATATTCTTTTTACTATCAGAACCTGCCATTCCGCGGTCTTGTTTCACCGCCAGTTGAGTTGATATCAGCCAGCCACCTAAAACGAGCACGGCAACTGCCGCAGCAATCCTGGTCCAGTAAATAGGAACCACTCTTCTTTTATCTTCTTTTCGGAACAGTAATTCTTTCTGACTGAATTCCGTTTGAGCGGGGATCAGGATGGTTTGACTGAGCAACGAAAATTCCTTTTGGAGATCTGCATTTGCATCTACAAAATTTTCCACTTCCATCATTTCTGACGCATTCAGTTCTCTGTCGAGATACAGCAGAAAAAATGTTTCGTAATTGCTCCTGTTAATTTCCATAACTTATCTTTAAAGTACATTTTCCACACTCACGAGCCATTCTTTTAAAATCAATCGCGCCCTGTGCAGGGTCACTCTGACCTGTGTTGTATTCAATCCGGTGATCTTTGCGATTTCTTCATAAGAATAACCCTCATAGTCTTTCAATAGAACCAGTGAACGTTGTCTGTCATTTAAACGGCTCAAAGCTTTCTCCAGCAATTCCTTCAATCTCGGGTTTCCATTGGGGACTTCCTCTATTTTGTCCGGAAGGGTTTCCCTGAATTCCATCCGGCTGTTTTTCCTGTTCAGATCGATCATCTTATGATAGGCGACCGTAAAGAGATATGATTTGCCGGTTGCAGCGTTGACCTCCGACCGGCGTTCCCATAATTTTTCAAAGGATGACTGAACCAGGTCGCGCGCATCTTCCTCCTGGCGGGTAGATTTCAGCATGAACCGGTAGAGTCCATCTGCATATAACTTCACACAGTCATTATAGTCCTCCGCCGTCATAAGCCCTTGCCCGTTGTTTTCGTCATTTGTAATACGGTTGTCTGACCAAAAAGTTACAAAGCTTACCTTTATCAGGATAAAAATCTACTTATGAATGAGTCTTTTGTGAAACGGATAGCGGGTCAGCTGGATGAGATCCGCTCTGCCGGTCTTTTTAAAACAGAACGGGTCATCAGCAGCGATCAGGGGGTTGAGATCGTAGTCAAAGGTCGTAAACTATTGAATTTCTGTGCGAATAACTATCTCGGTCTGTCCTCAAATCCTGCGGTGATCGAAGCGGCTCACAAGTACCTGAATGAACGTGGATACGGACTCAGCAGTGTACGTTTCATTTGCGGCACTCAGGATATTCATAAGGAACTGGAAGAAAAGATCTCTGATTTTCTGGGAATGGAGGATACTATATTATATGTAGCTGCCTTTGATGCCAACGGTGGTGTTTTTGAACCCCTTTTCAATGAAACTGATGCCATTATTTCCGACGAGTTGAATCATGCCTCCATTATCGACGGAGTTCGTTTGTGCAAGGCAAAGCGACTGCGATATAAACATAATGATATGGCAGATCTGGAAGAACAACTGAAACAATCAGCCGATTGCCGTGACCGGATCATAGTGACCGACGGATCTTTCAGCATGGACGGTACGATTGCCCAACTCGATAAAATATGTTCACTGGCCGATCAGTACGGTGCTATCGTGATGAGCGATGAATCACATTCCTCCGGATTTCTGGGAAAAACGGGCCGGGGTACGCATGAATACCGGGGTGTAATGGGCAAAATGGATATTATTACAGGCACACTCGGCAAGGCCCTTGGCGGTGCCAACGGCGGTTTTACAAGCGGAAGAAAAGAGATTATTGAAATGCTTCGACAGAGAAGCCGTCCCTATTTATTTTCAAACAGTCTGGCACCATCAATCGTGGGTGCATCCATGGCGATACTGGATATGTTGAAACATGATACGGGTCTTCGTGATAGGCTTGAATCAAATACAAAATATTTCAGAACCAAAATGAAGGAAGCTGGTTTTGATATAAAGCCCGGTGATCATCCCATCGTACCGATCATGTTATACGATGCAGTGGTTGCGCAGGAGTTTGCGGCCAGGCTTTTAGAAGAAGGAATTTATGTAATCGGGTTTTTCTTCCCCGTTGTTCCAAAAGGACTTGCACGTATACGCGTTCAGCTAAGTGCCGCACATACACAGGAACAACTAGACCGTTGTATCTCAGCGTTCGTTAAGGTTCGGGACAAATTAGACACTAAATAGTATGGAAGAATGGAAGTAGAAATCAACTCATAAACTAAATAACCACCTCCAGAGTTCCATTCTTCTATTCTCAATGTAGAAATATCTATGATTGCATGGCAATCATAGATATTTCTACATTCACGTTTTTTGGCAACGCTTTGACTGCAACGGTTTCGCGGGCGGGAAATTCGCCGGTGAAATATTTTCCATATACTTCATTCACCGATGTAAAAAAAGCCATATCTGTCAGGAAGATGGTTGTTTTGACGACATTCTTAAAATCAAGTCCGGCTGCGTGAAGTACTGTGCGCAGGTTATGCATTACCTGATGAGCTTCTTCAAAAATGTCCCTGGCTTCTACTGTATTGTTTTTGGGATTGATTGCAACCTGACCAGAAATAAAAAGCATGTTACCTGCCAGTATCGCCTGGTTATATGGACCAATAGGTTCTGGTGCATCCGGGGTGTTGATGATTTTTTTTTCCATACACGAAATTAATTGTTAATTGTCAATTGTTAATTGTCAATTTGAACAGCAGTTTCGAAAAGTGTAGCCCTTTACTTAGTACTTTAATCAACGATAATTGACAATTGACAATTAACAATTAACGATCCTATCTTTATCAAATGGAAACAGATGTTTGTATTTGTGGCGCGGGTACGATGGGGAGAGGCATCGCCCTGACGGTTGCAAGCCACGGTATGCAGGTCAAACTATACGACCTGAGCACTGCCATGATTACCCGTTCCGCATCACTCATAGAAAAAGAACTGGATGAATCATATAATAAGAAACGAATCAGCCGGAAGGAGAAAGAGGAAATTCACGGTCGCATCCAATTCACCACGTCCGTGCGTGATTGTCAGGCACCACTTTTTATAGAAGCGGTTATCGAAAATATGGAGGATAAGTTGGCTCTGTTCACACAACTCGCAACATTCAATACCGACCAGGCAATTTTTGCGACCAACACTTCATCTCTTTCCGTAACTGCAATCGCCAGCCATACTTCTTTCCCTGAAAGAATTATCGGTTTACATTTTTTTAATCCGGCCAACCGGATGAAACTCGTGGAGATCATCCGGACAAAATATAATTCAGATGAGCTTGTAAACCGCATCACCAAATTTGCGGTGCAACTGGAAAAAACAGCCGTGATCTGTCAGGATTCTCCCGGTTTTATAGTAAACCATGTAGCACGCCCTTTTTATCTGGAAGCATTAAGACTGGCCGAAAAACAAATTGCCGGACCTGAAACGATCGACCGACTGATGGAATCGGCAGGATTTAAAATGGGGCCCTTTCATCTCATGGATCTGATTGGTAATGATATTAACTATGCAGTTAGTAGTACGCTATATGAAGCAATGGGAAGGCCGGACCGTCTGAAGCCTTCCGGTTTGCAGGAGGAAAAACTGAAGCTGGGACTACTTGGAAGAAAAACCGGACATGGGTTCTTTCTTTACAATACTATTACCGAATGATATTTGTAAACGGAGGCACTTTATTATTTCAAAATATTAAAGCCACTCTGAATAAATTCTGAAAACGACGGCACCAGATTCTTTCAACATACCAAACCATACCGAATGATTTCTGAAAACGACGGCATCAGATTGCTTCAACATACTAAAGCCACTTTTGAATGATTTTTGTAACCGGAGGCACCGGCTTCCTGGGATCTTATATTCTTCAGGAGCTGGTTTTACAGGGTAGGCCGGTTCGGGCTCTGCGCAGGAATCTGACGGTCCCTTTTTATATGCACCCGGGTCTTCTGGATAAAATATCCTGGGTTCATGGAGATATTCTGGATGTAAATGGTTTGATGGAAAATATGGCCGGATGTGATAAAATCATACATGCGGCCGGTATGGTTTCATTCAATCCATCGGACAAAAAAAAATTATTCCAGTTGAATATTGAAGGAACAGCAAATCTTGTAAATGCCGCCATTGAAACCGGAATTGCTGACCTGGTGCACGTGAGTTCAGTAAGCGCCCTTGGCAGACATGACGATACCACCCCAATTGACGAAGAAAAAAAATGGATTGGCAACGATGGCCAGTCAAACTATGGGATCAGCAAATATTATAGTGAAATGGAAGTATGGCGTGGTATGGGTGAAGGGCTCACTCCTCTTATTGTGAACCCTTCTACTCTACTGGGTTACGGAGACTGGAATCAAACGAGTTGTGGTTTGTTCAAAACGGCTTATCGTGCATTCCCCTGGTATACGAATGGTTCGAACGGGTTTACCGACGTACGGGATACAGCGCGCGCGATCATCGCGCTGATGGATCGCGGTATTCGCAATGAACGATTTATCATCAGTGCAGAAAACAGAACATATCGTGAAATTTTTAACTGGATGGCGCAGGGTTTTGGTAAGAAACTACCTTCCAAAAAAGCCGGCCCGTTTTTCGCAGGCATAGCGTGGAGGACAGAAAAGTTAAAATCGGCATTCTCACGGCATAAACCTCTTATCACGCGTGAGTCGGTGGCGATCGCTTCCAGGCGAAGTACTTACGATAATCGTAAACTGTTGAAAGCGCTTCCTGGATTTCGTTTCCGTTCTTTGGAAGATTCTATTTTTGAAGCCTGCGCAGGTTACGGTGCAAATCCGCAACCCATTTAAACCCAAAGCGTAAAGCCTAAAGCCCAAAACCAGATCATTAATAATATACTTCTATATAAAGAGATTCGTTATAACGTGAGATGATTCGCGATAATCTTGATTATAATTTTCTGTCAAAATGTTTTAGGCTTTAGGCTTTGGGCTTTAGGCCAAAAAAAATGAATATGAAAACATTTACCATAGCATGTTGCGCTTTCCTGATGTCTCTGTCGTGTTTTAGTCAGGATAAAGCATTTTATATCCATGGAAAGGTCGTAGATGAAAAAACAGGCAGCGTTTTATCCAATGCATCCGTGTTCTGTCAGAATACAACCACGGGTACCATCTCAAATAACGAAGGATTGTTTTCTCTCCGTCTGAATAATGGAGGATATGATCTTGTTATTTCATATACAGGATATGAAACACAGGTATTGCGCGTAAGCAATGCAATGAAAGATAAAGACTCATTACTGATTCAAATGAAGGAAGCTGAAAAAGCAATGGCAGAAGTAGCAGTAAGCGGTTCATTTCTTGTGGCGGATGGCTGGGCAAAATACGGCCAGTTTTTCCTGGACAACTTTATTGGTACAACGGCCAATGCGGCCCAATGCACGATAGAAAATAAAGATGTGATCAGTTTTTATTATTATAAAAAGCGTAATAAACTTAAAGTAAAAGCCAAAGAAGATATCATTATCCTTAACCAGGCGCTGGGATATAAAATCAGATATCAGCTGGACTCATTCGTAAATGACTATACAACACATATCAGTAGTTATACCGGATATCCCTTATTTGAAAACATCACGGGTACAACTGAACAGCAGGAATTATGGAAAAAAAACAGGTACAGAACTTATATTGGATCCCGCCTGCATTTTATGAGAAGCTGGTATGACAGCACGCTAAAGGATGAAGGATTCCAGGTTGAAACATTAAATACACCCAATTCTCCGAATGGAACAATATTGGAAAATCCTTACGATGGAACGATATATTCTTTGGACAGTGGCATTGTGGATATTAATATAAACGGTGGAATACGGGTTACATATACCGGTCAGGTTCCTGATAAATCCTATCTGATCCAAAATCATTTTCCGCTGAATTCAAAAGTAGAGGTGTCAGCTCTTGAAATGCCGTCGGGATTTTCTATTGAGGAAAACGGTTATTTCTACGAACAATCAGAAATCACCAATATGGGCTATTGGGCGTGGAAAAAAATTGCTGAGCTGGTGCCATACGATTATAATCCGGAATAAGCCTAATGCTCAAAGCCTAAAGCCTAAAACTAATTTATATTAAATAGGAATTGATTTATTATAAAATGGAAAAGCATCTAACGCATTATCATTCTCCAAATAAGTTTTATGCATTAGGCTTGAATTGGTTTTAGGCTTTGGGCTTTAGGCTTTGGGCTTATCCCATGACTTTCTTCCATAACTCAGGAATTCGCTTTACCCAAACCAGTTCCCTCTTTTTGGTAGACGCATCTTCTGCGGGGCTACCAAAAAATATTTTTCCGGGTTCTATAGTCCCGCCGACACCACTCTGTGCAAGCACGACCGCATTATCACCGATCGAAAGCGTTTTGCTGACTCCCACCTGACCCCAGAGAATAACGCCGTTTCCAATTTCAACCGCACCAGCGATTCCCACCTGGGCTGCCAGCAGACAATTCCTTCCGATCACGGTATCGTGTCCGATATGAATCATATTATCGAGCCGGGAACCACTTCCGATAACAGTATCTCCACTTACACCACGGTCGATGGTACAGCCGGCACCTATTTCAACGTCATTTTCAATAAGCACTCTTCCGCAGCTTAACATGCGCTTATACCAGGATTCGCGATTCTTATTGGTGTTATAATAAAATGCATCCGATCCTATAACCGTTCCGGCCTGGATAACGACATCATCACCGACCACACAATGATCCATGATCGTTACGTTGGGATGAATTGTGCAACGCTCCCCGATGCGTACATGGTTCCCAATGAAAACATTCGGATAGATATATGA
>Ga0206918_1143_pt1 | contig 14173 bp, 15 predicted proteins | sample Alteio_BWOrgHeat_69_FD_152950 | JGI IMG/M metagenome (GOLD analysis project Ga0206918, IMG submission 152950) | Enriched cells from forest soil in Barre Woods Harvard Forest LTER site, Petersham, Massachusetts, United States -... | ecosystem: Environmental > Terrestrial > Soil > Temperate forest >... | reverse complement strand
GCCATCGACATTGGATATGAAATGGGCGTCCATGCCCGGCACCCAGTAGGGCCGGAGAGCCTCCGTGACCATGACCGGTCCGAGGTCGCTTCCGCCGATGCCGATATTGACGATGTATTTGATCTTCTTGCCGGAATAGCCTTTCCACTCACCGCTGTGAATGCGACCGGCAAATCCTTTCATCTGCGCCAGGACGCGCCGTACGTCGGGCATTACATCCTTTCCATCGCTGTAGACCGCATCGCCCGAAAGATTCCGAAGGGCCGTATGCAACACCGAGCGGTCTTCTGTCTGGTTGATCTTCTCCCCGGTGAACATAGCCTCGATCGCTTCCTTCACCTTGGACTCCGCCGCCAACTGCCGAAGAAGTCCGAGGGTCTTGTCGGTGACGATATTCTTTGAGAAATCGAACAGGATATCGTCAAGGCGCAGCGAATAGCGGGAGAACCGCTGCGGGTCCGACTTGAATATGGAGCGCAGGTGCGTCCCCTTTATCTCGGTGTCATAATGCTGCTGTAATTGTTGCCAGGCTGTTGTGTCCTTGGGGGAGATTTTCGGGAACATAGCTATAGTTTTATTCAAAGGTATTTACATTCGATCAATAACCGCGACCGTCTCTTCCACCATGGCGGGGCTGATATCCAGGTGCGTAACGAAGCGAAGCTGCGTGGGCGCGATCGCAATCGCCAGGATACCTGACTCCCGCAGCCGCTGCGCCAGCGTCTTTGCCGGTATCGCCGGATCCACTTCGAAAATGATGATGTTCGTCTCCACCGGCATGATATTCCGGACAAACGCCTTTTTTTCCAGTGCAGCGCCAATCTGCTTCGCATGGGTATGGTCGACAGCCAGCCGGTCTATATGATGCTGCAATGCATAGATGCCTGCGGCCGCCATAAAACCGGCCTGACGCATACCGCCTCCGAATACCTTTCGCACCCGCCGGGCCTGACGGATGAAAGGGGCCGGCCCCATCAGGATGCTGCCGATCGGGCAACCCAATCCTTTGTTGAGACAGACGGAGATGCTGTCGAAAACTTCTCCGTAGGACCTCGCCGTTTGGTTCTTTGCCACCAGGGCATTGAAAAGCCGGGCTCCGTCGAGATGCAGTTTTAGCCGCTGATCGGTGCAAAGTTGCCGGATGCGGAGTATCTCCTGCCAATCATAGCAGCCGCCTCCACCCCTGTTGGCCGTGTTCTCGAGGGAAACCAGCGAGGTGCGCGCACGGTGAACATCATCGGGATTAATGGCCTGGCTGATCTGTTGCGCGGTGATCCGCCCCAGATTGCCGTCGAGGGCCCTGACCTGCGAACCGGAGTTAAAAGCAATGCCCCCACCCTCATAGATGTATACATGAGAGCTCCGTTCGCAGATGACTTCATCCCCGGGCTGGGTGTGACACTTGATCCCGATCTGATTGGACATCGTGCCACTGGGGGAATAGAGTGCCGCTTCCATTCCGAACAGCTCGGCAGCCATTTTCTCAAGCTGGTTGATGGAGGGATCCTCTCCGAATACGTCATCCCCCACTTCCGCGTGCATCATAGCGTCGAGCATGGCGGGCGTAGGACGGGTAACGGTGTCTGACCGAAGATCGATGGGCATATACCACAGGTTGAGTGAGGCCGCAAATTAATGGGATTTGCGCAATCTGCACGAGCCTAATAAAAAAAGGAGCCCATTGGGCTCCCCTCCTTTCGGAAACATCATCCCCTACGATAATGCTTCCTCTTTGATATGATTTCCTTTTTCTTTTGCGGCATTAATCAGGTTCAATACCCGCGTCCGGACATCATCTCTTAACCCGTCGGTTTCTCGTTCGAAAATGTCTTTCAATTCGTCCAGTTCATCGGTCGTAATGCCTCTCAATTTTCTGAGTTTTCGCTTGAGCGAGTCGGCGGTGTCCGCGATCCGTTGACGCGTCTCGCTGCCTTCGGCCGGAGCAACCAAAATACCGATCGCCACGCCGGCTACGAGCCCTGATAATGCGCCTATTAAAACTCTCTGAGCACTCATATATATTATTTTTAGGTGAACAATCTCATCAAACCTGTTTTCAATAACAATGCCGGAAAATGGTAAAGGTTTGCTAACGGGATGTCCGTCGATCCCCGGCGCCGGCTGCTCCTTGCCATGGGAAAAATTATACCCATATGTGGTATGGGTCGGAGTTAAAAATTAACCTACCTTTCTGATTCAAACAATTCATAATATGAAAAAGTTCGCCCTTTTCCCTTGCATGCTTCTTTTTCTTTTGTCCGGCGCCGTAGCCTGGTCCCAGGACTGTTCTCAATACCTTTTTCTACAACAGGGCAAGACCGTCGAAGTAACCATGTCCAACAAAAAAGGTGAACCGATCGGAAGACAGGTCTATACCGTATCCAATGTCAGCAACAGTGGCGGCGTCACCACAGGCACCCTTAGCACGCAATCATTCGATAAGAAGGAGAGACCGACGACAACATCGTCCAGCACGATCAAGTGCACCGGCGGAGCTCTCCAGATGGACATGCGACTGATGCTGCCGGATGGCCCCTCCGGACGGTTCAGCAGTGCCCAGGTAAGTGGCAACGGCGGCATTTTGGAATATCCTTCAGGAATGAAGACCGGCGATTCATTAAAAAGCGCGAACATGGTCTTGAATACCAACAATACTCCCCCCGGCGGTCCGGGCGGCCCTCCCGGACCCCCTCCGCCACCGAACCCTTTCGGCGGGGGCGGAACGCTTACGATGTGGGTCTACGACCGAAAAGTCCTCGGCCAGGAATCGGTGACCACCAACGCCGGTACCTGGAATTGCGTAAAGATCAGTTATAAGTGCAAGGTTAGTTTTAAAACCGGCCCCTTTCCTACTAACCTCAATATAGAAGGCACCGAATGGTACGCCCCGGGTGTCGGCATCATCAAGACCCAATCCGACCATGGCTCAACCGCCATAACATCGATCAAATAACACGTCGCTCCCGCGCATCCCTTATTCGCTACGCAGGTTGACAGTCGGGTTGGCCTGCGCAGCCTTTATGGTCCTGAAAAGCACGGTCAGCTGGGCGATGAGCAGCAATCCGGCGGCCGTCGAGGGAAATATCCACCAGCTGATGGGCGTGCGGTAGGCGAAGTTGTCCAGCCACCGGTGCATGACCCACCACGCGAGCGGCGACGCGATGAGGACGGATAGCAGGATGGGTCTTAGAAAATCGCGCGACAGCAACGCGCTGATCGATGCCACGGAAGCACCCATGACTTTGCGGATGCCGATCTCCTTGACTCGTTGCTGCGCGGCAAATGTGGCCAGGGCAAAGAGCCCGAGGCAGGATATGATGATGGTGATCGTGGTGAAGATATCCATCAATCCTGCGAGGCGGTCCTCCGACTTATATTGGCTGTCGAACTGCTCATCGAGAAAGGTAAATTGGAAGGGCGTCCTTGCGTCATGCCGGGTATAAACGCGACGAACGGCTTCCATCAGCGCCGGGATATTGACGTGCAGCCCGACCTTCGCATAGAGGACCCCGTCGATCCCATCCTCCCATTCGTCTTCTATGCGGCGGGTGACCTGGACGCCCAACGGGACGATGGCTGATTGCAGCGAATTGAAATTGAAATCTTTTAATACTCCGCTTACCGCGACGAACTGATCTCCGAACTTGAATTGATTACCGGTCGCCCTGCCGTGCCAGCGAAAGGCATCGGCTGCAGTTTCGTTGAGGAAGATGTGTCTACGGTCATACGAGGTCGCCGAAGGATCGGGTTTTTCTTTCCATTTGAGCCCCAGCAACGGGATGAAGTTGCTGTCTACCGTCGTGAACCACATCATTTCGGCAGCGGGCTTTCCCGGGAACTGGACCAGTTCGACCGTCGACCCCCCGGTAAACAGTTTGTAGCGCGCGGTGGCAACTTGCCGGATCCCCGGGAGGGCCGCCACTTCCTCCTGATAGGATACATAATGCTCCATTGTTCCGGCAAAAGGGAACATGACAATGTTTTCCCGCGCGATACCTATTTCGGTATGACGGATGTAATACAGCTGTTTGCCTATCACAAAAGCGCACGTCATCAGCGCCATGGAAAGGCTAAACTGAAAGACCAGAAAACCTTTGCGAATCCGTTCGCCGTTCCGATGCCGGCTCAGCCGCCCATATAAGACCATTACCGGACGAAAAGATGAGAGCAGGACCGAAGGATAACTCCCTGCAACTAGGATGACCAGCACCAACAAAGTCACAAAAGCCCCAATGACCGGCGGAGTGACAAGAAAACTTGCGTCGATCGGCAGCTTCATCAGGTTGCAGAACCACGGCCTGAAACATAAAAAGAGCAGACTGCCCGCCCCGAAGGCCAGTACCGCGTAAACGGCAGATTCCGTGTAGAACTGTCCCGCGATCATTCCACTGCCGGCACCGATGACCTTCCGCACACCAACCTCCCTGGCACGCATGGCCGAACGAGCGGTAGACAAGCTCATATAGTTGACCAGGGCAAGTAGGAGAATAAGGGATGCCACCCAGGTGAATGCGTCCTGGTATGGAGGACCCGAACCGCCGTAAAACTTCAAATGGAAATCCGGGAGCGGGCTTAGCCAAAACTGGTGGCTTTCCACTTCCCCAAAAGGAACATCCGACTTCTTGTACAATCCGGCTGCCGTCAACCCCTGTCGGGAAAGTTCGCGCGCAACCCGCGCAGTATCAGAAGGCTGCCGAAGTAACATCCAGGTATGAAAAGTTCCACCCTCCCACTGCTGATCCGCAAGATAGGGTTTGTATCGGTCGATGGCACGCATCGTTGCCAGCGAGGAGATCATGTCGAATTCGATGCTGGTATTGGATGGCATATCCGCCGCTACGCCTGTTACCTCCAGCACGTATTTTTTGTCAAGCGTGAGCGTTTTGCCAACCGGATCGGTATTCCCGAAATATTTCTTCGCTGCTGACTGGGTCAGTACCACGGTAAACGGGCGGCCCAACACGGCATCCGGGTTTCCGCGCAGAAGCCGGAAGCTGAAGAACCGGAAAAAATTGCTATCGGCATAGAAGAACCGGGTGGTCTCTCTGAAACGGGTCTCCGGTGATGCCGGGTTCTGAAGATCCACACCATCAAAGGCCATCCGCATCCGTACGAACGATTCGATGGCGGGGCTGGCGGCCTTTCCGGCCGGGCCGACCGGGTAGCTCAGATCGGGGTTGGTCCAATATTCGGATCCGTAGGCAGTACGCGTAAAGGTTACAAAGATGCGGTTTGCGTTCGTGTGCCAGCGATCGTAGCTGTGTTCGTGAAGAATATACAGCAGGATGGTCATCACGGTGGCGAGACCGATCGCCAGACAGCCGATATTGATGAGGCTGTACAGCCTGTTACGACGGAAATTGCGCAGCGCGACACGCAGGTAATGGGTTAACATGAGGGATATATTGATCGTTTCGATGAATTTACAACATTTCGTACTTTTGCAGAATGACACACGAACAAATCAAGTCCATGAGGGACCGGCTCGCGGTCCTAAGGAGGTTTCTTTGACGTCGACAACCGACGTTACAAGATCAATGAAGAAAAACAGCTTTCACTTAGCCCCGGCTTCTGGGATGACAACCGGCGGGCAACCGAGATCCTGAAAAATATCAAACAGAATGAATTCTGGGTGAAGCTTTACGAATCGGTGGAGACCGCCGTGGAAGATTTTGCCGTCCTCTTCGATTTTTGGAAGGGCGGGGAAGCCAGTGAGGAAGAAACGCGTGAAGCGCACGAAAGAGCGTTGCGGCTCATCGAGGAAGTGGAATTCAAAAGTACCCTCAACCAGCCGGAGGACGAACTCCCGGCCGTATTGCAGATCAACTCCGGAGCAGGCGGAACCGAAAGCCAGGACTGGGCGGAAATGTTGCTGCGGATGTACCGCATGTACGGTGAGAAGCAAGGCTGGTCCGTCACGGAGCTTGACTTGCAGTACGGTGAAGGCGCAGGCATCAAAAGTGCGACCCTTCAATTCGAAGGCCCCTTCGCCTATGGCTTTCTGAAAGCAGAGAGCGGCGTCCACCGCCTCGTTCGCATTTCACCTTTCGATTCGAATGCCCGGCGTCATACCTCCTTTGCATCCGTTTTCGTCTATCCTCTGGTGGATGACAGCATTGAAATCGAGGTAAATCCCGCCGACCTGGAATGGGAATTCTATCGCAGCGGCGGCAAGGGAGGCCAGAATGTCAACAAGGTCGAAACGGCCGTGCGGGTCAAGCATCTGCCCAGCGGTATCATTGTCGAATGCCAGCAGGCGCGCACCCAGGGCGAGAACCGGGAGAAGGCCCTGAAAATGCTGAAAAGCCGGTTATACGAAGAGGAACTCCGGCGACGCGAAGCGCTGAAAGATGCCGCCAATTCGACAAAAAAGAAGATCGAGTGGGGATCGCAGATCCGCTCGTACGTTTTCCATCCGTACAAGATGATCAAGGACCACCGCACCGACTATGAAGTAGGCAATGTCCAGCCGGTCATGGATGGTGAACTGGACGGTTTTATAAAAGCCTACCTGATGAGCGAGAAGGAATCAACCACTGCCAATTAAACAATCGACCATACCATGAGCTTAGGATATTTTTACTACCCGGCGCCCCTCAACGAACCCGTTTTGAACTACGCCCCGGGAAGCAGGGAGCGCGAGCAACTCAAGAAGGCATTGAAAGAGCTGAAAGCGACGCAGCACGACATCCCGATGTACATAGGTGGGCAGGAAGTACGCACCGGAAAGAAGATCGCGTTGCATCCGCCGCACGAGATCGCACATACGCTCGGGCATTTTCATGAAGGCGGTGAAGAGCACGTCCGCCAGGCGATCGATTCGGCACTCGCAGCCAAAGCAAAGTGGGCCGCGCTCAGCTGGGAGAACCGGGCGGGCATTTTCTTAAAGGCAGCCGATCTCATCGCAACCAAATACCGGCCTTACATGAACGGGACGACGATGCTCGGGCAAAGCAAAAATGCTTACCAGGCCGAGATCGACAGCGCGTGCGAACTGATCGACTTTCTCCGCTGGAATGTTCATTTTCTCAGTGAGATCTATCGTGTCCAGCCGGTCAGCGGGCCGGGTGTGCACAACCGCACGGAATGGCGGCCGCTGGAGGGATTCGTGCTTGCCATCACACCGTTCAACTTCACGGCTATTGGCGGCAACCTGCCCACGTCTGCGGCCCTCTGCGGAAATACTGTCGTTTGGAAGCCCGCCTATACCCAGGTATTCGCAGCCCAGCAGTTCATGCGCGTCCTGAAAGAGGCCGGGTTGCCCGACGGCGTGATCAACCTCATTTATGTCGACGGTCCCGTGCTCGGAAAGGTCTGCTTCGGGCACCGGGACTTTGCCGGGCTTCACTTCACCGGCTCGACCGCGGCATTCAACCTGCTCTATAAAACCATCGGTGAGAATATCCATCTATATCGCAGCTATCCCCGCATCGTAGGGGAAACCGGCGGAAAGGACTTCGTGCTGGCCCATGAGAGCGCCGATCCCGACGTGCTCGCCGCAGCGCTGCTCCGTGGCGCCTTCGAATACCAGGGACAAAAATGTTCCGCCGCCTCACGGGCTTATATCCCCGCCAACCTTGCCGCGGCGGTAAAGGAAAGGCTGATCGAAGGTATTCGCAGTTTTCGGATGGGAACAGTGGAAGACTTCTCAAATTTTATCAACGCGGTGATCGACGAACGCAGTTTTTCCAAGATCAAATCCTATCTCGACAAGGCCAAACAAGATCCGGCCGCCGAGATCTGGGCGGGCGGGGAATGTGATAAGTCGAAAGGCTATTTTGTTCAACCGACCGTGATAGAAGCAAAGGACCCGCACTTCACAACAATGTGTGAGGAGATTTTCGGGCCCGTGCTCACCGTCTATGTATATCCTCCCGGCGAGTTTGAAAAAACGCTGGAGCTGGTGGACAGCACTTCGCCCTATGCACTGACAGGCTCCATCATTTCACGGGATCGGGAGGCCGTAGAGTTGGCGGTTGACCGTCTCCGGAATGCCGCCGGCAATTTCTACATTAACGACAAACCAACCGGTGCTGTAGTGGGTCAGCAGCCGTTTGGCGGCGCCCGCGGGTCGGGTACCAACGACAAGGCAGGATCTATCCTCAACCTGTATCGATGGCTCAGCGCCCGAACGATCAAGGAGACCTTCGTACCGCCTTCGGATTACCGTTACCCATTTCTTGCAGAGGATTAATGATCTGTGTATTACATTCTCTTACAATGTTTAATATCATTGATTATCAATTCGTATGAATAGGTTTTACCTGACAACCTGGTAGTTGCACAATAAAAAAGCCTCATCTGCGTAGGGTGCAAATATCACTTAGGCGACTATCTTTGTCCGTGATTGACAAAAACTTAATCCAAATCAATTCTAATTAGTTATGAAAAAGCTAGCATTAGTCCTTTTGGCAGGTTTCTCTTTCGCAACAGCAGCAAACGCGCAGTCTATCCAATTTGGCGTGAAAGCAGGCGCCAATTTCGCAAATGTCAGCGGTGATGGTACCCAGGGCGTCAGCACCAGCACCCTCGTAGGTTTCAATGGCGGTGTATTTCTGGGCCTCGGCTTCACCGACAACCTTTCTCTCCAACCCGAACTGGTTTATTCAGGGCAGGGATTCAAGGAAACGGAAAGCGGCACTACCGGTACTCAAACCGAAAACTACATTAATGTTCCCGTCCTTCTGAAATACAAGTTGCCCATCGGGCTTTATTTCCAGACAGGCCCTCAGGTCGGTTTCCTGATGAGTGCCAAGGCCAAGGCCAGCGGTTACAGCGTAGATGACAAGGCCAGCTTCAAATCCGTTGATTTCGCATGGGCTGTCGGTGCAGGCTTCCAGATCCCGGCGACGCAACTGGGAATTGACCTCCGTTACAATATTGGTCTTGCCAATATTGTAGATAACAGTGGCGGCGGTAGCGGCAGTGTCAAAAACGGAGTATTCCAGGTCGGTCTGACCTATGCGCTGTTCAACTCCGGGAAATAAGTTCGTTTGTTTTAGAGTGTGAATAGTTTGTATTTGGCCGCCTCCGGGCGGCCTTTTTTTCTGGTTATATCCAGCGGTGCGCCACCCCGTTTTTTCTTACCTTCATAAAAATATTCTGTTTGAAGATCATTTTGAACGAGCAGCAGCTGGATCTGACGATACAACGGTTAACGCATCAATTGCTGGAAAATCACCTGGACCTGGAGAATACGGTACTGATCGGCATTCAGCCGAGGGGTGTATTCTTTTCCAACCGCGTCGTAGCCTTGCTAAAAGAGCAGGTCGATCCGGCGCGAATCAGTTATGGCAAGCTCGATATTACCTTTTACCGTGACGATGTACGGCAACGCCTGCACGAACTCAACCAAACGGAGATCCCCTTTTCGGTGGAAGGCCGCAACGTCATATTGATCGATGACGTCCTGTGGACAGGCCGCACTATCCGGGCCGCCCTCGACGCGCTGCTGGATTTCGGTCGTCCCTCAAAGGTCGAGCTTTGCGTACTGGTCGACCGGCGATTCACGCGCCAGCTGCCGATACAGGCTGATTATGTCGGCAGGCCGATCGACTCCATGCTTACCCAAAAAGTAAAAGTATACTGGAAAGAAAAGGATGGCAAGGATGAAGTGGCCCTCTTATGACAATTTTCCCCTAATTTCGCGTTCTAATGCAGCTAAGCACCCCACATCTTCTTGGCATTAGAGATCTCCAGCCGGGCGATATCCAGCTCATTTTAGATACCGCTACGCAATTCAAAGAAGTTTTACAGCGACCGATCAAGAAAGTGCCTACGTTAAGGGATGTGACGATTGTCAACCTTTTTTATGAGAACTCGACCCGCACCCGCATCTCCTTCGAATTGGCCGAGAAGCGCCTGTCTGCCGATACGATCAACTTCACCGCTTCCGGTTCCTCAGCGGCCAAGGGCGAGACCCTGCTCGATACCGTGAACAACATACTGTCGATGAAGGTGGATATGGTCGTTATGCGGCATAGCGCCAGCGGCGCACCGCATTTCCTCGCCCGGCATATCCCGGCGGCTATTGTCAATGCAGGTGACGGCATCAACGAGCATCCTACCCAGGCATTGCTCGACGCCTTCTCCATCCGGGAGAAACTGGGTGGTCTGGCCGGCAGAAAGGTCGCCATCATCGGCGACATCATGCATTCCCGGGTAGCGCTGAGCAATATCTACCTGCTGAAGAAGATGGGCGCCGAAGTTACGATCGCCGGACCGCCGACGCTGATACCTGTACACATCCGGGAGGCGTTTGACGTCCGGGTGGAATATAACCTGCGGAAAGCCCTGGAATGGTGCGACGTCGCTAACGTACTGCGCATCCAGTTGGAGCGGCAGAACCAACCGCTGTTCTCGTCGCTGCGCGAATACAGCCTGGCCTATGGCGTGAACAAGCGGCTGCTGGACAGCCTAAACAAGGAAATTGTGATCATGCACCCCGGCCCGATCAACCGCGGGGTCGAGCTGGACAGCGATGTCGCCGACAGCAAACAATCGTTGATCCTCCACCAGGTGGAAAATGGAGTAGCCGTGCGGATGGCAGTGTTGTACCTGCTGGCAGGACGATCTTCCAACTAAACGTTCGAGAGACACTAAATCTCAAAAACCGGATTGTCTATGCAACGAATCGGCCTTTTCCCCGGCACCTTCGACCCGATCACCATCGGGCATCAGGATATTATAAACCGCTCCCTGCCCCTGTTCGACAAGCTCTTCATCGGGATCGGCACGAATGCCGGCAAATTGCCGATGTTCACCGCGGAACAACGACTGGCCTGGATCCGCGAGATCTACAAAGACGACCCGCGGGTAGATGCCATCGTATACGACGGCCTCACTATCCACGCCTGCAGGCAGGTCGGCGCGAATTTCATCCTTCGTGGTATCCGCTATGTCAATGATTTTGAATATGAGAAGGCTATTGCCGATATGAACCGCAGCCTTGACAACCACATCGAAACCGTTTTTCTGACCTGCCTGCCCCAGTATACTTCGGTGGCGTCGACACTTGTTCGGGATGTGCTGAAGAACGGCGGCGACGTGATGCAGTTCTTACCTGATGTCGTGGCAAAGTCATTAAAAGCGCAACAGGCGACCCAATTAAAAATACCCAATACCTAAAATCTAACGCTTATGTCTATTTGGTTTGACAAGGACCTAAGCCCTGCACATCTCCAGCCGTTAGCCGACAACACGATGGGCGGGCATCTCGGAATAGAGTTTACCGAGGTGGGAGAAGATTTCATCAAAGGGCGCATGCCGGTGGACCACCGCACCAGGCAACCATACGGCCTTCTTCACGGTGGCGCATCGGTCGCACTTGCCGAAACACTCGGCAGCGTCGGGGCGGCGATGGTTGTCAACTATCATCAATACAACGCCGTCGGGCTGGAGATCAATGCCAATCATGTCCGGGGTGTCCGGGAAGGTTATGTTACCGGAATTGCCCGGCCGCTTCACATCGGCAAGACAACGCAGGTTTGGGAGATCAGGATCACGGACGAACGCGACAAGCTCGTCTGCGTCAGTCGGATTACGGTGGCGATCATTGTAAAACAATGATCATTTCGCCGCGTTCAGCACATCGATGATAGAAGGAAAGGTTCGGCGAAGGAGACTCCCGACCCCGTTTTCGTCGACCCATCTCAGCTCGGTGATCTGCTCCTCCTGTTGCGGCACGATGGGCTGGTCGGACAAAATGCTCATCCTGAACCAGTGCGTTTCCTTCAGGATATGATGTCCGCTTTCATCGTACGTATGATATGTTACGAGCAACGGGCCGTCGAGCTTCACCTGGCTGAGACCCGTCTCTTCCCTTACTTCCCGTATCGCGCATTGTTCCAATGTCTCTCCCGGATCGAGTTTGCCCTTTGGCAGATCCCATTTGCCGCGCCGCAGCATGAACAGATATCGTCCCCCGGGGTCCTGCACCAATCCGCCCGCCGCCTTCACCAGCATGAATTTCTTCCAGAATGCTTTCCTCAGCGTCGCCAGGTCCGAATGAATGAAGATGCCGGCGTGCACGCTTTCCCGCCGCATCTCGTGGATCATCGAATTGACGGCTGGATGGGAAAATTCGTCAATCAGTATCGCATCGTCATGGTGGGCGTACTTTCTGATCTCAACGGTCATCTCATCGCAAAGGAACAGGGGCTTATCATTAAAATAGATCTTGATATACATCTACGGGGCTATGAATCCCTAAGATACGAAGGCCGGCTGACGAAACAACGAAGCCCGGGGGACGAAACTTTTCTTATTTTCGCATCACGATGGAAAAGAGCGTCAGCACAAATGAAAAAGCAGTCGCCGAACGACTGCTGCAGGCAAAGGCGATCCGCCTGAATGTACGGCAGCCGTTCACCTGGTCTTCCGGCTGGACAAGCCCGATCTACTGCGACAACCGGAAAGTACTCGGCCACCCATATATCCGCGATTTCATCAAATCCGAGCTTTGCAACGTGGTATTCGCCCGTTTTCCCGAAGCTGCGCTGCTCGCCGGCGTTGCTACCGCCGGCATCCCCTGGGGTGCCATGGTCGCCGACCAACTCAAACTTCCCTATGTCTATGTCCGCTCCAAGCCGAAAGAGCATGGCCTGGGGCAGCAGATCGAAGGATATTTCGAGCCGGAACGGCCTGTGGTCGTAATGGAAGACCTGATCTCCACCGGCAAAAGCAGCCTCCAGGTCGTGGAAGTGTTGCGGCAGGCCGGGCTGGACGTGATCGGCCTCGTTTCCATCTTCAATTATGATTTCGCCGCCGCCCGAACCGCGTTTCAGCAGGCGGGCGTACCTTATATTTCCCTTTCCGACTACCCTACCCTCATCAGCCTCGCATTGGAAAAAAAGCTGGTTAACCCGGAGGAAGAAGCGGTGTTATTGAATTGGAGCGAAGACCCCGCCAACTGGAAAGGGATGTAGGAAGGCAGGAAAGGAGTATGGGAAAGCCGGATAAATTTTTGTATATTTATTGGCATTAAATCCACACGTATGAAGCAACTACAATTGACGATGCTGTTACTCGCCGGCTTCGCCGTCGGGGCCATCGCGCAGCAAAAAGGGAAGGTCACCGTGGTGATCAAGACGCCGACGGTCCAATGTGAAATGTGCAAAACCCGGATCGAAAACTATATGAGCCACGAAGAGGGCATTGTGAAAGTCAATGTGGACTACAAAAAGAAAACGGCTACCGTCACATATCTGACCGAACGCACGAACGCAGAAAATATAAAGGCACTGATCGCTAACTGCGGCTATGATGCCGATGACGTCACCGCCGAACCGGATGCCTACAAGCGGCTGCCCACCTGCTGCAAGAAGCCGGAAGACGGCGGGGGTATGCCGAAACAATAGAAAAATCAGGATGGCGGACCCTCCTGCGGAGGGTCCGTGATGTCTTCCGGCCGCCCTTCCGGGCTGGCCTCACGGCGAACCCTGCCCGCCTCACGGAGCGCCCGGTGCAGCACCCATTCGATCTGGCCGTTGACGCTGCGGAACTCATCGGCCGCCCATTTCTCGATGGCCTTCATCGTCTCCGCATCGATGCGCAACGCAAACGATTTTTTTTCCGCCATCATCAAGTATTTAGGGTTCCTGTGTTGATAACAGGCTGGGAATCCCTGTCGCCGCATAGGACGACCATCAGGTTGCTGACCATGGCCGCCTTCTTTTCCTCATCCAGGGTGATGATATTCTTTGACGACAGCAGATGCAAGGCGCTCTCCACCATGCCTACCGCGCCTTCGACGATCTTATGTCGGGCTGCCACCACCGCGGAAGCCTGCTGCCGCTTCAGCATGGAATGCGCAATCTCCGGCGCATAGGCGAGATATGTTATGCGTGCCTCGACCACTTCGATACCGGCCAGCAACAATCGCTCGGCGATCGCCTTTTCGAGCGAGCTGTTAACTTCTTTGAAATCGGTACTTAGGGTCACCGTCGCCTTCTCGTCCTCGAAATGATCGTAAGGATAGGACGCAGCCAGCTGCCGCACCGCCGAATCCGTCTGGATCTTGATGAAATTGACGTAGTCATCCACTTCAAAATATGCCTGATAGGTGTCGCGGACTTTCCAAACCAGGATAACGCTGATCAGGATGAGATTGCCCATCTTGTCGTTGACTTTGACCTTATCGCTTTCGAAATTCCGGGCGCGAAGCGAAAGCGTC
>Ga0206918_1142_pt1 | contig 14190 bp, 12 predicted proteins | sample Alteio_BWOrgHeat_69_FD_152950 | JGI IMG/M metagenome (GOLD analysis project Ga0206918, IMG submission 152950) | Enriched cells from forest soil in Barre Woods Harvard Forest LTER site, Petersham, Massachusetts, United States -... | ecosystem: Environmental > Terrestrial > Soil > Temperate forest >... | reverse complement strand
GGCATCGCCATTACACCGATGCGAGTTCTCGAGACGGGTCGTTTTGAAGAGGTGAATCTGGTGTATACCGGATTGGCTCTCGGCGCGATGCTGTTTTTCGCCGCATGGCTGAGTGAAAAGAAGAATATCAAACAGCATTTCGCATTCACCTATAGAAATTTCGGCATCCATATTCTTTTTATGTCCGGTCTCGCAGGGATGTTTATGAGTGAACGTTTGTATTTTTCCTGGTTCCTGTTATTGCTTGGTATCGCGTGGTTTGTTTACCGGCAGGCCATGAAAAATCAATCCTTTTACTTTTTTCTTCTGGTTGCCCTGTACACCTATATCGCATTGAGCTATGTGGTTACAAGTAGTTTAGATATCATACGCGTGGGCGGTGGTATTTATTTAGCGATCATTTATTTTATAGCCTCCGCGATCGGTTTAGTGCGGATACTCATGATCGTTAACCATAAAATGAAATCCGCATGATTGCTTACAATCGAACGGAACTCGACAACAAATGGATTCGGGAGCAGGCAAAAGATGCGCTGGATGCCGGATGTATTAGCCCCGAAGAAAATACAATAATAGAAGCCGCCCATCCGGTAAACTTTTATACGCCGAATATTTTTATTTGCGTCGGACTATTTCTGTTGACGGCCTTTATCGTTTTGTGCTCTACGGGATTGCTGATGCTCCTCACAATGGGCGGTAGTGACTCCATGACTTTCATTCTGATTTTCTCCGGAGGGGCTGCTTATGCCGGGCTGGAATTTATTGTACGCAATCGCCGGCATTACAGATCCGGCGTGGACCTCGGTCTGATCTGGATGTCTGCGCTGTTATTTTTTTCTACTATTTATACCTCAGGTCATCAGATATCAGGGGTTACGATTTGTTTCATCCTGCTTTTTATCAGCCTTCTATTCGCAGTAAGGTTTGTCAATATCATGATGTCGTTGGTAACTTATGCAGCTTTGCTGGCCCTTTTTGTAAATATTATGGAAGAATCCGGACGGGCTGCACAATTGATCACTCCATACCTGCTCATGGCCGTTTCCGTAATCGCTTTTTTGGCCATTGAAAAGATTCATCGTAACGATTGGATCAGGAACTACCGTCAATGCCTGATTGTTTTAAAAGCAGCTACCCTTATTAGCTTTTACGGGGCCGGTAATTATTTCGTAGTGAGGGAACTGGGTAATTATATGTTGGGCATTTCTCAACTTCCGGGAACCGGTTTGCCCATGGGTTGGCTATTCTGGTTATTTACGATTGCGATACCATTTCTATATATCTGGCAGGGTATCCGGAGAAAAGATGCCATCTTTTTATGGACAGGAATGGCGCTGATCCCCTGCACCATATTCACCATCCGGTATTACTACCAAATACTACCAGTGGAATGGGCCATGATTCCTGGTGGCCTATTGTTGATTGTTATTGCCTATGGCCTGATCAAATATCTCAAAACACCACGCCATGGATTCTCTTCTATGGAATCGGGTAAAAAGCACCTGCTCGAAAATCTTCAAATCGAATCGCTGGTGATTGCGGACACATTCAAAGGCACTGGGACTGCTCCCCCTCCCAATCATGATTTTAAGTTTGGCGGTGGTTCAGGTGGCGGCGGCGGAGCAGGCGGAGTTTATTGAATGTACCTCATCGAGGTCAGATACCCGACCTACGAAACCAGCCTGTCTTTTCGTTTATCGCTCAAATATTTTCTTACCGGTATATCGTACACGATCATGACCAAATAAGATAGCACGAATGCCAGGATGATCCCTGAGATGATGATCAGGCTCAGTTGCATTCCACCTGGTTTGTGACTGGTATAGTAATTACCGAACATCCATAACACGGCATAATGCGTCATGTATAATGGATAGGAAATCTTTCCTAAAAACAAACAGACTTTTTTTAATCCGGTTGCTAAACGGGCTCCAGCCCCCAACGCGATCAGAAAGGGGAAATAAAACAGTACGACCAAAGGTTCAGTTAACCAGTTCCATGTTGAATATGGCATGAGAAAGGCCAGGAACAATAAAAAGGCCATGCCGATAAAACCCAGGCCGTTTTTAATGATCCAGTTAGAACGGTACATAAGAAGTCCTGCTGAAAAAGAATACGACACCCGGGCACTTCCATCCCAAAAGGTTGGGCCGCTCCAGCCGCCCAATAAATTACCGGAACGGTAACATACAAAGCAAATAGCCACTGCCGATAGAATGGTGATCAGCAGCAGCCAGCTGCGTCCGATTCTATAAAGCACAAAAGCATAAACAATATTGGCGACATATTCCCAAAACAAAGACCATGACGGTGCATTGAAGCTAAACAGGTTAAATCCACGGTCGGCTACAATAGGCAAAGGAATAAGCAGTACCGAGCAAAAAAATACCCCGATGATTTTACCGGCGCTGTACAGTTCAGGATGACCGCCAAACGGATCGAACAAAAATGCCAATAGACCCAGCACAGATCCGGATATCACCAGCGGATGCAGCCTGATAAGCCTCGATTTAAAAAACTCTGAAACGCCCATTTTTGCAATACGATCGTCATAGGCATATCCGATAACAAATCCCGATAGGCAGAAGAAGAAATCAACGGCTAAAAAACCATGCCCGATAAAATCCTTGCTGTAATCTGAATAAACCCATTCCATAAAATGAAACATGACGATCGATACGGCGGCAATCCCCCTTAACCCGTCGAGAATTTCGAAATGCTGTTTTGTTTTCAGCATTGACTCATCGATCTTATTCGTATCCATTTGATTTGTGGTGCCAGGTTATTCAGAAAGGTCATATCAGCATCACCTCACGTAAACCACCAGCATATTTAAGGATCATTTTAACATAGTTTCCAAACGCAAGCTTTTTATACCCGATCGGGTATAAAATCTAAATTCATAAGTAATTTATACCCGATCAGGTATAAAATCTATACTTCATAGGTAATCTGTACCCGATCAGGTATAAAATCTATACTTCATAGGTAATGTGTACCCGATCGGGTATAAAATCTAAATTCATAGGTAATTTATACCCGATGAGGTATAAAATCTAAATACATAGTTAATTTATACCTGATCAGGTATAAAATCTATACTTCATAGGTAATTTATACCCGATCAGGTATAATATGAACTCATTTTTCAAAGACCCTATTTCCAGCTCCTCAAAATATAATAGTTCCAGACTGGGGCCAAACTTATATTTATAGTTCAGTCACTTCATGAAACATGAAATTCGCTGCAGAAATAAAAATTATCGGAGTAAATCCTTATGTTCAGGTTCCTGATAAAATATTACAAAATATTTTCAGAAAATCCGGAAAAAACAAAGGGGCTATTCCCATTAAAGGCAAGGTTAACGGAATCCCGTACAAACAGAGATTAATAAGATACAGCGGCGACTGGCGGCTTTATATTAATACGTCCATGTTACCTCATTCACCGAAACGAATTGGCGAGATCATAAAGATATCAGCAGCGTACGACCTGGAGCCCCGGGTGATTAGTCCCCACCCTGGTTTCATTAAGGCACTCAATAGTAATAAAGAAGCCAAACTTGTTTTTGATCGTCTTCCACCATCGAGGCGGGTTGAAATGGTCAGGTATTTAGCAAATCTGAAAACAGAGAAAGCGCTTGAAATGAATATTCAACGGGCTATTAATTTTTTATTGGGTAAAGAAAGATTTGTTGGCAGAGACAAGCCGTAATCGTTTCCCGAATCATTACATTACGTTAAAAGAAACAACATGCATGGCGGTTTTGTGAGACTATTCTTTATGTTAAGCCTGATCAGTTTTCTGCTGGACCTGTATGCCTGGCAAGGCGTGAAAACCTGGATCAGGGGGTGGAAGTCTGTCCGCCGAAAAAAAATCGCGCAACGCATCTATTGGGTATTGTTTGCCGGTGTCACGATTTTATTCCTTACCGCCATTACTTTCGGTCCCGGTTATCTTACCCGGTTTCAGGAGTGGGCGCTGAGTTTGTTTCTGACCTGTCTGATCACCAAATTGTTTTTTATTATCGTTTTGTTACTGGGTGATATCGTACGGTTTTTTTGGGGCATAACCCGAAGAATGTTTAAAACGAAAGCCGTCTCCGGCGAACCATTTTTCCCCTCCCGTCGCAGGTTCATTGCAGAAGCCGGCATCCTGCTGGCAGCCGTACCTTTTACCGGTTTTCTTTATGCCATGTTCAAAGGCAAATACGATTATCGCCTGCATGAAGTCACCTTGTATTTTGGTGACCTACCCGTTTCCTTTGATGGTTTTACCATTACACAAATATCAGATTTTCATTCCGGCAGTTTTGATAATAGGTCCGCAGTGACCCGCGGTATCGAAATCGCAAAGGCGCAGCAAAGTGATTTGTTTGTCTTTACGGGCGACCTGGTAAACAATATGGCATGGGAAGCAGAACCTTATATTTCTTTGTTCAGTCAGCTCAAAGCGCCTTACGGGCAATTTTCTATTCTCGGCAATCATGATTATGGCGACTATGCCCAATGGGGTAGTCCGGAACAGAAAGCAGATAACTTTGAAAAAAACAAACAAAATCATCAAAAGCTGGGCTACCGGTTAATGCTGAATGAAAATACAGTGATCCGGAAAGGTCCCGATCAACTCGTGCTCATAGGAGTTGAAAATTGGGGACGCGGATTTATTCAAAGAGGTGATATAGACAAGGCGCTCGAAGGGGTGGATCCGAATGCGTTTAAAATTTTACTATCGCACGATCCCACGCACTGGGAAGAGAAAATACGGTATCATCCCACTACGATTCATCTCACTTTATCCGGGCATACACATGGCGCGCAGTTTGGCGTTGAGGCCGACAAATGGCGATGGAGCCCGGTTCAGTACCGATATCTTAACTGGGCCGGACTTGTTAATGAAAAAGACCGCTATCTGTATGTGAACCGCGGATTTGGTTTCCTCGCTTTCTCGGGCCGTTTGGGCATCTGGCCCGAAATCACAAAAATTACGCTGAGAAAAAAGATAACATGATAGGGTTGAGAAAAAAGATATCCTGATAGGGTAACGTTGTTTTCAGGTGAATATATTTAAACCGGTTTCAATTTTTTAATACGTGCCGGTCCCGGGAGATGAACCACTATAGATAACAACAGATTAGTCAGCGCGAATATCGTCATCCAATTATTTTCACGATAAAAGCCGGAAAGAAAGAACCAGATCGAAAAATAAATATGAAACCATGCCGGAACAAGCCAAGCAGGTACGGGCAATAATTCCTGTATAACCGGCCTTCTTTTTCGCCAGCCGAATAAAATCAGCGTGATCAAAAGGAGCGATAAACCGATAAACAAATGCAGAGACCGGATCCCAAAATGATCTAATAACCACTTGTTAATATTGTTAAACAAGGTAAATAAAATAATTTCCGAAAATACGATGGCAGCCAGGGGAATCAAGATTTTGAACTTCCATTTACTGAATAGCCTGCTGAAGCCTGAATAAGTAAATATCACCACGAGCCATCCAAAATAGTTGTTCCAGGGAATACCGAACCACTGGGCGGTCAGCGGATTCGCGTCAGAGGCCGACCAACCCCAGTCCCACATATGCAGGCGATAAGCAGTTACATCCATTGTCCCGTCAATATTTAGCGCCAGCAACGCATCAAATGCAGCGGCGGCAAAGATCGGTAGTCCCAGTCTGTCTGTGTACAATCTCGACGAATACATGATAATGCCCCAGCCTATGCCAATCCACAGTGGAATGTCCAGAGGGGCCTTTCCCAACATGACCATAAATCGACCGTATGTGTATCCATTCAAAAAATACACGTCCACAAATTCCAGCAACAAACCGAAAATTACCCCGCCAAACATATATCCCAGATGTTTATAGTTTTGGCGCACGGAATTCACTATGCAAATAATAAAAAGAATGTAAACGCATAGTTCCGTCAGCGGAAAGCAAAAAACAGGTGCTGCGCCATAAGGCATACCATAATAGGGAGGCATTATTTAAGTTTATTTGCCATACAAAGTTACGCTGTGAGCCTGCGGACCTTTACTACCAATTACCCAAAGGTATTTATTTCCCTTTCCGTTTATTTAAATGTCAGATCCGATGTTATCATTCCTTTATAAAATCGGGTCAAAAAACGTTTTGTAGGACGTGAACTGATGTAAAGAGATGCCTGTCTGGTGTCTTAATTTCACGCCAAAATATACCCGAACGGATACAAACGAACGGATACAAACGAACGGCTACAAAATTTACAGACACCAGGATTTTTTACATGCGCTGGGCTACAATTTTCAAACGCAGGCATTTTATACCCGATCAGGTATAAAATCCAATTTCACGGATAATTTATACCCGATCAGGTATAATATGAAGACATTTCCAAAAGACCATATTTCCAGCTTCTTAAAATATAAGCGTTCCATATTGGGCTTAAAGCAGGAAGAGCTCGCTAAAAAAGCAGGTGTGGGCATTCGGTTTTTAAGAGAGCTTGAACAGGGAAAAGAATCTCTAAAAATGGATAAAGTGAATTCGGTGCTCCGGTTTTTTGGGTATTGCACATCTCCGGTGCCGGAAAAAACGCTCAGTCCCTATTCCATCCTGTTAAAGGGAATGCAGAAAAAAATAAAAATATATTTGGGAAAAAACAGATTGATCAGTGGGACGCTGATTGGATTTCAATCAAAGAACGGTCAGGTCCTGAGATGGAAAATAGTTGCCGACGAACACCTTAAAAGAATACGAAAGAACAAATCATCCCAGCCTCGTTCAATTTGCTGAGCATGTAGATATTGAGACATGGGAATTGGAAACTACCGACTAAAAAGAGGCAATAGGATCTGGCACACCATCAGGATCATTGAGGGCAACACCGCGCGAGCTGATGTTTTTACCTTTGATAACCAGTATGCCGGCAACGTGGGGCGCTGCCATTGATGTACCGCTGAGCCTTGCGTACCTGCCGTTACTATATGTTGAAATGATACGAACACCGGGTGCCGCCAGATCTACCACATCGTTGCCGAAGTTTGAAAAAGAGGCAAAGCTTCCGAGACTGTCGATGGCAGTGACTGTAAAAACATTGGGATGATTTACCCTGCCAGGCGAAGAAAGATTGGCTTTTTTAGAATCATTACCGGCAGCTATCGAAAATAAAATTCCTCTTTCAGCAAGCGTAAGAACGGCATTGTCCAGAGCCGGAGAAATGGTGTCGGCACCCAGACTCATATTGACTACTTCACCCGATGTTGCATTTTGACCGACATAATTCAGCGCCCTGATCAGCTGGCTGGTACTTCCTTCACCCTCGTCGTCTAATGCCTTCAGTGCAATTATTTTTACACCCGCAGCAACACCAACTACACCAAAAGAATTGTTTAAGGCCCCTATTATTCCTGCCACATGGGTACCATGCCCGTTATTGTCCTCCACGGAACTTTGATTGCTTATAAAACATTTACTGAGTACGGTGTCCACATCCAGATCGGGATGTCCCGTATCCACCCCGGTATCAATGATCCATACACGCTTTCCGGTGCCGTCGGCCGTGCCTGTCCGCCTGACGCCCCATTGCACAGTGGATGGAGATACCAGTTCATAACAGCCTTGGTCCAACGTTATGACCCGGTCCTGCTCTACCAGTTCCACTTCCTGATCCTGCTTCAATGACTCTGCCTGATTCCGGTTAAGCCGGGCAACAAATCCGGAATGTATATAGCTCAACATGGCAACCCGTTGGTTTTCCAGAATCGTATGACGCTTAAAAATGGCGTTTACCGCCGTCGTCGATTTACCCAGCGTCTGAACGGTTCCGGTTTGGGTTCCGGTTTCGCGTAACATGACGATATAGGTTTCATTGACGGGTGTGGAAAAAACGTGAATGGGTTGGCAGTCGGGTGCGGGGACCTGACCCATTTTTACAGTCTGGTCAGTCTTTTTACACGCTGCGAACAAGAGAACGCAGGCGCTGAGCAGGTATACTACAATTTGTTTAGTGATTTTCATAACCGATGTAATAACTAGGAACGTGTCAATACATTCGAAGTTTCAAAGGAAATGTTAAACACCGTGTAGTTGTTCAACCGTCCGTATAAAAAGACAAGGGCCGGTACAATATTATCTCGCAGTCTGAATCATTTTACCCTGTTTTTGAAGAATAGGTAAATATTTCGTGGCATAGGCTTTAGCCACAGGATCCGACCCTGCAGAGGCTTCATCCTTATAAAGAGCAATAACGAATTGATGGTTCATGGATTCCATTTTCAGATAAGCGGAGTCAAACGCATTACCCGAAAGTGACGAAAGATGATCCAGTATTTTCTGATTTTGCGCATCGGGTACCAATGAAATTTTCGCACCGCGTTTGGCCGAAGCGGCCACCAGGTCGGCTTGCGCCGCTGTAAAATCAGTCACCATTTGCTGTCCGATATTCTTCACTTTAGTATTCCCTTTGGATTGCGCCATTTTTCCCGCCTGGATTTCGGTCAGATTGGCTTCACTGGCCTTCGAATAAAAAGGGAGATCGCTGCTGAAAAGACCAACACATAATAGAGAGCCGATCCATATTTTAACATTCTTTATTTCCATGTTCGAGGTTTTATGTATTAATTAAATTTTATTTAAAGGAATAGTTGAGTTTTAACTCAACCCGTCTGTTCAGTGCCCGGCCTTCTGCAGAACGGTTATCCGCGACGGGTATGTTCATTCCATATCCTGCCGCCGTAAGTCGGTTTTTATTGATCCGCCCTTTTTCAATCAGATAATTCATTACGGCATTGGCCCTGTTTTCACTGAGTATTTTATTTTTTTGCGCCTTTCCCACGTTGTCCGTATGCCCTTCTATCACCAGCGTTAGAGCCGGCTGTTGATTCAGGATATTGATTATATCATCCAATGCTTTGAAAGATTCCGGTTTCAGATCGTATCGGCCTGTCGGAAAATAAATGTTCTTCGCATCGTATGAAAGTCTCTTTAACAGGGTGTCACTGATTTCGGGACATCCGTGATATATGGCCAGCCCCTTTACGGACCTGCAGCTATCTTCATCGTCTGGTACACCATCCTGATCCATATCCGGCACGGGACAACCCTGATAGGTAATGGTACCGGCCACCTGAGGACATTTATCCTGCCCATCCGGAATGCCGTCTCCATCGGAATCCGGGCAGCCCTGAAACTGTTTTAACCCGGGTACATCAGGACAAAGATCCAGGCTATCCGGAACGCCATCCTTATCGCGATCAAAATCCCCTGCTTTTACCGGCAAAACCACCGGTGCTGCTTTTGGTTTGGTTTTTCTTTTTATAATATTTCCGGCAATGCCTATACTGTAATAAAAATGGTTATTCGTTTTGTCGGTAATCCCCAGGCGGTATTCTGCATTGACCAGCAGGTAGGCAATATTTGAAAAATTAACCTGCCCACCCAAACCCAGAGGTATCAACATCCCATAGTAATTATTGTATTCCGAAAATCCGAGGCCTGCGATCAGATAAGGACTAACCAGGTGTTTATCGGTCAATATTTTCCCGATTACTGTTACATCCCCTTCCAATAATAATTTCCCCGTACCCAGCTGCTCTCCATTATACAGTGTATAGTTTGTATAAGTACCCGCCATAGTAATAGCCAGGTCAAAATGCGGTTTCATCCCGGTTAAATAACTCAACGCCAAACCAGAAATCATATTCGCCGAGTTGAAAACCTGCCCGTTTTTAAAGGCGTCTGAAACCGAATATTTACGAATATAATCTGCCGACTTAAAATTGAACAGGCTATAATAAATTCCGATTGCGGGGTCTTTGGTATAATCACTTCGTTGTGCTTTAACGACCAGGCCCGGCATAACCAGTAAAAAAATGACCCACAGTTTCTTCAAGTATTTTATTTCAATCTACTTAAAAAAAGACTGAATGTCCGGTTCAACTGTAATTACACCCCCGACCTGACTGATATTACTTCCAACCGGCGCATTCGCATGAACGTTTTTTATATAAACCGGCACATTAATGGGACCGCTTGTTGTGCAGCAATTGCAATCGAGACCATTACAGGAGGCGTCGGCAAAAATGGAATTGGTAACCCCATCATTGATCAGGATCGCATCGGTCAGCGCAAAACATTTACCCACATTTGCGTAGAAATGTACAACCGGAATACCAGGAGTCCTTGTTTCATAGATACCCGAAAATTCATAGCGGTTCGGAAGCGGTGTGCTATACCATATATCCGAGCCGGAAATAACCGGATTATTATCTGATGATTTAAAATTCCCCTTAATTTTTAAATACATGGGTTCACCGCCGTTACTGCCCAAAACGGCCGCCATTTGAAGGACACTGCCCGGAAATGCAGAATTGTTTTTATATACATCACCACAATTCAGGTTGAACCGGTTGTTTTTGTTTGCCGCATTGGCTGTGAAATTGCTAAAACTCAACAAAGGAGCATCCAATACAGCTGACTTGATATTAAAGGTAATGGTGTTGTTGAGCGCAGTACCTGCTCCGTAGTCATAGAGCAACGCGCCACTCTCGCCTTCCGAAATATGCGAGTCTGTTTGCACCAGATTATCAATATTTACAGTCATGTTCACCTTATACATAAAAGAACCACGAATCCATAACAGGTCCGAAATATTTGAGCAATTCATGTATAAATTGCCAATATCGATTTTAATCTCCGTGCCTTCAATTCTCGTCGAATTGGAGAGCACCATAAAATACCATAAGTCGAAACTGTCCGGATAGCCTGACTGTCCTTTTCCAAAGCGACAATCTTTGACCGAAATATTAAGCATTCTCGGGGCATTACCCGAAGTGCCGCTTGTGTCGGTTGAAAATCCGGGTTCACCGGAAGAAAATACATTGGTTTCTGAACTACTCAGGTTATCAATAGCAATATTTGCTCTTTGATAACCCGACATGAGGAATCCATTATACTCCTGTAACACCACATTACTGGCATGAAACTCGGTTATGGATTTGTAGTTGTAGATCATGGCAAAACTGGCTATAAATCCGTTCACTTCTCCGTACACCTGATAAAAGGAACCCCGCCCGTAAATACCGGAAATAAATAACGCGGTATCCCGGTTATAATAACAGAAGATGAGATAGCTCGAATTAATATAGGTAAAACTGCTTCCTGTCGAAAAATAGGTATTGATATTATTCTTCATGATGGAAGACACAGAGGAGTCCACCAATACAGCCGAAGAAAAACAGATATCGGCAACCGTCCCGTTATTCGGAAATGCCCCGGTCAGGTCGCCGTTTTTTGTAGAATCATCAGATCCAATCGTGTATTTACTTCCTTCCAGCACCACAATCTCCGCGGATTTTATTTTCCCCGCCGCAATGGCATCCATGGCTGCGTTACGGGCAGCATAGGGATCCGGATAAGAAAATACCATACTGCCGGGCAGGGCTTTTGCCAGCTGGCCGGTATAACTGGCATTGGTTGAACTGATGGAAGCCAGTGTGAAACCGTTTACGACCGCTCTGCCAGATCCGCTATATTTTTTACTTACATAATAAACATTCCCGATATTTTCCAACCCTCCAAAATTATTCAGGTGTAATGTGTCGGCTCCGATGAGGTACATGGAATCATTGATTTTGATTAGTCCATGTTGAAAAACAGTTCTGCCTGCTCCCTTGTTGAAGAGAAATCCTTTCACACTGTCAGTGCTGTTTTGAAGGATCAGTTCGCCCTTACCGGTATTGCCGTGTATACGCACGCTGTCTCCTATGATCTGCGTTTGTACCTGCGCCGTCGACGAAAAGACGATCAGTGTAAACATTGACAGCAATACTATTCTAAGCATTTTATTGGTTTTATTTTTCATTCATGTCAATAGTTTAAGCTGCATTTGCAAAACATTTTTTCTGAACTCATTTAAAAAAAGATGAGATATCCGGTTCAACCGTTATCGTTCCACCAACCGGGGTAATATTCGAGCCGACTGGTGCATTGGCATGAACATTTTTTAGGTATACGGGAATATTGATCGGAAGGGTCGTCGTACAACAAAGACAACCAAAACCATTGCAGTTCGTTTCAGCAAAAATAGAGTTGGTGACTCCGTCGTTGATGAGTAAGGCATCTGTCAGCGCCACAATTTTTCCCGTATTGGCATAAAAATGGGCGACAGGAATTCCGGGTGTAGCGGTTTGATACCTTCCTGAAAATTCATAACGATTGGGTGAGGGAAAACTGTAATAGTCATCAAATGCAGTGATAACGGGATTATTGTCGAAAGATCTGAAATTCCCTTTCACTTTAATATAAAGCGGTTCACTACCAGTAGTATTACTCAATATAGAAGCGACATTCAGAGCACCTCCGCTAAAACCTGAACTGTTTTTCTGCACGTCCCCGCAATTGAGGTTAAACCGGTTGTTTTTATTGGCTACATTGTTCGTGAAATTAAAAAATCCCAGTAGTGTAGCATCTATGCTGGCTTGTTTGATGTTGTAAGTGATTGTATTGTTGATCGCCAGTCCCGGACCGTAGTTATAGATCAATGCGCCATCCCACTCATTATATATATGCGAATCCCGATGGACCAGGTTATCGATATTCACGACCAAAGATGTATTATAGACCAGGGAGCCGCTCTTTATATAAAACAGACCACCAATATTTGAGGTATTCATGTAGAGGTTGCCGATATCTATCTTGATTTGAATGCTTTCAATGAACGTGCAGTTAGAAAGCGAGATCAAATACCAGAGATCGTTGCTGTCCGGGTACCCGGACTGTCCCTTGCCGAATTTTACATTCTTTACCGAGACGTTTAACATATGCGGACTATTGGTCCTTGATCCGGTGGTATCTGTGGAGTATCCTGGTTCGCCAATAACAAATACATTGGTTTCTGACGTAGCCAGGTTGTCGATAACAATGTTTGCCACTTTAAAGATCCACATCGTGAAACCAGAATATTCCTGAAGCACCAGATCGTGCGCGTGAAAGTCTGTGTAGGAATTGATATTGGAAATGAGTCCGAACGTGGCGATGAAACCATTCACTTCACCATAGACCTGGTAAAACGAACCGAGACCATAAATTCCGGATTTAAACAGGGCAGTGTCCCGGTTATAATAACAATAGATATTATAGGAAGAATTGATATAGGTTAATCCGGATCCTTCTGAAAAATACGTCTCGATCTTATTTTTCATGATGGAAGAAATGCTCGAGTCCGGCACCAGTACCGCCTGCGAAAAACCAATATCCGCAGCTACCCCACTATTCGGAGCGTTTCCGGTGAGGTCGCCGTTTTTTGGAAGAATCATTGGAACCGATGGTGTATTTGCTTCCTTCCAGAACCACAATCTCCGCCGAACTGATTTTACCAGCGGCCATAGCATCCATAGCTGCGTTTCGGGCTGCATAAGGATCCGGATAAGAAAATACCATACTGCCGGGCTGGGCTTTGGCCAGCTGGCTGGTATAACTGGTATTGGTTGAGGAAATAGACGCAAGTGTAAAACCATTGACCACAGCTCTTCCCGCGCCGGTATATTTCTTACTCACATAAAATACATTTCCAATATTTTCCAGGCCGCCAAAATTATTCAGGTGCAAAGTATCGGCTCCGATGAGGTACATGGAGTCGTTGATCTTGATTAAACCATGTTGAAAAACCGTTCTGCCAGCGCCTTTATTAAAAAGAAATCCCTTCACACTGTCTGTGCTGTTCTGCAGGATCAGTTCGCCTTTTCCGGTATTGCCATGAATACGCACGCTGTCTCCGATGATCTGTGTTTGCACCTGGGCAATTGCCGAACACAAAATGAAACTAAATGCAGATATTAATATAATTTTTAGCATAGAGTTATTTTTTGCATAGTTGTAGTTTTAAGGGACAACTTCAAAATAAATTTCCTGGTTACATTTATATTCTATGTTGGTAATTCTTTCTTTCAAAATGTAAACCATTTCAATAGAGAATACGCCGACGTTTTTGTTATCATTTGATGTCGTTCGTATGAATTTTACATAAGGATTTATATCAAACACATCGTTTAGTTCATTTTTATCAAACTTTACAAACATTTTATTTTCACAATCAGGAGGGTTGGGATAGAAAACCTTATAATTTATTGTAGTACCCAATTTTACTTTTACGCTATCTAGTGCAGGAGCAAATATTTGAAAGAATACGCTGCCGTTAGACCTAATAA
>Ga0206918_1140_pt1 | contig 14510 bp, 14 predicted proteins | sample Alteio_BWOrgHeat_69_FD_152950 | JGI IMG/M metagenome (GOLD analysis project Ga0206918, IMG submission 152950) | Enriched cells from forest soil in Barre Woods Harvard Forest LTER site, Petersham, Massachusetts, United States -... | ecosystem: Environmental > Terrestrial > Soil > Temperate forest >... | reverse complement strand
TGCGGCTTTATACCCCAGCGTGACGACCTGCGTCTGGAACTGCATTTTCACCAATGCCGGATCGAAAGTAGCCAGCAGCGCGTCATAGATGAGCTGGCCATCGAGCTCCTGGAATTCAAAATGGTGATTGTGAAAGCCCGTAACCATCCCGGCAGCCTTGATCTTTTCGGCGATCTTGTTCAACTGGTCCGCATTTTTCTTGTAGTCGTCGAGTGTAGCCGTCTTGGGCAACCAGAATGTGGAGCAGATCATTTGCGATAGCCCCAGCCCCTGGGAGAATGCGATCCTTTCGTCGAGATGGTCCTTTAGGCCCCCCCATCCGAAGTGACAGCTGGGACAGTTCAGGCCGGTGTCGGTGATCATCGTCTTCAGATCGGCCGGCTTCGTCCCGAGGAGCGTACCGAAACCGATATCCTTATAATCGTCCGGGGCGCACATCTCAACCAGGTCGTACCCGAAGCCCTTCATTGTTTTCAGCGTGCCGCTGAAATCTTTCGCCAGCCGGTCGCGGATCGGATAAGTCTGAAAGCCCAACGGAAGATCGACAAAGCGCGGGTTCGCACGCAGGAGGATCGGGAAATTGGAAAGGGTCCAGGTTGCGCCCAGTCCCATGGCGGCATGGCCGATAAATTCTCTTCTTGAAGATTTTTGCATATACTGCTAATTATATCGTGTCGAGATCCCAGCCAGAACGATATTCTCTTGAAAGATATTTGTTGGCATCGGCGTTGTTGGTAATGCTGCGGCTTGCGGCATCGTATCTCAGCGAAGAGCGGGCGCGCAGAGAGACTGCATAGAGGTTGATGGCCTCGGTGATGTCTTCGGCTTCGCGGAAGGACCCGGTGTATTGCTGCCCGCTTTTTATGGCATTGATGAAGGTCTGAATGGCGACCGTGTACCGGTCCACCTCATTCCGGGGAGGAGTAGGCTGCGCGGCTTCCATACGGGTGCCGGAGATGATTTGAGGATTGTCGACATTGAAGCCGCAAAGGATCTTGCCTTTGTCGCCGACGAACATCATCCCTTCGGGTTGCAGCTCTTTATTTTGAACCAGTAACTCATCCGGGATGGCCGGGCGGATACCGCCATCGTACCAGATAAGATCTACCGGAGGGCGAGAGCCTTTTGCCGGATATTTGAAGCGGACCGAACAGGCCGTCGGAAAGGAGAAGTCGTTTCTTATCTGGAAGGGTGTGACACCATTGAATGCGGTGACGTGGGTGAGGTTTGGTACGATGTAGGTGGGTTTTTCGAGTTGCAGCGCTTTGAAGACAACCCAAAGGCTATAATGGCCCATGTCTGCCATCGAACCGCCGCCGAAATCATACCAGCTGCGGAAGACCATGTTCGTGTAATTGGGGCTGTAAGCGCGTTGCGCTTCGGGGCCTAGCCACAGGTCCCACTCGAACCCCGGAGGAATAGGCGGGGTGTCGGTGGGCAGGGCATCGTATTGCGGCCATACGGGGCGGTTGGTCCAGTTGTGTATCTCCTGGAGGTTTCCGATGACGCCGCCATTGATCCAGGACATCACCTGGTCCATCGAGCCATTGGCGTCCCAGGGGGTGAGGTGGGTAATAACGTTGGAATTGCGGGCGTATTCAATTACCTTTTTTCCCTCGAGCAGGCGGTTAGAGAGAGGTTTATGCACCATCACGTGTTTGCCTCTTTTCATCGCAGCCATACAAAAGACGCCATGGAGATGATCTGGCGTCATGATCTTGACGGCGTCAATATTCTTCTCTTTATCGAGGAGTTCCCGGAAATCGGCGTACGCTTTACACTCCTTGTAGTTGTATTGAGGGTTGTTGTTAGCGTAGTAAGTCTCAACGATGGATTTACCGCATTCGCGGCCACCGGGGACGGTGTTGTCGCCACCCGGCTCCCAGTCGGCCTTTTTTGTCATCGCGCGGATCTGGTTTTTGATTCCATTGGGCGACCAATCCTTATAGCCGATGGCATTTTTTTGGGGGTCACAAATAGCTACGACGCGGACATTAGGTGTAGCCAGGAAGGGGAACATTTCACGAATCCCTTCGGTGCCGGTGCCGATATAAGCGAAGTTGACTATGTCGCTTGGAGCCACATAATTCTTACCGCCCAGGACGTGTCTGGGCAGGATGGTAAATCCGAGGGCCGTAGTGGCGGAAACTTGCATGAATTTGCGGCGATTGATGGACCGGCGGGAATTTGATCTCATAATTGGCAGATTTTTTCGTTAGCTTCCTAAAGATAAGGATTCCTGATCACTCCTCCGGCTCTGCTCCTTCAGCTTGCGGATGCATGGGCAACGGCTCGTCTTCCTCCACGATCTCCCTCAGGTATTGGAATTTCAATTGGTCATAGAAGGAATGACGGTCCACGGGCATGGTTACGAGACTGGACACCATGCCGGCCAGCATGAGATGGAAGATCACGTTGTGCCGGTCGGTCATCTCCAGCACCAGGATAGCGGACGTGAAGGGGGTCCGGGTGACCCCGGTCAGGAAGCCGACCATCCCTGACAATACCAGCAGGTTGGAGTTGGATCCCGCCAGGTGAAGCCAGCCCGAAATGGTTGCTCCGATGCTGGCGCCGGCGCTTAGCGCCGGCGCGAACACTCCGCCGGAAGCACCTGTCGTGAAGGAGAGGGTCGACCCGGCCATTCGGAGAAGCGGCATATACCAGGGGTTGTATTTCGCGGAAGTGAACAATGCCGTCGTCATCAGCCCTTTCCCCGAACCCAGAATACGTTGATCGACAAAAAAAGCAAGTGCGGCCATGATCAGCGCACAGCCGATGATATACCAGACGTGTTGGCGGACCGATCGAAAGGTCGACTTCCATCGGAACAGCTTCAGCATCCCCCGGGCCATCAGCGCGCCGCCCAACCCCGCGGGAATGGCTACCAGGATAACGCCAAAGAAAATGGAGCCGGATAGACCGCTCACGTCCGGATAACCCAGGTATAAATATGGGCCAAGGAGGGCCTGCGCGGTCAGCCCGGCGATGATGACGGCGGTGAACAGGGCCGTCTTGAAATAACTGATATGCGTTCGAGTGAGCTCTTCCACCGTAAAGACGATCCCCCCGAGCGGCGTATTGAACGCGGCGGCCAGCCCCGCGGCGGCTCCCGTCATGATCATATTCCGCTTGGAAATTTTAGGCCACCAGGTTGGAAGCCATTCGTTGACTTTTCGGAAGACAGAGCCGGCCACCTGGATGGTCGGGCCTTCCCTTCCGATGGCTCCCCCACCCAACGCCATAACCAGGCTGGACAGGATCTTGACGAGCATTATCCGCAGGCTCAACAGCCGGTTGACCTTGTCATTGTACTTAGGCGTCGCCAGCTCGATTGAAGCCATCACCTGCGGGATGCCGCTGCCGCGGGCGTAGGGAGCGAAGCGGCGGACGATCCACCAGGCCAATAGGAAGCAAGCCGGAGTGACCACGAACATCAGCCAGAAATGCCAGTGGAAAATAATCGCGGTCCCTTTTTCCGCCCATGCGAACAATCGCGTATACAGCACCGCGATCAGTCCGGTAAGCAGGGAGGCGATCCAATACGGGATCGCCTGCAGCAGATTTTTCCTGAACTTCTCGTTGGTTATCCGCTCGAATGCCTTTTTTCCAAGCGTGCGAAACCTATCGGCCAGCGTCATAGTATGATGGGTTGAAAAAGACTGGTGCAAAGATAGTGCCCCCGGCAAAAATGCAGTCAGATGCCTGATTTCTAATGAGATTCTAATGATTTGGGCCAGGTCTTGACAGAATGGATAATAATCTTTATTTTACCGGTCCGTAGTTGACGGAACCCCGAATGAAATTCCTATCTCAAAGACCACTGCTTCTACCTCCGCGCACACGCCCATTCAGCACCGGTATCGAATGGCAGGGAAAGTTCCGATCCTTCAAGTCAGCCGGCCTGCATCTTTTCCAGCGGATCAAGGCTATCGGGTATATCGCAAACATGGATGATTATGAAAAGAGGAAGCTGGGGATATTCAACCAGCTTAATTTTTTTCAGCTCGTGACGGGGACCGTTATTCCTGTCGCCGGTATGCTCCGCAATCACCAGTTCCCGATGATGGCGTGGATCGTCGCCTGCATTCCCGCGGTCGTGAGCATCCTGGTACTGGTATTGAACGCGCGCCGGGAATACTATCTGGCACAAATTGCCTATTTCGTAGGGTATCCGATCGCCACCAGCTTCGTCTATTTCTGGGGCTTCAACATGGGCGCGGAATTGTCTTTCATGCTGTATGGGATCCTGTCCGTCTTTTTCATCCAGGATCTAAGCCAGATGCTGTTTGCCCTGGCGCTGTCAATGGCGAGCTATTTCGGGCTGGCGGTAGTCTGCAAGCATTACACCTATCAATTGGCGACCGCCAACCTTTACTTCTATCTCTTCAATCAATTGCTGGCGCTCGGGTTTATCTTTTACGGGTTGTTCCTGATCAAAAAGGAGAATAACGGCTACCAATACAGTATTCTGAAGCAAAAGGAAGAAATCGCGCAGAATGAGCAGCTGCTGAAGCACCAGACCGAAGAGCTGATGATGCTGAACAGCTTCAAGGGCAGGCTTTTTTCGATCATCGCCCATGATCTGAAAGCGCCGATCTATGCGTTGCGCAACCTGTTCCGGAATATGCAGCAATACGATATGCCGGCACAGGACATCAAATCCATGGTGCCGGAAGTCGTCACCGAGCTGACCTACACGACCAGCCTGATGGAAAACCTGCTTCTCTGGGCCCGGAGCCAGATGCGCGCAGACAGCGTCAAACCGCAGCCGATCGACCTTGCCGGGATGATCGAGGAGGTAAGCCGCCTGCTGCGGCTGCAGGCTGACGCCAAGCATATCCGCGTAACGGTCTGCGGCGACAATCCGGTCATCGCGTTTGCGGACAAGGACATGATAAACCTGATCGCCCGCAATTTGCTGTCCAATGCCATCAAGTACACCCCTGATAACGGCAAGATCAAAATAGCCGCGCAGCGGAAACCGGGCGGCGCCGAATTGTACGTGCAGGATTCCGGATTGGGCATTGACGAGGAGGCGCTGCAAAAGATCCGGAGCAATATCTTCTACAGCACCAAGGGCACCTCAGGTGAGTCGGGCACCGGTTTGGGGCTGATGCTTTGCCGCGAATTTGCCGTCCGTAACGGCGGCGAGCTCTTGATCGAAAGCCACCCCGGCAAGGGGAGCGTATTTACCGTGAAGCTCCCCGCCCCCGAATGAAATTTTCTTCATAGCTTTCCGACATCGCGCTTGCCGCGAATTCAATCATGAAAATTCAATTGTGGTCCATCGGCAAGGATCATGAGCCGTATGTGAAATTGGGAGCTGACGACTTTACGCGGCGGATTGCCCGTTATTATCCCGTAGAATGGAAGCTGATCGCGCCGGTGAAGAATGCCGCAACGCTGTCTGTATCCGAACTTAAAAAGCGGGAAGGCGGCGCCATCTTCGACTTGCTTGGCAAAGACGACTGGCTGGCGGCACTTGATGAACGCGGAACGGAATTGACCTCCGAAGGTCTTGCGCGGCTGTTGCAGGCCCGCGCCAATGACGGCGCAAAACAGCTGGTTTTCCTTATCGGAGGGACTTATGGTCTCGATGAGGACGTATTGAAGCGGGCGGACTTTCGCTGGTCCCTGTCCCTGCTCACTTTTCCCCATCAGTTAGTTCGGTTATTGCTGGCCGAACAGTTATATCGCGCATGCAGCATCCTGCGCAACGAGAAGTACCATCATCGGTAATTTCGCTTATCTTTATCCAAAAATTCCGATGTCCCAGTCGATCACGATGATCATCGTCGTCCTGACCACAATTATCTCCTTCGTATCGTTCAATAGCGCCCGGTTGATGGATGCCCTTATTTTCTGGCCCCCGGCTATCAGCATGCGGCACCAATATTATCGTTTTGTCTCCTGCGGGTTTGTCCATGCCGATCTGATGCATCTGGCGTTTAATATGATCACGTTGTTCTTTTTTGGCCGGGGTTTGGAACTGGTTTATATGGGCAAGCTGGGATTGCAGCATTACTACTTTACGATCCTTTATCTCAGTGCCATCGTCATCGCCAATATCCCGTCATATCTCAAACAGCATGACAACTACAACTACCGGAGCCTTGGTGCTTCCGGCGCGGTGTGCGCCATCATGTTTGCCTTCATCCTGATTGATCCCTGGGATAAACTGACATTTTTTTTCGCGGTCGACATCCCGGCAATCATTTATGCGGTGCTTTTTCTCGCCTATACGATATATATGTCACGCCGGGGAGGAGACAATGTCAATCACGATGCGCACCTGTGGGGCGCCATCTACGGGGTTGTATTTACGATCGTCGCGCGGCCGGGTATCGTCAGTACTTTTCTCAACGAGCTGAGCCATCCGCATTTCTTTTAAAAAGCGTGATCCGCAGGACTTGCCGGGTAACATCCGTGATTTTGAACCGGTCGTCGATCCTGCGGTCGACGACCCAAACGATCTTCCTGTTCATTTCCAGCACCCAAATCTTTTCTTTCTCCGCCAACGACAGCTTCTGATCGATAAAAAAACGGGAAAGCTTCTTCTTTTTGCGCATACCCAACGGGTAGAAGTAATCGCCGGGGCGCCATGGACGGAGGAGCAGGGGGAAGCCGATCTCGTTGGCATCCAGCAGGGCGACCGCTGTTTCAGACGAGGGCCGTCCGGCTGATCCCGGTACCCATTCCAACTGCAACGTTCCCGCTGGAAAGTCGACGAGTGTACGACCCTGGTCGATCACCACGATGACCGGTTCTTTGCTGGCGAGGGGCGACAGGATAAGCCATCGGCGGTCTTTTAGCAGTCGGTGGGTTGCCGAACAAATATATTTTCCCGAGGGGCTGTCCAGCAGGGCTGCGATGCCGCCCATCTGCCCCGGTGTAAAGCCGTAGGAGGAGAAAAGCTCATGGAGCAGGGTAACCGGCGGGCCGGCCTTCTTCAGCTTTAGTACCGGGACATGGATCTCGCTGCCCCGTTGCTCCAGCAGCCGGCTTTTTTGCAGGGCGATCGCATCGCGGAACAGGACTTCGATCTCCCGGAAACGGCCCAGGTTATCCGCCAGGTTTTTCAGCGTCGCGGGATAGGCTCGTTCGAGCATCGGCAAAACCTGGTGACGGAAAAAATTGCGGGTATACTTGTCCGATTCATTGGAGCTATCCTCCACCCAGGTGAGTTTTGACACTTCTGCAAACCGGTGAAGTTCTGCCCGGCCGGCGAACAGCAGCGGCCGGGCGATATTGTCCTGGCGGGGCAGCATACCACGAAGACCGGCCAGGCCGGTGCCCCGGAAAAAATTCATCACCATGGTTTCGATATTGTCGTCGAGATGATGTGCAGTGAGGATCACCCCTCCCCTGCCCCATTCGCCGATGACCTGCCGGAACCAGTCGTATCGCATCTCGCGGGCTGCCAGCTGGATGGACGCTTTCTGTTCTGCCGCATATGTCGCAGTATCGAAGCGCTTCACAAGTACCTCGCGGCGGTATCGGTTTGCCAATTGCCGGACAAAGGATTCATCGCGGTCGCTCTCGGCTCCGCGCAGTTGAAAATTACAGTGGGCGATCGTGAAATCGAACCCCGCCCGGTGCAGCAATTCGCAGAGCACGACCGAATCGAGGCCGCCGCTGAGCGCCAGCAGGAGCCGGTCCTGCGATGAGAAGAGACGCTCATTGGCGATATTTTCTTTGAACGACTGAAGGAGATCCATCGGTTTGTGCGGGAAATCCAGCGGCCTCTGGCCGCTTTTGCACAAAGTTCGTAATTTTCAGGAGGATGCAACCGATAATTCTGCTTTCCGGTCCCGTAGGTGCCGGTAAAACGACCGTCGCAAAGGAGTTGATCGCCTGCTCCGGAGAGCCCATCGCATATATAGAAGGGGATATGTTTTGGTCCCATCTCACCGGAAGCCCCGCCCGTCTGCCCCGCCACAAAAATTTTAAGATGATCATGACGGCGATGGTCGCCGCTGCGGTACCTTATGCGCTGTACGGCTATGAAACCCTGCTTGATTTTTCGATTCCCCCCTGGTTCCTCGGGACGGTGGATAAGATCGTCCAGCGAAAAGAGGTGCCCGTGGACTATGTAGTGTTGCGGCCGGCCGGGCAGGTATGCGCGGCCCGCTGCGCGGGCCGCGCCGGGGGCATTATCAGCGACTATGCCGCCTATCTGGAACTGTATGCGGATTTCAGGGAGGTTGGCCGCCGCCATGTGATCGTCAATGATGACATCGACGCGGTTGTGGCTGCACGTCAGATCAGGGAAGGACTGAATGAAGGGAAATTCAGATTATTGTAGGCCGGCTGTTGCGGGCCGGTCCGTCAACTATCCGCCAGATCTTCATATGCGGTTCGCAGTTCGTTGAAGGCCCGCGTCTCACCCGCAGCACGCGCCGCTGCCATGCCTTTCTCATAACATCGCAGGGCCTCTGCCGTCTCCCCTGCCTGCTGCAGCAGCTTGGCAAGCTGGTAGTAGGAGCCGACTGCGCCAGGATCCAGCGCAAGCACCTCCTCCAGCAACCGGCGGGCGGTTGCATAATCGCCCCGCGACAGGTATTCCATCGCCAGGGCATGCCTGATAAAAGAGTCCCCGGGGTCGGCAGCCAGGTACTCTTTCAATTTCTCCATCCGATCCACTATTGATGTCTTTTTTGCGCTAAATTTTTCAAAAATTATTCCGGAAATTTCCCGACAACGCTTATCTTTGGCATAGTTGCATAAACAACTTTACCATGAAAATCCTGGTTTGTATCAGCAAGACGCCGGATACGACGGCGAAGATAAGTTTCACCCGGAATAATACAAAGTTCGCCACTGACGGCGTCCAGTGGATCATCAATCCATATGATGAATGGTACTCCCTTGTCCGTGCGATCGAGCTGAAAGAGAAAGACCCCGGCACGGTCATCCATCTCGCCACGGTTGGGCTGGCCGACACCGAGCCGATCATCCGGAAGGCCCTGGCTATCGGCGGCGACGAAGCCATACGGATCAATGCGGAAAGCGCCGATTCGTTCTTTATTGCCGCGCAGTTGGCGGAAGTTGCCCGAACAGGCGGCTATGATCTGATCTTTACAGGAAAGGAGACGATTGACTATAATGGTTCGTCAATCGGCGGCATGCTTGCCGAGCTGCTGGACCTGCCTTATATTTCGCTTGCCGTGAAATTCGAGCTCAACGGTACCACGGCCACGGTCACCCGGGAAATCGAAGGCGGCGAAGAAACCGACGAAGTCATGCTGCCGGCAGTGGTCAGCTGCCAAAAAGGGGTAGCCGAACAACGCATTCCGAACATGAAAGGGATCATGGGCGCGCGGACGAAGCCGCTGAAAGTGCTGGAACCGCTTGCAGTGGATGCCCTGACCAGCGTTGTATCGTTCGAACTGCCTCCCGCAAAAGCCGGAGTCAAATTGGTCCCCGCGGACAATCCGGCGGAGCTCATCCGACTCCTGCATGAAGAGGCCAAAGTTTTTTAGAACACGTTAATAGAGAAATATGTCAGTACTGATATTTATCGATCATTCGGAAGGACATGTTAAGAAAGCTTCCCTGGAAGCGTTAAGCTATGGCGCAGCCCTGGCCGCTCAACTGGGTGTTTCCGCCGAGGGCATTCTGCTCGGGACCGTCGACAGCGACCTGAGCGCGCTCGGACGCTACGGAGTGAAAAAGGTTCATCAGGCTGCCCAGGAGGTTCTTAACCACCTCGACGCCCGTGAATTTGCCCGGATCATTTCGGATGTCGCAATCGCGACGGGTGCTACCGTACTGGTCTTTTCCAACAACGTAAATGGCAAGGCAGTCGCTCCACGCGTAGCGGCCCGGCTAAAAGCCGGTCTTGTCTCGGGAGCCGTCGCGCTGCCCGATACGGCGAATGGTTTTGTAGTTCGCAAAAATGTCTTCTCAGGCAAGGCGTTCGCCAATGTTTCGATCAATACCGCCATCAAGGTTATTTCCTTGAATCCCAATTCCTATCCGGTCAAAGAGGGAGAAGGTTCGGCGCCGGTCGAGCCATTGAATGTCACGGCCGTTCCGGGCGTCAGGGTAGTCACGACCACGCAGGCATCCGGTCAGGTTCCTCTCACCGAAGCGGAAATTGTCGTCAGCGGCGGCCGGGGTCTGAAGGGACCGGAGAATTGGGGGATGATCGAAGAACTGGCCAAAGTACTGGGAGCGGCGACCGCATGCAGCCGCCCGGTGGCCGATGCCCATTGGCGCCCGCACAACGAACACGTCGGACAAACCGGCATAGCTATTGCACCAAATCTATACATTGCTATCGGCATCTCCGGGGCCATTCAGCACCTCGCGGGTGTGAACAGAAGCAAGATTATCGTTGTTGTCAACAAAGACCCCGAAGCGCCATTTTTCAAAGCCGCGGACTACGGCATCGTCGGCGATGCATTTGAAGTGGTACCCAAAATGATAGAGGCCGTGAAGAAATTAAAGGGGATAGCGTGACCGCCTGTCCGGTACTTTTAATGTTGCGGGGCAGGGCTTTTTTTTCATGAAAATCCCTTAGTTTCGTGCATTAATTATGAAGAAGATCGAACTGGAAATCGTGGCTTTGTCACACAGCATTACACAGACCCACTCATATGCTGTCGTGCTCGGAGAAGTCAATGGTCTCAGACGCCTGCCGATCGTCATCGGGGGCTTCGAAGCCCAGGCTATCGCCGTGGCCCTGGAGAAGATGCATCCCAGCCGTCCGCTGACCCACGATCTGATGAAGAATTTTATGAGTGCCTTCACGATCGATCTGCAGGAGATTATTATCTGCGATCTCCAGGAAGGGATCTTCTATTCGAAGCTCGTCTGCGTCAGCGAACACGATACGGTCGAGATCGATTCCCGGACATCCGACGCGCTGGCGCTGGCAGTCCGGTTTGGCTGCCCGATCTACACCTACGAGCATATCCTGGACAGCGCCGGCATCCTGATGGAGGATAGCTCTTCAAAAAAGAAAAAGGCCGGTGTGACGGCCACGGTCTCAACCACCGAAGGCGGCTCCCGGGAAAACCTGAGCAGCCTGTCGCTGGACGAGTTGAATACCCTGCTAAATGAAGTCCTGGAACAGGAAGACTATATCCGGGCGATCGCCATCCGCGACGAGATCAATAGCCGGCGAAGGTCGCGATAATCGGCCCCGCCCGGGAGGCCCCAAGAACCCCCGCACTATGGTAGATTTTCCCAATTGCAAGATCAATCTCGGTTTGAATATCCTTCGCCGCCGCGATGACGGTTACCATGACCTCGAAACCGTTTTCTATCCGTTACCCTTACTCGATATTTTGGAAGCAGTGCGGTCTCCTGAATTGCAATTTACCGCAACCGGCCGCGCCATACCCGGTGATCCCAACTCCAACCTCGCGATACGGGCCTGGAAGTTGCTGCGCCGCGACTTCCCGGATCTGCCATTTGTACATATCCATTTGCATAAACAGATCCCGATCGGCGCAGGTCTCGGAGGCGGCTCCGCGGACGGAGCTTTTATGCTGCGGGTGCTGAACCGGCAGTTCCGATTGGGTCTCGACGACGGCCAACTGTTGCGTTATGCGGCAACGCTCGGCAGCGACTGCCCCTTCTTCCTCATTAATCAGCCCTGTCTTGGGAGTGGCCGCGGTGATCAATTGGAACCGATTGCGGGCTTGTCCCTTACAGGCTACTCCTTCCTCCTGGTCAATCCCGGCATCCACATCAGCACCGCGCAAGCCTTTTCACGCTGTCGCCCACATGATGGCGGTCCCCCACTCCGATCGCTGATCACCCGGCCGATCCAGCAATGGCGCGATAGCATTACCAATGATTTCGAGTTTCCACTTTTCGGGGAGTTTCCGGTCCTCCGCGAGATCAAAGAGACCCTTTATAGCCGGGGCGCCCTCTACGCGGCGCTGTCGGGAAGCGGTTCGTGTCTCTACGGCATCTTTGAAAATGGCAAAGCCGAAACCGCCGGATGGAATGAGGCCTGGGAGATCATTTCCATATCAGGAAAAAAATGAGTATTTTGCAGAAAATTATCTCCCATCTTTCTTCATCGTCATATATCTCCTCTCGGTCAGCATCTTGACCTGCTCGATCACCACTGCTGACGATATGGCCCCATCCTGCTGGGAAGCAATTGATTCTCGTCCGTTTTTCTTTTTATCCTCTTATTCTTCTTTTTATGCATGTATCATCTACACCTGGGTCGCTGACCGACCTGACCCGCACTTACCTGGAGTTGGAAGAGAAATATGGCGCCCATAACTATCATCCGATCCCGGTTGTTCTTAACCGGGGCGAGGGCGTCTATGTATGGGACGTTGACGGCAAGCGGTATTTTGATTGTCTCAGCGGCTATTCGGCAGTCAACCAGGGCCACTGCCACCCTCGGATCGTACGCGCCCTGACCGATCAGGCAAGCCGGCTGACCCTGACCTCCCGCGCTTTTCACAGCGACCAGTTGGCAGAATATACCCGTTATATCGCTGATTATTTCGGCTATGATAAGGTTTTGCCGATGAATACGGGAGTAGAGGCGGTGGAAACGGCCATCAAACTTTCCCGCCGCTGGGGATACGAGGTCAAGGGCATCCCCGACAATGAAGCAAAGATCATCGTCTGTGCAGGCAACTTCCATGGCCGCACCAGCACCGTCATCTCCTTTAGCACCGATCCGGAATCGAACCGACGATTCGGACCTTATGCTCCGGGTTTTGTCATCATCCCCTACAACGATGCCGCCGCGCTCCAGCGGGCCCTTGAAGATCCTGCTGTTACCGGATTCCTCGTAGAGCCCATCCAGGGGGAAGCCGGTGTCGTCGTGCCCGATGATGGCTACCTGCAAGCTGCCCGTCGGCTTTGCCGCGACGCCCGGGCACTTTTTATCGCCGATGAGATCCAAACTGGTTTGGGTCGCACGGGCCGCCTGCTGGCCTGCGACCATGAAGCGGTCAGACCCGATATCCTGATCCTGGGCAAGGCGTTGAGCGGTGGTATGCTTCCTGTATCGGCCGTTCTTGCCGATGATGAGATCATGCTGACCATCAAACCGGGGGAGCACGGATCGACTTATGGCGGCAACCCGCTGGCCTGCCGGGTGGCGATCGAATCCCTCGAAGTCCTGAAGGATGAGCGGCTGGCGGACAATGCCCGCGAGTTAGGAGAGCTATTCCGTGCAGAAATTCGCGCCCTCGGGTCGCCTCATATTCAGCTGGTAAGGGGAAAAGGCTTGCTGAATGCCGTAATTATAGCTCATCCGCAACCAGACGCGGCCTGGCAACTCTGTCTTGCCCTGAAGGAAAACGGTCTGCTGGCCAAACCTACTCACGGGGACAAGATCCGGCTGGCGCCCCCCCTGGTCATGACCCGCGCCGAACTCCTGGAATGTATGGCTATCTTTCAGGAAAGCCTGTGTGTGCTGGACCGGTAATTCACCAAAATACGCTAGATTTAGCCCTAAAGGGAATTTGTTACATGAGCACTACCTCTACTACTTCTCCACACAGCCACGTCGAACAGCATATGCGGGGCTCGGAAGTCCTGACGGATATCGTCATCGGGATGTCCGACGGCCTTACGGTTCCGTTTGCCCTGGCAGCCGGCCTCAGCGGCGCCGTGGGTAAAGACCACCTCAATCTTATCTGGATCGCCGGACTGGCGGAAATCGCAGCCGGGTCCATCGCCATGGGCCTCGGGGGTTACCTTGCCGGCAGGACGGAAGTGGATCACTATCATTCGGAATTGAGACGGGAATATGACGAAGTGGAGCGGGTGCCGGACCGCGAACGTGAAGAAGTGCAGGAATTCTTTTCCAACCTTGGCCTGAGTAAGGAGGTTCAGAGCAAAGCAGTCGAGGAGATGACACGGGACAAGGACAAGTGGGTGGACTTTATGATGAAATATGAGCTGGGTCTCGACAAGCCCGACCCCGAGCGGGCCAGAAAGAGCGCCTTCAATATCGGGCTTTCCTATGTCGTTGGCGGGCTGGTGCCGTTAAGCCCCTATTTTTTTGTGAGCGATGGGCTCACCGGGCTGAAGGTGTCGGCGGCGATCACGCTTTGCTGCTTGTTTATATTCGGCTATTTCAAGAGCAAACTGACCGGCGTTCACCCGCTGGCCGGGGCCGTCCGGGTAATGGTGATCGGCGCATTGGCGGCAGGTTGCGCATTTGCTGTCGCCAAGCTCATACAGGCATAAGACCGTTAGTCCCGTCGCTGATCCTGTTTCAATGCCAGATCGGGGAGCAAGGCTGCCGCCAGGGTGATCGCCGCAGCGAAGAGTACCAGGAAGACCCCCGCCCGTTTCTCAGGGCAGATCCCACGGTAGCAGCCGGTGAACAACAAATAGGATCGGATGGCGAATGCCATGGTGATAGCCGTTACTACTATATTGATTCGTTTTGCCCAAACCTTCGGGATCAGGAATAACAAAACCGTCGCTGCGCTGAAGGATGTCAGGATCCTCCCCGGCCGGCCGTAGCGGTTCTGCTCGGAAAAGAAGCCCGTAAACTCCTTCCCCAGATCGGG
>Ga0206918_1139_pt1 | contig 14746 bp, 12 predicted proteins | sample Alteio_BWOrgHeat_69_FD_152950 | JGI IMG/M metagenome (GOLD analysis project Ga0206918, IMG submission 152950) | Enriched cells from forest soil in Barre Woods Harvard Forest LTER site, Petersham, Massachusetts, United States -... | ecosystem: Environmental > Terrestrial > Soil > Temperate forest >... | reverse complement strand
AACGGATGGAAGGCTGAGAAAGTTGATTTGGAAGGAATGCAGTCATCAAAGGCGGATGCCCGCAAAATGGCATACACGCCTTATCAGATACTCTCTATAAAAGTCTCTAAGAACAAAAAGAGTAGATTCAAGTAGCAAGTACACCACGCGGAGCTGTCGGTCAGAGTGACAGATATGCTGTGCCGCCCGTATCAGGTGTTTGTTGGCACAAATGGGTTGACTGACCCTGCTTTATTCCCACTGAAAATGGCTATATCTCTTTGAAAATTGACATTATTTTAGAGTTAAGTGTTTTTATTTGCATAATAAATAATAATGTGTCATTATATGCGGGAATTAACAAGCCTTATCCGGAGACCTTATGAGCAAATCTAAAATCGCCGTATTGAAAGAAGTTATCACTGACCCCGGCGTCGGTTTTTGTTTGGGAGGTGTGGCCTTATTTGCAAGCACCAGCGTTTTGGGACTTGCCGCCTGCGCGGCGGCCTTCGGGATTTCTGCCGTGGCTAAAACACTTTCCGTCAGTGACACAGGTTTTGCGCAAAAATTCCCAAAAATTGCCAAGGTTATTTTGGATGATAAAGTACCCTTGCTGGCCAACAGTGCAGCGATGCTGACTGTCGGGGTTTCCGCTCTGGTCAGCGGCGCCTGGATACCAGCCATCGCCGGTCTCCTGTTTACCGTCGCCAATGCCAATCTTGCCGTCAGTCTTGACAGCGCCAAAAGAAATGCAGGCAAGGAATCTGTACCGGATGCAGCAGATCAGAAAAAATTCTCTTTTAAAAGAACAATGTCATTGCTTGTAAAAAGGCCCGATTTATATCTTGCCTCCGGACTGGCGGTATCGATGTTACTGGCCGGCGGCGCGGCGATCTGGGCTGTTCCCGCCGTTGCGGCCGGATTCGGCGTGGCTTTCAGGAATATTCTGCAGAATAAACCGGAGTCCTCAGGCCATCCAAAACTTTATACTGCCGCAGCGACAGCTTTTTCTGCAGGCGTGGGCTTCGTCAGCGGCAACTGGCAGCCGGCAATCGCCTACCTCATGAACTCTTGTATCTTTATAAATATAGAACGCACGATTTCACCGGGCGGCGGCAGGCAAATGCTGCGTGATATTAAAAATAGCTTTACAGGCTTTTTTAGAGGCAAAAAAACAGCGAAAGCCGCAGCGCCTCCACCGGCCTGCTACGCGCCTCCGGAAAGTCGGAACGCCAGCACCTTGCCTGATAAACCACTCGCTGATCCTTTTAAGGCAGCGCATGAAAGCTCACCAGAGATAAAAGACTCCCCCAAAAATGTATCGGCCCGCCGTCCACAGCCAGGGCAGCTTGCTTGACGGTTCATTGAGAGTGGGGTGTTTGATTGGGATCTAAGCCCTTTTCAAAATTTTCCGCAATGACTTCAGTGACAGGGTGTTAACGACATCTTTCGCCTCAAGCCCGCCACGTCGTGCCTGCGCCACACCTAAGTGTATATACCCGATATGGCCGACAGCATGCGCATCAGTCGATATGGCCATTTTGACACCAGCCTCTTTAGCCATCCGGCAATGAATATCATTAAGGTCGAGCCGTTCCGGCCGGGCATTGATTTCCATCATGCAGCTGCGTTCTTTTGCGGCAGAAATAAGTCGTTCCATATCCAGCGCATAGGCTTCGCGCTCTCCTATCATGCGTCCCGTCGGATGGCCAAGGATATTGAAATACGGATTGTCCATGGCGCGGATGATGCGCTCCGTTTGTTGGCTTGCAGATAGATCGAGCTTGTAATGAATGGAGCAAACTGTCAGGTCGAGATCCTTCAGAACACTGTCGGGCAGATCGAGGTCGCCCGATTCCAAAATATCCACTTCACATGACTTCAGGAGGGTGATGCCCTTCAGTTCTTCATTCAGACGGTCTATGTCCTCACAGTTTTTTCGCAGGCGCTTTTCGTCGAGGCCGTTGGCGATGGTGACATGCTGGCTGTGATCAGTGATGGCCAGATATTCGTAACCGAGAGCTTTTGCCGCTGCCGCCATTTCCTCAAGGGTGTTCATGCCATCAGACGCTTTTGTGTGAGAATGCAGGTCTCCACGCATGTCTTCGACGGTAACAAGGCGCGGAAGCTTCCCTTTTTGCGCCGCCTCAATCTCGCCGCTGTTTTCGCGGAGCTCAGGCTCTATATAGGGCAGGCCGATCTGCGCGAATACCTCTTCTTCGGTTTTGCCGGAAATACGCTTATCGCCCCTGAAAACGCCATATTCATTTATTTTCAAGCCTTTTTTTATACCCAGAGCATGAATGGCGATATTGTGCGTCTTGGAACCGGTAAAATAATAGAGCGCAGCGCCGTAGCTGACTTCAGGAACGACCCGGAGATCAACCTGTAAACCATTACGCAGAACGACTGTTGCGCGTGTTGTGCCATGGGAGGTGATTTCAGCGACATCTTCGTATTTGACAAAGCGTTCTATGACGTCGCTGCCTTTTGTACAGCTGACTAAAATATCCAGGTCTCCGACGGTCTCCTTCATACGCCGGTAGCTGCCGGCCACAGTGACTTTCTCAATGCCCGCAATGTCTGACAGCCAGGCAACCAGCGACCGGGCCACTTTATCAGCTGTAAGCCACTTGAACCTTTTTCCCCGTGTGCCGGGCTTCTCCAGGGTGTGAAGTATTCGTTGTTCAAGCTTCTTACTGAAACCTTTCTTGGTCGTTCTCCCTTTGCGAGTTGCCTTTTTTGCCTTCTTTTTTGCAGTCATATTTTCACCAATAAAAGATTGAGCCGGCATTCCCCAAGTATCCCCCATTTTTTTGTTTCAGCGACATAGTGGGACACCAGCGGGGCACTGACGGTTTCAGCAATCTCACAAAAATCATCTAACCCATTAAAAAGAATGGTGCCGGAGCCGCTACCTAACCAACACCACAAGTGATTGATATTATTGATATATATCCGTTAGGTCTTTGTAGATACCAACAGAAATACCAACAAGAACAATCGGTAGATTGTTTTTTTGTATTTAAAGATTAGCATAGCTAAAAGCATGAGTAAAATTAGATTTAAACATACCTGCTGTTTTATCTTTGTAGCAACAACGCTATTTAGCTTGCCCGCGACAGCATTTGAAACAGCCCCGGCACCTGCTGGCAAGGCCATAGAGGTGGCAAAAAAGGTTATCGGGGATAATTTTGAAAAGAACGATTGCCCATCTATCACCAAGGCAACGCGATACAAAGATGGAACAATTAAGGCCATATGCAGTAATGGTGAATCTTTTAGAGTTTTTACAGTAGTAAAACTACAAAAGCCTGTTGCAATGAAATGTTCAGCGGTTAAAAAGCTGGGTATTTCCGGTTGTTAAACGAATAGCTTAATAGCGCATTTTAGCATATTTTGTGACCTCAAATTGCTGAATATAGGGTGGACGCATTACGTCATTCATCAGATTCCAGTAATAGTTTTTTCCCAGTTCTGAAACGACATTATCAGGGTAATTATATTTATAATGAGGCATATTCAATTTTTCATCATGCCAATTAACGACACAACGGCTTCGCTCTGCACTGACGTAAAAAAATATACCCCAGCGAATATTATTTAAAAACTCAGTGATAGTAGAAGCATGGTATGAAAAAATATCATCGTAAAACTGCGCTCGGAAGTCTTCTAATGCCATGAGGCATTTATCTAGAGAAAAGGATTGGTTATTGTTGCCTAATATCTTTTGTAGCTTTTTTGCCTGTCGAGTTTGCTGTGTGAAATTATGCTTACTGATGTTGCCGCACATGGTAATAAAAGCCTGACGCTGAATACTTAAGTTTATTTCTAGATTAATTGAGGGAAACCAGCGTTTTTCAACGATAACCGTTTGTGAGAGCCACTCTAAAAAAGCACTTACAGCTTCTTTTAAAAAGAGGATGTCTTGCTTAACAATCAGTTTGCCCATTAATGGCTCTTCACAGATATCTTTCAAGCGCTCGATATAATTTTTATTCCCATTAAAAAAATCACTCGGCGTGGATAGAATATCTACCAAAAGTATATTGAAGAACGCTTTGTGTGTCATGGTATTGAACATGATCGAAGAGTGCGGATCATTGAACGAAAATAACATGGTCTCGTGATTAACCATGTCATTAATCATGTCCAGGCTGGCTTTTAGGGTGATAACCTCTTTCTCTAAAGAGGTGAGACTTAAGGTATCTTCAAAAGTAATATTTTTCTTCGCTATCATGCAGCTCCTTGCTTCCGGTGTCATTTCTCTATTCAGCGGCGTCATCAGTCTCATCAAATTCTAATCTCCGCTGCTCTTTCCGCTGTTCGGCTCTGCGTTGTTCAGAAGCGATCATTTGTTCAAGGCTCTTAATATATTCGGTTGCAAATTCTTTTACCTTTGGTCTTGGGTCATTTAACCATGGGGTGATTTTCTCTTTCTTCTGACGGTATGCTTCTACAAATCCAAACTCCCCTCCAACCACACCAGTATTTTCAAGAGCGATTTCAATGTTGGAAATTCTTTTATCATCTTTGGGTAAGCGATTTATTATTGCCTTAATTATTGGATGTAGTTCTGGCTCCCCTTTATATGTTTGCAGAACATCTAGAATGAAATCTATGTCTTCATCTGTCCCGTTCTCTGCCATGTTCATCAGTTTTTGCACTAGGGGTTCTGGGGGAGCCGGAAATACGCAATTGAGAAGTCTTCCCCCGGTAAACTGAAAAAGACTATCTCCCTTTCGAAACCACGAGCGAACTGACGTTACGGCCAATTCAACATTCTTCGAAAGGGATTCTTTTAGCTTGTGAAATTCATAAGGAATAGCCTCATAACGATCTTCTGAATCTTCACTTCTTTTTATGCGCTCTCCAAAAAAATTCCAAATCATTTTAGGGTGTTGTCCTGCAATATAACAAAGTATTGTTTCGGAATGGTAATCAATCTTGGAAAGAGATAAGAGATTGGTGAGAACGGCATTGCAATGAGCGGAGGTTAATGTTGCAAAAAATTCTTTGGCGACCGGTAAAAAATAAACCCCATTTATCCAGCGGGCATCTTTTGATTCTGTGAGATATTTTAGAGCTGGCATAAATACATCTTCTATAGGTAATTGCGATGGTGGTTTATGCTTCTCTATGGATACAACCAAACACTCCATAACAGCAATCTCATCTTTCACCACCAAGGCTTTATTAAGAGTGTCTTTTATTTGTTTATTGGAAGCATTGGGGGCGTGGCGCAGATGGCGAGCAACCCCTACTAATTTCTCCCCGGCATTCAAATGCTGGGCAAATATAGTCTGATATTCTGTCTTAAGGTCACTTTCGCTTAATCCAGTAAGAATTCCAGGCAAAAAGTCTAAAAGGCGTTTATTGTTGCGTTCCAAATATTTTTTCATGATAGCAGGCTTGGCTTTTGCCAACTCATGTAAAAACTCACCTAATATAGGAAACGTTGCTAAATCGTCGGAAACGGTGGCCACACAGCGCTCAATTAACTTATACCATTCGCCTTCTTTTTCATCTGTTACGCTATCGACATATTCTTTAAGTTTTTCTTTTCTGTAGTCGCGCACACGTTGGAAATCGAATTCCTCGTCATCCCATTGAGGAAGAAAGACAGAGTCGAATCCTACCAGTGTTTTATATTGTACGAATTGTAGATCATCATTTAGCTTATTTCGGAATGCTATAATAGACGCCATAAGATTTTCGGCATGCTCGCGACACTCAAAGCGGTCATTTTCAGCAGTAGCGAATCCTCTTGCGCGGTAATAATCGTACAAGAGAGTGTGCTCAAGAGATTCAAGCGTTTCATAGGACATAGCCGGAATTTGTTCGGCGAAGAAATCTACAATAATGGCCGCATTCGTGATAGTCAGCGCTATCAGTTCATTTTTATATTCCGATTGAGAGGGAAGGCGTTTTGCATTTTGTAGTGCATATATTATTTCTTTTTTCTGGCTGTCTGTGTTGGATTCTTTGAATAGCTGAAGCAGCAATGAGATCGCTCTCGCGCGGAGATTTTGTATCTCCTTTGAGGCCGTCAAGGAAGCGCTGTGCAGTATCACAGCATCAGCCTTCCATGTTGTGCCAGAGATTTCAGGGGATAGAATCTGTTTTAGAGTTGTAATAAGCGCAGGCCGAAAAGCTGTGCGATCTTCTGGCTTTATTTTTTCAATTATATCCATTAGTGTTAGTTGAACGTGGGCTCCGGCTTGCTTCCATACACTCAAGTCGAATTTAGCTAATCTCTCCATACTTGCAAGAATATGCTTGCGAACATCGGCATCTGTCTCGTCTCGATAAATTTCACACATAGCATTAAATGTGCGCTCAATATCCACATAGCGGTATTCATTAAAAATATCGAGGACAAGAGTAGTGACTTCCGATGCAGACTTTCCCTCTATGTCTCCAAATGGGGTCTTGATTGTCTCTGGATCGGATGTGCGAGCTGCCTTTACGACAGACATTAATGGATCGCCTAGATCGTTAAAGATGGCAGGGATATCATCATAATAGGGCAGTGCGTATTTCTTAAGTGATGAAAGAAGTTCATAGCGCTCATTGTTATTTTTAGCTGCCTTAATAGATTGAATTGCATCTCTATCAAATAGTTCTTTACCTTGTTGCAGGCGCTTGAAGTCGTACTGTACCTTTTGAATTTCATGCCCTGCTGGCAATAGATATTTATCCATGATTTGATTAAAGCGTTTTTCGATGGCTTCCATCGCTTCAGTTCCAAAACCTTTTGGAGATTTATCTTTATATATTATATCATGTGAGGTCTCTGACCACGCATGATTTAAAATGGTTTGTATTTGAATTTCACAACGCATCCCTTTAAATTTTATGTACTCAGGAAGCTTTGCCCTGTCTTCCTTGAGTTGGACGGTGTAGTGAATAGCTTGATATCGTACCCCGTCATTTTCTTCGGTTGGGTGATGGATTCTTATAGCGTCACGATCAACCTCAAAATTCTCCCCAATTAAACGGGAATTTAAAAAATTATCGACGTCAGCGTTGGTATAAAAAATAATTCTGGCTCCAGCCAAATCTTTAATTTCGTCTTCTATGGAATTAGAATCGAGCTTCTTTCGTGCTTCTAATTTTGGCTTTAAGCTATCTGGGGATTTTGCCCTACATTGAATTGATTGGGGTCGGGGCACGTCCTTTGCTTCAGAAATGGCTTTTTCTAAAATAGTTTTTACGGTCTCTGCATATTCATTATATGCGGCATAATTTTTTTCGTAGTCTTCAAACTTCATTTATTTATCCATCATGATTTTGAAATAGGCTTTAGTTTCCTTTGAAAAAACATATCCGGCGCTCCATGTGCTGAAAAGCAATAGGCATATTTTTCCGCCTGCCCCACGACACTATTATTAATAGCTATGGCGAGACGGCTGACAGTGGCAGCTTTCAAGACCTTTTCTGCGTGTGACTCCGTCCTGAAAGCAAGGAAAGCATAACGAGGCGATAACGGCAACGCGATGATGCAATCGGGATATTGAAGTCCCCCTGTCATCACTAAGGGTCTATCGGATGTGAAAAGCGAGTTTGAAGCATGCTGCAGGTCAACCGTATGCCATGACATCGCATGAATATCTCGCAGTGCATTTAATTGCGAAATCACCTTAGGAATCTGTGCGATAGCAATATTTTCTAAGTGGCCAGGATGATTGAGGTTAACCCAATCCTTCAGAGCATCTGGGTCTTTTTCTTTTTTAAGTGCAGTGTATTCGGCTTGCCCAGTTTCTATCTCCTTCGTGAGTAGATCTAATGCCATAGACTTTATTTTTGCAATATTTGTAGGCGTCCTAATGTGAAGACCAGCTAGAAATTGCGTCCATAGCACTCTTTCTTTCTCTTCAAGATTGCCGCCATTAATCAGTTTAGAGACTATTTTTGCACCTTCATCATCAAGGCGAGAAAAGAATTTTGTTTCTATCGCCGCTCTGTCAGCACCGGAATATTCTTCGTTATAAGAATATATGTGATGGCCAAAGCCGGTCGCCTTGGGTGCGCACTGGCTGCGGAATATCTTTCCCGCAAAATTTTGAATAACCCACAATTGACCATCGTCGCCTACCCATCCGGACAGGTAAAATTCAGGCACATAGTGCTGTCTTCCACGGACTTGCGGACGGTTTTCCGCCTTCGATGTTCTTTTTTCTTGGTGCACCCACCCATAATACTCCCCTGAGCCCCCAAAGACAATTGACGTTTTTACCGTATTATCCTAGCCTCTAATTGGTTTGTCCTCTTTAGGCAGACCGGGGCCTTAATAACCCCGCGAATACCGGATGGCGTGTCCGTAACCACGCCGCTTCTCGACCTTTATGGCCGGGAGGCGGCGGCGTATGTCCAAGCTTCGGCTAAAGGCCGTCGCGGTCGTGTATTCGCGGCTTATTAACTCCCGGTCACCAGAGAGGGCATCTCTGGTGACTTTTTCTTTGGCTCAAGCCAATCAAGGGACGTTAATGGGCGGGAGAGCTGTCGGCACAATTGAAGAGATGCAGAAGATCGCCATTAAGCGCGGCGGAAACTGCCTGTCCAAGAACTATAAAAATGCTCATTCTGGATTGCATTGGGAGTGTAGCCAAGGCCATCAATGGGAAGCCAAGCCCATGCATATTAAGCGAGGGCATTGGTGCCATATTTGCGGAGCTCGTCAGAGCCATGAAAACCAAAGAAGCACCATTGAGGAGATGCATCAGTTAGCGGAAAACCGTGGTGGGAAGTGCTTATCAAAAGAATATCTCTCTGATAGAGGAAAGTTGCTGTGGCAATGCATAGATGGACACACATGGCAGACCTCCCCGGGGAATATCAAATCCGGCACTTGGTGTCCTCACTGCCATATTTACTTTGGAGAAGAAATCGTAAGGCTGTTTTTTGAGAAAACCTTCGGTAAAAAATTTCCAAAGAGTCGCCCATCCTTTCTTAAAGAACAGGGAAGTTCAATTGTAGAACTGGACGGATATAATGAAGAGTTAGGAATTGCCTTTGAACATCACGGGCGGCAACACTATAAATCTTCAAAACATTTCCATCGGGATAAAAATAGCTATCGGACAATCCAAGAGCGGGATAGGGCTAGAGCAGAACTTTGCCGCAAAAGCAGGGTCAAATTGATAGTTGTGCCATCGGTGCCTGATCTTTTGCCGATTAATGAGTTGCCAAAATTCCTACAGTCAGAGTTCAAAAGGAGAAAGATTAATATTCAGGCTGTCCCGAAACGTTTGAATATCAATGTAGTATATAAAAAGAGTGCAGTAAAAGAACTACAGAAAATAGCGGAATCTCAAAAAGGCCGCCTTATCAGCAGCCATTATTTGGGCACTGCAATTAAGCTGACATGGGAATGCAAGGAGGGTCATCAATGGGATGCTATCCCTTCTACCATCAAGAAAGGAATTTGGTGTCCAACTTGCGCGGGTAGAAAAAGGGGGACTATTGAGCAGATGCAAAAGCTCGCCGAAGATAAAGGTGGCAAGTGTTTGTCCGAGCAATATATGGGGGCTAATTCTCCTTTGATCTGGGAGTGTAAAAAAGGTCATCAGTGGAAAGCTTCTCCTAATAGCATTAAGCACCAAAAAAGCTGGTGCATCATTTGTGCGGGGCGGCAAAAGAGTTCAATTGATGAGATGCATAAACTAGCCATAAAAATGCAAGGCAAGTGCTTATCGAAAGAATACATCAACACAGGTTCTAAAATAAGATGGCAATGCAAATTTGGACATCAGTGGGAAGCCGTGCCGAACAGCGTTAAGCAAGGATATTGGTGTCCGGCGTGTGCGGGGATGCAAAAGGGCACAATAGAGGCAATGCGTGCAATCGCTAAAGAATATGGCGGCAAATGCCTATCCGATAAATACATCAACACCCATACAAAGCTAACATGGCAGTGTAAAAATGGGCATGAATGGAAAAATACTCCTGCCGTGATTAAATATCGGAAAAGCTGGTGTCCTGACTGTAAATAAAATAATTTAATTCAGAAAATTATTTTTTATCCAGAAAAATAAATTTATTTTTTGATTTTTCAATCTTATTCTTAATTTTTGATTTATTCTTTATAGAGCTCTCGGAAAATTCTTTTAAATAGGCTTCTAATACCCCGGGTATATGGGCGGCGTCATCTTTTCCAAGGGCAACAGCCAGCGGTGGAATCATGCCAGAAATTTGATTTTTATAACGATTTATTATTTCTTCTCGATATTCTTCAATAATAGGATTTCTTTTTGCATTGGAAGTATATTTCTCAAGGGCATTTTTTGCTGCTTTTTGTGTATTTCTCCAAAAATCTGATAATGGCCACCTTGCTAAATTGGTATCATTTTCATTAGGCGTCACATATTTTATTTCTTTTAATATAGAAATAATCACATCCCCGATTTTTTCTTCAAAATCATCAAATGTCCTCAAATTCCAATTTTTTAATTCTTTTTTCCCCGCCCGCACTTCAATGCGCCATATTTTTTGATTAAATCCTTCTTTTATGAGTCCCCATATTTTCCACCAATAAGATTTATTTTTCTCCTGAATTTCACGAGTCTTATCGTATAAAACAATTTGTCTATTTGGCATTGAGCCAATTCTTGAATAAGTAATATGCCTTCCAGTAGAAATTATTTCTTTTGGATATAAATATTGTTTTTTACAGCGGCTATGGGCGATTAAAAAGTCTGGGTTAATTTGAAAATCATTAGATTTAAAATCAAAGCAATAGTCAACGCGACTTATAGCTTCTCGGGGGAATGTATATATTTCTCCTGTTTTGGGGTTAATTTCTCCGGAACCTGTAGCTTCTAATTTTTCTAGCATGGAATAAATTTTTTCTTTTACGCCCTGATAACCGTACAAAGCGAGTGTCAGGCTTTTAACTGATGCCCTGATATTCCATTGCGTCGGATCGTCTGAATTAGCAATACACCATGTTTCGCCATCAAGCCCAGTATCGAAACGATAACGATAGCCGCCCTTCATGCCGTTTTCTGCTACCAGAACAGGAATTTCATGTTTCCCAAGCTTTACGAGAGAAGGGGCACGATTTTTTTCGGCTGCTTGTCGCCCCATTTCAAGCTCATGCAATATATAATCCGGCACACATCCCTGAAATGTGACATCGAGCCCATCAAAATTCTGATATATCAAGTCCATAGTCTATCTCCATGTAGTCCCAGAGCCCCGTGTTACATGTACGGGGCTCTGGGTTTTAGGGTTAAGCTGCATTTGTTTTAGGTTGACGGCGACGGAATGTGACATCCCATCCACCTTGCTTATTTTTAAAAGCAGCAACATTAAGCGCAGTTGGAAATGATGGGTCATCAATGGTGATGCTGAGAAATTCAAAATCAGGTTCTCCAGGCTGTTGCTTGGTCTTTTTCCAAGCGGCACCGATTTCCGTCATTTCTCCAGTTGTACCGGCAGCATATATTTTATAATCCGGTGCTTGGTCACTGTTTTTTAGATATTCTGGCACGAAACGAACTTTTACGGAGAGCTGGAGGGTTTTTATCTCCCCGTGCAGTTCTTCATGAGTTCCGTTTCTTACAGATTTTAGACTTCCTATATTTGACATTTTCATGTCCTTTCTTTTAGAGTTACACGAGCACACAACGCGCTTCGCGCCGAAACAGCTTAGTGTTTTAAGGGCAAAGCTCGCCCGATGGCCGCCAATGGGTTTTATTAACAACCATCGGGCTTGCCCTTAAAATCCCTTAACGTGCTGTTAACCCGTTAAGGGTAAAACTGGACTTTCAGGAGGTATTTGAGATAGGCGGACGGCTTCTCTGGATGCGCGTTGCAATCCATGTATCAATCTCACTTTCCAGCCATCCGACACAGCGTTCTCCGAGACTGATATGTTTCGGAAATATACCTTTGCTGATACTTAAATAGATTGTGCTGCGGCTCAGGCCAGTGCGGGATTTTACATCTGCAAGGCGGAGTATCCGTTCTTTATTATTTTTGTTCTCAAGTTCCATGGTGTCCTCTTCGGTTCAATTCAAGTCCGTGAGAACAACCATCTCAGTTTGGAGGGGGTGTTAGGCAGTAATCTTCCTAGATTTTTCTGGAGAAAAATTACTGCGGGTCTAAATTATTGTTTCTGCTGAGTTTTATTAATGGAGGTGACACGATTTTTAACTGCCTGTGCCATCTGCATAGGGGTTATATGGGGGTCAATTTGATGAATAATTCTTGTAAAGATAGCTACCGCAGGTGAAATTTGTTTCGAATCACTTACACTATAGCGTCCCGCCGTAAATGGAATGACATCGTTACAGTGGTTTATCCAAAAATCATCAATATTCGCAATCCAGTCATTTAACGCATCGCTCCGGTTGCGCTTCATTTTTACTTCTTTTTCTCCGGCAATAAGTGAGGCATCATAAAGCATCTCGAAAAAGCTATCTAAGACAGAAGGGGATATTACGCCATTGTCTGCAAAGATTGACGCCATTGCAACAGCACGCGGGTCATAGACTTTCTCCTTTGTAGTATCAACCATGCTTTGAAGTAGCTTAAAAGTGCAAGCTCCCGTCTTCTGCAATTCTTTGAAAGATTTATTCGATTTCTTAATGGAGTTGCCGAATGCAGCAATAGCCTCTTCTTCGATATACTGTGGCTGTACACGCCCTATGCCTTCTTTGGTCACTTCGTAATAAACAGCGGCATACAGCACCGAGTCTTCTAGTTTATTTCTAATTTCTGGATCAGATATTTTTAGTTCTTCCGCAAGACTATCAAAAAATTCTGTATCATAAAATTGCCTGAAATATTCCTGATCGAATATATCTTTCTTAGGCCGAATGTTTTTAGGTTCAGTTAGTTTCTTTTCTTTTGGTGATTTAGCCATTGTTTACTACCTTCAAGAAGCTACCTTCTTAAACTTACCAAAAACAACCTTTCCAGTTGAAACTACACCATCAATTAAATCCGCCCATGTTTGCATCATTGCACGACGTTGAGGCAAATATTCAGCGCGATTATAGGCCGCTCTGACTTTGTTACGTTCTGCGTGCGCGAGTTGGCGTTCTATCACATCGGCGGGATAGCCCATTTCATTTAATGTCGTGGATGCAAGGGCGCGGAAGCCGTGCCCTACTAACTTTCCTCTATATCCCATGCGTTTTAGCAATTGGTTTATAGTGTTTTCGCTCATCAACATATGGCGGCGGCGCTGTTGCGGCGGAAAGGCAAGTTCGCCCTTGCCTGTGAGTATATTTAATTCTTTAAAAAGTTTTATAGCTTGTTTTGAAAGTGGAACAATATGCTCATCCCGCATTTTTGTAGTATGAGCTGGAAGACGCCATTCTTTAGTCTCAAAATTAATATCTTCCCACTTAGCTTGCCGGAGTTCTCCGGTGCGAACAAACGTGAGCATTAACAATTTAACGGCAATTTTGTTCTGATCGCTGGTCTTTGCCTTTTCAAGATTTTGCAAAAGTTCGGGTATCTGTTTAGCGGTAATAGTGGGGTAATTTTTTGCTTTATGAGGTTTCAGTACACCACCACCCCGTAAATCAATTGTCGGGTTATAGGCTGCCCGTTTTGTCAGGACAGCATAGCGGAAGATCACGCCGCATGTTTGCAAGACTCTATGTGATACTTCTGTTGTACCCCGTTTTTCGATCTTGCGAATCACATCCAAAATTTCCAGAGCAGAAATATCTGAAATAGGGCGATTGCCAAGCTGGGAAACAAGATGAAGGTCAATCCGTCGCCAGAGTCGTTCTGCATGGTCAGGTGTCCATTGCGGTTTATTGGTTTCGAACCATTCTTTCGCTACAGCCTCAAAAGTATTATCCGCATTAAAGACGGCTAGGCGTTTTTCTTCCTGTTTCATGGCGCTCGGGTCTGTACCGCCAGCAAGGGTTTTACGGGCGGCGTGTGTCCTGTCTCTGGCATCCCCAAGAGAAACATCCGGATAAGTGCCCAATGCCAGCGTTTTTTGTTTTTCTGCATAGCGGTACATGAAACGCCAGTATTTCCCGCCATTGGGGTCAACATGTAGAAATAGGCTGTTCCCGTCCCTGAGTCGGTAAAACTTAGCTTTAGGCTTGGCGTTTCGGACTTGTGCATCTGTCAGAAGCATTTGGCACCCTTGTTGGTATTTTTGAGATACCAACAAAAATACCAACAAACCCATTGGCTGTCACGGAATCTTTCCGGAAGCCATAGGACGCTAAAATGGCTGTTTTCCTAGGTTTTTTGTTGTTTTTGGGATTTCTTAGAACATCTTAGGAAGGGAGAGTGGTGCCCGGAGCCGGATTTGAACCAGCGACACGAGGATTTTCAGTCCTCTGCTCTACCAACTGAGCTATCCGGGCATATTATTGCGGGAGTAGGATTTTATAAGCAATAACGGAGGTTATGTCCAGCGCTTTTTTGGGGGCGCTAACCGCCTCATTTTGCAAGCTTTTCGGCGAGGCTGGCGGTGCGGCGGTGGCGGGTCAGCTCGATAATGCCGAGGCGCGTGAAGCCGTGCACCTGCGCGCTGGCGAAATCGTTCTCGAATACCTCCGCCAGCGTGTCCAGCAGGCGGGCGCGCTCGTTCTTCTGCTCCATGTTGATGAAGTCGATCAGGATGGCGCCGCTCAACCCACGGAGGCGGCACTGGCGGGCGAGCTCGACGGCGGCGGACTGGTTGGCGGCGACGATGCTCCCGGCGCTGCCCTGGTTGACATCGATAAAAGTGACTGCTGAAGTCGGTTCGATGATGAGCGTGGCGCCGGACTCAAGATGCACGCTG